>Ga0160461_1000014_pt1 | contig 356148 bp, 327 predicted proteins | sample HID1975I_E6MG_FD_108266 | JGI IMG/M metagenome (GOLD analysis project Ga0160461, IMG submission 108266) | Enriched soil microbial communities from UW Madison campus, WI, USA - HID1975I_E6 MG | ecosystem: Environmental > Terrestrial > Soil > Unclassified | place: USA: Madison, Wisconsin... | reverse complement strand
TGGTTGTTGGTTGTTGGTTGTTGGTTGTTGGTTGTTGGTTGTTGGTTGTTGGTTGTTGGTTGTTGGTTGTTGGTTGTTGGTTGTTGGTTGTTTCGCTCCTCCGGAGCTTATGAAAATGATGCTGTGATGTTCTACAAAGGTTGCACTCCTCCGGAGTGCTTGTTATATTTTACCTTTATATCTTGAGTGTAAATCTTGCTTAAAATCTTGAGTTTTGAGCTTTACATTTCAAGATGTTAAACATTGAATTCTAAAAAGATAAATTTGAAGCATTTAATTTTAATTAAAGGCAAATATTACTTTAGAATGCAACTAACCCTAGCCCATAGCAGCGGTTACCCGCAACGGAATGGGAAATTTAAGGTTTAGCTTTGGCAAAGCGAAGGCGTTAGGAGTAAAAGCGGATAGCCGGATAAAGCTCTAAAAATGTATTTATTTACAGTATAGGCTAAATAGTTTTAAGAATCACCATAATAGATATTATTAAATTGTTTAAAGTTTAGAAATTCGTAAATTTGCAGCATGATTAAAATTGGCAATATAGAACTGCCGGAATTTCCGCTTTTGTTGGCTCCCATGGAAGATGTAAGTGATCCTCCATACAGACGTCTTTGTAAGATGCACGGTGCAGATTTGATGTATTCGGAGTTTATTTCTTCCGAAGGCTTAATTCGTGATGCAATGAAAAGCCGAAAAAAACTGGATATTTTCGATTATGAAAGACCAGTGGGAATTCAGATTTTTGGTGGTGATGAAGAGGCAATGGCAATGTCTGCGAGAATTGTGGAAACTGTAAATCCTGATTTGGTAGATATCAATTTCGGATGTCCAGTGAAAAAAGTTGTTTGTAAAGGTGCCGGAGCAGGTGTTTTGAAGGATGTTGATATGATGGTTCGCCTTACAAAAGCTGTAGTGAGCTCTACAAGTCTTCCGGTAACAGTGAAAACACGTTTAGGATGGGACAGCAATTCAATCAATATTGATGAAGTTGCCGAACGTCTTCAGGAAACAGGAATCCAAGCATTGACTATTCATGCTAGAACCCGTGGACAAATGTATAAAGGGGAAGCCGATTGGGAACATATTTCAAGAATTAAACAAAATCCTAATATAGAGATTCCTATTTTTGGTAACGGGGATATAGATTCACCCGAAAAAGCTTTAGAATACAAAAATAAATATGCGTGCGATGGAATTATGATCGGTCGTGCTGCTATCGGATATCCTTGGATTTTTAATGAAATAAAACATTTCTTTAAAACAGGTGAAAACTTAGCTGCTCCGACTATTTCAGACAGATTATTGGCGGTGCGTCAACACGCTGAATGGAGTGCTGAATGGAAAGGTGAAAAGTTGGGATTAATAGAAATGAGACAGCATTACAGCAATTATTTCCGTGGAGTTCCTCATTTTAAAGATTTCAGAAGAAAGTTTCTGGAAGTATATAGCTTAGAAGAAATGGATGCCGTAATTGATGAAACTAAAGAGTTTTACGCAGAATATCAGGCTCAGCAAGCATAAAATAAACCCATCAGATAATGATGGGTTTTGTATTTTAAAAAAAATTGTGTAGTTAATATCCTTCTGAGGCAGAATCATTTTTTATAAGAGCCGTTGCAGAAGAAGTTCCAATCCTTTTAACGCCTAATTTTATCATCTTTTTGGCATCTTCCGGTGTTCTTACTCCACCTGCTGCTTTTACGGGAAGTTTACCCGCATTATCAAGCATTATTTTGATTCCTTCGAAGGTTGCTCCATTTGGCTTTCCGTTTTCTGTTTGATAAAAACCTGTTGAAGATTTAACGAAAATATTTTTTAAATCTTTTTCATCAAAATTTTCTTTAGCCCAGGTTGAAATATTTTTGGTAATGTCTGCAATTTGTGTGTCTGTTAAAGCTGCAATTTCAATAATCCATTTAGCAATTTTTTGATGCTGAATACATAGTTGTGTACATCTTACAAACTCATCTTTTACAAGTTCAAAATTTCCTTTAAGATAAGCTTCATAATTAATAACAAAATCCAGCTCATCTGCCCCATCATCAATTGCTTTAGAAGCTTGTGTTAATTTTTCATCAATGGTATAAGTACCTTCATGAAAACCAATTACAGTTCCTACAATAACATCAGAATTCTTTTCTTTTAAAAAACTTTTAATTTCGCCTACATAATCTGGGCGGATCATTACCGCAAAAATATGATGATCTATAGCTTCCTGAGCTAAATCTTTTACCTTTTGAAGAGTTTCTTGTTCAGAAATTCCTGACTGTTGTGGAGTTTTTAAATAAGTTGAATCTAAATATTGAGCAATGTTTATCATGATTATACTTTCAGTTGTCTGTAAATACCTTGTTCCAAAGATATGAAAGTTTCTGTTCTTGTTACCCCTTTCAGCTTTTGAAGTTTGCTTAAAATCTGCATTAAGTGATCATTGTCTTTGCACAAAACTTTTAGAAAAATAGTGTAATTTCCTGTGGTATAATGCGCTTCTACAACTTCATTCACTTCCTTTAGCGATTTTACCACTTCAGGATAATGACTTGGCTGGTCAAGAAACATACCGATGTACGATACTACTTTGTATCCTATTTTTCGCGGGTTCAAAAATGAGATAGAATTCTCTATAACGCCTGCCGATTCGAGCTTTTTGATTCTCTGATGCACAGCAGTGGTAGATATCCCTACTTGTTTAGATATATAGGCCAAAGAACTTTTAGAATTGTCCATCAGCATATAAATAATTTCTTTGTCTAGCTGATCTAGTTGATAGCTGCTATTGTCGTCTGTGTTTTTCATCTTAGTATGTGTTACTTAAATTCAATTTTTTACAAAAGTCACCAAAACCGGAAAATGGTCGCTAAAGCCACCAAGATATCTTGTTCCTGCATAAGTTCTGAAAGGTCTTCCTTCAAAGCCCCTGTTTTTAGTGCTCATACTTTCAGGGTTAAAAACTTTTGCATCCTGAAATGATAATGATGCATCGGTCTTAAAAAAAGAATCTGACAGCATGATCTGGTCAAACAGTAATCCGGATTTGTAATGAAAGGTAGAATATTTTTTAGTTGAAAACAGCTTTTGAAAAGGATTGTGTAATATCTTTTTCTGTGAATTGTCGTAAAGAATTTTTATTAAATTTTCATCATCCGGGTTTTGATTAAAATCGCCGCACAAAATGACATGTTCATGATCTTTATCAATAATATTTAAGATCCGGTTTCTAATTTCATTCATAATGAAATTACGCTTAGGCTGATTAATGTCTTTTTCTCTTTTCGAAGGAAGATGAGCTACAAAAACATTCATTATTTCCTCTTTGAATTTTATTTTCGCAAAGAGTACATCCCTCGTCGTGTCATAATTGTCGGGTCTGTTGTCTACAATTTCAAAAAAGAAAGTGATGGCTTCAGAATCTATTATTTCAACTTTAGACTTGTCATATAACAAAGCAACGTCTACCTTTCGTTCATCGAGAGAATTATAGTGTACAATTCCGTACTGCGAGCTGAAAGGATCAAGTTTCACAAGATCTTCCAAAACTTTTTTTCCTGAAATTTCACACAAGCCGATAATGGCGGGTAAAACTCCGTTTTCTTCCTTTATTAATCGAAAAACATGTGCAATTTTTGAAAGTTTAGTTCTGTACTTTCTATCATCCCAGTTTCGTAATCCTGATCTTGTGGGATCAAGCTTATGAATCTGCGGCGGATCGGGCAAAAATAAATTTTCAACATTGTAAAAAGCAAAGAGCTCCATCAACATATTTTTCTGATTATAGCAAATTTTAAACTAAATTACCATTAAATATATCAAAAATTTGACTAATAAAAAAGACTAAATTAAATTAAATTTTAAAATAATTAGTTATTATAATGATAAATAATTGGTAAATCTACAATATAATTTTCAAATAAAGTCATGTATTAATAAATTGAATTTAATACATGTAAATGTGAAATAAACAGGTGAGAATTCTTTTGAAAGGTAATAAAAATGTAAAATTTTCAGCAAAAGCTATTTATTGCATAAGTTTTTGTTTTATTCTAAAAGATCGGGACGCTTTTCTGTGGTGATTTTTATTGCCTGATCATGTCTCCATTCTTCAATTTTAGCAAAATTCCCACTTAAAAGTATTTTTGGAACATCCAGACCTTTATAAGATTCGGGTCTTGTATAAATAGGTGGTGAAAGCAAATCATCCTGGAAACTGTCTGTTAAAGCACTTTGTTCATCATTCAAAACTCCGGGAACAAGACGGATAATAGAATCTGCTAAAACACACGCCGCCAATTCGCCACCTGTTAAAACAAAATCACCTATTGAAATTTCTTTGGTAATATGCAAATCTCTTACACGCTGATCGATTCCTTTGTAATGACCACACAAAAAAATCAGATTATTTTTAATCGATAACGTATTGGCGATTTTTTGATTTAAGGTTTCCCCATCCGGTGTCAGATAAATAATTTCGTCATATTCTCTTTGAGACTTGAGTTCTGAAATACATTTGTCTAAAGGCTCTATCATCATTACCATTCCTGCGCCGCCGCCGTACGGTTCGTCATCAATCTGACGGTGTTTGTTGATCGACCAGTCTCTTAACTGATGAAAATGTACTTCTACAATACCTTTATCAATTGCTCTTTTTAAAATAGAAGTTTGAAACGGACTTACCATTAATTCTGGAAGCACGCTTATAATGTCAATTCTCATTGCTGCGTATTATTTTTTTTGGATGGCGAAATAATCAGACGTAAGGATGAATCTTTATTAAAATAGCTCCACATCCAGTTAAAAAATATGGCCAGTTTATTTCGGACGCTCAAAATAAGCATTAAATGTAAGAACATCCAAAAATACCAGGCAAAAAGTCCCTGAAATTTTATAAATGGTAAATCTACAACGGCTCTGTGTTTTCCGATTGTGGCTAAAGAACCTTGATCTTTATATTCGTATTCTATCCATTCGTTTTTACTTTTCCTCAAAAAGTTTTTGCCTAAATTTTTCGCCTGATTGATGGCAACATTTGCAACCTGAGGATGACCTTGAGGATATTTCGGAGTTTCCATGTAAGCAATATCTCCGACTGCATAAATGTTTTCGTAGCCTTTTACTTTATTAAAACGGTCAACAATATATCGATTTCTGACTAAGTTTTCGGAAGGAAAGCCATCAACGACATTTCCTGTAACTCCTGCAGCCCAAATCACGTTATTAGAAGGAATTTCTTTGCCGCTTTTCATGTATACTTTATCCCCGTCATAATCGGTTACGATTTCGCCACTGAGAAATTTCACGCCTAATTCTTTTAAATATTTTTCAGACTTTTCCTGAGCTTCGGGGCTCATTACGGCGAGAGGCTTTTCGGTAGAACTTACAAGAATTATTTGAAGATGATCAAAATTCATATAAGGATAATCGCGCGGAAGAATTTCTTTTTTCATTTCTGAAAAAGCTCCGGCAAGTTCTACTCCGGTTGGTCCGCTTCCCACGATAACGATATTCCAGTTTCCGTCATCACTTCGGCTTTTTTCAAGAATCAGTTTTTCGAAAGTCATCAAGACATGATTTCTGATGCCGATCGCTTCTTGGGTGTTTTTCATTCCGAAAGCTTTGCTTTCAAGATCTTTATTTCCGAAGAAATTGGTTTTGCATCCTGTAGCGATGATTAATTTGTCGTACGTAAATTCTGCGCCGTCAGTAATGACCTTATTATTGGCTGTGTCAATAGATTTCACATCGGTTAAACGAAACTGTGTATTTCTGGATTGCTGAAAGATTTTTCTGAAAGGAAAAGAAATATTTGAAGGCTCTATTCGTCCACAGGCAACCTGATAAAAGAGTGGCTGAAACATGTGATGGTTTACTCTGTCGAGAACAATTACTTTTTTGTTTTTATTGTTCAGCGTTTTTGCAAGCTGCAATCCCGCAAAACCTCCTCCAATAATGATGATCTTTTCGCGTGTTTCCATAATACACAAATTTACTTATTTTATTTAGTATTTTAGGGCTTAAAAAGTTAGTTTTGCAAAACTTTATGAGCCCTAGAAAGTACACCAAAAAAACTGCCAAAAGCATCCATAAATCGAGACGCAAGAATTATTTTTTGCGACGAAAAATAGTGTTGGTAATATTGATTATTGCACTTATCGGAACAGGTTTGTACCTTAAGCAATCAATCACCTATTATTATGCGCTGTACTTTAATAAATTTACTCATAAGAAGCTAAAAAACAGTGAAAACGAAACTTTAAGAATTCAGAAAATAATCTCAGATAATCTCGATAAAACGTATGGCTTCGACATTTCTCATTATCAAAATAAGGAAGATATAAAATGGGATAGTCTGAGCATCGGCAATAAAACAATCCCGTTGGAATTTGTGGTGATGAGAGCGACGATGGGAAACCGAAATGCCGATAAAAATTTTGATGAATTCTGGACTTCTGCAAAAGAGCATAACCTCATTCGCGGGGCATATCATTTTTACCGGGCTGATGAAGATCCGGTGATTCAGGCAAACAATTTTTTGGATAATGTAAAGCTGGAAAGTGGTGATCTGCCTCCGGTTTTAGACATTGAAAAAATTCCAAAAACAAAATCTAACGAAAAGCTGATTGAAGACCTGAAAGTCTGGTGCAAAATTGTGGAAGAAACATACGGCGTAAAGCCAATTATTTATACTTATTATCATTATTACAAAGACTTTCTGAGAGGCGAATTTGATGATTATCCGATTTGGCTTGCTAATTACAATGATGTTCCGGCACCATCCCCTGAAGATCAATGGGACTTTTGGCAGTTTACAGAAAACGGAATTGTATATGGGATTAATTCTAAAATAGATCTGAATATTTATAATGGCGGAGTTTGGTCATTAAAAAATCTCACATTAGATTAAATTCATGTATTATTGGCTTATGTTGAGAATTTCCTAAAAAATAATATATAAAATCATTTTTGCTTTAAAAAAATACAGATATTTGTATAAACTAATATCTGAAAACTCGGCTGCCAATATTTTTGGTAGTTGCTTTTTCGCTTTTTATAAAACTAACCATAAAAAACAAAAGTAATCATGAGAACAAAAATTTTATTGCTGTTTCTGCTCGGATGTGTGGGGATGGCTTGTGGGCAAGTTAATAATCCTTCTTTCAAAATTATCACAGGAGTTAAAATCTCAAATGATACAATAACTGTGAAAGGATTTCGTGAAAATGGAAACTTTGATAAATTTATTAAAAAAATGACTTTAGGATATGTGTATTCTAATAAAACTGTTGTTTACTACCCAAAATTTTCTCTATTAACTTTACCATTTAAAATTAGACCCAAAACTAATGATTACTCTTCCAGTGCTTATTCTGGTTTGGACAATATTGGGCTAAATATTGATTTTTCTTCTTTACAATGGGATAAATATTTTTCCACAGGGAGAAGTTCTTCTAGCCGTGTTAGCGCAGGTATTCTTTTAGCACCAGCAGTTGAAGAAATGACAATTGAGAACACAAAAAATAATTCTGCTAACAAAAAACAGCTTTTTATATCTACAGGTATAACTCTCAATTATTCTTACAATAAATTAACGTTTACCATCGTACCTGTAGGGTTTGATTTTGCAACTAATACAGCAGGAAAAGAATGGGTATATAATAAAAGATATTGGTGGGGCTTTGGTATCGGTCTGGACTTGAAAATATTGGAGAATTTAATAGATAAGTAAAATTTAGATGCAGTTTGAATTTTGCTCAACAAAAAAACCTTCCATCCGGAAGGTTTTTTTATGTTCATAAAGATTAATCAATTACAAAGAAGCAGAATGGATCAACATATCAACCAATTTGTTTGAGTAACCCATTTCGTTGTCATACCAAGAAACAAGTTTTACAAAGTTTGGAGAAAGCATAATTCCCGCATCTTTATCGAAGATTGAAGTTCTCTTGTCTCCGATGAAATCCTGAGAAACTACAGCATCTTCAGTGTATCCAAGGATACCTTTCAATTCACCTTCAGAAGCAGCTTTGATTACCGCACAGATTTCTTCATAAGAAGCAGCTTTTTCAATTCTTACTGTTAAATCTACTACAGAAACGTCAACAGTTGGTACTCTGAAAGACATACCTGTTAATTTTCCGTTCAATGAAGGGATTACTTTTCCTACTGCTTTTGCAGCACCTGTAGAAGAAGGGATGATGTTATTTAGAGCAGCTCTACCACCTCTCCAGTCTTTCATTGAAGGACCGTCAACAGTTTTTTGAGTTGCCGTTGTAGCATGTACTGTAGTCATCAAACCTTCTACGATTCCGAAATTATCGTGAATTACTTTAGCTAAAGGAGCTAAACAGTTTGTAGTACAAGAAGCGTTTGATAAAATTTTGATATCGTCTGTAAGTTCTTTGTGGTTTACACCCATTACAAACATTGGAGTATCATCTTTAGAAGGAGCAGAAAGAATTACTTTTTTTGCACCTGCAGTAATATGTTTTGCTGCACTTTCTTTATCTAAAAATAAACCTGTAGATTCTACGATATAATCAGCACCGATTTCGTTCCACTTTAGGTTGGTTGGGTCTTTTTCTGCAGTAACTCTGATTTTTTTTCCGTTTACCACAAGATCGTTACCTTCTACAGAAACCTCTCCAGGGAAAATTCCGTGTACAGAATCGTATTTTAACATGTAAGCCATGTATTCTGCATTGATAAGGTCGTTGATTCCTACAACTTCGATGTTGCTTCTCTCTGTCATTGCTCTGAAAACAAGACGACCGATTCTACCAAAACCGTTAATACCTACTTTAATTGTTGACATAATGATTTACTTTTTTAAAAATTATATTAAATAGTTAGATTGCTAAAATTTCAGAAATTAATAAAAGATCTCTATTGATTTCGTTGTGTTTTTTGATTGCCTCTTCGATCTCTGTATAAACAATATCATTAGAACGCATTCCTGCCATTACATTGGTTTGCCCTTCCATTAATCCTACCACGGCGCCGTAACCCAGTCTGCTCGCCAAAACTCTATCGGCGCAGCTCGGTGAACCACCTCTTTGGATGTGACCTAAAATTGCTACACGGATATCATAATCCGGGAATTCTTTTTGAGTCTGCTCAGCCAGTTCGTAGATATTTGCAAGTTTTTCACCTTCAGCAACAACAACAATACTTGAAGCTTTTCCTGTCTTTTCAGCATTTCTGAAGGTTGCAAAAAGCTCATCCATACTGTCTTTTTTCTCAGGAATAAGAATGTCTAAAGCTCCGGTTGCCAAACCACTGTTTAAGGCAATGAAACCTGCATCACGACCCATCACCTCAACAAAGAAAACTCTGTTGTGAGAAGTCGCTGTATCACGGATTTTGTCAATCGCGTCCATTGCTGTGTTCAAAGCAGTATCGTATCCGATGGTATTATCGGTTCCGAAAATATCATTGTCAATCGTTCCGGGAACACCTATTACTCTGATGCCAAATTCTTCATTAAAGATTTTAGCTCCGGTAAAAGTACCGTCACCGCCAATACACACCAAAGCATCAATTCCATATTTCATGCAATTGTCATAAGCCTTCTGACGACCTTCTTTGGTTCTGAATTCCACGGAACGGGCAGATTTAAGAATCGTACCACCCTGATTGATTATATTTTTTACGGAACGAGGCCCCATTTTCAGGAAATCATCGTGGATAAGACCATTGTAGCCTTCTCTTACACCGTAACATTCGATATTATAATAATTTGCGGTTCTTACAACCGCTCTTAATGCTGCGTTCATACCCGGAGAATCTCCTCCTGAAGTAAGAACTGCAATTTTTTTTACAGCACTTTCTTTCATCTAGTAAAAAATTTCAAACACAAATTTACGAAAACAAGTTCAGATAACTGTAGGATTTTAAGAATAACTTTAAGTATTAAGTTTTTACTATTGATTGGGATTATTATGTTAAATCTGAGGATTAGTCATTCCTTTTGTGATGAAGTTTAATCATGAAAAATAAATTTGAAATTGAGATTCTTGTAAAGTATTTACAACATAGTTTTTTATGTTCAAAATAAAATTTTAATATGTCTATATCATTAGAAATTAATATCTTGCAGCACCAAATTTTAAATATTTTAGTATGAAAAAATGTGTATTTTACGTATTGGCAGTTTTTGCGCTGGGCTCTTGTTCCACAGAAGAAATGCAGACCAATGCTATCGAAGCAGAAATTGTACAGACAGATCCTTTGAGTGCAAGGCAAATCAACGAACAAATCAATCAAACCACCAAAACGAAAGGAAAATTTTCGTGGAACGAAGCTTCCTCCCATTTTTTATGGAGCGGAATTGTTCAGGGAAATAAAATTGCTTCCATTGGTTTCGGAACTTCAAAAGATGATTTCGACAGGAGCAAATCTTCAAATTCTGAAGCTTTACAACAGGAAATTTTAGATGTTATTCAGCAATATGAAGGAAAAAGCGAGAGAGTTTTATTGGCTTCTGATGAATTTTTAAATCAAATGGATGTTTATATCGAAAAGCAGGAAACGGTGATTGCGTTACGAAAATTGAAATCAATACGCTATTTCGAGCCTGCAGATTATCGTTATTTTGAAAATGAAAATAAAATCAATGGTGTTGCAGCAAAATCAAGTGGAAGTTCTTCGGGCTGTGGATTAGAATCAACTGCTCTGAATGCTTCAGATTATACTACCGTAACTCCAAATGCAAAAGCACCTTGGTCATTTGCAAAACATAATATTACCAGCGCATGGAATTACAGCACAGGAGCCGGAGTTACCATCGGATTAATCGATTCAGGAGTTTCTTTCAATCAAAGTTTGTTGAGTGGCAGTTTTAATAATGGCTCATCTTCGGGAAGAACGATCAGTAAAAACGGAGTGTATGTAGATTCTGTTTGGCCATGGAGTTCTGGTTATGACGGAGCGGATGATAAATGCGGCCACGGAACGAGCATGGCTTCTGCAATGGCGGCTCCGAGAAATAATCAGGGACAATCGGTTGGTGTTGCCTATAATGCAAACTTGATTTCTTATCGTGCAGCTTCTAATGTTGTTTTGGATGGGTATCACGAACAAGAAGGAGTGAAAATCGCCTTTACCAATCTTGGAAATACGGCAAGTGTGAAAATAATTTCAATGTCAATGGGACATATTTTCTCAGTTGGAAAAATTGAAGACGGTGTAAAATATGCTTATTCTAAAGGAAAACTTATTTTCTGTGCTGGTGGAACTTCTACAAGTTTTACAACATTTGTCGGTGTAATTTTTCCTGCTTGGATGCCCGAAACGCAGGCAATAACAGGAGTGAAAGAAAATACTTCAAATCAGAAGTGTGATGTTTGCCATTCCGGAAGCGAAATAGATTTTACGTATCAGATGGAAAGAGCTTCTGGAAATAATATTCCTGTATTAAGCTATTACAATGCACAAACCGATTATGTAGGTGGTTCTTCTGTAGCAACTGCCTCTACTGCTGGAATTGCAGCTTTGGTTTGGTCTAAAAACCCGTCATGGACGAGAGATCAGGTTTTAAATAAAATGAGACAGTCTGCAACATATTATCCAACCAAGAATGCAGATTACGGCTATGGAAATATTAATGTTTTACAAGCAGTGCAATAAATCTTAAGATTAAAAAATATAAAATTTAAGGATTTTTAACTGTAAAATATATTCGGAAGTTAAACTCTTCCGAATTTTTTTGTGATTACAACTAATAATTGTAGCTTATATTTGAAATATGTTTTTTGTTTTTAATATGTGTTATTGTTGTTGAAGTATTGTTTTTAGTTATATATGTTTATTAAATTTGATAAAAAATTTAGTGTTTGGTAATTATACTTAAAAGCGAAAATACGTATTTATACGCTATTAAATATATTTTGTCTGTAGTAGCTTTGTCATGTGATCACAAACAAATAAAAGTATTGTTTAAAATAAAATTGATAATCAATAAATTTAATTTTCAAGAGTATCTAAAACAATCTTTATTAAAAAAAACTTTAACCCTGGAGACCAGAAACCATTAAAAAAACGGGGCGCAATCCGAAAAGCCACAAGAGTAGGAAAAAAACAAAATATTAACCATGACAACAGCACAAGAATCATTAGTAGGAGGATGGACAGCATACCACGCTCTTACGCCACAAGATCAAAAAGTATTTGACGAAGCAATGAGAGGATTTGTAGGAGTAAAATATACACCGCAACTTGTAGCTACACAGTTAGTAAACGGAACTAATTACCGTTTCAAATGTGACGCATCTATGCCGCCTTCACAAGTTATTTGGGGAGCAATCGTAGAAATTTACAGCCCAATTGAAGGCGTACCACATGTTGTTGCAATTACAAGAATCTAATTGAAGCACTTACATATTATAATCGGAGGATTTATCTTCCGATTTTTTTTGTGCAAAAATTTTAGTGATTAAATGTAATCAATCTCCCAACTGATAATCCAAAGGCAAAAGAAACTCGATTTTATTTTTGGTAAACTCTCCCTGATTTGTCAGCATGCCGGGGTTTGAAGTATTTCCGTTGGTGTAAATTTCAAAAGTGTCGTTTTCGGGATGAAGAAAAGAAGTTTCTACGATTGGGATTGTAGTTTTTACAAACTGTCCTTTTTGCAACTCATAAAAATACCTTTTGAAATTAATCTGCATCATATAATCATAATCCAAAAATAATTTATTGTCTGTTTTTTTAGTGTAATCAATCTCTGGAATCTGTGTTTTTGTAATACCAATTTTATAAGGTTGCTCGCTTCTTTTACGATTACCAATATCTAAAATATCTTCCGGAATATTTAATGTACCTTTTGATTTAAACATTTCTGTAAAATCTTTGAGCCGTTGCAATTCTTCTTCAGTAGGATATTTTGAGTTCGGAAACTTGGTGATCTGGTTCACAATAAAGCCTTCATCAGCAACTTTATTTGCAAAAACACTTCTGAAAAAATGAACCTGACTGCCGTCATAAGCATTCATTCTGTTGAGTTTTACTTTATCTGTATTTTTAGTTTCTTTAAAAAAGCTTGTTCCTGTATAACGGGTCGTTTTGTTTTCAAAATCACCAACAAAATCCTGAAGATTATAGTCAATTTTATAACCTAAATTTTTATTTTCTATAATTAAAGTTTGTGGAGCTTTTACTCTTAAAATTTTATTCGTTTTATCATAAGAAAACTTCAGAGAACGTTGATTTTTGATTTTTACATTAGATTGATCCGAACCAATAAAAGAATCCAGAAAGTATTTGATGTAATTTTTATAGGCAGTTTCTGTAAATGGGATGATCACAACTTCTTCAATTTCCTTTGCTTTTATCAAAACCACTTTCAGCTTTTTATTTAAAACATCCGAAGTGTTTACAATGACAGTTTCGTAATTATCTTTCTGAAAAACGAGACTATTATTGTTTTTTGAGGTCAGACTAAAACTTCCGTCTGCTGCAGAAGTCGTTCCCGTTTTCGTTCCGTCGAGATAGATGTTGACATTCTCAATCGGTTTATCGATGTCATTTACGACTGTACCTTTTATGGTTTGTGAAAAAAGCACATAAAAAGGAAAAATCATTAAGAATAGTAATACTGTTTTTTTCATGGTAAACAATATTACTAAATTTATAGTGATAAAAAAAGAAGGCTAAAGAAATTTAATTTAACCGATTTTTACACTCGTCATACTCAGCGAGCCGCCAATTAAATCATCATTAAATAAAACCAGGTCTTCCGATTTATTTTTTAAACCTAAAGAATAGATCAATGGCAAATAATGATCGGGTGTAGGAATGGCGTATTGCAAAGAAGTTCCCTGTTTTTGATAATCAATAAGGTTCTGAAAATTTCCGTCAACAAGCCAGTTGTTGGTTTTTTCACGAGCTTCAATTGCCCAGTCCCAACCCGCACCAACGGTATCAATGTTTCGCCAATCAATTAATCTTAAATTATGAACAATATTTCCGCTGCCGATAATTAAGATACCTTTTTCTCTCAGTTTTTCTAATTTTTGAGCCAAATCAAAATGATATTGCGGCGGTTTTGTATAATCAATACTCAACTGAATCACGGGAATATCAGCATTTGGATACATGTGTTTAATTACCGACCAGGCTCCATGATCAAGCCCCCAATTGTGATCTTCTTCAACGATTGGATTTAGAATTTCAGCAACTTCATGTGCCAATTCAGGATTTCCGGGAGCAGGATATTGCACATCAAATAAAGCTTGCGGAAAACCACCAAAATCGTGAATTGTTTTTGGCATATCCATCGCAGTAACTTTTGTTCCGCAGGTGAACCAGTGTGCAGAAATACACAAAATAGCATTTGGTTTCGGAATTTCTTTTGCCACATTTCTGAAACCCTGTACAAACTGATTCTCTTCAATGGCATTCATCGGAGAACCGTGACCAAGAAAAAGAACCGGCATTTTCTGCGAATTTTTAAACTGATCGCTTATATTCTGTAAATCGTTGAGATTCATTTCTGTTAACATTAAAAAAGGTTCAAGGTTAAATAATAATCCCTGAACCTTCTGATTTAAAAAACTAATTATTTCATTATTCCACCCTTTTGTGGCTTGCAGAAATTTATTTTAAAATTAAGCTTGTTTTACAAACTGCAATTCACCTGCAATTTTCACTTCGTCGCTTACCATTACACCTCCTGCTTCAAGAGCTGCGTTCCAGTTAAGTCCGAAATCTTTTCTGTTGATTTTTCCTTCAAAAGAGAAACCTGCTTTTGTATTTCCCCAAGGATCTACGTTGATTCCTCCGAAGTCTACATCCAAATTAATTGGTTTTGTAACTCCGTTTACCGTAAGATTTCCGGTAACAGAATTATTAAGAGCATCAGACTCAAAAGTGATTGTAGGATTAGCTTCTGCATTAAAGAATTCTGCAGATTTCAGGTGATTATCTCTGTCTGTATTGTGGGTAGAGATAGAGTCTACATTAATTGTAGCGGTAGTTTTTGCATTCGCAAAAGTATCGTCTTCAGCTTCGATTTCTGCAGTGAAGTTGGTAAAATTACCTTTGATGTTAGAAATCATCATGTGTTTTACTTTAAAAGTAATTTCACTGTGTGCTGGGTCTAAATTCCATTTTGTAGCCATTGTATTTATTTTTTGTTGTTATTTAATACTGCAAATCTAAGGGAAGAATGATTTCCGATTCATTGACGTAGGATAAGAAATTAATTTTTATATAAATTTAATGAGAATTCTGCAGCTATTTGTTCGTTGAAGAAGTAAATTCTTATTTCAGGTTTTGAAATTCATAAATAATTCAAGAAAATAATTCTATTTTTGTTAGATGATGGAAAAAAAATCCCCGTTTTTAGACACTTTGTTTCTTCTCAGAAAAGAAGGTACACTGACTATTTTTTCAGATTTTAAAACGCTGTCTGAAAAAGAAGAAAAAGAGGCGGGAGATTTTTTCGAATCTGAATTTGAAAAAGAAAGATTAGATTTTTTATCCAATAAGATTCCATTCAATAAAGAAGCTGCCATTTGGGCTGCGAAAATTTTGTATCACAGTGCTCAGTTGTATTTAATAAGAAAAGATACGGCGAAAGATTTAGAAAAATTGATTCCTCAATATCAAGATGAAAAAGATGTTTCCTCAATTTTATCTGCAGATTTGTCGTTGAGGTTTTTACCACAATTGCTCGATGCGCTTCAGATTGCAGATTCTACAGATCCTTTGGTGAAAATTCTGGAAAATATTTTACAACAGTTTCATTATTCCGGAATTGGATTAGATTTAAATTTGGAAAACATCAATTGGGAAGAAGAATTAAAAAACAAAACCTACCGAAAATTATATCTTGAAAGAATTGTAGAAAAGAAAGCTTATTCATTGGCGGAAATTCCATATATCAACCAATTGCTGATTGCAGAATTTGGGATGTACAAAGATATTTTTTGGAAAGAATTAAAAATAAATAACACACAAGAGAATGAGTCAAGAAACAGTATTTGATTTTATAAAAGATCCCACAAAAGAAAATTTTCTAAAATCTAGAGAATTAATTGTTACTAATCCAGATTACAATCCTTATTCTGATGATTTAAGCATCATGGAAAAGTTGTATGAAAATAAAGAGTATGAAAAACTGAATTATTATGTTACTATTAATGTGTTACTAAGTCCCAGAGCGCATTTTCTAAAATATTTTTCTTTAAAGGAATCCGGAAATACAAAAGCAGCAGAAAGTGTAATGTTTATTTGTCATAATATTCTGAAATGTATTGAGAAAACAGGAGACGGAACGATACAGAACCCATATATTGTAATTAGAGTTTCTGATGAAATTGATTTTTTACAGCTTCATTTGCGAAAAAAACATACCCAACAAAGACTTATTCAAAACGAAGATAAATACCTACATGTTTTAACATTAGAAGATGGGTCTGAGTTGTATTTTGATATTACAGATTCTTACAAGAAAGCTTCTTTTTCGTGAAAAACGAAAAAAATGATGATGAGAAAAAGAAAAGCTGAGAGAAAAATGATGAAAACTTTAAAATTTAATTAATGACTCAAAATATAGAAAAATTAAACAAAGTTCTCGCCTTTGTTAAAGATACTTTTGTCGGAAAAAATGACGTTGTAGATTTACTCGGAATTTGTTTGCTGGCAAGAGAAAATGCATTTTTATACGGACCTCCCGGAACCGCAAAATCTGCCATTGTAAGAACATTGGCAAATACGGTTACAGACGGTAAAAACTTTGAATATCTTTTAACTCGTTTCACAGAACCGAACGAAATTTTTGGTCCTTTTGATATTAGAAAATTAAAAGAAGGAGAATTGTTAACCAACACAGAAGGAATGATGCCTGAAGCATCAATGGTTTTTTTAGATGAAATTTTCAATGCTAATTCAGCGATCTTGAATTCTCTTTTGATGGCTTTAAACGAAAAGATCTTCAAAAGAGGAAAAGAAACAAAAAAACTTCCTGCATTGATGTTTGTCGGTGCAAGTAATGTTCTTCCTGAAGATGAAGCTTTGAATGCTTTATTCGACCGTTTTTTGATCAGAATAAATGTTGATAATGTGAATCCCGATCTTCTTCAACAAGTGCTTTTAGCTGGTAGAAAACTGGAAAATGCTCTTGAAACGGAAACTCCGGAAATTTTTTCTGATGAAATTAGAGAACTTCAGAATTTATGTAAAAGAATTGATCTGAAACCGATTTATGAAGTCTATTTAAATACGATTATCAACCTTAGAAACACCGGAATTGCGATTTCCGACCGTAGAGCGGTGAAGTTGCAAAATCTGATTGCAGCAAGTGCTTTAATTTGTGGTAGAAACGAAGCTATTCTTTCAGATTTATGGGTGTTGAAGCATATTTGGGATACCGAAGAGCAGATTGAAATTTTAGAAGGAATTATCAACAGAACGATTGAAAAAGACGACCATCCGAAATCTCATCCGCAAGCTTTGCAAAATAAAATTCCCAATCCCGAAGAAGTGATGAAAGATGTGAAAATTCTCATCGAAAAATGGAATAGCGGAACATTAAGTTTTGAAGAGCAAAACGTGATAAAAGATAAATTAAGATATCTTCAAACCCGATGCGACTGGATACGAAATCCTGAACAAAAACAATACATTCAACAAGAAATTGAAAGTTTATGGCAGAAGATTCTTCAAACAGTATAAAAACTTTTTGGGCTGAACTTACAAAAGCTAATGAAGATTTTCTTGGTGCAATTCGTAACTGGAAAAATGTTCAGATTGCGATAGATGAAGAAGTGATTTGGCTGAAAGGTTTTACCGATGAACAGGCTGCTTCATCGGAAATTCAGCAGTTGCCGAATTTTATTTTGTATGAATTAAGAGATGGATTGTTATTTCGAAAAAATGCATTGGTTCCGAGTAAAAAAATGAGAACCGCTTTGCTGTGGACTCCGATTGATAAAGCTTTAAAGCTCACTTTTCCTATTTCAAATAATAATTTTTTTGGAATTGATGAAAAGGTTGAAATTAAACTAAAGCTAAGTGAAGAAGAGCAGCCTGCAATGGCTTTGTTATGTGCGATTTCTGAAATTAAAGAAGTAATTATTACTACACCAAAATTCAAATTAGAAAAACTGGATTGGATTGTTATTAATGATAAAGCATTGTTTATGGGAACTCCATTATTAGGCTTTCCCGGAAAAACTTTTTGGTTAAAAGATGATCATCTTCTACCAACAGGTTTTGATTTTGAATTTAAAAATTTGAGTTCTTTATTGCAAAGGAAATATAATGCAAATCAGGATCAATGGCTTTTATGGAACGAAAACGGAACTGTTTTACCGATCAATAAAGAGGATTTCAGAAAACTATCGGTAAGCTCATTTCGTCTGACTGAAAAATCACAAGAATGGAGTTAACCGAATATTTCCAGTCATATCAAAATTATTTTTGGGAATGGACAACGGATGAGGATGTTCCGGACGATACCGGCTATAATGAAAATAATCTTATTTCGTTTCAGAATATTGGAGCTGTTGTTTATAGACCTTATCTGATTGAGATCTTGAAGGAGCTTCAACTTAACGGTTTACCAATTTTGAGTCCACTTTTATTAGCTTTATATGCAACAAATGAAGGATATTTAGATCTAAAAGGTATTAAAACAAATCTCAGAAAACATCCTTTGGCAGCGCATGAATATGTTAAACATTTGATCCGTCCTGCATTTCAATTTTTAGAAACATTAAAATCTCTCCATAACAATTATAAAAAAGGAAAAAATAGAGTTCTTCTTTTACAGACAATATTCAAGTATGCATCCAATAATGTTTCGGAAAAACAATCGGAATATATTTTAAATGGATATTTACGAAATTCACGAAAAATTACCGATTCAGCACAGAAAATAGAAATTACTGTTTCGAAGTTTTCCAAAGATTTAGGAATCTTGGTTGCTTTGAATGAGAAATTTCCTTCAAGTCAAATGATTATTCAAGTAATGAAAGGGAATTTGGAAATTGCTGATATTGAAGAGGAAGTTATTGAAGAAGAAACAACGATAGAAACCGATACAGATTTTATTCAGGAATTAATAGAAGAACCCAAAACTTTCCAAGTTGGAAGCTTAATTAAAAGAATCTGGAGCGGATTAAAAATTCCGATGCGTCATCTTTCTCCTGGTGAACAGCCGATTGGAGGCGTTTCAGATATGACCAACAAAGGCGATTTCAGCAGAATGCTTTTGTCGGAATTTGCCAATGAAGATGAGGTTTTTATGAATCGTGTGGCGAATAATGAAGCTTTGTATATTCAGCGTGAAATTCCGCCTGAAGAAAATGTTTTTGAAAGAATTATTTTAATTGATACTTCCTTGAAAAATTGGGGAACTCCGAAAGTTTTGGCTTTTGCATCGGCAATTGCGGTCATCAAGCATCCAAAAGCGCATTCCGAATGTAAAGTTTTTGCTTTGGGACAAAATTCAATTCCAATTAACCTTGATAAAGTGGAAGAAGTGATTGATCATCTCAATATCGTAAGTCCGGTTTTGGAAGTTTCCCAATCATTGGAAAAGTTTTTTAGTGAAGAGCATAAAGAAAAAGATCTTGAAGTTTTTTTCATTACCAATCAGGAAAATTTATCAAATCAAAAGCTACAGAAAGTCATTCACGAAAATCGGGATCGACTGAAATTTTTGGTGACGACTTCCGCAGAAGGCGAACTGAATTTTTACAAGCATCATAAAGGAACAAGAAAACACATCCAGAAAATCATGCTTCCGTTGCAGGAATTATGGGCAAATCCACCAAAGAGAAATCAAAAAGAAGAAAATAACAACTCTCCAAGAAGTAAAAAGGCAGATGTTCCGTTGAATTATCCGATTTTATTTCCAACCTCAAAAAATAGAATTGCTACGTTTTTGTATGAAGGAGAGTTTTTTATTTTAAGTTCTAAAAAACAGTTGCTTAAAACCTATTTGTCAGATAATTATTACAATAAAAACTATTACGATCAGTATAAAATTCATCGGGGTTGTGAGGTTTTGTTTGAAGATATTTCGGTGAGGTCAAAAGGTCAGTTTGCTTTAGCCAAAAACAAGCAACAGCAATTTATTTTGTGTCATTATCAACCGGATAAAAAATTGATTTCTAAATTAAATTTAAATACAAAAGAATATTCTGAACTAAATTTGTCTGGACATAAAATTCCTCATCAACATAAATTGACCTATTTCGATAAAAATTTTTATTTACACCAAATTGAAATTCCTTACAATTACAGGATAAACATCGATGGTGATATCTCTTTAGAAGAAACTTTCGACAAGGTTAATGAAATGGATAAAAACAATTCAAAAGTTGAAACCGAACTCAATAAATTAAATAACAGCGGAGTTAAAATTTTAAACAATTTCAACAATGTAGGAATCAATTCTGAACATGGCTTGGTAATTTCTAATCATGAACTGACCAAAAATTATGATAATTCATTGGTTTTTTACAGAAATAAATATCCGATGACGATTTTTGCTCAGCAAAATAAAAATAGATTTACCTTTTCCGAAGGCAGCGAAATTATTACAGATTCCCGTGGAATGCTGACTTTTAAAAGCAGTAATCAAAATGTTCCTGAATTTTATATTCCATCGACAGAAGTTGGGTATTTGGCTTTGGCGAGTCATACAGAGTTTGGGGGCTCAGAATATTATTTGCCTGAAACTACTTTGCTGAAAATAAGAAAAATGGAAGATATGATTTTGGATTATTTAGAACCATTTATTCATCAAATTGTAGAATATGGAACTGAGAATTAAACCTTTTCCGAAAAACAATTATCCTAAAAAAGGACTTTTAATAAAAGGTTCTTCACCATTAATATGGTTGCACGAAATAGAAATTTTAGGAATTGACTTAAATGAAGTTCGGTCATTTCCGATTCCTTCGAACAAACCCAATATTTTGTACGGATGCTTTTTGATTTTTAAAGATATTGCGCCTTCTGAAATTGGGAAGAATTCTTATTTTCAATGTGTCGAAGACAAATTTTTCATTCCTGAAAATACCACTTTTTATCCTAAAATAAATCCTGAAGACTGGCAAAATATCAATGCTGATTTTTTGGTGATGCATCCCGATTTTGGTTTGTTGAAATTAAATGAAGAAATTGATTGGATTTCACTACTTAATCATCCTAAACAATCAGAAGATAAGATTAGAAAACCATCACATGGAGTAACAATTCCCCAAGAAATTAAAAGTTTTATGGTGGAAATGGATGATGACCAAATAATGGAAGTACTTCAAAAGCCACAAACGGAGGAAGAATGGATGAAAAACCTGCCTTTTGATATGAAAAAAGTAATGGCAGGAAATAAAAAGGAAATCGAAAAATATTTAAAATATATTGAAAAATATCCTGAAAGAGCAGTAGAATTGGGAGTTCCGTTGGATGTAATGGGAACTTCAAGAGGTGATGGTTTTGGCAAATTCAAGTTTGGGAATTGGTTTCAAAACTTTTTTGGTGGAACTGGTGATTCTTCAAATGAAACTTCAGGTTCGGGAAATTACCGTTGGGTATTTTTTGTTGCAATTATTTTAATCGTAGCAGCAGGAATTGGCTTTCAGTTTAAAGATGAAAATGAGGAACATGTAAATTCAGGGAAAGTTCAACAGGAAGGCAAGATTGGAAAAATGTTAGCTTTCAAATCTGGCGTTACCGAAATTGATATAAAAATTGATTCTATTTACAGAAAGCAAAGAGGCAAATTGATGAGTGATTTTCTTGAAGCGACTAAAGAATATCACGAAAAGTCGATGGCTGATGTTGAAAAAGATGTTGAAAAATACAGAACTGATGAAGGAAAAACTAAAGATTCGCTCAAAACGATTTATAATAAAAAAATAGTAAAAGTAATTACCGAAAATACCGAAAAATTAAAGCAGAAAATTTCGGATTCACTCAAAAAAGAAGGAAACGGAATACCGGCCGATAAAGGTGTTGTAAGTAAAGTACTCAATAAAAAGCAAATTTTGATGGCAGATTCCTTAGGCAAACTCTACGGAACGATTGAGCCGCCAGCTTCTAAAATGGATGAAAATTCGCAGGCATATCTCGAAGGAAATAAAGGCGAATCAAATGATTCTGAAAAAGTTTCGGCATCAGAGATCTTTTGGTTAATTGTTTTAATGACAGGAGCTGTAGGATTGTACTCATTTCTTTTTAAAAAGAAAAAAATAGATTTCGGTGGCGAAAATGTTCCCGTAGGAATCAAGATTTTTCTCATGGTTGTTTTGATTGCTCTGTTGAGCTATATTTTTTATCCAATTATCGAAATGTTTGGCTATAACTGGTTTGTCTGGGTGTTGATTATTTGTGTAGCTCTTCTTTTGTACAGACTTTTTCGAGAGGATAAAACCATTTTAAAATCTGATGAAAATGAATAAGCAGAAGTTTATCGATAAGTTTTTGAGAGCACTTGTGGTTTTAGCAATTATTAAAATCATTGCGATTTTTGCTGAGCTTTTTCAGAAAACATTTTGGAGTGTCATTGGAAATTTGGTCATTTTCATCGTCGTTTTGGTGATTATATTTTTTGTAGTCATTGCTTTGGAAAATAAAGAAAAAACAGGAAATTCATCAGGGAAAAAAGGTAGCGGTGGAAATTTTTATCTCGAAAATTCTTTGTTTGACAGAATTAGAAATAAGTATGAAGAATTAGCCGAAAAATACATTGCCGAAAAAGATTATACAAGAGCCGCAAAAGTCTACATGAATTTGCTGAATGACAATTATCGTGGCGCAAAAACGCTTGAAGATGGTGGTTTGTACAACGAAGCTGCTGTGATTTATCTTAAAAAATTAAAAAATAAATCGGAGGCTGCATCGTGTTTTGAAAAAGCAAAGCAATATCAAAAATCGATTGAACTGTATAAAGAGCTCGAACAAAAAGAAAAAGTAGGTGATCTTTATATGCAGATTAATAATACCAAAAATGCGAATTCTTATTACCAAATGGTTGTTGATGATTATGTAAACAACGATCAGATGGTGAAAGCTTCTCTTATCTACCGCAAAAAAATGGATGTTCCGGAAGAAGCTCAGAAAATTTTACTACAAGGTTGGGAAGAAAATAAAGATGCTTTTAATTGCTTAAATAACTATTTTGTTAATATCAATAATGTTGAAGACCTGAATGATACAATTCAAAATTTATATTTAAAAACTCCTTCCGACAAGAAAATAATTTATCTGGAAGCGATGAAACATGAATTTAAAAAAGATTTAAAACTCCAGGAAACAACAAGAAATATCGCCTACGAAATCATTGCCGAAAATATAGAAAACCATTCTTCAATCATCAATGAACTGAAACATTTCAATCCAAAAGATGAGGTGATTTTAAAAGATATTTCGAGATACAGAACGGGAAGAAATAAAATGTTTAGGAATTAATAACAGTGCTGATTTGTCATTACGAGGAGCAAAGCGACGAAGGAGTCTCAAAGTAAATATGATATAATTAGAGATTGCTTCACGTTCGTTCGCAATGACAAAATAAAAAACTTTTAAGAAAAACAATTATCTTTGCCTCAGTAAAATTATGACAATACAAAGAGTACATATCAGTTTAAATCTATGCGATCGCCCTGTAATAAAGGGATCGTTTGGATATGAATGGATGATATCTGATGAGGCGAAATGTGCTTGCTTTGAAAATTTTTTACTGTAAACTCGTAAAGATTTAATCAAAATACTGCAGAAACGCCTCGGTCATCGAGGCGTTTTTTGTATTTTTAGGGTAGAAATTATTTAGAATGAAAAAAAATAACCATAAAAGTGAAAATAATTTAAATAACAATGAACAAATAATTAGAAAATAAGACGTGATAGGAAAACCAATGAGAGACAGTCATTTAGGTAAAATTGATATCTGTAAAATATTACGGACAGAAATTCTATATTCCAAAAATTGAGTATAATTAATTGATTTTCAAATAGTTAATTGAAAAATAAATTTGTGAGTTAAAAAAATTCATACTTACTTTGCAACCGAAAATTAAAAGCAACACGTTTTTAATCTTTTCAAAAAAACAATTTTAAACAAGAATATAATGAAACAATTACATAACATATCTAATCAGTATTTAAGACGACACGGACAAGAGCCGATGGGACTTGCGTGTATTCTTGATAGTGAATTTGTGGATAAAAGGTGCTTATATAAATGGGTCGGCTAATATAGCGACACGTCAAAATATATAAAGCGCCTCCCGAAAAGAGGCGCTTTTTTTTTATGGTTTCTTTAGCTTATTTGGTAAAGCGCCGGTCTGTGGAACCGGAGAACAGGGTTCGATCCCCGAAGATACCCAAAAGTGTGAATAGTCAATGGTGAATTTTGCTCGCAAGTGAATTTTAAAAATTGACAAGCAAAGCGAATTGACGATTGACAATTCACAAAAAATAATCTTATAGCTCAATTGGATAGAGCGTCGGTTTACGACACCGAAGGTTGAAGGTTCGAATCCTTCTGAGATTACAAATAGAATCTCATAGCTCAAATGGTTAGAGCACCGGTCTTTTAAACCGGGGGTTGAAAGTTCAAATCTTTCTGGGGTTACAAAGATCTCGTAGCTCAATTGGATAGAGCATCGGTTTTCTAAACCGAGGGTTACAGGTTCGATCCCTGTCGAGGTCACAAAAGGAGAGTAGGTAAATATTGGTTTGTTGCGGCTTACTGCTAATGAGTTCTACGACAGTAGTGAAGGTTCGATTCCTTTGCTCTCCGCAAAAAAAAGGTCTATTGAGGTAATGGCTAACCTGCCTGACTGTCGCTCAGGCACCGCGAGTTCGATTCTCGCATAGACCGCAAAGATTCACGGAAAATTTCCGATCCGACTGTCTCTCGGAAAAGAATTTTGAAGTGAATCTGCAAACTGGAAAGATAACGGTGGTTGTTTACCCGCCTTGGACGCGGGAGGTCATAGGTTCGAACCCTATTTTCCAGACAATTTGATCCATTCGCCTAATGGTTTAGGACGGCTGCCTTTCGAGCAGTAAATAAGGGTTCGATTCCCTTATGGAGTGCAATAATGTGAATGGTCAATAGTGAATTTCACTTCGTAAGTGAATTTGAAAATTGATAGCAAAGGGAATTGATAATTGGCAGTTCACATAAAAGATTTCGTAGCTCAATGGGTTAGAGTATCGTTTTCATAAGCCGAAGGTTGAAGGTTCGAGCCTTTCCGAAAAAAAAAATGATTCTGTAGCTCAATGGTAGAGCGCTGGTCTGTTAAACCAGAAGTTGAAAGTTCGAGCCTTTCCGGAATCGCAAATAACTAAATGTTAATTGTTTCAAAGAGAAAGAAAAAGTTTGTCGAGAGCAGAAGATCTTTACGCCAAAAACACAAAAATAGACAAGCTTTTTCTTAACTCAAAAAATGAAAATTAATAGATGAAGGTTGGAAGATGGATGAAGGAAGTTTTAAAAATAATATAAATTTTTAGGTGAAAATAAAGTTTGTCAAAGCGCAGAAGTTCTTATATCAAACAAAAAATTAAGACAGACTTTATTTTAATAGAATTTAGAGATTAGAAATTAGAAGTTAGTTGGAAAATTATTCATTACCTATTACTTATTATTCATAAAACTTGATGGTTCGCCGAAGTGGAAGAGTCGGGGCGGTCTGCAAAACCGTTGTGAAAACTGAGTGGGTTTGACTCCCATAACCATCTCAAATAACTAAAATGAGATTAGTTCCGAAGAAAAAATAAAAGTTTGTCGAGCGTAGAAGTTCTTATATCAAACTAAAAAAATAATGACAAGCTTTATTTTTTTTCAAATGAGAAATTAGATGTTAGAAGCTAGAAGTTAGAATGAAGATGGAAATCATTTATCTCTTATCAATTAACATTTATAAAAATTTGGAAGTACGCCGAAGTTGGAGGGTCGGGGCAGACTGTAAATCTGTTGCATTATTGCTGAGTAGGTTCGAATCCTACTACTTCCACAACCGCTGATAATGTAATGGCAGCATGCAGGAAATGTACTCTTGTTGTTTAGGTTCGATTCCTAGTCAGTTTGTTTAAATCGCTCTATTCGTCTAACGGTTCAGGACGCCTGCCTTTCGAGCAGAAAACAAGGGTTCATTCCCTTATAGAGTACAAAATATAAGTAATGAGTGATGTGCAATGAGTAATACTCAAAACTCATAATTTATAACTTATAACTCAAAAAACTGATTCATAGTGTTATTGGTCAGCACACAAGACTTTGACTCTTGTTGTTCAGGTTCGAGTCCTGATGAATCAACAAAAATTGCTTCGATAATGTAATGGCAGCATCTCAGTCTCCAAAACTGATGGTATTGGTTCGAGTCCAGTTCTGAGCGCAAAACGGTGAATAGTCAATCGTGAATTTTGTTTCACAAGTGAATTTAAAAAAATTGACAAGCAAAGCGAATTGACTATTCATAATTGACATTATTAACAAATAAGTATTTAAACAAACATGTAGAAAAAATGGAAACGCAACAACAAACATGGCAAAACATGACCGGAAAAATTTTCCAAAACTCTATCACACAGTTGGTAGAAGAAGCCATTATCCGCGAACAGGCAAATGGACATCGACTGAAAGTATGTGTGGGTTCAGACTCCCACGTTTATGGTGACGCCATTAATTATGCTACGGCAGTTGTCTTTATTCGTGAGGGAAAAGGAGCGTTTACCTTTATCAGAAAAGAAAGAGAAATACAGAATATCAGTATCAAAGAGCGAATGTTGAACGAGGTCAACAAATCCGTAGAAATCGCCTATGCCATTTGCTCTATTCTGGAAAATTATGATGTGGAAATGGAGGTACACGCAGACATTAACACCGATCCGGATTTTAAATCCAACGTTGCTTTGAAAGACGCAATGGGATATATTTTGGGAATGGGTTATATATTTAAAGCAAAACCGTACGCTTTCGCAAGTTCCAATTGTGCTGATATGATGGTGTAATTTTCAAAAAATAAATAAAATGTTTTTATACGACAAAGTAATCGTCATAGATATTGAAGCCACGTGTTGGGAAAAAGGACAAATCCCCGAAAATCAAAAAAGAGAAATCATTGAAATCGGAATTTGTAAACTCAATATGTCGGACGGAAGTATCGAAGATAAAAGAAGTTACTTGATAAAACCGACACAATCGCAAGTAAGTGAATACTGTACACAACTTACGGGAATCACTTCTGAAAAATTAGAGAAAGAAGGAATTTCTTTTAAAGAAGCTTGTTCAAATATCAAAAACAGATACAATTCATTACGAAGAACATATGCTGGTTATGGCGGATTTGATAAATCGATTATGGAAAGTCAATGTCAAGAATTTGATGTTAAATTTCCTTTTAGTGAAACTTATCTTGATGTGAAAGTGCTGATAAGTTTGATGAACGGAGAAAAGCCAATCGGACTTTTGAAAGAACTTGAGGCAAGAAATATAAAATTTGAAGGGAGTGCGCATAGTGGAGCAGACGATGCTTTCAACACAGCGAAATTATTGTATCAAGTTTTAAAAAGTTAAAGCAATGGATATTTTTAGATTAATTCAGGAGATAAAAACCCATTTGAAACTCAGTTTTGATGAGGTTGACAAATTGTTTGATAAAGATAAAGAAACGTTGAATTTTCAACCTTCAAATGGAGGTTGGACGGTTCAGCAGATTTTAGAACATATTTATCTGACGAACTTTTATTTGTTGATTCTTATTGAAAAAGGTGCAAAAAAAGCAATGCGGAATTATCAAAATCTTGATTTAAGTCTTGAAATTAAAAACTATAATTTAGATAAAGAAAAGTTTGATAAAGTGGGCGAATACGGGGCTTTTGAATGGATAAGACCTGCACATATGGAACCAAAAGGAGAATTAAGTTTGGATGAAATCAGAAGTGTAATTTCTCAACAATATCATCAATGTTTAAACTATTTAGATTTAATGAGAAACGGGGAAGGTCTTCTTTGTAAAACGACAATGACAGTCAATGAATTAGGAAAAATCAATGTGTATGAATATATTTATTTTCTTTCGCTTCATGCTCAAAGGCATATTACTCAGATGAAGAACAATGGACTAAATAAATAAAATAATTTCAATTAAATTTTCCTACGCAAAAAGACTGCGCAATATAATTTTTACTTTGCATTATCAAAAAGACAAACACTAAAATTTTGAAAAAAGATTTTAGTCAAAATATCAGACAGGTCTTGTTGGGTGTTTCTGTATATCACCATTGCAGAATACTTTGTTGAGAAACATGATTGTATTCTGTTCAGCTTGATTTGAAGGTTTCAGAAATTTTCCAAAAAACTTCCACCATGCGCTATGGGTCGAAGGTTCGAATCCTTCTATTTCCTTTGGGAAATATAACTCAGTTCGGTTAGAGTAATAGCTTTATGCGAGGGTTCGATTCCCTCTCTCAATTTAGGTTTGAGATAGCTCAGTTGGTTAGAGCACTACACTTTTAATGTAGTTTGAATGGAAACAGGCTCAAAATCTGTATCCGACAGTCGAGTTTTTGATGTTTCTCTTAAAAAAAAAACATTTCCCAGAGGAAAATTCTGAGATTTTTTCGGTTGTTAAATCGACATTTCGAAAAAGCTTGTATGAAAAGTTTTTTTCTGAAAATGAAATTTAATTGATGAATAAATGATTGTTAGACAAATTTTCTAAAAACTACGGTTTTCCGCGTGAGCGATGGTAGCGGATACCCCACAGTGAAGAGGCAAAAGCCGATGAACGAGGAGTAGAAGCGGACGTAGCGACCCAAGCTGTTGCTTTAAGCGATGGAAAAGGGACACGCCCCAAAATCTGATTCATTAGAAAATAAGTTTAAGAATGTTAGTCTGAAATTGAAATAATTTTTTGAAATACTTTGCTTCCGCTATTTTTTGGAAGAAAGAATCTTGGGTTTTCCTTTTTTAATTAATATTTAATAACACTTAAAATAAAATATGATGGTAAGAAATGTACAAATTAAAGCATACCAAATCGGTTTGGTTTTTAAAAACCGAAACTTAATTGAAATCTTAAAAGAAGGAAATTATTGGATTTTCGGAAGTAAATCTGTGGAAATCTATGAAACGAAATCTCAGTTTAAAGCTGGAGAAGATTTGAATCTTTTGCTTAAAAATGAAAGTCTTGCTTCAATGCTAGAAGTGGTTGAGGTAAAAGATGGCGAAATGGTTTTGGTTTATGAAAACGGAATTTTTAAAGAAGTTCTAAATGTAGGTCAATACGCTTTCTGGAAAGGTATTATGAATAGAGAATTTCAAAAAATAGATTTGACAAAAGTAGAAATCACAGAGAAAATTTCTAAAACAATTTTGGAAAATTTAAAGTTGAAAAACTTTGTAAGAAAATTTGTTGTGACCAATCAATATAAAGGACTTTTACTAATTGACGGAAAACTGTCAAAAGTTTTGGAAGCCGGAACTTACTACTTCTGGAATAACGAAATTTCTATTGAAATTAAAGCAGTTGATACAAGAATGCAGCAAATGGAAATTGCCGGTCAGGAATTGTTGACAAAGGATAAAGCGATGCTTCGTATCAATTTTTATGTGCGTTTTCAGGTGGAAAACATCGAAAAAGCATTGATGAATAACAAAGAATACGATAAGCAATTATATATTCTAATGCAGTTGGCTTTGCGTGAATTCGTCGGAGCTTTAACGTTGGACGAATTGTTAGTGAAAAAAGATTCTGTAGGTAAAGAAATTCTGGGAAATCTTGGAAACAAAGCCGAAGATTTAGGTTTAAAAGCTTCTGATGCGGGAATCCGTGACGTGATTTTAACAGGAGAAATGAAAGAAATCATGAATCAGGTTTTGATTGCTGAAAAAAAAGCTCAGGCAAACAGCATCATGCGTCGTGAGGAAACAGCTTCCACAAGAAGTTTACTGAACACCGCAAAATTGATGGAAGAAAACGAAGTGCTTTGGAAACTAAAGGAAATGGAATATATGGAGAAAATCGCTGACAAGATTGGAGATATTACCGTTTCCGGAAACAACAATATTGTTTCTCAGCTAAAAGAGATTTTTGCGAAATAATCAAAGACAGGTTTTCATTTTTGAAAATCTGTCTTTGTTATTTATAAAAAAGTCCTGAAAGGACGATTTAGCAAAGGATTGGATGAAATCCAATCAAAATAACATACAAATCGCAAGATTTTTTTAATTTTCTTTCAACCACTCCTCATAAGAAATCACTCCCAATTCCGGTTTTCCATCACCTTCCAGAATTGAAATAAATTCCAGTTGATTTCCATCTGGATCATTAAAATAGATCGCCAATGCAGGCATCCATGCAAAAACCATAGGTTCATCAAGCCCGTCTTTCAGGAAATTGTAAGGTTTTAAATTTTTATTTTTTAAAAACTCAACCGAATAGTTCAAAATATCTTCTTTATCAGCTGCAAAAGCAAAATGTCTCGTTTGGAGATTTTCTTTCTGTTCCCACAAACCAAGCATCGCTTCTTTGTTTTTTCCGATCCATAAAAATGCAATCGGACGGTTTCCATCTCTATGAGCGAATTCCAATCCTAATACTTCAGTGTAAAATTGAATAGCACTTTCCAAATTGCTTACCTGAACATGAGTTTCATATAATCCTTTAATCATAGCTTAAATTTAATGTACACAAAGCTAAACAATGAATTTTCTAAAACTTCAAATGGGTAATTCCTTTATATAAAATGAATGATAGACAGATTGTATTTGATTGGTGATAATTTTTTGTTGCTTTTTATTAAGTCTTATTTTTCCGAAATTCGAAAAGGATTTTTTTATTGAAAAAATGATGTTTTGTGTTTTTTTTAATCATAAGTTTATGAGGCAAAAAACTAAAAAAAATAACAAGTATGGAAAATAAAAAAGGAGGAACATTTTTCTTCGCTATCATCGCCATTATTGTAGGGACTGCATTGTGGAAGCAAATTGATTTTAGAACCATGACGGTCGACAAGACGGCATTGAGTATTGTCTATCTCTGCACTTTTCTATTTTCTGTTTTCTTTTTAATCAGAAGTCTCAGACATCGAGGTCAGAAATAGAAGAAAAGAATATTAGGTTTTATTTCCCTCTTTTTTCCAAAATCTCAATCCTTTCCAAAATACTGGAGAGGATGTTTTTTTGCTCAGAAGAAAGATAGCCGGAAATTTTATACACTTCTTTTTTAGAATAATTTTCTTTTGCAATCGAAGAAAGATATTTTAGATTTCCTTCTTCCAAAAATAATAGCGTTTCAGGGTTTTGCTTTAAAATATTAGATTTTGTTAAAAACAAGAAATCTCCTAGATTGTAATTTGATAAAAGCAATGTGTTTTCTGTGAATTCATAGATTAAATCAATATTTGCTAATGCTTTTTGCAGTGAGTTATATTTAATATTATTGTCAATGTTATTTTCTTGATAAGGTAAATCAGAATTAAAAGATAACTGGAATTTTTCTAAATTTTCCGGGTTATTTAAATCATCAATAGTTAAAGGAACTGTTAAAAATTTATCCAAATCAAGATTAAAGTAATGTACAACAGTGAGTAGGGTTGATATTTTGGGTTCGGATCTTCCCTCTTCATAAGCGCCTATAACACCTCTTGTTAAATCAAATAAATCTGCGAAAGCTTGTTGGCTTAAGCCTTTTGCCTGTCTTATTGTTTTAATATTAGCTCCGAAAAAACTCATGTGTTCTAATGTTTTTTGCAAATGTAATATTAAATTTAATTAATTTGCTAATAATATTTGCAATTTGATTAAATTTTATTATATTTGTGTACAATCAGTCAAAAATAAGTAAATAAGTGAAGTTTTTATGTTATAATGCTTTAAATATTTTATTTAAATTGGTAATTGTTATGAATTGATTAATTTTAAAAAAAACGCATATGACCTATCATGAATTTTTAACTACAGCTTTTTCGCCGGTCAATACGGTTTTGAGTGTGCTGCTGATTTTGTCTGTGATTTATTGGCTTTTTACCATTATCACAGGTTTGGATGTTGATGTCAGGATTGATGCTGATCTTGATGCAGATATAGACGGTCCGGATGGTCATGTTCATCTTCCGGATGATGTTTCTGGCTGGCTTCAGTTTTTGAAGTTTCTGAATCTTGATATTGTGCCGATTACCTATTTTCTCACATTGTCGCTTTTGTTAACATGGTTGGGTTCATTTTATATCGAAGCATTTTTATCTTTAGGATTGTGGGTTTCTGCTTTACTTGTGATTCCTATATTTTTAGTAAGCATGTTGTTGACTAAATTAATTTTAAAACCGTTGAATCCTTTTTTCAGAGAAATTAATCATAAAGGTGAAGTTTCTCACGATTTTCTTGGCAGGCAAGGAAGAATGAAATCAACAATTCATGGAGTTAAAACCGGAATGCTTGAAGTTTTTATAGGAAATGACCCCATGATTTTAATGGTGAGAAGTAAAGATGGAGAGGTGATTAATCACGGAACGGTTGTGTATATTGTAGATGAAGATCGGGAGAAAAGAATCTATTACGTGGCAGAAGAAATAAGATTTTAAACAATGAAATAATGATCGCTTTTTTTATGATGCTTTTTATTAAATTTTTAGACTGTTTTCTTTAAAAATTAAAAGTATTGACTCATGATGAAATTTTGTTATCCGTCTCTAAAGGATGCGAAATTTCTTAAAAATTTCTTCAAAATTAATCCATTTAGGGTTGGGGAAATGATTTTGATGATTTAATTAAATTAAAAACACATTAAAATAATAAACTATAAAAATATGAATACACCTTTGATTGTTGGGATTGTTGTCGTTGTGGTAGCATCGCTCGGATTGATTTTCTGGATTTTATCAATGTATAAAAAAACCGTTCAGGGAATCGTTATTTTAAGAACAGGTTATGGAGGAACGAAAGTTTTCTTCAATGCAGGGATTGTAATTCCGGTCATTCACCGAATGGAATCGATGGATATTTCCGTGAAAAAACTGGAAATCGCCAGAGAAGGAAAAGCTGGGTTGATCTGTAAAGATAATATGAGAGCCGATATTCAGGTGGCTTTCTTTATCAGAGTCAATAAATCCGCAGATGATATTGTGAATGTGGGGCAGACGATTGGTTGTCAGAGAGCTTCTGATATCAACACGTTGAGAGAATTATTTGAAGCCAAATTTTCTGAAGCCTTGAAAACCGTAGGTAAAAAGTTTGAATTCATTGAATTGTATGAAGCAAGAAGTGAATTCCGTCAGGAAATTTTAGATATTATCGGAACAGATTTGAATGGTTATGTTTTAGATGACTGTGCGATTGATTATTTAGAGCAGACAAAAATCGAGAATTTAGATAAAGACAATATTTTAGATTCTGAAGGGATTAAAAAAATCACTGAATTGACGGCTAATCAAAATATAAAAGCCAATCAGGTTCGCAGAGATGAGGAAAAGACGATTACCAAGCAAAATGTTGAAGCGCGTGAAGCAATCTTAGAGCTTGAAAAACAACTTGCTGAAAAAGAAGAATCTCAGAAAAGAGAAGTTGCAAATATCAAAGCCCGTGAAAATGCCGAAATTCTTAAAGTTGATGAAGAAGAACGTCTGAAATATGAAACTGTTCGCATCGCAACTGAAGAAAAATTACAAATTGCTGAAGAGAACAAACAAAGACAAGTCGTTATTGCAGCTAAAAATAAAGAACGTGCAGATCTGGTAGAAACCGAAAGAGTGCAGAAAGATAAAATGCTTGAGGCGACAGAAAGAGAAAGAATTGTTTCTTTGGCTCAGATCGAAAAGGAAAAAGCAATCGAATTGGAGAAGAAAAATATTCAGGATGCGATCCGCGAGCGTTTGACGATGGAAAAAACGGTTGTAGAAGAGCAGCAGGGAATTAAAGACTTGGAGGCTTTCAAAACAGCAGACAGAACGAAACATGTGGAAATCACTTTGGCAACTCAGGAAGCTGAAAAGAAATTAATCCAGGAAACCAGAGCAGCAGAATCTAGAAGGTTGTCTGCAGAAAAAGATGCACAGAAATACGTCATCGAAGCTCAGGCAAAACGTGATGGAGCAGAAAAAGAAGCAGAAGCGCGTAAAATTATTGCTGATGCAAAAGCGAAGGAAGAAGCAACCGTTGGTTTATCTGAAGCTCAGGTTCTTCATGCAAAAGCTGATGCAGCCGAAAGACAGGGGATTGTAGAATCGATTGTTATCGAGAAAAAAGCGGAAGCTGAAAGAAAAGAAGGTATCGCTCAAGCTGAAGTTATTAAAGAAAAAGCATTTGCAGAAGCAGCCGGAATTACCGAAAAAGCAGAAGCAATGAAAAAACTGAACGATGCAGGAAAAGATCACGAAGAATTTAGATTGACTTTAGCGAAAGAAAAAGAAGTGGAGTTGGCGCAAATCTCAATTCAGAAAGATATTGCTCAAGCTCAGGCTGGCGTTCTTGCGGAAGCGTTCAAGTCTGCGAAAATTGACATCGTCGGTGGAGATAGTACTTTCTTTGATAATGTGATTCGTCAGGTTTCTGCAGGAAAAGGTTTAGATAAATTCATCAGCCACAGTGAAAATGCGACTTTGGTAAAGGAAAATTTACTGGGTGACGGTGAAAACATCATCGGCAAAGTAATGGGAATGGTTGAAAAATACAATGTTTCTTCGGAAGATATTAAAAACATGAGCATCGCAAGCCTTATTTTCAAACTCAACGGTGTTGCCGACCAACAGGAAAAAGGTCTCCTGTCCAGAGCAATGGATATGGCGAAAAATCTAGGTATCGAGCAAAAACCGATCAGATAAATTGAAATGATTTGAAATTGAACAAAAAGTCCCAAAGGGACGATTTAACAAAGGATAGGATAAAATCCTATCCATAAAATTAATTAAAAACTCTCATTGTGTGATTTTCAATGATGCTTTGAGAGTTTTTTTCAATATTTTAAAAATTTAATCATTAAAAATTATTAAGGTGTTAAGTTCAGTTAAGAAAATCACTATATTTTTATAAGCGTGAACCTCAAAGCGAAACTAAAAACTTAATGACTCTTAATTACTTAATAAGCCTTAATGATTAAAAAAGTAAATGTTTTTAACATTACGATGCTAGTCTAAAATCTAAAATCTAGCATCTAACATCTAATATCTAAAATATGTCAGAACAATTAAATTCAGGGACATACGAAATTATTCAGAACCGTTTGAATGAGCAAAAAAATGACCTCATCCAAAGGCTTCAGAAGCTAAACGAAAACCGTAAAGACATTTTCGGCGGTGTAGATTTTTCACTTATTGCCAATGAAAGAATTTCTACGGAACACAACTGTGTCGCCAAAGATATTTTTTCGCTGAAAGATATTTTAATCTTTGGTTCGAATGCGCATTTGGGTTTGCAGACGGAAATTAATATAACCGATGTTTTTTCTATATATAAAATAAATAACAACAGTTTTGAACCTCAGGATTCTTCATTAATTGGAGATGAAATTTTTATCGACGAGTTCAAAAACCTCTATAAATATTACAGAAATACTTTTTTTGCCCGCTTTCATTTTACCGAAAACTATCTGTATATGGTTTTTCAGTTGTCTGAAAGTACTTCCGACATCAAAGCTTTCAAATGGCTGATTAAAGAAGACAAGCTGATTTATATTGATTCTCGAAGTGCTTCAGAAGTCAATTATCCGCCACAACATGGTTTTGCATGGACGAAAGCAACGAGAGATATGCAGCGAAGTGGGAAATTTCCGCACGTTTCTTTAGCAGATAAAGTTTTTGTAGAGTCGATTGGCGGTGATATCACGATAAAAATTGAAGACAATACCGATAGCGGAAAAGGAATTTATTCTGAAGATGTTGTTCATAAAGATCAGAACCTCGACGATGCTGAAATTCATTTTTGTGATCTCGATAATCTTGTTTTATTTAAAATTAAGCCTTATCAGGAATCTGAGCGTTATTTTATTTATAATCATAAAGAAAAAATAGTTTCAAGAGTTGATACTTTGAAATTTTCGACAGTTTTGCTTCCTGAAAATCAGGGGGTGCTTTTCTCAAACGGTTATGCTTTGCAGACGGGTGGTCTAAAGGTGATTTCTCAGGATCAGAATAGACTTCATTATCTGAAAACGATTCCGGAGCCGAATGGTGAAAATTTCATGTATGTTTTTTATGATGATAAAACCAACAATTATCAGCTGATTTCGTACAATATCATTACGCAAACTATCGAGACGCCGATTCGTTGCAGCGGTTTTTCTATTTTAAATGATGGAAGATTAATTTATCTCAGAGAAACTCTCGAAACCACAAAACATCATTTAGCTCAGATTTGGCAAACCCCATATTCAAAAGAATTATTACCGAATACCGAAAAATCAGATACGCTTCTCTATAAAATCGGGAATAAAGATATTGTAAGAGTAATGGCGGAAAGCCAGGAGTTGATTACGTTATTAAATAAAAAAGATTCTTACAGCGGACTGTACGACGATATTGTCAAGCTTTCCACTACTATTTTGGATGCCTATTATTTCCTTAGTGATGATGAAGTTGAAAATCTCGATCAGCCTTTAAAGGAAATCAGGAATATTGCTCATTCTGCCATCAATGAATATGAAAAAGTTGTCGAGCAGAAGAAAAATACTTCCGAAGCGGTTGAGAAGATCAAATTGGCTTGTGAGAAAATTTTAGACGATACCAAAAGAATTAATTATTCTCATCTGACGGATTATATCGATATGCTTTCGCAGATCAGAGCTTTGCGCGGTGAAATTACAGGAGCCAGAGATCTGAAATATGTGGATGTTGCTATTCTTGATTCTTTAGAAAAATCACTTTCAGAGCGTTCTGAAGAACTTTCCAATGCCTGTGTGAATTTCCTGCTTCAGGAAGATTCTTTGTTGCCTTATCAAAACAGAGCACAGCAGATTTCTGAAAACATCATCAATTTACAGAAAGCGATCGACGCAAAAACAATTGAGGAAGAAATCAATAATTTATCCGGGCAGCTTGAGCTTTTGGTGGATATTGTCAATAATTTAAAAATTGAAGACACTTCACAATCTACGCAGATCATTGAAAATATTTCTGTGATTTTTGCAAGATTAAATCAGGAAAGATTAGAACTTTCTAAAAGAAAAAGAGAAATTTCCGGTAAGGAATTGTCTGCGGATTTTCAGGCACAAATGACGTTGTTTGATCAGTCGGTGATCAATTTTCTTGAATTGTCTCAAACTCCCGAAAAATGTGATGAATATTTAACCAAACTTTCCATTCAATTGGAAGAAATGGAAACAAAATTTGTTGATTTTGATGAATTTATCGAGAAGATTGGTGAAAAAAGGGAAGAAGTTTACGGGCATTTTCAAAATAAAAGAGTTCAGTTAACAGAATTCCGAAACAAGCGTACTCAGAGTTTATATGATTCTGCGCAGAGAATTTTAAAATCAGTTCAGACGAAAGGTGAATCTTTTGATTCTGAAAACGAAATCAACGGATATTTTGCTACCGATTTAATGGTGGAAAAAGTGAGAGATATTTCCCGACAGTTGATGGATTTTGAGGATTCTGCCAAGGCAGAAGAAATTCAGACTTTATTGAAAACTTCTCAGCAGGAAGCAGTTAGAAAGCTTAAAGATAAAAAGGAAATCTATGCCGATGGCGACAATGTGATTGCTTTAGGTAAGTACAAATTTGCTGTAAACCGTCAGAAATTAGATCTTACTTTGGTGTTGAGAAATGCGCAGTATTATTATCATTTAACAGGAACCGGATTTTATGAACCGTTGAATTTTGAAACCATTTCAGATTACAAAGAAGTTTGGAATCAGGAATATATTTCTGAAAATTCTAAGGTAAAACGCTTCGAATATCTAGCATGGAATGTTTTTTCACTGAATAAAAATATCAATACAGAAGAGCAGAACAGAAATATTATTCAGCAGTTTATGACTGAGCATTTTGGGGAAGGTTTGGTAAAAGGAATTCACGATGAAGATGCCTTGACGATCGTTTCAAAACTCCAGCAACTGCATAATGAGTTGGGATTGATGCAGTTTACGCCGAAAGAAAGGGCTTTAGCACAGTTGTTCTGGTATTTTCTGGATGAAGAAAAAAAAGAGTATTATCAGAAACAGTTTGATGCTGCGGCATTGGTTTCAAAATCATTTACGACGGATAAAGGCTTTCAGTATCTTAATGATGAATTATCGAGTGAGATAAAATCATTTGCTCTGGCTAATCATATTTTTGCTGAGGTAAATTGTCTGAATGCTGCACTTTATTTAAGAAAAGAAAACAAATCAGCGTTTTTGGTTTCAGAAAAAGCGGGTTGGTTATATAATTCATTTTTAAAAGATCTCAAAGAAAAAGGGAAAGACCTCGAATTTGTCGATCAGCTCGAGGCGTTGAAAAAGTATCCAGCTGCTTGTTTTTCTATTGCTGAAAGTGCTTTGAATGCCTTTTTATTTAATTCAGAACTCAATTTTGAAGATGATATTAAAAAAGAAACGGCTGTGTTTTTTGTAACGCAGCATTTCGATGCTAAAAATATCCTTCATATCGCTTATGAAACGGTTCTTAAAGGTTTGAAATCTTTAGAAAAAGATCTTGACTATAGTTTAAATTATTATGAATTTACAGCTCGTTTGTCTAATTTCAATGAAGTGGTTGTTCCAAAATACAAACAGCTTCAGGAATTGAAGGCAAAATGGGTGAATGATAAAAAGAAAAGTCTGAAAATTGATACTTTCAAATCTCAGGTTTTAAGTTCATTTGTACGAAACAAATTGATCAATGATGTTTACTTTCCGTTGATTGGAGCCAATTTGGCAAAACAATTAGGAACGGTTGGAAATGACAAGCGTACCGACAGAATGGGAATGTTGCTTCTCGTTTCACCTCCAGGTTACGGAAAAACTACGTTAATGGAATATATGGCAGATCGAATGGGATTGGTTTTCATGAAGATTAATGGTCCGTCAATTGGTCACGATATTGTTTCCACAGACCCAAATGAAGCAAAAAATGCCGGAGCAAAACAGGAACTTGAAAAGCTGAATTTAGCTTTGGAAATGGGTGATAATGTGATGTTGTATCTCGACGATATTCAACATTGTAATCCCGAGTTTTTGCAAAAGTTTATTTCTTTGGCAGACGGACAGCGAAAAATTGAAGGAATTTATAATGGTGAAAGCAAAACGTATGATTTAAGATCAAAACGTTTTTGTCTTGTGATGGCCGGAAATCCTTACACTGAAAGCGGTGAGAAATTCAAAATTCCTGATATGTTGGCAAACCGTTCCGATACTTATAATTTAGGGGAAATTTCTGGCAGCAAAACCGAGTTGTTTGATTTAAGTTTAATTGAAAATTCTCTGATGTCAAATGATTATCTTACCCGATTGACCCAGTTTGGAATGGAAAATCTGTATCATTTGTATGAAAGTATTAAATCTAATTCGTCAACTGTAGATTTGTCAGGAAACTTTAGTTCTAATGAGATTTCAGATTTTAGAAAGGTGCTGGAAAATATCTTGAAAGTAAGAAATATTGTTTTGAAAGTCAATAAGCAATACATTGTTTCGGCGGCGATGTCTGATGATTATCGTAATGAACCGTCTTTCAAACTACAAGGTTCTTACCGAAATATGAATAAACTGATCACGCAAATTCAGCCGATTTTAAAAGAGGAAGAAGTAACGCAGATTGTTTTAAATCATTACCAAAATGAATCTCAAACGTTGACAACTGGAGCAGAATCTAATATGCTTAAATTGAAAGAGCTGATGAATATCCTGTCGGAAGATGAAACTTTGCGTTGGCAGGAGATCAAGAAAACATTTGTGAAAAATAAGACGCTCAAAGGTTTGGGTGAAAATGACCGAATGACGCAGGTGATTGCATTATTGGCGCAGTTCAGCGAAGGTCTTGATGGTATAAAAGATGTTTTGAATAAAAACTAAAAACAAAAAAAACACTACTCAAAGTAGTGTTTTTTTGCTATTTGCCTGAATCACTTTGCAGTTCTTCTTCTAACAATTTTCTCCATTTTGCAAAAGTCGTTCTGCTAATGTTGTACTTTGTCGACATAAAACTTGTAGAAAAACCATGTTTTTTTTGATAATTCAGAAGTTTCATCATGGTCTTCTTGTCGTACGTTTTAAGCTGCTGATTCGTTTTTGAAGTCTCTTTGTTTTGCTTAAAAAGCTTCTCGTTCAGCTTTAAAATATCTTCTGTAGAGTCTAGTTTGCACAGCTGTTCCCTTATTTTAGGGCATTTCAGCTTTTCCGGGTGCTGCTGTTGTAAGAGATCTTGGTAGATTCTGTTGTAATTTGGTCTCATAAAATATTGTGTGTTTCGTGGTGTTTATCTTTTCTTTTGAATCCAGCGATGTAGCGTGCTTTTCGGAATAGAATACTCTTTGATTACATCGGCCTGCGTCATTTCTCCGGATTCAATTTTGTCTAGGATGAAATTTTTTATTTCTTGAGTGTAAATATTTTTCCTAAACTGTGGCGTTTTTTCACTCTTTGGTGCGTCGGTTTTATTTACTGCTGCAGGAGGTGCGTATAATATCAAATGTGAACTGTACAGTCTGAAAAAATCATATTCCAAAAGCTTGCTCCATCTCAAAAGAATATCAGTTTCTACAGATTTGCTTTCATATACGTTCTCTACAAATTCTTCATCCTTCGCAAGAAAATTGCAGATTCTTTCTATAGGAATATTTTTATGATCTACCATCTCCTTGATGTACTTTCCTATATGTATGTTTTTATATAACATTTACTAATAATGGCTTTTTTTTAAATTAATCGCATTTTGGGTAGTAAAGGAATGAATATGAGCGCTTTGTAAAAAAATATGAAACAATTCCTACATACTTTTGAATTGCTCAAAAAAGTGGCTACTTCATTACTTTACAATATCAACCGTTGATTTATTGTAAAAAATTGATTTTCAGTAATTTGTGTTTTGTGATTGGGTTATAAACAGGATATACAGTATCATTTTAAATTTCAGGAGATTATTTTTATAAAAAATTCATAAAGCTTAAAATTTATAAGTTCTATGCAGATGTTGCTATGAATGTTTTAAAATAATATGATCAACTTTTAATTAAAAATTTTCTTGTTTATCCCTCAAAATTAAAAAAAAATACCGAGAAATCACTATTGTTTGTTTAGATAAATGTTAATAATAATTAATTTATGTTGAAAATAGATTGTTAAAAAATACTTTTAAAAGAGAAAATTAAAATTCATATTGCTTCTTTCTTATACATTTTCAATGCTATACAGTTTAGGGCGCTGATGAATATTTTTAACTGTTAATCTGATAATTGATGAGAAGTCTTATTTTTGCCAAAAGAAAAAATAAATTCTGTTTTGCGGATATTTCGTGAAGTGTACTTCTTATCTGGTTTGATAAGGAATTTATATAATCTTTAATAATATTATAAAATTGTTTATGCAGTCTCTTGCCTTATTTGACTTTTCAAAAAAAATAAATTATAAAAATGAATTGCTGGCAGGGTTTACTGTTGCAATGACCATGATTCCGGAATCGCTTTCATTTGCAATTCTTGCAGGGCTTTCTCCGTTAACAGGGCTTTATGCAGCGTTCATGATGGGCTTGGTTACTGCGGTTTTAGGTGGTCGTCCCGGGATGGTTTCCGGTGGAGCAGGAGCCACAATTGTTGTTTTGATAGCTCTGATTAAGTCACACGGAATAGAATATCTGTTTGCAACTGTAATTTTAGCAGGAATTTTACAGCTTTTAGTAGGTGTTTTCAAATTAGGAAAATTTGTAAGATTAATTCCGCAACCTGTAATGTATGGTTTTTTGAATGGGTTGGCGGTTATCATTTTTATGGCTCAGGTCGAGCAATTCAAAATTGTTGATGCAAGCGGAGTTGTAAGCTGGCTGCATGGTTCATCCTTATATATTATGTTGGGATTAACGGCTTTAACGATTGCAATTGTTTATTTCTTTCCAAAAATTACAAAAGTGGTTCCCGCTTCTTTAGTTGCGATATTAATTGTGTTTGGAATCGTTTTAGGCTTTGGAATTAATACTAAAACAGTTGCCGATATTGCCAATATAAGTGGCAGTTTACCAAGTTTTCATCTTCCTAAACTTCCTTTTTCTTTGGAAACTTTGCAAATCATTTTTCCTTATGCTTTAATTATGGCGGGTGTCGGTTTGATCGAATCTTTGCTGACTTTATCAATGGTTGATGAAATCACCAATTCAAAAGGGAACGCTAATAAAGAGTCTGTTGCTCAGGGTTTAGCCAATATTACCAACGGCTTTTTTGGAGGAATGGGAGGTTGTGCAATGGTTGCGCAGACTTTAGTTAATCTAAATGCAGGTTCCAGAGCCAGACTTTCAGGGATTATTGCATCGATCACTATTTTAATTATCATTCTCGTCGGTGCACCGTTTATCGAAAAGATTCCAATGGCAGCTTTGGTTGGAGTCATGATGATGGTGGCAATCAGTACTTTTCAGTGGGTTTCAATACGAATTGTCAACAAGATGCCTAAATCTGATATTTTTGTCGGAATAACGGTTGCTTTAATCACTATTGTTCTTCATAATTTAGCATTGGCGGTTTTGGTAGGTGTAATTATTGCAGCGCTGGTTTTTGCTTGGGATAATGCCAAAAGAATTCGTGCAAGAAAGCATATTGATGAAAAAGGTGTCAAACATTACGAAATTTTCGGACCCTTGTTTTTCGGTTCTGTAACAGCTTTTACAGATAAATTTGATCCGGCAAACGATCCAGCTGAAGTTATTATAGACTTTAAAGAAAGCAGAATTGTCGATATGAGCGCTATTGATGCTTTAGACAAACTTTCAAAAAAGTACAGCCAGCTCAATAAAAAACTGTACTTAAAACATCTTAGCGAAGACTGCCGAATAATGTTGAAAAATGCAGAAGCGGTAATCGAAGTTAATATTCAGGATGATCCTACTTACAAAGTAATGCCTGAAAAGTAAGGAGCGTTTTTGAGTTTGAAGGTTGGAGTGTTTGAGAGTTGTGGTGTTTAAATTTGTCATTGCGAGGAGCAGAGTGACGAGGCAATCTCATGAAAAAATCTTTAGAATTAAAATTCATTTAAAATTTTTTGGAAATAAATAATTCTTATTTTCTGTTAGAATACATAAGTATAAAGTTAAAAGTAAAACTTAAAATCATTCGTCTTTAATTAAAATCTTAAAAAATCTTAAAAAAAATCAAGATTGAATGAAAAATTTTATCTTTGAGAGGAATTGATTATTAAAACACATCATGATGATTAAAAGATGTAAAATATTTTAAAAATCTTTTTCAATAAAGGCTAACATAATTAACTTATAATATTTTGAAAACAGATATTGACATTCACAGGCACGATCATTTTTCGTTTGATCTGTGGCTTACTTTAATAAAATCTCACCCTGAATTTAAAACAAAAAGAGTGGAGCTTTTTTCCTCTTTTTTTAACGTGGACAAACCTATTGAAGAAGTTGCAAAAGCAGTGAAATATTATGATGATCTCTGTAATACGATTAATGAGGTAATCGGTGGAAATGTTGATACGTTTGAGATTTATTTATTGATTTTAAACTCATTGAATGTCGATATAAAACAACTGAATCAGGATAATTTCAAAGAGTTTTATCAAAAAAGTGAAGATTTGTTTTTAGAATATAAACCTGTCGTGATTTTTAAAGAATTACATAATTTTTTTGATGAAATTAAAAATCAGGGAAAAACAATCAATATTCTGAGCAATACAGGTTTTATCAAAGGTAAAACCATGCGTAAATTTTTGATTAATGAAAATCTCGATCAATACATTGATTTCCATATTTATTCTGACGAAATAAAATGCTCTAAACCCAATCCTTTGGTTTTTCAGGAAGTGAAAAATCAGATCAGAAATCAGGAACTTCAAATGGATCAGATTTTGCATATTGGCGATAATCCGATTGCTGATTATAAAGGCGCAAAAGATTTCGGATTCAGTGCACACCTACTCAAACACCAAATATAATATGAACAAGCGTTACAGTTTACATAAAATAGATTCTGCGGAAGAGTTTACTTTTTCGCCTGCCGAATATAGCTATTTCAAATATGGAGATAAATTTTTTGCAGAAAAATTTGCAAAAGAACTTTTTGAAGGGTTTATCGGCCAGTATCAGGAGATTTTAGATACCGATAAAGAAATTGTAGTTTTGCCGAGTCCGTACATGGCGATTCCTACCGCATCTAATTTCCTTTGTTTTTATTTTAAAAAACATCTTGACTTTTATCTTTTTCAGAAAGGAAAAAAGTCGAGTATCATTTCAAAAATCAATAGAAATCATACCTATACGACGGATTACGGAAATCTCAGTTTTGAAGACCGTAAAAACCTGATTGCAAACGATACTTACTATTTAGATAAAGATTTTTTGAGAGAAAAACTGTGTATTTTTATTGACGATATCAAAATCACAGGAAGTCATGAATATACGGTAAATAAAATTCTCGATCAGTATGCAGTAAACGCAGATTTCCTATTTATGTATTACGCTGAACTTACGAATTTTGACATCGATCCTACCATTGAAAACTTCTTTAATTATTATACGGTGAAAGATGTTCAGGACGTTGTAAAGGTGATGGCTAAAGAAAGTTTTCAGTTTAATACGAGAATTGTAAAATATATTTTAGGGCTAAATTCCGAAAATTTTGAGTATCTTACCTCAAATGTAAAAAAACAGCATACAGATGATTTAATTGAGCTGGCCATCAGCAATAATTATCATTTAATAAAAGAATACGAAAATAACATAAATACTTTAACACAAACAGAAATCTATTATGGCAATTAACTTACAGAAAGGACAAAGAGAAAATATAAATGCACCAAAATTTACCATCGGTTTAGGTTGGGACGTAAATAATACTTCAACCGGTGGAGCTTTTGACCTTGATGCTTCTTTATTCCTGTTGAATGACAGCAAAAAATTGGTTTCTGATAACCATTTTATCTTTTATAATAATCTTGAATCTCCTGATAAAGCTGTAATTCACTCTGGTGATAATCTTACAGGTGACGGTGATGGTGATGATGAGCAAATCAAGATCGATTTAACGAAAATTGATGCTGCCGTACAAGAAATCACTGTTGTGGTAACTATTCACGATGCAGATGCAAGAAGACAAAACTTCGGACAGGTAAGAAATTCTTTCATCAGAATTTTCAATACAGAAACCAATGAAGAGATTTTAAAGTATGAATTAGACGAAGATTTCTCTATCGAAACTGCTGTAGAATTTGGAAGAATCTACAACAGAAATGGTGAATGGAAATTCGAAGCGGTAGGAAGCGGGCAGAGAGACGGTCTGGATAAATTTGTATCAATGTATCAATAATTAGTATTATGGATAATCAGAATAACCAAAACGATCCACTGGGATCAATTGAACCACTGAAAAGTTTTGATCCGACACCATCTATGAGTCAATCTCTTCAACCTGATCCTGCAGCTCCTGCAGTTTTGATGGATAGAGATGGAAACGTGAATCTAAATCAGATTCAGCAGCAGGATCGCGCAAAATACGAAATGGTTGCTAACGCAATTGATGAAACCAATCCGGGATCTATCGTCAACTTCGGTTCCGAACTACAGAAAACACTTGCCAACCAAAGTGATAGTTTCTTAAGCAACGTAAGAAGATCAAATTCTGGTGAAGTAGGAGAATTGATTAATAATTTATTGGTCGAGCTGAACTATGTAGACGTAGACGAAATCAATAACGGCGGAGTAAAAGGTTTTTTAAGCAAAATTCCTTTTATGAAAAAGATGTTGACGCAGGTTGACAATCTTTTTGCTAAATATGATAAGATCACGAATAATATCGACCAGATTTCACATAAAGTAAACGCCGGAATTATCACTTCAACGAAAGATAATGCGGTTTTACAGACTATTTTCGACAGCAATGTGAATTCCATTAAAGCCATTGAAGATCTGGTAATTGCCGGAAATTTAAGAATGGAAAAAGCTGCTTTGGAATTGGCAAATATGGAAGCGAATGTGCAGAATTTCGCAGACTATCAGATTGCTGATAAAAGAGACTTTATCAACAGATTAGACAGAAGATTGGCTGATCTGAAAGTGGTTCGTTTGATTATGATGCAATCACTTCCTCAAATAAGATTGGTGCAGAATAACAACGTTTCGATTGCTGAAAAAGCGCAGACGATTCTTACTACAACCTTACCGGTTTGGAAGAACCAGCTTTCTTTAGCAGTTGCAATGCACAGACAACAGCAGAATATTGAGATTCAGCAGAAAGTTTCGCAAACAACTGAAGATATTCTAAAGAAAAATGCAGAACGTTTGGGTCAGAATTCAAGAAATGTAGCAAGAGCAAACGAACAGACGATTGTTTCTGCTGAAACGTTGAAAGAAACGACTGCAATGTTGATTAATACCTTGAATGAAGTGAAACAGATTCAAAAACAAGGTACCGAAAGCAGAAGAAAACTGGATCAGGATCTTCAGACGTTGGAAAGCGAATTAAAAGCAAATATCAGAGGGTAATAAGACGGTAAAACGGTGAATGAAGAGGTTGCAATCATAATGTCTCAAAGCAAAAGAAGATTAACAAGGCTTAAACTTCTCGCTAATTTCTTTGAAAATATTGATATCATTGCGATTTATATCAAAACAGATATCATTCATAATTTATTCAACGAAAATCAGACGTTAGATTTCAATAAATTAGAGCTTTTTCACCTGCAATATACCGACAGTCTTATCGAATTGTTAACCAAAATAAAAAAGAAAAAGGAAAACGATTTGCTGGCTGTTATTAACGAAATTAATATCAACAACCGATATATTGCTGCTTTTGAAGAAAAAAAGACCGACAGTTTTGAAACCGACAGGAAGATCTACAGCGGACTTTTTTCTGAACATCTGAGAAATCTGTATAAAGATCTTACCGAAAACAGAGCAACCCTAAACTGGAATGATGTGCTGTATTTCCATAAAAAATATGCCGCAGAATTTTACAGAACAGAAGTGGAACATGAAAAACTTAAACCTCGATCTGTTCCGTTTTACCAGTATCAGGATTACTGTATCGAAAGAAAATTGTTGGGGAAACTCAATATACAGAATTTTAAAGTGCGTTTTGTTTGCGGTTATCGTATTGAACGAGATGAATATGAGCTGTTTAAGATTTTTCAGTCTGATGAGCATTTCATTTTTAATGTAGAAGAAAAAAAAATGTATTTGATTGATGATGAAGATTTAGCGGCATTAAATACCGATGAAAACGAATCTAATCAGATTACAATTATCAATCAGCTGAAAAGAAAAAATGAAGACCTCAACGAAACTATGGAATTTAAGAAAAAAGAGCTTTCGCCGGAGGTAGAATTGGTTTTAAAAGATTATCTCAGAAATATTGAGAGCGTTGATATTATGAGCAAGATATTTGATGTGAACGAGGAAACGAATATTCTTCGGGCAATGCTTAATTTAAATTTAAATAATTAAAAAAGTAAAAAGTAAAAAGTAAAAAGTAAAAAGTAAAAAGTTTATTAAATTTATTTTCTACTCTATATTTTAAGTATGCAAATTTTCTTTGCTGAGTCAAACGCCTTTGCGAACGAAAATATGCAGAAAATATTTAACAAAGATCTTTGCGAGTTTTGCGTTTAAATAAAGCACTAAAGCAGAGATTCAAAAAAAATAACTAAACAAAAAGAAATAATGGCTATTAACTTACAAAAAGGTCAGAGAATAAACCTTACCAAAGAAAATGGAACTACACTTTCCCAGGCTTGTGTGGGAATCAACTGGGGGGCTATCGAGAAGAAAGGTTTCTTCGGTGGAACTTCAAAAGAAGCAGTAGACTTAGATGGAAGCTGTATTTTATATGATTCAACCAAAAATGCAACCGAAGTCATTTATTTCGGAAACCTCAAATCTAAAAACGGTTCTGTAAAGCACAGCGGTGATGATTTAACAGGTGACGTGAATGGTGACGATGGTTTAGATAACGAGGTAATCACAGTAGATTTTGCTAATTTAGATCCTGCCGTTGAGCACGTAGCAATGGTTTTGCACAGCTACAGAGGCCAGGATTTTGGAACGATTCCTTTTGCATCAATCAGAATTTACGAAGGTACACCTACCAACGTAAGAGAAGTTTTTGCTAAATATGATATTGCCAATGATAAATCTTTCAGCGGACATGTATCAATGGTGATGGGAGTTTTCTACAAGAGAAATGGTGAATGGAAATTCAACGCGATCGGAGATGCTACTTCAGATAAAAAACTAGAGCAGACGGTACAGACCGTTCAGCAAAAATATTTGTAAAATCATAAAATAATGTCTGAAATTGTATTATTTTAGACACACAATTATTAGCAATAACTGTATATTTACGGCTATTGCTTTTATCATATAATAAACATAATTAAAGTGGATCAACATCAAAGTATTTTAGAGCTGCATCCCGGTTTGGTCTGGGGATTTGCGATAACGGTTGTTATCATGTTACTTCTCGATTTGGGGGTATTCAACAAAAAAAGTCATGAAGTTTCTTCAAAAGAGGCTACCATATGGTCAGTCGTTTGGATCTCGCTGTCTATGATTTTTTCCGGAGTGGTCTATTGGGTTTTCAATACAGATGGCACTCCTGCAAGTCATGCTTTAGCGGTAGAAAAATTCACTCAATATCAGGCAGCGTATTGGATTGAGAAAGCACTGTCGGTGGATAATCTCTTCGTATTTATATTGGTTTTCGGATTTTTTAAAGTACCGAAATTCCTACATCACAAAGTTCTATTCTGGGGAATTATCGGAGCGCTTATTTTCAGAGCGATCTTTATTTTTGCCGGAGTTGAATTGATCGATTTAACGTATTTACCAGAGATGAATGTCTTTGGTCATCCAGTAAAAATCAATGTTGTAATGACACTTTTTGGACTATTCCTTATCTATGCAGGGATTAAATCTTGGGGTGACGGCGGAGATGATGACGATGAAGATTACAGCGATACAGCAGGTGCAAAATTAATCAAGAGTTTCTGGAAGGTTTCAGATAACTATGATGGAGACAAGTTTTTTACCGTTCAAAACGGAATCAAAATGGCAACACCTCTTTTAGTGGTTGTCGCAGTAATTGAATTTACAGATGTACTTTTTGCAGTAGATTCTATCCCGGCTATTTTTGCGATTTCAAAAGATCCTTTCATCCTTTATACGTCAAATATTTTTGCAATTTTAGGATTAAGATCTTTGTATTTCTTGTTGGCAAACTTCATTTACATGTTCAGCAAGCTACCTTATGGTTTGGCAATTATTTTAGCATTTATCGGTGTTAAGATGTTGATTGCACCTTGGTATCATATCTCATCTCCGGTTTCATTAGGAATTGTAGGTGGAGTTTTGGTGCTTTCGGTACTTATTTCTATCATGTTTCCCGATAAGAAAGATGATGAAGTAAGAGAATAACTAAAATAAAATTTAAACATACAAGGCTTTACAAATCGTAAAGCCTTTTTTATTTCTTATTTTCGCTATCAACTATCAACTATCAACTATCAACTATCAACTATCAACTATCAACTATCAACTATCAACTATCAACTTTACTTATATTTCAAAAGCTTATTAATCTTCTTTCTAGTCTGAAGCGACACTTTATAAGCTTCATCTCTGAGCTTCTGAATCTTTCCGACTGGCTGAAAAATTTCGGCACTATCAAAAGGATTAAAAGACAGAAGTTCATTCTCGCACCCTTTAGGATTTAATAATGAGTTCTTATCAATTTTAATTTCTCCAATTTTGATGAAAGGAGAGTTTTTCCATTCGATATTAAGCTTGTTGATCGGCTGGTCTTTCAGATCATAGCAAAACTGAATGTAGACATTTGCAGCGAAATCATGAGTTCCGCAGAAGTTTTCAACAGCCTCTTTTACAGATTGATTTTTACCAAAATTTTTCTGCACGTGTTTGGGGCTTACTTTAATTTTAATCATTTTATCATCAAAACGATAAACTCCCACAGAATGAAAATCAAATGACAGAATGAAGTTATTTTTGTTTAAAATAAATTTCCAGACGTTTTTCAGAAATGATGGGTTTAATGTATAAGGAATTATTTTATAAATCTGCTTTAAAAGCGGAAATAAATTGCTCCATTTTTTCACAAAAAAGCGATTGAGAGAAGTAAACAATTTCAAAAATACAGAGACAGAATTCACCGGAAACAAAGGGAAATTCACTAAAGGATAGTTGGATATCGTTCTTCCGGAATCATCTTTTATTTTAATGGCAAAACCGTAAGCGGGAATGTCTTTTCTGTTTTTATTAATTTTCGGATGTGCATTAGACAATCTTGCGGTAATCTCGTATTGATCACTGTCAAAAACATGTTTTAAGTCATTCGGAATATCTTTGCTGATGATAAATGTGCCTTTCAAAACAGCATACGTTTTGGCATGAGCATTTCGTGTAGCGTAATTCACATCACTTATCGTGGAAGAGTACTCTACAAAATCGGCAATACTCTTTTTGGTTTCTTCAAATAGCTGTTTTTCTTCATAGCTGAGCTTCTCAAAGTTCTTATTATATCTTAACGGATTTGGCATATAGTTTTTAAAATTCAATTATAACGCCAAGTTTTTAAATCTACGTTACGAGAATATTAAGCATTTTTTAATGTTTTTTGTGCTGTAAACTGAAGCGATAGTAAAAAGCTGGAGGCTTGATGTTTGAAGCTGGAAGTTTATCATTTATGATATATTTATTTCAATTATCAATTATGATTTATCATTTATGCATAAACCTTATCTTTGTAAAAAAAATTATGGGAGTAGCAGATTTGTTATTTAAGAAAAAGAAGGAATTGGCAGAAAAGAACCTGAAAGACGGTCAGGAATATATGTTTGAATACGGTAAAAGAGAAAGCGTAGTGCAATTACCAAGCGGGTTACAGTACGAAATCATTACTGAAGGCGATGGACCGAAACCAGGCCCAAAATCAATGGTTAAATGTCATTATCACGGAACAACAATTGCCGGAAAAGTATTCGACAGCTCTGTGAAAAGAGGAACACCTGCTTCATTTCCGTTGAATAAAGTAATCAAAGGATGGACAGAAGCACTACAGTTGATGCCTGTAGGAAGCAAATGGAGATTGATTATTCCACCGCATTTAGCATATGGAGATCAGCAAATTAGCAAAGAAATCGGTCCCAATTCAACATTGGTATTTCAGGTAGAATTATTAGATATTAAATAAATCTAAACCTTAAAAATAAATTAAAATCTATCTGTTATCAGGTGGATTTTTTTTATTTGTTTTATCTTAGTATTTAAGGTTATTTTTTTTGTAATTGAGTTTTAATGAAGAAACTATATTTTATTTTTGCCGCTTTTATTTTATTGACTTCCTGCGTTTCAAAGAAAAACCAGGCGATAAAGCAGAATATTCTTACTTTGAGAGACAGCTATTGCAAAGCGCCTTTTAAGTATAATTATGAAAATAAATTACCTTCTTATAATTCAGATTCTATTATTTCGGCCAATCGGCAGCTGAAAGGCATTTTTTCTGATCAGAGTATTTTGATTTTAAATGCTTTGGATAATCTGGATGAAGTAAATGAGATTGTTAAACTAAAAAAAGATTCATCATTGAGTTCTCAGGTAAAAGTTTTACAGCTGAAGATGAAAATCAATAGTAAAATAACCATTGCATTGACCGAATTGGACGCCGTTGCTGCAGAATTTGACTGTGAAGGAGAACGTGTGGCACAAATTGGAAATTATGTAGATAATTTAAATGATTCCAGGAATAATAAGCTCATTTTATATTCAATTGCAGCCGGAGCTGTAGCCTCAATTGCGGGTGGAATTGTAAAAGATGAAGGGTGGAGTAGTGCGATCGATATTTCTGGAGGTGCTTTGGGAGTAGGTTTTGGTTTGGCAACTTTAAATCCGAAAGGTAAAAAAGTAGAATTTATACATCAAAGAAATTTATTAAGAGACATCTGGAACGAAAAGCTGGAATCACCTAATTTTCCACCTTTCATCTGGTATATGTACACCGAAAAGAGATTTTCGAATAAAGAAGAGCATTCAGTTATTTCGAGCATGAAACAACGATGGCTGCATTATCAGTTTGATGATGATAAAAATGCTGCAGATCATTCAGTAATTTTCAAAGATGGAGGGCTTTATCGAGCTGATGATCTTCACAATCGTGCGGCAATGCTCAATCAGATGCAGTCGGCAACTCGTACGATTAATCAGACGATTAATTATTTGCTTTTAGATTTAGATAAATTGATTTTGTAAAGCAGAATGAAAGTTTGAATCTGTAAATTTGCTGTAATCTAGTTGTAAATAATGTCTGAATTAAAAAAAATCCGTGAGACAAAAAATCTAACTCAGGAAGAATTAGCCGAAAAATCAGGAATTTCGGTAAGAACCATTCAACGAATTGAAGCTGGAACCACTCCAAAAGGGTATACATTAAAAACTTTGGCAGAAAGTCTTGATGTTTCTGAGAATGATTTATTGACTTCAGAGACGATAAAAGAAGAAATTGTAATTGATGAAATAATTTTCGTAACAGAAGAAAATGATTCTCTTTCTAATTCTGGTTTAATCAAAATAATTAATCTTTCTTCACTTCCGTTTGCATGGCTGCCGATTGCTAATTTTTTGCTGCCATTATTGATTATGTTTTTCACAAAAGAGAAGTCTCCAATTGTAAAACAGATAATTTCACTTCAAATATTTTTAGCGATTATTTCACCGATTATTTTTATGTTGATTGCCTTATTAAAATTAGGTTCAGTATCTGTTATGATCACGATGATTGTCTTAGTGTTGGCAAATGTTTACATTATTTTGAGAAATGCTTATGAAATCGATAAGAAACAAAGTCTTCGTTATAAACTGAATTTCAGTTTTATATAAATATTACAGTTGATTGTCGGGTTTTTGTCGGGTTTATTTTTTGACTTAAAATCAATTTATTCTGAATCTTTGTCAAAAATAATTCAATGACACAAAAGCTCAGCATCAGTATTTTTACTCTCTTCTTTTTCTTAGGAAATATAAACGCTCAAATCGATAAAAATTCACCATTATTTTTAGAATTAAAGAAACAAGATAGTCTTTTTTTTGAACGTGGTTTCAATAATTGTGACATAGCATATCTGGAAAAATCGGTTGATGATAATCTGAAATTCTACCATGATAATGGCGGTTTTCAGGATAAAAAATTATTCTTGGAAAGAACAAAGCAAAATATCTGTTCCAACCCAAATCAAAAGCCGATTCGTAAAGTTATCGAAAGCAGTCTGGAAGTTTTTCCTTTGTATAATAATGGCGAATTGTATGGTGCAATACAAACGGGAGAACATCAGTTTTTTACGCGAGAAAAAAATAAAGAAGATGTGTTGGGCGGACAAGCAAAATTCACATCGGTTTGGACAAAAAAAGACGGAAACTGGTTAATGGGTGATGTTTTGAGCTACGATCATGGCGATCCTAATAAAGCAAAAATTCCAGACAATTTGGAAAAACTATTGAAAGATAATCATATCCCTACTTTAGGATTGGGAATTATTGAAAATGGAAAATTAACACAAATAAAAGTTTACGGAAAATTAAATGATAAAACTCCGGCATCTTACAATTCACTTTTTAATGTGGCATCTTTAACTAAACCCGTAACTGCAATGACGGTTTTACGTTTAGTAAGTCTCGGAAAATGGGATCTTGATGAGCCACTTTACAAATATTTTACAGATCCTGATGTTGCAAAAGACCCTCGACACAAAAAATTAACAACAAGATTGGTTTTAAGCCATCAGACCGGCTTTTCAAATTGGAGATGGGCGAATAAAGATCAAAAGCTCAGTTTTGATTTTGATCCCGGAACAAAATATCAGTATTCCGGTGAAGGTTTTGAATATCTGCGAAAAGCAATTGAAAAAAAATTCGGTAAAAGCTTGGAAGATTTAGCCAAGGAAATGATTTTTAAACCATTAAATATGAACGATACAAGTTATATCTGGAACGATAAAAAAGATGCTGACAGAATTGTAATCGGATATGACAAAAACGAAAAACCCTATGATATTGTAAAAAACAAAACTCCTAATGCGGCGGATGATTTAATGACTTCTGTGGAAGATTACAGTAAATTTTTGATTGCGGTAATGGATAATAAATTGCTTTCATCTAAAGTTTTTGAAGAGATGAAAAGCAAGCAGGTAGAAACTAAAAAAAACAAATATTACGGGCTCGGTTTTGAAATTTATGATTTGGGGAATAATGGAATTTCACTTTCACACACCGGTTCAGATAAAGGAGTAAACACATTTGCTATCGTTCTGCCAAAGACAAAAAAAGGTCTCGTAATTTTTACGAATGTAGATGACGGCTACAAAATTTATGAAACAATCATCAATCAATACTTTGGCGATATCGGAAAAAGAATTGTTGAGATTGAAACCAGATAATCTTTCAGGTAATTAATTACAGTTAAATTAAATTTTAATTGTAATTAATTTTGTTACAATTAAAATATTTGTATCTTTGCTGAACAATTACAATGAATAATACAAGATTCGCTACGGCAATACACATCATGACACTGTTGTCAAAATTCCCTCAGGATTGGATCACTTCTGATTGGCTTGCAGGCAGCATCAATGTAAATCCTGTAATTGTTCGTAAAGAAATTGGTGTTTTAAAAAAAGCAGGATTAATTATCAGTCGAAAAGGCAAAGAAGGAGGAAGCCAGTTAGCGAAAAATGCTTCCGAGATCAGTATTTCTGAAATTTATTCAGCGGTAAAAAACTCTGATGTTTTAGGTAAAAAAAATAACGATCCCAATCCGGCTTGTCCTGTCGGTAAAAGTATAAATACCCATTTGGGGCAGCTTTTTACAGAAACAGATCTATTGGTTTTTCGGTTTTTAGGAGATAAAACATTAAAAGAATTTACCGAACATTTCGATTAAAATTTTTTGGTCTAAAATGTAACAAAATGTATTACAATTAATTTAAATAAAAAAAGTATGAACAAAAAAGTAGCAGTAATCGGTGCAACCGGTTTTGTGGGAACACAAGTAGTAAAAGAATTGACAAACAGAGGTTTTGAAGTAGAAGCTATCGTAAGAGACGTATCTAAAGTAAACGAAACTGAAACGGTAAAAGCAAAAAGTGTCGATGTAAATAATGTAGATGATTTAGCGGAAGCCTTGAAAGGAAATGATGCTGTAATCAACACATTCAATGCAGGCTGGACGAATCCTAATCTTTATAATGATTTCCTAAACGGATCAATCAATATAGAAAAAGCGGTTGAAAAATCGGGTGTGAAAAGATTTATAACAGTTGGTGGAGCAGGAAGTTTATTCATCGATGGGAATCAATTGGTTGACGGACCAGATTTTCCGGCAGATATTAAACCCGGAGCAACTGCAGCAAGAGATTATTTAAATAAAATTAAAGAAAATACAACTTTAGACTGGACTTTTTTCAGCCCCGCAATTGAAATGCATCCCGGAACAGCAGGAATCAGAACCGGAAAATACAGAACTGCTCTTGAAAATCCTGTATTCAATGAAGAAGGAAGAAGTGTACTTTCTGTAGAAGATGTTGCCGTGGTTTTGGTTGATGAACTAGAACAAAACAATCACATCCGTGAAAGGTTCACAGCAGCTTATTAATTATTTTGAAAGTCCCAAAGAGACGACTTGTCAAAGCGTCGGATAAAACCGATGAATATAATTTAATACAAGACAAAATTTCGGCGGCACCAAAGGTACCGCCGAAATTTTTATCCAAATAAATTATGTTACAAATTCATAAACAACTTTGGATTTACCGGAGCATTGTTTTTGTGTACTTCATAGTGCAAATGCGGCCCTGTAGAACGCCCGGAATTTCCTGATTTTGCAATCACTTGCCCGACTTTTATTTTTTCATTGGTTTTTGCAACCAATTTTGAAAGGTGACCGTAAAGTGTTGCCAATCCATTTCCGTGAGACACGATGACGCAGTTTCCGTAACCGCCTTTCTGTCCTGAGAAAATTACAGTTCCGGCTGCTGTTGCGACAACGTCAGATCCGAAAGGAACTGCAATGTCTAAACCTTTGTGAAACTGCATTTGATCAGCTTCTGCAGGAGGATTATTTTTTTCTGTTGGAGCTTTAGATACCGCTACATTTTTAGCAGAAGAATTTGTTGGAGTTGGAGAAGCTGCGCTTGCTATCTTTGGTGTCACCATGACTTTTATTTCTCTCTTATTTCCGTAGCTGTCGGTTACTTCTATAATTTTTTCTATCGGTTCTGCTTTTACTTCCGGTTTGGGAGTTGCTGCAACAGCGACTGGAGCAGAAGTTGTAGGTTTTACAGATGCATACACAGTTTTAAAAGGAATAGGGTTTTTTCGGATCCCGAAGTTTGATGAAATATAGCCTTCCGTCGGCATTCCTAAAGGTATCTGCATCAGTTTTTTCTGCAAATCCATCAGATATTGGCTGTATCTGTTTGATTGTTTTGCCAGATAAATCGAGTTTGAAATACTGTCGTTATCAAGAACCATCAATTTTTCGTTCTTAATATCTTTTGATTTTAGAAAAGAATTCAGTTGAGATACCGTTTGATCTACCAAACCAAGGTCTGTTTTCATTTTAAGATAATCAACGCTGTCTTTTTCTGTATTTATTTTCACCAAATTTACTTCATAGTTTTTGTCATCTTTCTCCGAAAACAATTTGGCAATGAAAATACTTTGTGCAAAAACGACCAGTGAAAGTCCTCCGATAAGAACTGTTACTTTCTTTTTGCTGCCTAAAAATTTCTTCATTTTTCTTTCTCTTAGAATTTAAAAAGGTTTTAAGGGTGCAAATTTAAGTAAAAATAAACTTTCAGGATTATTCTTAACGAAAATTTAGAAATACTTGTAATAAACGTAAGATTAAGTGTTTAATTGTATGACAATGATAAAGTTTCCAAAAATGATTTATATTGGATGAGAGAAAGTTTTGATATCTTTCGGTTTTAATATATTTGCATTTCAGATTTCAATTATGGCGAAAAAGAAAACCAACTCAGATTCTTCTATTTCTAAAAAGACCAAAAATGACGTTGCGGTTGGCGTTGTAGGTAGCGGAAGTTTTGCAACGGCTATTGTAAAAATGCTTGTCGAAAACTGCAAAACAGTGCATTGGTGTGTAAGAAATGAGTTTGTAAAAGGAGCAATAGAACTGCGCGGTCACAACCCGACTTATCTTACAGCAGTTAATTTTAATCTTAAAAATTTAAAACTGACGACCGATGTAAACGAGTTGGTTACAGCTTGTGATGTTGTTGTTTTGGCGACTCCGTCTATTTATCTTTCAGATACTTTAGATAAAATGACATGCGAATACAAAGACAAAATTTTTGTCTCAGCCATTAAAGGGATTATTCCTAAAGTGAATGATGTGGTTGCCCATTACTTGAAAGAAGAATTTCAGATAGGATTTAGAAATCAGGCAGTTATTGCCGGACCTTGTCACGCTGAAGAAGTTGCAATGGAAAGGCTTTCTTATTTGACGGTGGCCACCGTTGAAGATGAAACTTCTCAAAAACTGGTTAATATTTTCAATTCAGATTTTATCAAGGTAAATTCAAGTAAAGATATTTTAGGAAATGAATACAGTGCTATTCTGAAAAATATTTTTGCCATCGGAGCAGGTATTGCAAGCGGTTTGGGTTACGGAGACAATTTTACAGCTGTTTTTGTATCAAATGCGATTCGTGAGATGGAAACTTTCCTTGAAGCGATTTATGAAGCACCGAGAGATGTTAACGAAAGTGCTTATTTGGGAGATTTACTGGTTACAGCATATTCATTGTTTTCAAGAAACAGAAATTTAGGAAACCTTATCGGAAAAGGATATACGGTGAAATCTGCAATTCAGTCGATGAACATGGTTGCGGAAGGGTATTACGCTGCAGATTCTATTTATAAAACAGCAAAACAGAAAAAATTAGAGTTACCGATTATTGATACTATTTATGCGATTTTATATGAAGGTAAAAATGCTGAAAAACAGTTTAAAAAATTAACGGCAAAGTTGAATTAGAGTCAATTTCATTTTAAAAAATATAAGGCATCGGTGATATTCATTGATGTCTTTTTATTAAATATATCATCTCTATGATTTGAAATGATAATTTCCATCATCATTATTCGGTTGCTAATAATTTTATTTTTGTAACTGAATTAAATAGTGAAATCTTATTTTAATATAAAACTTTTCCCGAAATTCGTATTAAAATTCACACAATGCCACATACAATTACAAACAGAACACCCAAGCCAAAATACGATGTAGTATTGATCGGCGGCGGAATTATGAGCGTAACGCTAGCAACTTTACTTCACGAATTTGATCCCAATTTAGATATTGCTATTTTTGAAAGACTGGGAAGGTTTGCCAAAGAAAGTACCGCTGCATGGAACAATGCGGGAACCGGGCATTCTGCATTCTGTGAACTCAATTATACACCCGAAAATGAAGATGGAAGTATAGATATTTCAAAAGCTGAAAAAATTGCAGAACAGTTTGAAATTTCAAAGCAGTTCTGGTCTTATTTGGTTGACAAAAAATATATTCAGAATCCTCAGGAATTTATCAATTCTTGTGCCCACATGAGTTTAGTGTTTGGGGAGAAAGATGCAGAATACCTTCGCAAAAGACATGACGCACTCATCAATTCGCCTTTGTTTTCGGAAATGGAATTTTCTACCGATCATAATACATTGAGAGAATGGATTCCTTTGGTGATGAGCAAAAGAAATCAGTCTGAAGTTTTAGCAGCTACAAAAATGGATCTCGGAACCGATGTAAATTTTGGCAGTCTTACCCGAAAAATGGGTCGCCATTTGGTAGAAGATTCTCATGTAGAAGTTTTCTTGTATCATGAAGTGAAAGACGTCGATCCCAGAGAAGATGGAAAGTGGGAAATGAAAGTAAAAGACCGCATCAAAAGCCATAAACAGGAAGTTGTTGCAGATTTTGTTTTTATAGGAGCAGGAGGCTACGCATTACCATTACTCGATAGCTCAGATATTAAAGAAAGCGAAGGATACGGAGGCTTTCCTGTCTCCGGACAGTGGCTGGTTACCCATAATCAGGAATTGGTAGCACAACATCAGGCAAAAGTTTATACACAAGCGACAGTCGATGCACCTCCAATGTCTGTTCCGCATTTAGATTTAAGAATTATTGATGGTAAGAAAGCGTTACTTTTCGGTCCTTTTGCAGGATTTTCAACGAAATTTTTGAAAGAAGGAAGCTATCTCGATCTACCGGAAAGTGTCAATACAAAAAATCTTCGTTCATTATTCGGAGCTTGGTGGCATAATCTTCCTTTGACAAAATATCTGGTTCAGCAGGTTGCGATGACGAAAGCTCAGAGAATACAGCATTTAAGAGAGTTTATAAAAGACGCAAATGAAGAAGACTGGGAATTAAAAGTTGCCGGACAACGGGTTCAAATCATTAAAAAAGACGATAAATTGGGAGGTAAATTAGAATTCGGAACCGAGGTTGTCGTTAATGATAAAGGAACTATTGCTTCTCTGTTGGGCGCTTCTCCCGGAGCATCAACTGCAGTTTTTGCCATGTTAAATGTTTTAGAAAAATGTTTTCCTGAAAAACTTAAAGGAGAATGGAGAGATAAATTAATGGAAATGATCCCATCATACGGACAAAAATTATCCGAAAATCCTGAGTTGGCAAAAAAAACCAGAGCGTACAGCAAAGAAAAATTAGAGCTTAAGCATTAAATATAAGCAATAAGTAATGGGTAATAAGTAATTTTGCAAGGTTACTTATTATTCATTATCTATCAACCATTACTCATATCACGATGGAAGTTATCTCAAAACCGATTATTGCAAAGGAAATCCTTGAATCTCTTCAGACCAAAATTGAAGAAGAAAAGCAGGTGATTGTACATTGCTGTTTTCCGGCGTCACCTTTTTTAGGAAATTTAATCAGAATTTGGAATACGACTTACCTTGTAGATAACACTTCCAGTCACAAAAGCAAATTGATACACGCAGAAAATATTACTATTTATCCCAATTGGACAGTCGTTCCATTTATGAAAGATTTTTGGTTTACATTGGTTTTTTCAGGTTTGCCAAAAGATTGCACAAGTTTTGATTTTAAAGAAATAATTCCCGAAGAAGGAGGTTTTTTTGTGAAATCAATTAAAAGAAATTCATCTGATATTTACCGTATTAAAATTTCAGAATAAAATATTGGTTACTATTTAAGAACCGAAGTATAATTTGGAATCGTTGCCAACCTAATTAAACTAAAATGAAGAAATTTATATTGTTCTTGTTCGCTGTTATTCCTCTTTTAATGTTTTCTCAGAAAATGAAAACAAACAATTCAAAGGAAATTAAAGAAATCAAAAAGTTTCAATCAGATTTAAATAAAGAATACCTCAACAAAAAAGAAACACCATTGCGTGGAGATAATTTTGAAAACTTCAAAGCACATCCTTTCTTTCCGATTGATTTGAAATACCGTGTAACTGCTGGTTTTGTTAAAAATGAAAACCCTGAACCTTTTGATCTTCCGACTTCTTCAGGAAAATCGAAATCGTATCAGGAATACGGAAAAGCTCATTTTACGATTGACGGAAAACCTTATACTTTAACGATCTATCAAAGTTTAGATCTGATGAAAATGGAAAAATATAAAGACCATCTTTTCTTGCCTTTTCGTGATGAAACCAATCAAAAAGAAACTTACGGCGGAGGAAAATATATGGATTTAAAGATTCCGAAAGGAAATACAATTGTGCTAGATTTTAATCAATCTTATCAGCCATTTTGCGCATACAACGCTTATGATTACAATTGCCCAATCGTTCCCGTAGAAAATAAACTGCCTGTAGAGATAAGAGCAGGAGTAATGTATAACGATATTTATCACCACTAAACTATGGTCGATTTACAATTTTTTGAACCAAAAGATTTACCTGAATTAAATTATGAACTTGATGAAATTCAGGCGCAATTTTCAGCTTTGCCACAGCAGGCATTAGAAAGAATTGAGGCAAGAAATCAAAATGATGATTTTTTTGCCTATCCAATTATGATTTTCTATGACGAAAAGGTGGCTGGCTTTTGTGTCTTAGATTTTGGAGATGATAAATTAGCACTTACCGATAATGCTGATTCGGTTTTGCTTCGATCATTGTCTATAAATCCTGAATTTCAGGGGATCGGAATTGGTAAATCTGTGATGATTGTATTGGATCATTTTATCAAAGAACATTTTAAAGACTGCAATGAAATTGTTTTATCTGTTAATGAGAGAAATGATCTTGCTTTTCAGATTTATCTAAAAACAGGATATATTTTTGAGGGTAAAAAGATCGAAGGGAGGAGCGGTCCCCAGTTTGTAATGTTTAAAATTTTAGATTAATTTAAACATTCAATATCAAGTTTGGCGTGATACTTTCAATTGATTTTAGACATCATTAAATCAAAATATGGAAGTTTCATTAAAAAATCAGGTTGCCATCGTTACAGGTGCTTCAAGCGGAATCGGAACGGGAATTGCAAAATCTATCGCTTCGGCCGGAGCCACAGTAATCATCAATCATTCATCTGAAAAATCTAAAGATGAGGCTCAAAAAGTTTTAGACGAGATTCAAAAAAACGGCGGAAACGGAATGGTTTATCGTTGTGATGTTTCTAAAGAAGATCAGGTGATAAAGATGTTTGCAGACGTAGTTTCAGAATACGGAACCGTTGATATTCTGGTTAATAATGCCGGCATTCAGAAAGATGCGAAATTTATTGATATGACTTTGGAAGAATGGGACACGGTAATGGGCGTGAATCTTAGAGGCCAGTTTTTATGTTCCAGAGAAGCTATTAAAGAATTTCTTCGCCGTGGAATTGATACAACACGTTCTGTTGCCTGCGGAAAAATCATCCACATAAGTTCGGTACATGAGATTATTCCTTGGGCAGGCCATGCAAATTATGCGGCAAGTAAAGGTGCTATAAAAATGTTGATGCAAACTTTGGCTCAGGAGCATGGTGCAGATAAAATCCGAGTAAATTCAATTTGTCCTGGAGCTATTCAGACACCAATTAATAAAGATGCGTGGGAAACTCCGGAAGCGATGAATGATTTGATGAAGCTTATTCCATACAACAGAATTGGTCAGCCTGAAGATGTAGGAAATTTGGCCGCATTTTTAGCCAGCGATTTGGCTGATTATATTTCCGGAACCAGTATTTTCATAGACGGTGGAATGACCAGTCTTGAAAGCTTTTCAAATGGTGGATAATTTATTCAAAAATCTGCTGAATAATTTCGAGTGAATTAGGTGTTTTAAAATCGGTAATATGGTAATGATAATAAATAAGCAGGCTATCTAAAAACTTTTTCCTTAAAACTTGCGGAATTTTTATTTCATAAGGATCTTCAGCGGATAAAATTAATTTCCATAATAAAGAATTCTCACTGTCAAAAAAATGGTGTGTTCCAACATTTGAGAAAGTTCCTGTTTCGGGATCAAGATAGTTTCCTTCTCCTAAAAGTGGTGCAACTCCCTGAATTTTTAAGATCTTAATGAGAAGAATAAGATGAGAACGGTAATTTTGCCGGCTGAGCTCAAGGATAAATTCGTCAATGGTATGAAAGATGATCTGATTTTTATTTTCGTTTCTTAAAATCTGATTCAAAAAATCTGCAATAAAGAATATAACCGTATTGGCTTTGACGTCTGTATAAACATCATTTACTTCTATAATCTCAAATCTAGATACCGTTTGAATTCCACTGCTTTTTCCAGCGCTGATAGAAAAATTAAGCTTATTTAAAGGAAGCAAGAATGCTTTCTTCTTATTCTTTTTGCTGTAAATTCCTTTTAAAAAATAGGTCTGAAAACCATCCTCTTCGGTGAAACAATGGAGAATGGCATCGTTTTCTCCATATTTTATATATGAAAGTAAAAATCCGCTTTGTAAAATCATTAATTGACTACCGCTATTTTCGCTGTAGCTTTATCAGAACCATCTTCGTTGGTCATCAAAACAAAATAAATTCCCGAAGCCACTCTTTTGCCTTTTTGGTTATTAAGATTCCATTCGTAATATCCTGTTCTTGCAATGGCAGAATGCACAAGATTTCCTGCTGCATCCGTAATTCTGATATTTGTTTTTTCAGCTAATCCTTTAATAGTTACATTTCCTTTAAACTGAGAATAAACCACAGGATTAGGATAAACCAAAACATTTCCAAAATTCGAAGTAACATCTGCAACATCACCTTGATAAGTAACAATTCCGTCAAAGGTTACAAAATATACTTTGCCGGTTTTTTTATCAACTTTAATATCTGTAATAGTATTCGTTGGGAGTGGAGAATTATCTTTATTGAAAAATTTTATAGTTTTTTCTCCGTTAGCAGATAAGTAATAAACACCTCCGTCTTCTACAGATACCCATTTTTGGTTTCCGCCATCAACTTCGATATGCAAAATCGTAGCATCTCTGAAAAGTTCTTCGGCAAGTCCACCTTGCTCAATGACGATAGGTTCAAATTGAGGATCATTCTTTATTTCGGTTGCTGCATTTGGGAGAATTCTTATTCCTCCTTCTGTACCGATCCACGCATCCCCTGATTTATCCATTGCAAAAGAAATTGTATTTGCCGGAAAGCCGTTTGATTGGTCTAAATAATATTGTGTGTCGTCTGAAAAGCTAGCTGTTTTCTTTGTATCATAAGCCAAAAAATTGACTGTTCTAGGAATTGGTATCCACAATAAGTCATTACTGAAGACAGGAAATTGAATACCAGTACTCACATTCAAATCTCTGATAATGAAATCATCAGTAGCTCTGTCATATAATGCAAGAGAAGATTTGGTTGCTATACCAGTAAAAGCTATAGTTGCAAAAATATTATTTTGATCATCTGAAGTAAAACCAACCGGACGGTTTATATATTGGCTATCTGCACCAACTAAATATCTTTTAGAAAATTCGAAGTCTTTTGAGCCAGAATTGTATTTCATTTTATAAATACCATATCCTGTAGGAGAAAAATAATTGGTGAAAAACACTTCATTTGTATTGACAGGATCTGGAAATACATCTACAATATTAAATTCTGTTGTGCTTCCTACAAAATAAGATGAGTAGACCCACTCTGTTCCGGTAAAATAATAAAATCCTGGATTTTTCGGATTAAACTGAGCATCATTATATCCATTTGCTCTAATACCTGTAGAAACTAAAAGCTGATTGTCATTAAACAATCTTATTTTATAAGAATCATTAAAGTAAGGACCATCTGGCTTGTATGAAATATTATCATCGGTTTTAACTCCGGATACTTTAGTTCCGCAATATACTTTAGAGCCGATTGTTGTTGCTGTATTGCAAGCTTCTCCTACACTTGTGCTGCCAGCGAAATTCCCATTCGTGTTATACGTGTAAATTCTGCTACCATCTGTAATAATAATATTATTTGAATTTACAACGACATCATTGATACCTCCAAAAGTTTGCGCAAGAGGAGTTGAAGTTCCGTTATTGTAAATATAAGTAGCTGTTGCAGATGAAAAAGCTAAAGCTGATTCCGAATCAATATCAGTAAAGTTTCCTGCCAGTTCGGTTGTCCAGGTTGAAAAAACTGGAAAAGTTGTATTAAGCTCATGAGTTTTTAATCCGGTATTGGTAACGGAAAAAACTTTATTTCCCAAAATAGTCGCCTCATTGCTTGCCTGAAAAACGCCTCCGGTGATAAAGAATGAAGAATCTCCAAATTCTTTCTTTTTTAAATCAAAAATAGATACACCATAATCTACAGAAACCGTTGCACGGTCTCCGGTAATTGAGATGTGATTAATCTTTTTGCTTCCATTGTATCCTGTTGCAATTGGGATGTCTACAACATACGTTATGCCTTGTGGAGTAATAACGTCTAATGCTCCGTTCTGGTAACCTACCAAGCCGATTTTCGTCTGCGGATTATAATCAAAAGCAGAAATTTTCACATCATGAAGACCATTGGCTTTAGATAGTTTGGTGATTTCCCCTGTTGAAATTGTATAATAAAAAATCCCGTTTTCTGTGGCGGCAACGATTTTTCCGTTATCTTCTTTCATCGCCAAAACATTGTTGTAGGAAAACAAGTCTGACCATTTTTTTGAAGAAATATTCTGCGCATTTACAAACTGCAACGATGCGAAAATACCAAAAGAAAGTAATGAGATTTTTTTCATATTATACTGTTATACTGCTGTCGATTGCCTGATTATTCCAGGAAATCTGTTTTACATTTTTGTCTGAATCAAAAAAGAAATCTATTCTGCCTAAAAGTAGACCTGCCCAACCTACTTGGTTTACCAAAACATTTTTCCCTTGTCTGTTTTTAAAAGTCTGGGGCTCCGGTAAAAAAGTGTGGGTGTGACCACCCAAAATTAAGTCAATATTTTCTGTTTTTGAAGCTAAAATTTTATCGTTTATTTTTTCAGGATCATCTTTGTAATCATATCCGATGTGAGAAAGGCAAATCACAAGGTCACACTTTTTCTCATTTTTCAGGAAATTAGAATAATGCTGAGCTACATCAATCGGGTCAGACCAAACGGTTTCTCCATATTGTTTCTTGCCGACTAATCCATCCAGTTGAATTCCTACGCCAAAAATTCCGACTTTAATGCCGTTTTTGTTGAATATTTTATACTGTGAAGTTTTTCCGTCGAGAATTGTGTTTTTAAAATCATAATTCGAACAGATAAATGGAAATTTTGCGTTAGGCAAAACCTTTAAAAATCCATCTAAACCATTATCGAAATCATGATTTCCCATCGTTGACGCATCATACTTCATCATCGACATCAGCTTAAACTCCAGTTCACCACCAAAAAAATTAAAATAAGGTGTTCCCTGAAAAATATCTCCGGAATCCAGCAGCAAAAGATTATTTTCTTCGCTTCTTATTTTTTGTATTAAACTTGCTCTTCTCGCAAAACCACCCTGATTAGGATTTTTGGTATAGCTTTCGTCAAAAGGTTCAATTCTGCTGTGTTGATCGTTGGTGTGAAGAATTGTTAATTTGTGAGCAGATTTGAAAGAATTTAAACTTAATTCTTCCGCCATCATCAAATTGGGAGCTAAAGTCATTGCTAAAGTTCCGCCACCTATTGTTTTTAAAAAACTCTTTCTGTTCATTATTTCTTCCCAATAAAATTTAAACGAATATCTTCCTTCGGATTGATCTCAGCATTTTTCTTAAAATAATAGATAAATAAATCTCTCAATTTAATTCCTGTAGGAATCGATTCTCCTTTGCTGAAAAACTTCATATTATCACCACCCAAAGCCAGATAATCAGAAGTAGCGATATAATAATCCTGAGTTGGATTTACCTCTTTCCCATTAATCAAAGTTTTGGTTAATTGTCCGTTGTTGGTTTCGATATATAAATGAGAAACAGGATTATTTACCTGAGTTTTTGCATAATAATTAAATAATCCCTGCAAATCTGAACCTTTCATTTTTACAATGATCACTTCATTTTCAAAAGGCATTACTTCAAAAACATTTTTTAGAAGAATATCTCCTTTCCCGATCGTAGTACGTATTCCCCCGATATTGATTAGGGCAGCGTCTACGTTTTTATTAAGATTTGTTTTAACCCAAACATCAGCTCCGTCAAAGGTATAATCTGCTAAAAGATTTCCCAGATTGCTGTTGTCTCCTTCTTTAGTTAAATCTACTTGGGTATAAGAGATTTTTTGATTCATCTCCTTGTTGAGTTTCTCTGTGTAAGGCTCGATAAATTTCGCAAAATCTTCATCGTCCTTCAAGTCTTTATTAATAGAGATATTCTTTTGTGTCTGCACATTGGCAACCTGCAACGATGTCGTTTTACAGGCTGTAAGAGAGAAAAAGGCAATTCCTAATAACAAGAATTTATTTTGCATAATATCTTTAGTATATGCAAATATAATTATATGTATAATAAAACAGGATTAAATATTGTAAATTCTTGTATGAAATTATTAAATTTGGAGAAAATAATTCGAACAGATGAGCATTTTAAAAGGAGTAGGTGTTGCTTTGGTAACACCCTTTAATGAAGATTTATCCGTAGATTTCGAAAGTTTGACAAAACTTGTTGAGTTTAATATCGAAAACGGAACCAACTATTTGGTGGTATTGGGAACTACTGCGGAAGCGGCTACACTTTCTTCAGAGGAGAAGAAACAGGTAGTTGAGCATATCATTAAGGTGAATAATAAGCGTCTTCCTTTGGTTTTAGGAATTGGCGGAAACAATACTCTTGAAGTCAAACAGCAAATCGAAGAAACCGATTTGTCAGATTTCACGGCAGTTTTATCGGTGTCTCCTTATTATAATAAACCAAATCAGGAAGGGCTTTATCAGCATTATAAAATGTTGGCTTCTACCGGAAAGAATATTATCATTTATAACGTTCCTTCACGAACCGGACAAAACGTTGAAGCGGAAACTACTTTGCGTTTGGCAAATGAATTCCCGAATTTATTCTTGATTAAAGAAGCTGCACCTAATATTCTTCAGTATTTTGATATTTTGAGAAAAAAACCTGAAGGATTTAACTTAGTTTCTGGAGATGATGAATACACACTTCCTGTAACTTTAGCAGGTGGAAACGGTGTGATTTCTGTAATCGGACAAGGTTATCCGAAAGAATTTTCTACAATGGTGCAACTTGCTTTTGATGGGAAAGTAAAAGAAGCGTACGAAATTCATAACAAACTTGTTGACATTACAAGACTTATTTTTGCAGAAGGAAATCCTTGCGGAATTAAAGTTGTTTTAGCAGAAAAAGGAATTATCAAAAACTATTTGAGACTTCCATTGGTTGCTGCTTCAGAAGGACTTTATGCAAAAATAAAAGCTGAAATGGCGAAAATTTAAGAGGGTGAATTGTCAACAGTCAATTATGAATTCTTAAACTATAAATATTTAAAGTGAAAAGTGTAGTGCTTTTCACTTTTTTAATTACAAAATATTATGAAACTAATTAAAGCAACAGAAAAAGATATTCCGCTGATTCGGGATTTGGCAAAAAGATCGTGGGAAAATGCTTACGCAGAAATTCTTTCAAAAGAACAGATGGAATATATGCTCAATACGATGTATTCTGAAGGTGAAATTTCAGCACATCTGAAAAGCCCAAATTATCATTATTTCCTGGTTTTTGATGAAAATTCAAATGTATTCGATGGGTTTTTAGGCTATGAAAATCATTATGAAGAAAATACGACAAAACTTCACCGCATTTATCTGGTTCCTGAAAGTAAAGGAAAAGGTTTAGGAAAAAAAACGCTTGAGTTTTTAAATGAAAAAACTTTAGAAAGTGGCGACAACAGAATTATTCTCAACGTCAATAAACATAATTCAGCGAAGAAATTCTATGAAGCTCAAGGCTATAAAGTTTACGATGAAGGTGTTTTTGATATCGGAAATGGGTATGTAATGGATGATTTTTTAATGGAGAAAATTATAAAAGCATTTTAAATAAACAACTTGTTTGTCATGCTGGAAGCATCTATGCAAAATAAATTAGATTCTTACGAAGTGACAAACGTTGTATTATTTTCTAAAAAAGTTATTAAGAGATCTTACTCCACTTATTTTTTCCTTTATAATATTGAAGATAGTAATTTTTGATAATCTGATGTTCTGGTCTTGAAAGTAATGGATCTTTCTCCAGAATCTTTTCAACCATATTTTTAGTGTTTTTAATGATGGCTGAGTCGTTCACTAAATCGAGTCTTTTAAAATCGACAACACCGCTTTGCTGAGTCCCCAAAATATCACCGGGACCACGCAACTGCATATCAACTTCAGAAATTTTAAAACCATCGTTGGTTTCTGTCATTGTTTTGATTCTCGTTCGGCTTTCGGCAGACATTTTATCTGAAGTCATTAAGATACAATAGCTTTGTTCGGCTCCTCTTCCGACTCTTCCACGAAGCTGATGAAGCTGAGAAAGTCCAAATCTTTCGGCACTTTCAATAACCATAACCGAAGCGTTAGGCACATTGACCCCGACTTCAATTACCGTTGTAGCAACCATAATCTGCGATTTTCCTGAAGCAAAATAATTCATAGCAGCGTCTTTTTCATCAGGTTTCATTTTCCCGTGAAGCATTGTAACGTTGTAATGGGAAAAATTATCCATGATATGCTCCAAACCTTCCATCAGGTTTTTATAATCTAAAGTTTCAGATTCTTCAATCAAGGGATAAACAAAATAAATTTGTCTGCCTTTGCGGATTTCTTCATGACAGAAATGATACACATAACCTCTGTCTTTTTCTCTTCGATGAGCCGTAATAATCGCTTTTCTTCCAACCGGCATTTCATCAATCACAGAAACGTCGAGATCCGAATAAAAACTCATTGCCAAAGTTCTCGGAATCGGAGTTGCGGTCATCACCAAAATATGTGGTGGAATCTTATTTTTTGCCCAAAGTTTAGCTCTTTGAGCGACACCAAATCGATGTTGCTCATCAATAATTGCCAGCCCAAGGTTTTTAAATTTCACTTTGTCTTCCAAAACAGCGTGAGTCCCCACCAAAATCGAAAGTTCGCCATTTTCAAGCTCTTCATGAATGATCTTTCTTGCGGAAGCTTTTACCGAACCAGTGAGCAGATTGACTTTAATTTCGGTGTCTTTCAGCAAGTCTTTAATGCCGTTGTAATGTTGTTGTGCAAGAATTTCGGTCGGTGCCATCAAACAGCTTTGAAAACCGTTGTCTAAAGCAATCAGCATCGTTAATAATGCGACCATCGTTTTTCCTGAACCTACATCACCCTGTAAAAGACGATTCATCTGAATGGGCTTTTTCATATCCATTCTGATTTCTTTTAAAACTCTTTTTTGAGCATTAGTAAGCTCAAACGGAAGATGATTTTCATAAAATCCTGTAAAATAATCGCCAACAATCGGAAACGGGTTTCCCTGTGACTTTGTTTTGTGATGTGCTTTTTTTAAGCCAAAACCCAATTGAAAAAAGAAAGATTCTTCGAATTTTAATCTAAAATTTGCTTTCTCAAAATACGCTAGGTTTTCCGGGAAATGAATATTTAAATAAGTTTGTTGTCTTGATAGAAATTTCATCGAACCAATCAAATATTCCGGAAGATTTTCCTGAATAAGATTCGGAATTTCTTTACAGATGTTTCTCAGGATTACCTGAAAGAATTTTTGATTTAAGCCTCTTTTGGTCAATTTTTCAGAACTTGGATAAATAGGTCTTAATCTATTGTCTTTTTCTTTGTTTTCATCTAATTCAATTTCGGGATGTGGCATCGAAAATTGATTGTTGAATGCATTGATCTTTCCAAAAATAAAAACCTCTCTATTGACGGGAAGCTGTTCTTTCAACCATTTTGAGTACTGAAACCAAACCAGATCCATACTTCCGGTATCGTCATTAAATTTGGCTGTAAGTCTTTTTACTTTTCCGGTAAGAATTTCCTGAACGTTGCTTATTTTTCCTTTCAACTGAATTTCAAGATTGCTTTCCTGAAGCTGAGCGGTTTTGTACACTTTATTTTTGTCGATGTAGCGAATAGGATAAAATTGTAAAAGATCTTCCACTGTAGAAATGCCCAACACATTTTTGATGAGTTTGGCTCTTTCAGGACCGATTCCTTTGACGAATTCTATAGATGTTTCTAAAGTCATTTTCCGGCTTTCGAGATGTCACTTTCGAGTTTTTTATCCGTGTTTTGAATGAAAAAATAAAAGCTCGAATTTCGGTAAAATAAAAAAGACTTCCAAAAAAATGGAAGCCTTAATTCTATATTTCAGAATGATTATTCTTTTATTTTTGATCTGAATTTCTTCTGATAATCTTCCCAGTCTTGTTTGGTTTTTACTTTTTTGAATAAATCATTTGAAATGAAATCAAGATATGGTTCTAGTTCTTTCGCAGATAATTCTCCCTGTAACATGGTAATGGGATTTCCTTTTTCATCAAGGAAAACAGTGCTTGGAACAGCATTCACATTCATATATTGAGTAAACTCATGCAAGGAATTTCTTCCTTTCTTATGAGTAGTGTTTTCATTTGTGAATTTTCTTCCGAAGATTTCTATAGTATTTTTGTCTTCTGCATTAAATTTTACAGGATAATAATTTGCATTTAAAGACTCATAAATTATAGGGTTTCCGTAGGTTTTTTTATCCATGATTTTGCATGGGCCACACCAATCTGCATAAAAGTCGATAAGGATTTTTTTAGGTTGTGTTTTCTGTGCATTTAATGCTTCTTCAATTGTCATCCATTTTACCTGAGCAAAATTTAAAGTGATTATAAAGAGAAAAGTCAGGGTGAATATTTTTTTCATTTTATTTGTGATTATTTTATTAGCGAACTTCCTGCATGAGTTTTTTCACCCACGGAGATATCAAAATTAATACCACACCTGCAATTACGGCATATAATCCTAATTGTTTGTAACCTTCTGTATATGTAATCAATGCGTCATAATTCGTTGAGCCTTCTTTTGCATCTGCTAAACCTGCACCAATAATTCCAGCAACATATTGACCGTAAGCTGAAGCCAGAAACCACATTCCCATCATCATTCCCTGTAGATTTTTGGTGGAAAGTTTCGTCATAATTGATAATCCGATAGGGGAGAGGCATAATTCTCCCAGAGTGATTACTAATAAAGCTAAAGTAAAGAAGTTTAAGGAAGTGATTCCTTGTAAATCTGCAAATAATCTTGTTGCAAATAAAACGTAATATCCTAATCCTAAAAATATAAAACCTAATCCGAATTTTATAATGGTGTTTGGCTCAAATTTTCTTTTGCTCATCCAAATCCATAATAATCCAAGTAATGGTGCAAGGAAAATAATGAAAAATGCTCCTCCGGAATTGTTGACACCATTTGGGTCTAAACCGAATAAATCTTTATTTAAATTTTTAGCGGCAAAAATACTTAATGAACCTCCACTTTGCTCGTAGATTCCCCAGAATAAAATAGAAAATATGATGAAAATTAATGCGGCCCAAAGTTTTTTTCTTTCAGCAGATGTTACTTTACTCATTTCAAAAAAGAGATAAATTAACGTTAATGGTCCTACTGTCCACATGAAATAATCGGTGTATTGAGGAACGGAAACCATTATCATAATGATCGGGATGAATATCAATGATAAAACATATACTCCGTATTCTTTCCACTTTGGCATTGGAGCCGATTTCACTTCGTGATCCGGATGTCCCGGCTGAAGACCAATTGTACCCAAACTTCTTTGTGTAAATATGAAATTGATTAAACTAATGACCATTACAATAGCAGCTAAACCAAAAGCAACATTCCAATGTAAGCCTTCCGGGATTAAGTGAGAAAGTAATTCTCCTTTTCCGATGGCGATGCATAAATATCCACCAAGTAAGGCTCCTAAATTAATTCCGGCATAGAAAAGCGAAAATCCTGCATCGGCTCTGGAGTCGTTAGGTTTGTACAATTGACCAACCATTGAGGAAATGTTTGGTTTAAAAAAACCTGTTCCTACGACGGTAAATGCAATTCCTAAAAAGAAAAATTTATGCGGATCTGTAGCTAAAATTAAACTCCCGACAATCATTAAAAGCCCTCCCCAAAAAAGTGATTTTCTGAATCCTAGTATTTTATCAGCGAAAAGTCCGCCTACGAAAGTAAAAGCATACACAAAAGCCTGTGTTGCTCCATATTGAAGATTGGCTTCTTTTTCATGGAAATTTAGCTGAGAAATCATAAAGAATACCAGCATCCCTCGCATTCCGTAGAAGCAAAAGCGTTCCCACATTTCTGAAAAGAAAAGCGACCAGATTTGTTTTGGATATTTTCCTTTGAAATTCTGTATTTCGTCGAGCGTTAAGTTCATAATTGTTTATGATAGTTTTAATTGAATATAGAATACGAAAATAAAGAAAACCTCTGACTTAGCAGAGGTTTTATGTTATATTTATTGATAGACTTTAGTTTTAGTTTACACCATGCATCATTTTTTTCAAAATCGGCGAGATGAGTGCTAAAATGGCTCCAGCAATTCCACAAAGGATAACGAATACCATAAAGAATTCAAATAAATTATGAATTTCAAATCCTACAAAACTATTGTAAACAGTTGAAATTTGTTCTTTATTTAGAAGAGCTAACTGATCTTCACTTAAAGTGACTTTTTTATCTAAAACATCTTGTAGGTTAATTCCTAACTCTTTAGCTTTTAAGAATTTATCACCTGTTGCCGGTAAAATAGATCCTAAAGTTCCGGATAAGGCGTAACCCGCTGCATTAGCAATAAAAAACACACCAAATAATAGTGAAGCAAATCTTTTAGGTGCTAATTTTCCAACTAAAGATAAACCAATTGGAGATAAACATAATTCTCCCATAGTTTGGATTAAATAAAGTAAAATAAGCCATTTAACAGCAAGTAATCCTGTGTTTCCTAAATCTTTTACATTGTAAGCAATTATTAAATAACTTAAAGCAATTAATCCAAGGCCAATCGCTTGTTTTAAAGGTGAAGCTGGTTCTTTTTTATTAGCTCTTAATTTATCCCAAAGCATACTGAACGGAACTGCCAACATTACGATAAATAAACCATTGAATATCTGAACCATTGATGGCGGCATATTCCAACCAAAGATGTTTCTGTCTGTTTGGTTATCTGCAATAAATGTTAAAGATGACCCTGCTTGTTCAAAAGCTGCCCAGAAGAATATGATAAAAAAGGATACGATGTAGATTACCCAGATTCTATCTCTTTCTATTTTGTTTTCAGTGGCAGACATAATCAAATAAGCCAAAGCAAGTCCCATAGAATAGATAAATGGATAGATTACTGCTTTTACAAATTCTCCCATTCCAACAGAACCAAATCCAACTTTGTCAACAAATAAATATTGGAATCCAAAGAAAGTCAGTACAAAAACGGCAGCTGCAATACCAATAGATTTTCCAGAAAATTTGGCGGTTTGTGATTCACCTTCTTCAAAATCTTCTGCTGTGCTTTCACTAGGCAAACCACCGATTGGTCTTCCTTCAGGTGTTACAACGTATTTGTTTTTAAGTAAAATAAAAGTTAATGTTCCAATCGTCATTGCAATAGAAGCTGCTAAGAATCCCCATTTGAAAGCGTGAATATCTCTTAAACCGTTAGAATCTTTTACGTCTCCTAAAAAAGGACAGATAAATTGACCTAAAAATGCACCTAAGTTAATCCCCATATAGAAAATAGTAAATGCAGAGTCCAATTTAGACTTTTCTTGCTTTGGATAAAGGCTTCCCACCATCGAAGAAATATTTGGTTTAAAAAAACCATTCCCGAAAATGATTACTCCCAAAGCAATCCACATTAATGTTTGTGCTGATCCTAAATTGGAACCAAATGTTGATGCACTCATAAACATCAGGAATTGACCAAGCGCCATTAATGCTCCTCCTACAATAATACAGTACCTATTTCCTAAAAATCGGTCTGCGATGAAACCTCCCAACATTGGTGTTAGATAACATAAAGCCAAAAAACCGCCATATATTATCGTAACTTCTCCTTCTTTCATTAATAGAGAGTTTACCATAAATAAGGTAAGTAATGCTCTCATCCCATAAAAGTTGAAACGCTCCCACATCTCTGTTCCGAATAGGACCCATAATCCTTTAGGGTGTTTAGTCTTCGACTGAACTGCTGTATCCATATTTGATTGTTAAATTTTTGTTAAGACTCACAAATATAGTTTTTTTTGAGTTTTTGGCAAGGTTTTAATTTTATTTTTAAAATAAAAAAGCCGCAGAAATTATCTACGGCTATTTATTTAGAATTTTAGGAGTTTAATTTACTCCTTTTTCCTTCATTATTTTATTTAGCCTTTTCAAAATTGAAAGTCCAAGTAAAGTCGCTAAAAGCAACAATCCGAAATTTACGATAAAGAAATTGGCTTTGTTGTCGTAATCATACCAAAAACTTGCTAAAACTCCTGAAAGTTTATTCCCGATTGAGGTGGAAAGGAAAAATCCACCCATCATTAATGCTGTTAATCTTGGTGGCGAAAGTTTTGAAACCAAAGATAATCCCATTGGCGAAAGACAAAGTTCTCCCACGGTGATCACACCATACGCCGCAACGAGCCATAAAGCAGATACTTTTACAAGACCGTTCTGTCCTGCATAAACTGCTCCCACCATTACTAAACAGGATAATGCCGAGATAAATAATCCTAAAACTATTTTCGAAGGAGTACTTGGCTCTTTTCCTTTTCTGCGAAGCATCATAAAAAATGCAACGACAACAGGTGTGAGTAAAATTACCCAACCCGGATTAATCGACTGAAATAATTCGGTATTGTAAAGATTGACTTTTTCGGCAGGGTTTGCTTCAAGTCTTGTACGCTCAGCCTGCGAAATATTTCTGAAATAAATATCTTTTCCTTGCTCTTTTAGAGCGTTTCCTTTTTCGTCTTTTTTCACTTGATATTGATCATCATACACTGAGACTTCTTTGTCTAGATAATCTTTTTTATCAACTAAAAAAATGGCTTCTAAAGGCTTTTCTATTGTTGCGGGAACAGTTCTTTCGGTGTAATAATTTGCCCAACGTGTTAAGGCAGTTCCGTTTTGTTTAAACACGGCCCAAAACATTAAACTTACAGCAAAAATTGCCAATAATGCACCGATTGGTTTTTTATCTTCTGCATTTGCCTTTACATAAAGCATTACGTAAAAATAAATCACGGGAACGCACGCAAAAATAAATGCATCTGTACTGTCGCTTCCAAAAATATTATTCGGTATAAACCATCCGACTAGCCCGAAAATAACAGCCGGTAAAAATACTTTTACCAAAACATCAGAAATCTTTGTGTCCCCTTCCTGCGCAGGCTTTAAAATATTTGCTTTAAGAATATGTTGTCTTCCGATGCTGAAAACTAAAAGTCCCACAAACATTCCTACTCCGGCGGTCATAAATGCAGGCCCCCATCCGTATTTATTACGCATGAAAGCAGCAATAATGTTGCAGACAAAAGCACCGATGTTGATACCCATGTAGAAAATGTTATATCCGGCGTCTTTATTGGCTTTATAAGGCTCTTCATTGTAAAGATTTCCTAACAGAGTGGAAATACTTGGTTTGAAAAATCCGTTTCCGATGATAATTAAAGCTAAAGAAGCATAAAACAAAGGTAATTCCTTAAAAAAACCAATCCCCAGATATCCAAGTCCCATCAAGAAGCCACCGATGTATATGGCTTTTATATAACCTAAAACTCTGTCGGCTAAAAATCCGCCTAAGAAAGGGGTAAGGTAAGTCAATGCGATAAAGGTTCCGAAGATATCATCAGCATTTTTATCGTCAAAAGCCAATCCTCCTTTTTCGCTGTCTATCATGTACAGTACAAAAATTCCTAGGATAAGGTAATAGCCGAAACGCTCCCACATCTCTGTGAAGAATAAATAGGGAAGGCCTTTTGGGTGTTTGGTTTTCATGTATGAGATTTTTACAATTTCACAAATATAAAATTTTAAAAACAATATTTGAATTTTATTAACTTTGAGTAAAATAAAAACAAATTATGAACACAGTATTTCACTTGTCCTCTGCTGACGAGATCAATGAAGATTTGATAAATAGTATAAAAGCTGCATATAAAAAGAAACCTATTTCAATAACAATTGAAGAGGATATGTATATTCCCGAATGGCAAAAAGAGGAGGTTAGAAGAAGGAAACAATATGCAGATGAAAATCCTGAATCACTTCTGGATTTTGATGATTTTATTGAAAATTTTGAAAAAAAGCTGTTAAATGAAAAGAGCTAAAGTCGTTATTACTAAAAATGCAAATTTTGATTTATTGGAGATTTCCGACTGGTATAACGCAAAAAATAAAGAGCTCATTTGGGTATTCTTAAAAGATTTTAAAGAAAAAGTAAAAAATATTTCGGAAAACCCTTTTGCATGCGAAATTAGATATGAGAGTTTTAGAATAGCATATTTAAAAAAGTATCCTTTTGGTATTCATTATTTCTACAACGAAGAGGGAAATTTAATTGAAATATATTCTGTTTTCCATACTTCCAGAAATCCTGAACTTTGGAAAGATAGAAAGTAAAAATCCGAATCTTATGTGAAAGATTCGGATTTTTTATTATTTGCATTTATTCTGAAAATTAAAGATTCTCCAAAATAAAATCTGTCATTTTTTGATACAGTTGTGGTCTTGTCTGTCCACCATAGATTCCGTGGTTTTTATCCGGATATGCCATAAATTCAAACTGTTTTTTGTTCTGAATTAAAGCTTCAGAAAACTCCATTGAATTCTGGAAATGTACGTTGTCATCAGCCGTTCCGTGGATCAATAAAAATTTACCTTTCAACAAATTAGCATAAGTTGTTGGCGAATTATCATCGTAACCTGCCGGGTTTTCCTGTGGTGTTAACAAAAATCTTTCGGTGTAAACAGAATCATAATATCTCCAGTTGGTTACCGGTGCGACAGCGATTCCTGCTTTGAAGACATCTGCACCTTTGGTCATTGCCAAACTTGCCATATATCCGCCGAAGCTCCATCCGAAGATTCCGATTCTTGTTTTGTCGATATATTTTTGATTTCCTAACCATTTTGCAGCAGTAATCTGATCTTCAATCTCGTATTTCCCTAAATTTTTGTAGGTTACTTTCTTGAATTTTGCACCTTTGTATCCGGTTCCACGCCCATCAACACAAGCAATAATGTATCCTTTTTGAGCCAACATTTCAAACCAAAGTGCATTTCCATTGTCCCAAGAATTAGAAACCTGTTGAGATCCCGGACCAGAATATTGGTACATAAATAAAGGGTATTTCTTGTTCGGATCAAAATTTTTGGGCTTAATAATCCAGGCATTCATCTGATCTCCTGCTGTGTTTGGAATTGTGATAAATTCTTTTACTGCAAATTGATCTGCCTGTAATTTTTTTAGCTGATCGTCATTATTCTGAAGCTCTTTCAATTTTTTGCCATTCCCGTCTTTTAAAACAAAAGTGTACGGGTTTGCTGCTGTGGAAGAAGTTTCGATAAAATAACTGTAATTTTTGCTGAAGTTTGCCGCATTGTTACCTTCTGCATTTGAAATCAACTGCGATTTTCCATTCTGAATATTGATTTTAGAAATCACTTTGTTAATGCTTCCTTTTTCTGTAGTCTGAACGAATATTTCCTGAGATTTGGGATTGTAACCGTAATATTCTGTTACTTCCCAGTTGCCTTTTGTAACCTGCTTTTTTAATTTTCCGTCTTTATCATACCAGTACAAATGGCGGAAACCATCTCTTTCGGAAGCCCAAAGAAAACTGTTGTCTTCAAGAAATTCTAACGTTACATTGTCTGTATCGATCCATTTATCGTCAGTTTCTGTAAACAGTTTTTTTACTTCACCGGTTTTAGTATTTACTTTCAAAACATCAGAAGCATTTTGCGTTCTCTGTGAAGTAATCAAAACAATTTCGTCTGCATTTGATGTCTGAATAACATTCGGAATATAATAGTTTTTAAACTGATCAAGATTTACTTTTGTCTTTTTCCCGTCTGCCAGATGATAAATGTGTGCTGATGCAATTGAGTTTTTTTCTCCTGCTTTAGGATATTTGTAGCGCATTTCAGTCGGGTAAAGAGATTTGCCGTACAGTGGAATGTAAATTTCAGGAACGTCTGTTTCAACCAACTTTACAAATAGAATATCTGCAGAGTTTTTGGTCCATTCATACAATCTTGCATGTCCGAACTCTTCTTCATATACCCAATCTGCCAAACCGTTTAATACTTTATTTTTTATACCATGTTCTGTAATCTGAGTGATTTTTCCTGAATTTAAATCCTGATAAAATAAATTATTATCAACAATGAAAGAAATTTTTGTTGCATCGGGAGAAAATCTCGGCTCCTGAACAGGTTTCCCTTCATTTAAGCTTAAGTTTTTCCCAGATTTTAAATCTTTTACATCATAAACACCTAAAAAAGAATGTCTATAGATTGGCTGACTTTGTTTTAATAAAAGTATTTTAGATTCATCATCAGAAAATTCGTAACTCTCGAAACTTCCGTCTACCAGATTTCCTTCTTTCTGAGACGTTTTATAAGAATATTTTGCAATACCATTTTGCTCGATAACCAAATAATTTTCACCATTTTTCATGGATGTGATTCCGGCTATGCCTTTTCCACGGTAGTATCCTGAATATATTTTATCTAAAGTAATTTCCTGCGAAATAGCATTTTGAAATGCTGCAATAACAGTTAAGGTAAGTAAGAATTTTTTCATTGCTTTATTTAAAGAATTTCAAAGATAATAATTTTATCAATCTGATAAGAAAAAGCTTTTGTCTTAGTGCTTTGGCAGAAAAATTGAATATAATTTAATATTAAAGAAATAATTATGGAAACTAAAGAAAATAATAAAAAGCTTAATCGTTACGATTTGGAGGATCAAACTGTTTTTACAGGATTTGCAAATTTTGCAGAAGCAGAAAATTACGTACAAAATGAAGGTGGAAAATTAATCGAAGTTGCTTTTAAAGACGGTAACGACAATCCTCAGATTACAGATGAAGCTGGCTTGGTTGAAAAAAAGATTCATTATTATGTATATGCAGGAGATGAATATAAATTTATACACTCTTCAGACCCTGGATTTAAACAATATGCAGACGAACTACAAAAAATAAAAGCAAAGTTGACACAATCTCCGCCGGATGAAAGATATCTGGCGAATTTTGAAATTGAAAATGCAGAAGATCCGATTGTAGTTTTGAAAAACGATCAATTTGAATCGGTAACTTCAAGAGAACGTTCAAAATATTTAAAACATGCAAATGTTTACGAAATAGGCATATCAGTACCAAAATCTTAAAAATTAAATGTTATGAGCAAAACAAAATATTCAGATAAGGCTCAGAAGAAAGTAGGAAAAGTGATGGAAGAATTCAAAGAAGGAAAATTGAAATCTTCGTCAGGTGAAAAAGTTAAAAACAGAAAACAAGCCGTTGCAATCGGTATTTCTGAAGCTCGTGAAGCAGGTTTGAAAGTCCCAAAGCAAAAAAAGAATAAAGAATAAAAAAATAATCGGTCTGAATAGTCAGACCGATTATTTTTTTATTGTAGATTATATAATCACTAAGTGAGTTTTATGCCTTATGATTATACATAATATTATAGTATTCATCAGCCATTCTATCACTGTTGAAATTTTGTTTTACGTCTTTCATAGAATTTTGCTGTATTTTTCGCCATTTATCAGGCTGGTCGTAATAAGTAGGAAGAATTTCGTTTTCCAGAAGTTCATATAATTTGTTGAAATCATATCTGTCTTGTTCGTAAATACTCATATTCGCAAAATCTGCTTTTGGAACAACAAAAGCGTTTTCGCCATGTTTTGCAAATTCAGGAATCCAGCCATCGTCAGTTGAAAGATTTACAGAGCCATTCATTGCAGCTGTCATCCCTGATGTACCCGAAGCTTCTCTGGGAACTCGGGGATTATTTAACCATAAATCGGAGCCTTGCTTTAAAGATTTGCTTAAAGCCAATTCGTAACCCGTTAAAACCGCCATATTTTTGTGATTTTTACTCTCTTCCACCAAAACATTGAATGTTGAGATCGAAGAATAATCCATCGGATAAGGCTTTCCAGCCCAAATAATCTGTACGGGATAGTCAGGATTGCTAAGTAATTTTCTAAATCTTTCTTTGTCCTGCAGAAGCAAGTCTGCTCTCTTATAACCTGCAAATCTTCTTGCCCAGACGATTGTAAATATATTAGGATCAAATAAATTTCCGGTTTGGTCGGCAACTATTCTGAATAATCGTTTCTTTAAAATTTTCTTTCTGTAATCGAAGAGAGTATCATTTTTTTCGTCCTTCGAATTGTAAAGCTCTTTGTCGCCCCAATATTTGAATTCCTGAGCGTTTGTTATCGATTTAATCTCACAGATTCCCGGATATTTACTCCACATCGCTCTGGAAACTTCACCATGTAATTGTGAAACACCATTGGCAACTCTCGCCATTTTCAAAGCGCAAAGAGAATGATTGAAAAGTTCGCCGTCGGAACCTTCTATCGCTTTTGCCTCTTCCATGCTTAAACCTGAAAAATAAGACATATCGTAGCAAAGTTTCAGATTGTGTTTTTCGTTTCCTGCTTCTTCCGGAGTGTGAGTAGTAAAAACAAGTTTTTCTTTTACTTTCTGAATATTTCCGTTGTATTTTTTTAGTAAATGAAATGCTGCAGGAAGGCCGTGAGCCTCGTTTAGATGATAGACATCTCTCTCAATATTCATTTCATCCAAAAGTTTTGCGCCGCCTTTTCCAAGTAAAATGTATTGTGCGAGTTTTGTAGATTCATTGGCATCATACAGTCTGTGACAAATTGTTTTAGAAATATGATCGTTTTCCGGTACATCTGTAGAAAGCAAAAACATGGGTGCTGTGTTGAACGTTTCAGGATCGAGATACCATACTTTCACCCAAACCGGTGCGCTGTGGATTTCGATCTGAAATTTAATACCTGTATCTTCAAGAAAGCTGTACATTTTTCTTGTCCACGTAGGCTGCAAAGTCTGATCATGATTTCTTGCCTGATCGTAATATCCGAATTTCCATAAAATTCCGATCCCTATAAGATCCTGATTAAGATTGTACGCACTTCTCATGTGAGATCCCGCTAAGAATCCCAAACCTCCGGAATATATTTTTAAAACCTGCTCCAATGCAAATTCCATTGAAAAATAGGCAACTTTTTTAGAGTATTCTGGGCTGATGCTGAAAGGTACTTTATAATTTCTGAAATCCATAAAATCATTGTTTGCGTTAAATAAGAGTAAAGGTATTAATTAAGAAAAGAAACTCTACATTAATTATGTGATAAATTATTGTAAAAAGAGACTGTTGAATCTTATTTTTAATTACCTTTAAGTGTAAATTTTTGATAATCAAAAACTTTCAGTCTAAACCGTGAAAACCATGTGTCATAATTAATTAAAAAAACAACACATGAAAAGAGCATTTTCTGATGAAGATTTAATAAAAAATCTCAGCTTGTATTATCTCAACCGGCATTTGAAAAAAAAGCCGATGCAAAAATATCACCAAAAGATTGATGAATCACAGCTTCATGACCGGGAAAAATATAAGAAAAAAGCAGAAATTTTATTGCTTAATTCTTTTATGCATCATTTTCCTGAAGTTACCTTTGAGAATCTTACCTGCGAAAGTCCTGATTTTATTGCTACGCTTAATGAAAAAAAGATAGGAATAGAATTGACTGAGGTGATCAATCATCTTGATATGAAAAAGTTGGAAAGCAGCTTAAACAAGATTTTCCGTCAGGCAGAAATATTACTCGAACAAGAAGACACTACGAAATATCGTGGTGTTTATTTTTTAGAATTTCACCCCAATATTAAATTTGATTCTCTGGAGAGTCAGCAGGAAATTATTTTAAATATTTATAAAAGTATTAAAAGAGGAAAACCTGTAGGTTGTGTGAAAAATATCAGAAAATCTTCTCACCGCAGAAATGTTTTTATTACTTATGAATATAATATGAGTCTTTTTGACGAACTCTGTTCTGAGAAAATCATCGAGCTGATCGAAAAAAAGAACGAAAAATTCCCATATTACGACACTTCTGTTGATGAATGCTGGCTGGTCATTGTTTCAGATATGAATTCTATTGCGTCAAGATATACTTTCATTCAGGACAGAGAACATCTGAGTCAGGTGAAAAGCCCTTTTCACAAGATTTTTCATCTCGAAAACCTTTGTGGGAATATGACTAATATTAAATAGTATCTATATATAAGTGTAAATTTTATAATTTTATAAATGTTTTATTGATGAATAATATGTTTTTATCAATATTTTGTGATATTAATTAAATTTGATTATATTTGGTATAATTAATTAATAACCAGATTAACATGAAAAAAACTTTACTATTTATCCTTTTTTGCATTTCACAAAGTTTTTATTCTCAGGCAGACTGTTCTACTGCATTAGCTGTTTGTGGAAACTCGAGCATTACATACAGTCCTACAGGAATTGGTTTGGTCAACGAATCTTTAGGAGGCTGTCTGATAACCGGAGAGCATAACTCAATATGGTATAAATTAACGATCGCAACAAGCGGAACGCTTACTTTCGATTTGGTTCCCACCAATTCAGATGCAGATTATGACTGGGCAATTTATGGGCCTAATGCTGTCTGTGGAAGTTTAGGTTCGCCAATTCGATGCAATGCCGCAACGGTAATTGGAGTAGGCGCCTCAACAGGATTGAATATGACAAGTACAATTATAAGTGCAGCAGGAGGTTCTACGACTCCTTATTGTCAATATATGGATGTGGTTGCAGGACAAACTTATTACTTATATATCGATAACTGGGTAGGAGCTGGTGGTAGCACCACAGCACCTTTTTCGCTGACATGGGGCGGAACAGCTACTTTAGCTTCTCCTTTTACCAATCCTGCATTACAGCCAAACCCTTTTGTTCCACCGGGAATTCCTGCGGCCAACCCAAATGATCCTCGCGAAATCCTTATTTGTACAAGCCCAGCTTTGTTTGATTTCAGTACGCTGACTGCCGGGATCTTAAATGGAAACCCAAACTTTAGTATCTCTTATCATACATCACAAAATGATGCACTTTCCGGGACAAGTCCTATTACGGCACCTTTGGTTGTGAATACCACAACAACCTATTATTACAGTATTCATTATCAGGATCCTGCAAATCCTAATAATGCGCTTAATTCTTGTCGACAGATTGGTGCTTTTAAATTTAAATTAGGAAATATTACGGCTAATGATGTAACGATTTATGCGTGTAACAATAACAAAAAAGGACAAGGTATATTTAATTTGGTTGGAGCTAATGTATTTACTGGCTCGAATGTGACGATAACATATTACCCGACTTTGGCTAATCTAAATGCAGGAACAGGGCAAATTGCTAACCCAAGTCAGTATTTGTCAGCGGAAGGAACTGTTTATGCACATGTGCAAACAACAGACGGCTGTTCTGATAATGCAGTGATTACCCTGCTTTTTTATCCTGAAGTCGTTGTAAATGATGCTACATTGAGAGCTTGTACATTTGATTTTAATCTTAAAACGGCTTCTTTTGATCTTACAAATGCTGTAGTGACAGCTCAGTCAGGAATAACGAAAAAATATTATCCATCTCTTACAGATGCAACCAACGGAACTAACATTATTTCAAACTTCACAACATATATTTCTCCGAATGCAGTGGTTTATGTAAAAGTTATTGACGGAAATGGTTGTTATGGTATTGCAAAAATTAATTTGGAAGTAATTCCTCCTGTGTATTCTCAAACTTTAAAAGATAAAACAATCTGTATTGAAGATAGAACGACGTTAGATGCAGGTGCAGGGTTTGATGGCTATGAGTGGAGCACCGGTGCAACAACACAAATTATTTCTGATGTTGGAGTAGGAACTTATTGGGTGAGATTAAAAACCGGAGATTGTATTGCTCAGCAGAGCGTAAAAGTACATTCTTCAGAACAGCCTGTGATTACAAGTGTCGATATTTCTAATACAACAGTGACAGTTAATGTAAATGGAGGAACTGCCCCATACCAATATTCAATGGATGCCATTGCTTGGCAAAATTCTAATGTATTTACGAATGTGAAAAGAGGCGATCACAAAATTTATGTGAAAGACGCTTACGATTGCGAGCCTATAGAGATTGGAATTGTCGTTCCGAATCTTGTGAATGTTATCACACCCAATGGCGACGGTATCAATGATATCATAGATTATTCTGCTTTGGCAAATAAACAGAACTTGATTTTTAATGTTTTTGACAGATACGGAAACAAAATTTTCCAGGCAGATAAAATGAATAATTATAAATGGGACGGAACTGCAGGTAATAAAAAAGTACCTACCGGAAATTACTGGTATTCTGTATCATGGAATGAAAATGATAAAAAAGGAACACCAATTAAATATTCAGGTTGGGTATTGGTGAAAAATAGAGAATAATAATTAATGATTATATAATGAGAAAGCCATCTTGCAAAAGATGGCTTTTGTTAATTAAAAACTTTTGTATCTTTAAAATAATCAGAGAGATAAAGTATTTTACCGCATTCTGAAAACTGTACAACGGTACAGATTTCGTTAATGTAAGCTTCTTTACCTGCCATATTTCCTGAAGAAGAAGTTTGATAAAAATATTTGTTGTTTCCTAAAGAGAAAATTTCAGAAACATTCCATTCAATCTTTTCGTATCGTTTAAAAATAGCTCTGAATAACGCTAATATCCTGCTTTTTCCAGAAATTTCTTTCGCCGGTGGAATCCAAATTACAGTTTCATCAGTAAACCACTTTTCAAGCTTCTCAATATTCAAAGAATTTAAATCCTGCATAAAATGGCTGATCTTACAATTCATAGGTTGCAATTTACATTTATATACGTGAAAAACACTAAATTGGATTTAAATTAAAATAGTAAACATTCATCATGAAAGATTTATTCATTAAAAGGTTTCAATATTATAAGATGCTCGGCGATAAATCATTTGAGCAACTTTCAGACGAGCAGATTTTTTGGCAGTTCAATCAAGAAAGTAATTCAATTGCAATCATTGTGAAGCATGTTGCAGGAAATATGCTGTCGAGATGGACTAATTTTTTAACGGAAGATGGTGAGAAACCGTGGCGAAACCGTGATGAAGAATTCCTAAATACTTTTCAATCCAAAGATGAGGTTTTAGATTATTGGGAAAAAGGCTGGAAATGTCTCTTTGAAGCTTTGAGTCAGATTAATGATCAAAATTTATATTCAACAATTTATATAAGAAACGAAGGACATTCGGTGATTGATGCAGTTTTCAGACAGCTAGCTCATTATCCTTATCACATCGGTCAGATTGTTTTTATTGCTAAAATGATGAAAAATGATGACTGGAAAACACTTTCCATCGCAAGAAATAAATCGCAGGATTTTAATAATGAAATGAAAGATAAATTTACAAATAATGAAGTAGAAATTCAGAATTCTTCTTCCGTTTGTTTTGCCAATAGCCCTGATGTAAGAGACGATTATAAACCATAGACCAAATCGATTTACAATTCATATTAAAATCATTATCTTTGCACCCACAAAATTCAGGAAAATAAATGTCTCACTTTCATAGAACAGCCGCATTTCATACCCTTGGCTGCAAATTAAATTTTGCGGAAACATCTACTATTGCCCGTCAATTAACAGATGCAGGTTATGATAAGGTAAGCTTTGATGATAGAGCAGATATTTATGTAATCAATACTTGTTCGGTTACCGAAAATGCAGATCGTGAATGTAAACTTCACGTAAAAAGAGCGATGAAAGCTAATCCTGAAGGTTTAGTCGTGATTGTAGGTTGTTATGCACAGCTGAAACCTGAAGAAATTTCACAGATTACCGGTGTTGATTTGGTTCTTGGAGCCAAAGAAAAATTCAATATTCTGAGTTATTTGGATGATTTGGAAAAATCTGAAAGCGAAGGTGTGGTTCATTCATGCGAAATTGAAGAAACTGATTTCTTTATCGGGAGTTACTCCATTGGTGACAGAACCAGAGCTTTCCTGAAAGTTCAGGATGGTTGCGATTATAAATGTACATACTGTACAATTCCTTTAGCAAGAGGGATTTCCCGTTCAGACACCATCGAAAATGTTCTGAAAAATGCTAAAGAAATTGCAGAAAGAGATATCAAAGAAATCGTTTTGACCGGTGTAAATATCGGTGATTACGGTAAAGGTGAATTCGGAAACAAAAGACACGAGCATACATTTTTAGATTTAATTTCTGAGCTTGATCAGGTTGAAGGTATCGAAAGAATTCGTATTTCTTCAATTGAACCCAATCTTTTGAAAGATGAAAGCATCGAATTGGTTTCTAAAAGTAAAAGTTTTGTACCGCATTTTCACATTCCTTTGCAATCGGGAAGCGACGATTTATTGAAAAAAATGAAACGTCGTTATCTTACCAAATTGTATAATGACCGAGTTAATAAAATCCGTGAAGTAATGCCTGATGCAGCAATTGGAGTAGATGTTATCGTTGGTTTCCCTGGCGAGACAGAAGAATTATTCATGGAAACATATAACTTCCTAAATAATCTACCGATTTCTTATCTTCATGTATTTACTTATTCTGAAAGAGAAAATACAGAAGCGGTAGGAATGCCGGGTGTTGTTCCAATTCCGGAGCGAAAAAAACGTAATAAAATGCTTAGAATTCTTTCCGAAAAGAAAAAAATGGCATTTTACCAGACTCAATTAGGAAAAACGCTTCCCGTTCTTTGGGAGCACGAAAATAAAGACGGCAAAATGTACGGCTTCACAGAAAATTATGTGAGGGTACAAAAAGATTTTGACCAAGCCTCGGTAAATCAAATTGAATTTCTGAATTTAGAAAAAATCCTGTCAGATGGCACGGTTTCTGTGCAATCGTCTTACGAAAGTTTTTTAGCAAAAGCTTAGTCTGTTTGCTATATTTCCACTACATTTAATCTTTAACGTTTTAAATATATATTCTTATGAGAGATAAGTTTTTATCTTGGGGAATTGTATTGGTAGCTGCAACATGGGTTGTGGCATTACTGATCAAAGCACATTACTGGATTCCTACACTATTGACAGCAATTTATGCATTAGGAGTTTATAATACTTACCAGACAAAACACGCAATTCTAAGGAATTTTCCTGTTTTGGGATATTTCAGATACTTTTTTGAAGATATTTCGCCCGAAATGCAGCAATATTTCATTGAAAGAGAAACCGATGGAAAGCCATTTCCCAGAAATCAACGTTCTGCGGTGTATAGACGTTCAAAAAACCTGAGCGATACCGTTCCTTTTGGGACTCAGTTAGAAGTGAATCACAGAAAGTATGAAGGAATAAAACATTCAATTTATGCTAAATCTCCGAAAGAAGAACTTCCAAGAGTTTGGGTTGGGGGTGAACAGTGTTCTCAGCCTTATCATGCTTCATTATTTAATATTTCGGCGATGAGTTTTGGTGCATTGAGTGACAGAGCACAAATCTCGTTGAATAGAGGTGCGAAAAAAGGAAACTTTTATCATAATACAGGAGAGGGTGGAATCTCGCCTCACCATTTGGAAGGAGGAGATTTATGCTGGCAAATAGGAACCGGATATTTTGGTTGCAGAGATGAGGAAGGTAAATTTAATCCTGAATTATTTACAAAATATTCTAACCTTCCAAGTGTGAAAATGGTTGAAATTAAATTATCTCAAGGTGCAAAACCTGGGCATGGCGGAGTTTTACCAGGAGTAAAAAACACACCTGAAATCGCAAAAATACGTCATGTCACACCGGGAGTAACTATTATTTCCCCTCCTTCGCATTCCTCTTTTTCTGATGCAGCCGGATTATTGAGGTTTGTACAGCAGTTGAGAGAACTTTCTGGAGGAAAACCTGTTGGTTTCAAATTGTGTATCGGTGATACTAAAGAGTTTGAAGATATTTGCGTTCAGATGAATGTTTTGAAAATTTATCCTGATTTTATTACCATTGACGGAGCAGAAGGAGGTACCGGAGCTGCACCGCCTGAATTTTCTGATGGAGTAGGGATGCCTTTAGAACCTGCTTTAATATTTGTAAATCGTACACTAAGAAATTATAATCTTAGAAATAAATTACGTGTAATAGCAAGCGGAAAAGTTCTGACAAGTTTAGATATTTTGAGAGCCGTTGCAATGGGTGCAGATATGTGTAACAATGCAAGAGGATTTATGTTTTCTCTTGGCTGTATTCAGGCTTTGAGATGTAATAACAACAATTGTCCGACGGGTGTAGCAACGCAGGATAAAATGTTGATTAAAGGACTTGATGTTACTGATAAAGCTGAAAGAGTATATCATTTCCACAAAAATACTTTACACACCTGTAATGAATTAATTGCTGCGGCAGGAAGAAGTTCTTATGAAGAGGTAGATGCATCAATGTTTATGCGAGGAGATGAGTTTGAGCATCTTTCAGATAAATATTTCCCGGATATTTTGGGGAATGTGAGATAAATTAAAAAGCGCTTCAAAATATTTTGAAGCGCTTTTTGTATGTTTAAATATTGCTTATTGTTGATTAGAAGGTCTATGCACTGCTTTGTAAATTTGGAAATTAAAAACAAAAGATGCATTCTGTAGATTATAATAATTAGCATTTCTCGCGAATGCAGCTTTAGAAGGTACAATAATTACACCTTGTAAATTATAAGGGTTTGCATCTGGTAGATTTTCAAAACCTGTAAACTGTTTTAAGCCTTCTTTTAGACCTGCTATTTCATAATAGCTGCTATTCTGTCCGGCAGCAACTCTGACACTTTTTTTAACAAAATAAAACGTTGGATCAGTTACCGGGGAACCGCTTCCATCAATAGTATTTAAAAGAACTCCTGGATTACCAAGCGAGATGTTTCCGTCTGTTTCTGTAGCAAGATAATAATTGGCTCTCATCATTGTTTTAATCTGCGTAGAATCTCCAATTGCTACACCTGTTGAAGGAGGAGTGCTGTCTTCTGGCTGAGCTCCGGTTCTTTTGATGTAAATAACTCCGGAAGGAAGTGTTTGAGGATTTAGCTGAGATAGTTTTTTCTCATTGTCATCGGCTGCATCTGCGGTGAAAGCTTTGATGTTTCCCTGCAGATCTAAGTAGTTGTTATCCATGAATTTCTGAATAGCCTGCTCGTCATAAGAATTTCTTACATTGATATCTTCCGGTTCTACGAAGGTCTCCACTTCATCATCCTTTTTACAAGCTGCGAAACACAACGATCCTGCAAGGATATACAAAAATATTTTTTTCATTTCAAAAACTTTAATTACTTTACAAATAATATAACGACAAAAGTATAAAAAAATATGAGAATAGATAAATTTTTATGGAGCATTCGTTTTTATAAAACAAGATCGGTATCGGCAGATGAAATAAAAAAGAACCGGGTTTCTATCGGAAACTCAGTTGTGAAGTCCTCCAAAGAAGTAAAAGAAGGAGATGTTATCAAAATTCGTAAAAACCAAATTGAGTATAAAATTAAGGTAATACAGATCCCTAAAAGTAGAATTGGAGCTAAATTGGTGCCACTTCATATCAAAGATGTGACCGATAAAGATCAGTATGAGCAATTGATGATGCGAAAAATGTCCCAGGAATACTACCGAAACAGGGGAGAGGGAAGACCTACCAAAAAAGACAGAAGAGACATGGATGGATATGTAGAAAACGATGTCACTGCTGATTTTACAGATTGGGACGATTTTTTTGGTGAAGACGGCAGTGATGTTGAAACCAAGGATTAAAATAATTAATGAATAGAAAAGCTCTAAAGATAGAGCTTTTCTATTATTTCCTGAATGATGTCTTCAGGATCCTTTTGGTCTGTATTAATGCTAAGCTGAGCTTTGCTGTAATACACATTTCGCTCAAATAAATGTTTGGCAATAAATTCCGGAAGATCTTCATCAGCAATTTTTGCAATCAAAGGCCTCTTTTCTTTCTGCTTTGAAATTCTTTCTGCTAAAGTTGCGATAGAAGCTCTTAAAAAAACACTCGCCGAATTATTATTAATGATTTCCATATTATTATAATACACCGGCGTTCCCCCGCCCAGACTCAAAACTATGTTTTCCTGGGTAGCTAAAATCTCCTCTAAAGTTTCTCTTTCTAACTTTCTAAAGTAAATTTCTCCCTTTTTTTCGAATATTTCAGGAATAGTCAATTTATTTCGTCGAGAAATTTCTTTATCGAGGTCAATTAATTTAAAATTTATTTTGTCGCTTAATATTTTGGAAATGTGAGATTTGCCACTCCCCATGTACCCTACTAGTGAAATTATCATGAAATTATTTTAAACAAATTTGCGAAAAAGTTTTGAGATAATGAAAAAAGTCCTATCTTTGCACCACTAAAAACAAGGGACATTACTTAACAATGAAACTTGATAATAAAGTGACCGACTCGGTAGCTCAGCTGGTAGAGCAATACACTTTTAATGTATGGGTCCTGGGTTCGAATCCCAGCCGGGTCACTAGCAAAAAATTACTAGAATTTTGTAATTTTATTGCCTGTGTGGTGAAATTGGTAGACACGCCATCTTGAGGGGGTGGTTTCCTAAGGATGTGCTGGTTCGAGTCCAGTCGCAGGCACTGCAAAAAAAAAATATTTGATTAATAATTGATATTTTATAAAAATAATTTTATATTTGTCGACGTTAATTTAATGTGACCGACTCGGTAGCTCAGCTGGTAGAGCAATACACTTTTAATGTATGGGTCCTGGGTTCGAATCCCAGCCGGGTCACAAGTTTACTGAAAAGTAAATTTTTTTCATATTAATATTTTGTGATTTGGTGTTCAAAGGCTTCCTTCAGGAAGCCTTTGATTTTTTGTTTCAGTCCAAATGCATATTGTCAATCAATCTTACTCCGTCTACATTCACTACAATAAATGCTCTGTAGGAATTTCCATTTTCTTTGTGATCAATTTCTTTTAATGTACTCTCATCAGCTACTAAAAAATATTCCAATTCCATATTTTCCTGGTTGCTGAAAATTTCATTTATCTTTTCCTTAATTTCAGAAACAGAAATGTTTTTAAACCATTCTTTAACTTTAATCAAAGTTTCAAAAATAATTTTAGCATCGTCTTTTCTTTCTTCAGTAAGACGTTGGTTTCTAGAGCTTAAAGCCAAACCATTGTCGGCTCTGTAGATAGAAACGCCTATTATTTTAATAGGGAGTTGCTTTTTTTCAACCATTTTACTGATAATAGCCAATTGCTGGAAGTCTTTTTCTCCGAAATACGCATTGTTTGGTTTTACCTGTCTGAAAAGTTCTTCAACGACAGTTCCGACACCGTCAAAGTGTCCGGGTCTTGATTTTCCTTCCATTTCATTTTCCAGTCCGTCATAATCGTAATGCTGGCTTTCTGTTTTCTCAGGATAAATATCTTCAACCTGCGGAAGGTAAACAGCATCTACCAAACCGGAATTTTCAAGAATAGATATGTCGCGGTCGGTATCTCTTGGATATTTTTCCAGATCTTCGGCATTGTTAAACTGTGTAGGATTTACAAAAATTGAAGAAATCACCAAGTCATTTTCTTTTCTTGCAGCCTCATACAATGATAGATGACCATTGTGTAAAGCTCCCATCGTAGGTGCAAAACCAATTTTTTTGCCCATTTCCTTCTGTCTTTCTATAAAATCCTGAAGTGTTTTTTTGTTTTTTAGAACTTCCATAGTTTGTTTTAATAACAATTCAAAAATACTAAATATTAAGATATTCATTTTTAGTTTTCATGCATTATCTTGAGAACTATCGTAAAAAAATGTTAATTAGGATAATGTTGAATGTTTTTTCGTAATTTTGCATATTAAGCGTTATTTAAAAATTATATAAAAAATTATATGCCCAATCAGAAAATACTGTACATTACCACAGAGATGTACCCTTATCAGGAAGACACAAATTTAGGAGCGGTGGTAAACAAGATGGCACTTAAAATGCACCAAGAAGGCAATGATGTAAGAGTTTTTATGCCAAGATTCGGACAGATAAGTGAGAGAAAATTCCAGTTACATGAGGTAATTCGTCTTTCGGGGATGAATATTATCATTAATGATTTAGATCAGCCCTTAATTATTAAAGTAGCTTCACTTCCTGGCGAGAGACTGCAGGTTTATTTCATCGATAACGAAGAATATTTCAAAAGAAAGCAATATTATTTTGATGATGCAGGAGTAGCGTTTGAGGATAATGATGAGAGAGCTATATTCTTTGCACGTGGTGTAATAGAGACAATCAAAAAACTAAATTGGGTGCCGGATGTAATCCACTTAAATGGATGGATGTCTTCTTTTGTGCCTATTTATCTGAAAACATATTACAAATCTGATACTTATTTCAAAGATGCAAAAATTGTACTTTCATTATATAATGAGAAAAATGCGGCTTTGGCAGGAAATGTAAGTGACAAACTGAAGTTTGATAATATTTCAGAGTTAAATGCGTTAAATAACCCAAGCTTCGAGAGTTTCGTAATTGAAAGTATGAATTACGTAGACGAAGTTGTAAAAGGTGACGAGTTTTTGAACGGTGATCTTGATAAAGGCTTCAACGAAACAGCTACATCAAAATCTGAATACCTGGATGTAGACTCTATCAGTAAATTATATTAATATACATTTTGATGATTTATAATATTAGAAAATTTTTCACCATTCTTTCTGTAATGGTTTTAGGTGGTGTTTTGGTTTATAACTGTGAGCCGGAGCCGGATTCTTTAGGTGAACAATTATTTTTGAATGGTGCGGCAGAAGGAAATGAAACTTCTTATGATCTTATTGCTTACAACATAGATAATAATGATACAATAAGAACGGATGCATTTAAGTTATTAAGTCTTGTGAGCTCTGGTTCAACTACTTCCACAGCAGTTTTAGGAGCTTTTAATGAGAAGCAGTTTGGGAAGCAGAAAGCTTCTTATTTTACTCAGGTAAGATTAGCTGCCAATAATCCTGATTTTGGAACGAATGCAGTGGTTGATTCTGTAGTTCTTGTTCTTAAACCAATTGTAAGCGTAGATTCTCTTACAACTACTACGGACGAAAGTTATGTTTTTCCTAATGGAAATGTAGATGCTAAAAAAGTTGTGAATACATATCCTATTAAAAAATATGGTAAAGCAAAACTTAACGGAGGTAAACTTACCTTACAAGTAAACGAAGTTACCGAATTTATGAATGGACTTAATGATATTGTCTATTCTAATAAAAACTTCGATACAAATCCTACAGCCTTAGGTTCAAAAGAAATTAAAAATGGAAGTGTAAGCTCTGTTGTCATTACAAAAGATTCTGATAATACTGAATTATTTACTGCATCTGCACCTTCAGTGAGAATTCCGCTGACAGCATCGGTTTTCCAAACTAAAATTATAGACAAAAAGGGGCAGCCTGAATTAAGTGATGTTTCTAATTTTATCAGACATTTCAAAGGTTTGAAAGTTTCTGTAGTTGAAGAAGATGGTTATTTATTCCAGTTTACTCCAAACGATATGCAACTTATCATGTACTATAAAAATGATAAGGTTGAAAACGGAGTTACAACAAGACCTCAAACAACATACGAATTTGCTATAAAAGGTTCTAATATGCATTCTGCTTATTATGAATACGACAGAACAAATGCTATCATTAATGATTATGCTAACGGAAATACTACAACAGGAGACTTGAAGCTTTATGCACAAGGAATGGGAGGTAATTCTATTGGTATCAAATTTAAAGAAGAAGAGATTGCTAAATTGAAAAAGCTTTATCAAGATGATAAAGCAGCGATTATTACTGCCAAAATCAGGATCTATACGGATGAAGCTACTTGGTCTACTCCTTATGCGAAGCCAACAGCGAGTGATTTTACTATCGTTCAAAAAGATAAAGATGCAAATGGAAAAGAAACAACAGCATTTACAGCAGATTATACTTCTTTAGGAGCATTATTTATTCCTGTAAGAGCTTATAATACGGATAAAAATCCTGCGTATTATGATTTTACGGTAACGCAGTCTTTAAAGGATATTGTTGAATCGACTGATACTTATAACGATTATAAAAACAAATATTTTAAGATTGATCTTGCTCAATTTGCACCGAACTCTTCAGGTACTGTAGCAGGGTATAATTATACAACAAGAGCGTTTTCAATGTTACGAACTGTCTTTGTAGGTTCTGATCCTTCAAATCAGAACAAAATACAGTTAAAAGTTACTTACGGGACAAAAAAATAAATATTAAAATACATTTGATTAAAATATGTGCGGAATAGTTGGTTATACAGGTTTTCAGGATGCTTATGATATTGTTATCAACGGTCTTAGAAGACTAGAATATAGAGGTTATGATAGTGCCGGTATTGTTTTAGAAAATACAGAAAACAGTTTTAGCGTCGAAAAGACTAAAGGGAAGGTTGATGATTTGTTCAATATTTCTAATAATTTAAAAGGAACGTCCAAAATAGGAATGGGGCATACACGTTGGGCAACTCATGGTGTACCAAGTGACAGAAATTCACATCCTCATGTTTCAAATAATAATAAAATAGCACTTGTTCATAACGGAATCATTGAAAATTATGATACGATTAAAACAATGCTTACCGAGAAAGGTTTTTCTTTCAAATCGGAGACTGATACAGAAGTTTTAGTTAATCTTATCCAGTATTTTACAGATATTAATCCTGAGATAGATTTTCCTGAAGCAGTAAGATATGCCCTAAACGAAGTGTATGGTGCTTATGCAATTACTGTAATGCACGAAGATCATCCGGGAGTTTTGGTTGTTGCAAGATTGGGTTCTCCGTTAGCAATTGGAATTGGTGATAAAGAATATTTTATTGCCTCTGATGCTTCTCCTTTTGTTGAGTTTACAAAAGAAGCAATTTACCTGGAAGAAGGGCATATGGCAACTATTTCTTTGGAAGGAGGCGTAGACATTAGAACAATTACCGAAAATTCTAAGATAATTCCTGAAATTCAGGAGCTGAAATTAAGTTTAGAGCAAATTGAAAAAGGTGGACATGAGCATTTTATGCTTAAAGAAATTTTTGAACAGCCAAAATCTATTCATGATACAATGAGAGGAAGACTTATTGTAAATGAAGGAGTTATTAAAATGGCAGGAATCTGGGATCATCTTGAAAGATTTAAAAATGCAAACAGAATCATCATTATCGCTTGCGGTACTTCTTGGCATGCGGGTCTTATTGGTGAATATCTGATCGAAGAATTTGCAAGAGTTCCTGTAGAAGTAGAATATGCTTCAGAATTCAGATATAGAAATCCTATTATTACAGATAAAGATGTTGTAATTGCTATTTCTCAGTCAGGAGAAACTGCAGATACTATGGCTGCTTTAAAATTAGCTAAAGAAAAAGGTGCATTTATATATGGTATATGTAATGTTGTTGATTCTTCGATTGCAAGAATCACAGATGCAGGATCTTATACCCATGCAGGACCAGAAATTGGTGTTGCTTCTACCAAAGCATTTACAGCTCAGTTAACAATTCTTTCTTTAATAGCATTAAAATTAGGAAAACACAATGGTAATTTAGGAAATGCAGATTTTATGAGTCTAATTTCTGAATTGGATGCGCTTCCTAAAAAAATTGAAGAAGTTCTGGAAGCTACTCACGAGCTTACTCAGCATATTGCAAAAGACTTTATCAATGCAACCAATTTCCTTTATTTGGGAAGAGGATACAATTATCCTGCAGCATTGGAAGGAGCTCTTAAATTGAAAGAAATTTCATACATCCATGCAGAAGGCTATCCTGCTGCTGAAATGAAGCATGGTCCAATTGCATTAATTGACGAAAACATGCCAATTGTTATAATTGCTCCAAAAAGAGGTCATTATGATAAGATTGTAAGCAATGTACAAGAAATTAAAGCAAGAAAAGGAAAAGTGATTGCGGTGATAAACAAAGGAGATACACAGGTAAGTGCAATGGCTGACTATGTGATAGAAATTCCTGAAACATCAGAATGTTTTTCTCCAATAGTAGCTTCAGTGCCTTTACAGCTATTAGCTTATTATATAGCGGTGTATAGGGGAGCCAACGTAGATCAGCCAAGAAATCTTGCAAAATCAGTAACTGTAGAGTAAAAAGGACTTGGAAATAAAATAAGTTCAGGTTTTTTTCGTTATTATAAAAAAAATCTTAAAAGTTTCTTAAAAAAATTATATATTTACGGCTTAATTATAAAAATTAACATGAAAAGGATATTTCTTTTATTATTGTCTGCGTCGGTAGCATCGGTATCTTGTTCAGGTGGTGGATCTTCTTCTGTAGGGAAGCCTGGAACAAAAGGAGAATTGATACCTAGAGAAAAAACAAAATCATTCGTTGCACAGAGACCTTATGGTATGGTGGCAATTCCTGGCGGTTCTTTTATTGCTGGTATGGCCGATGAATCATTTACCAATAACGGTGAAACTGCACCTTTGAAAACGGTAACTGTTGCTCCTTTCTTTATGGATGAAGCAGAAACTACTAATGCAGAATACAGAGTTTTCATCAATTATGTAAGAGATTCTATCGCTAGAACGATGCTTGCTGAAGCAGCAGGTGAAGGCGGAGAAGGTGGAGGCCGAGGTGCAAGCATCGGAGATTACGCTTATCTTGCTAAAAAAGAAGAAGACCTTACACCTTATCAGGAATATCTTGAAGGAGCTGGTGGAAGAGATGATGGTTTCGATGCAAGCAAAAAATTAGACTGGAAAATTCCATTACATTGGAATACGTCTAAATATCCTGATGTAGAATACGCTGAAGTTCTTGAGTCTATGTATTTACCTGCATCTTCTAGAGTAGGAAGCGAAAGACTTATTGATGTAAGCAAATTAAAATACAATTATAGATGGGGAGATATGGATGCTGCCCTTGCTGATAACGAAAGAGGTGTAAACTTCTTGAGAAGCGAAAGCATTGCAATCTATCCAGACACAACAGTTTGGGTTAATGATTTCCACTTTACTTATAATGAGCCTTTATTTGAGCAGTATTTCTGGCACAAAGCTTACAAAGATTATCCTGTTGTTGGGGTAACTTGGGATCAGGCAAGAGCATACTGTGACTTCAGAACTAAATTGAAGTCTGATTATAATGAAAGCTTGAAAAGAAAACAACAAAGACCTTTACGTTTCCGTCTTCCTAATGAAATGGAGTGGGAATACGCAGCAAGAGGTGGTAAGCAAAATGCTACTTATCCTTGGGGTGGTCCTTATTTGATGGATGATAGAGGTTGTTATCTAGCAAACTTCAAGCCAAAGAGAGGTAGCTATATGGAAGATGAGATAAAAGGTACGTATACTTACACAGCACCGGTAAAAAAATTCAAAAAGAATACTTTTGGGTTATTTGATATGGCTGGTAACGTATCTGAGTGGACTGATTCAGGATACAACAATTCTGCATACGGATTCTCTTCTACTTTAAATCCTTCTATTAAATCTAAAACAGACGACAAAAAATCTGTAAGAGGAGGTTCTTGGAAAGATGTTGGTTATATGTTGATGACAGGTGCAAGAGACTGGGAAAACAAAGATTCTGCTAGAAGTTATATCGGTTTCAGAACGGTACAAGATATTCCTGAAGCAGCTGTTAAAGCGAAAAGAGTTAACAGATAATATTGCTTAAATCATTTTTATTATCAATTCATAACACTTAAAAAAACTAACTTATATGTTTAAGACTAAAGATGCTTGGATGAATTTCTTCTATTCATTCGGTGCTGCAATTGTAATTCTTGGAGCTTGGCTTAAAATTACTCACATTACCTTGGGACCTATTAATGGAAACATCGCTCTTACCGTAGGGCTTGTAACTGAGGCAATTATCTTTATCATTTTTGCATTCGACCCTCCTGCTGCTGAAGAGTCGTACCACTGGGAAAACGTTTATCCTGAATTGTTGGATAAGCATGCAAACCCAAATCCTTTACATTCAAACATTTCTGCTAAAAATACAAGCGCTCAGTTTGCTGAGTTGGAGAATTCTCTTTCAACTAAGTTAGATAAAATGCTTCAGGATGCTAAGCTTGATGTACAATTATTTGACAGATTAAGAACTGGGATTGATAAATTTTCAAACTCAGTAGATCAAATCAACCAAACTGTTGACGTATCTGCTTCTACACACAAATATAATGATCAGTTAAACAAAGCTGCTGCACACATGGAAAGCATGAATGCTCTTTATGCAATGCAGTTAGAAAACGGTCAGAGACAATCAGATTTTGCTAAAAAATATGTTGATGATATGCAGAAATCAGCAGAGCAGTCTGAAAAATTTAATCAAGAATTACAAGGTTTAACTACTAACTTAAATAGCTTAAATAGAGTTTATGGTGGTATGTTAACTGCTATGAAGTCATAATCCTTAACCATTAATTAAATAAAACTAAAGAAAAGAGAATGGCAAAAGGAAAACAGACTCCACGTCAGAAGATGATCAACCTAATGTATTTGGTGTTCATCGCTATGATGGCCCTAAACATTGATGTTGAAATCATCAGATCGTATTACGATTCTACAAGAGCCCTAAATGAAACAAGGTTTTTGACAGAGCAGAAAAATGAAGATATTTTTGAAAAAACATTAGAGGCAAAAGCTCAGCAAGTACCTGACACTTATGCTACACCTTGGGAACAGTATAAAACACTGAAGAGCAAGATTGATGTTTTGGTAAGCTCTGCTGAGGATATTAAAGTTACGCTGAAAAAGCAATCAGACTTCCATGATAAAGATCCTAAAACAGGAAAAGACATGGACGTAAGTGAGAACTTCTCAGCATTGAATAATAATGAGGCTACAACTGAATATTTCTTTAAAGATGGCGACGAAAATTCTCCTTCTCCAAAAGCTTTAGAGCTTAAAAAGAAATTGGATGACGTAAGATCTTATATTGTAGCTACTTTTGGAGGTAACGCCCAGTTATTGAAATTAGTTGAAAGAGCAAACAGATCCATCATTGCAGACTATCCTGCCGGAAAATCTCCGAATGGTAAGACTTGGTTTCAGAATAAATTCTATCACCAGCCTCTTATTGCTGCGATTTCAAATCTTGAGATTATTCAGAATGACGCAAGAAACGTACAATCGGATGCATTGGCGTTGATGCTTCAGGAAAAAGTAGATGCTAGTATTAAGTTTACAAGTTATGAAGCAATTGTTTCTGCTCCAACTGATGTTCAAGCGGGTAAAAAAGCTGAAGCGGTTGTAATGCTTGGTAACTATTCAAACAGTAGTAAAATAAGCATCAGCGGTGTAAGCAGACAAGAAAACGGTAAAGGATATCTTCCTTTAAATACTGGAGGTCTTGGAGAGAAAAAGATTGGTGGAGTAATTACTTTAACAGATGCTACAGGAAAAGCTCAGCAATTCCCGTTCACACATACTTATAATGTAATCGCTGGTCCTCAACAGGTAAAACTAGAACAAGGGCTATTACTTTCTGCTGATAAAATGAATGTAATGTATAGAGGATTACAAAATCCTGTTTCAGGATCTATCCTTGGTGCAGATAATGCCCAATTATCACTATCAGCATCAAGCGGAAACGTATCAAATACTGGTAAAGGTAAATGGAATGTAAAACCAACGACAGGTAATACAATTAATTTAACACTTTCAGGTGTTGATCCTACAGGTAAAAGAGTATCTCAAGTCTTTGAGTACAGAATAAAGAATGTACCACCACCACAGGGGCAGATGAGAGGTCAAAATGCTCTAAGCATGCCAGCTAGCTCAATCAAAAACCAAACGGTACAGGCTGCAATTCCTGATTTTGATTTCCCAGTTAGTTTCACTGTAACTGAGTTTATGGTAAGAGTTCCTGGTAAAGCGGCAATGTTGGTTAAAGGTAATTCACTTGCTGATGCAGAAGGATTATTGAAAAATGTAAGATCTGGAGATATTGTTTCAATTATTGAAATTAAAGCTACTGCTCAGGGACTTGAAGGACCTGTTAAGAGAATTACTCCAATCGTTATTAATGTTCCATAATGTTAAATAGAATTATTATGAAAAAATATATTAGCAGTCTTTTAGTATTGGCATCTGGGTTTGCATTTTCTCAGACTATTCTAAATGCTTCTTCTCCGGAAGAGTTCAGACAGATGAGAGCTGAAAATATGAAAAAAGTAGGAGATACTGTTGTTAGTAATAAAATTACTCCTTTAGAGTATGGTTTTGTAGATGAAAAAGACATATCAAAAAGTATGATGGTATGGGAGATAATTGACCTTAATGATAAGATTAATCAACCACTCTACTATGATAACCCCAATGGATTAACATCTAGAACTACAAGATCATTATATCAAGTTTTGTTAGATGGAGCAATGAGTGGACAAATTGAAGAGGTTTATGACGATGAAAACTTTTCAACTAAACTAACTCCGGAGCAGATAAAAGCAAGATTACAAAAAATTGTAACAGGAGATGTTATTGTTGATATTATTGCCTCAGGTAGAAAACCTACAGATCAGGAGATTAAAGAAAATACCGATATTTTTGAAACTACATCTGAAAATGTTAAGATGTTAAAAATTATGGGTATGTGGTTTATTGACAAAAGGGATGGTATGATGAAGTACAGACCTATTGGTATTGCTGCAATGGGACCAGACCCCAATGTTCAAGGTGTTTTTGATGCTAATGGTAATCCAATTGCTGGTAAAGATGAATTAATTGATTTATTCTGGATTTACTATCCAAAAGCAAGAGATATTTTAGCAAACAATTATGTCTACAACAGAGCAAATTCGTCAGCGGATTTATCTTTTGATGATATAATTAATGCAAGAAGATTTTCTACAATCATCTACAAATCAAGTAACGGTCTTGGAGATGGTACAATTAAAGATTATGTTCCTAGAAATGCTGAAGAGCAATTGGCTGAAAGCCAAAGAATCAAAGATCAGATTCTTCAAATGGAAAATGATATGTGGAATTACTAAATTTCACTTGATATTTATAAAAAACCTGAGTACTTTTACTCAGGTTTTTTTTGTTAAGAATGACCTTTCATAAATACAATTTAATAACGCATTCGATTGTTATTGCTTTTAAAAATTAAGATTTTGATATGAGAAATGTAGATTACATCATAGTTGGTGATGGTTATGCGGCTCTGTTTTTTGCTCATCAGTTATTATTAAATAACAAATCATTTGTAATTTTCTCGGAGGGTAAGAAAAGTGCATCGCAAATTTCTGCCGGAATTATTAATCCCGTAGTCTTAAAAAAGTTTACTACATTTTGGTTAGCTCAGGAACAAATTGATTTTCTAAAAAAATCTCTTAAAGAAATAGAATCTTATACAGGTCACAATTATCTTATAGAATCTCCTATTCATAGAATTTTTCATGATGAGAACGAACAGAAACTTTGGCTTAAAAAATCTGATAATGATGAGTTAAGAAACTTTTTAGACGAAAATTTCGATCATTTAAATGGTGTGAAAAATGACTTTCAGACCGGAAAGGTCAATCAGTCAGCGAGACTCAATGTTAAAGGATTTTTTACCGGTCTATTGAGTTATTTAGAAAATAAAGGGAATTTGATAAAAGAAAAATTCAATTATTCTCTAATTGACACTTCAAATTCTACTTACAAAGATTTTAGCTTTAAAAACATCTTGTTCAGCGAAGGAATGGGAGTAAAAGAAAACCCTTACTTTTCAGATATTGCTGTTAATCCAAACAAAGGGCATCATATTCGCGTCAAACTTTCTGAATCTATTCCTAAAGATATTACCATTAAGAAAAAGCACTTTTTATTTCCTTTGGATGATAATCTCCATTTTTATGGCGGAACGTACGACCGTGAACAACTTCATCACGAAATTGACAATTCTGCAGTCGAACAGTTACAAAAAGGTCTTTCAGAATTTTATCCAAATGACTTTGAAATTAAAGAAGTGCATTTTGGATTCAGGCCAACGGTAAAAGATAGACGACCAATTTTGGGAAGGCATTCTCAGCATTCCAATTTGTATGTATTTAACGGTTTGGGAGCTCGAGGAATTCTTAATGGCTGCTATTTCTCAAAAACATTGTTCGATTATATAGAAAATGATATTCCATTGCCTGGAGAGATTTCAATCGATAGGTTTAATCAAAAAGACGCTTAAAAAAGCGTCTTTTTTTATTGTAATGCGATCTTTTTGGTGGGTTGATCTTTTTTTGCATGAAATAAAACCATGTCAGCATCTTTTTTTAAGAAAGTGACTTCGTATTTTGTTTCAGTAAATTGATATTTATTGTCATCAGTAGAAAAACCGGGGTTTTCTGCATTTTTATACAGTTCATAAGATTGCCCGTTTAGTCTTACAATGACAGTATTCTTGGTGTTATTGGTAATAACTTCCATTTCGTCACCATGACGGTCAGCGAGCGTTACGTTGGTGATGTCATCCTGAGAGATTGGTTTTTCTTGCTTAACGATTGATGTGTCTGGGTCTTTAGCCGAGTGTTTACAGGCTGATAGAGTGAGGATTATAAGAAATCCGGGTAAAAGTTTTTTCATTTGTAATTTTGGTTTTTAAAGGTTTCATATTATATTGCTTTGGTTGTGTAAAATTACAATTATTTTTCTTTAAAATATGTTAATTTTTAATAATTTAAAGAATTTAGATTCTGAATATAGTCTTTTTTTAATGTTAAATATAATTAATTGGTTCTCTCATTAACTTTTCAGCTGATTTCAAGAAGAGTTAAATTTTGTTAATAGTGAATTAAGTATTAAAATCTCAGCTTACATTTGCAACTTGTAATGAGAAACTATATTGTATACTTTTTGACAACGCTTTTTCTGCTATTCGTAGTGGAAAGCAAACTTAATGTCAAAACTTTGTACAATGACTTTTCAACTCATATTTCTCACAATTATCCTGAAAAGGTAGATCACTCAACTCATTCTGTACAGAAGTTTTCTATTCAGCAATCTACTGACAGTGGTGATAATTTTTCATTTGATGTTGCAGAAGAAGATTTTCAGTTAGCTGACAGTCTGCAGACAATTATTACTTTTGCCTGTGTTTTCGGACTGATTTATTCTTTTGGGCTATTATTCAAAAAAAGGGCTAAACCTTCAATTCCCAATTTTTTACAGCATGTTCATTCTGTAAAAACGTTTATTCTGGTTCGATCTATCAGAATCTAAAATTTCGTTTTCCGATTATCATTTTGGCTCCAAAACGGAGCTAGAAGCATTGCGTTGTGACTTTTCTGGTTTTCACAAAGTAAATATTTTCAAAATTATTATTCAATCAACATTTAACGATTTATACCACTCTAAAATTATGATGAAAAGAGTTGTCCCAGGCGTTGTATTAAGCGCTGTTCTCTTACTGTTTAGCTGTAACGAGAAGAAGGAAGAAAAACAAGAAGACTCAGTGTATCCGGTGACTTCCCCCGTAAAAATGGATACCATTATTAATAAAGACTTTGTTGCTCAGGTACAGTCTGTAAAAAATATCGAAGTGCGGGCTCAGGAAAAAGGTTTCCTAGAAAAAATCTATGTGGACGAAGGTCAATATGTAAAGGCTGGTCAGACATTATTCAGAATTATGCCTCAGGTTTATCAGGCCGAATTATTAAAAGCAAAAGCTGAAGTAGAGCAGGCTTCAATTGAATTGAGAAATGCAAGTACACTTGCCAACAATGATATAGTTTCAAAGAACGAGAGATTAATGGCAAAAGCAAAACTAGACGCAGCTAATGCAGAAATGAGATTGGCGCAAATTCACCTTTCATTTACTGATATCAAAGCTCCATTTTCTGGTGTAATTGATAGAATTCCTTTAAAATTGGGAAGTCTCGTTGATGAAGGAGATCTTTTGACTACACTTTCAGACAATACCAATATTTACACATATTTCAATGTTTCCGAGCCTGAATATCTCAATTATCAAACCAATGTTGCAGGCCGTGGAAATCAAAATGTAAGTTTGGTGATGGCAAACGGAGATTTGTTTAATCAGACTGGAGAAATTCAGACCATTGAAGGACAGTTTGATAACGAAACGGGAAATATTGCTTTCAGAGCTAAGTTTCCAAATCCTGAAAAGTTATTAAGAAATGGTGAAACCGGAAAAATCAGAATGACTTTGCCGCTCAAAAATGCATTGATCATTCCTCAGAAAGCTACTTATGAAATTCAGGATCAGAAATATGTTTTTGTAATCGATAAAAACGGAGTTGCAAAATCTAAAAATATCAAAGTGTCTTATGAACTTCCGGATATCTACGTGGTTTCTTCAGGGATTTCTCCGGATGAAAAAATCTTGTTAGAAGGTGTTCAGAAGGTGAAAGATGATCAGAAAGTAAAGGTGAAATTCCAGGATCCGAAGAAAGTTCTTCAGTCTTTAAAATTAAAAGCAGAGTAAAAAATAAGTGATAATTGATAAGCGATCATTGATTATTGTTTATCATTCATCATTAATAATTTATCATTTATAATTATTATATGTTTAAAAAATTCATCCGCAGACCCGTTCTGTCGATCGTAATCTCTTTGATTATCGTTTTTATGGGAGTTTTATCATTAATGAAACTTCCGATTACTCAGTTTCCTGCGATTTCTCCGCCAAAAGTAAATATTACGGCAACTTATCCCGGAGCCAATAACGAATTGCTTGTAAAGGCTGTGGTAATTCCTTTGGAACGATCATTAAATGGTGTTCCGGGAATGAAATACATGACTTCAGATGCCGGAAATGACGGTGAAACATCCATTCAGGTGGTTTTTGATTTGGGAACAGACCCGAATGTTGCTGCAGTAAATGTTCAGAACCGTGTCTCTTCGGCAGTTAATAAACTTCCACCTTTGGTTGTACGTGAAGGGGTGAAGATTACCCGTGAAGAACCGAATATGTTGATGTATATTAACTTGTACAGTGACGATCCCAAAGCCGATCAAAAGTTCCTTTTCAACTATGCAGATATCAATGTAATGTCTGAATTGAGAAGGGTAAGCGGAGTAGGTTTTGCCGACATATTGGGAACCCGTGAATATGCAATGCGTATTTGGCTGAAACCCGATAGACTTACAGCTTATAATATTTCGGCTGATGAAGTAATGGAAGCTTTAAACCAACAAAGTTTGGAAGCTTCTCCCGGAAAGACAGGGGAAAGCTCAGGTAAACGTTCTCAGTCTTTCGAATATATCTTGAAGTATTCCGGACGTTTTAATAATGAAAAAGATTACGGAAATATTATTCTTAAAGCTAAATCTGCAGGAGAATTTGTAAGACTAAAAGATGTTGCTGATATCGAATTTGGTTCTTCGATGTACGATATTTATTCTACATTGAACGGAAAACCATCTGCTGCAATCACGGTAAAGCAATCGTACGGATCAAACGCAAGTGACGTTATCAAAAATGTAAAAACATTGATGGCAGATCTTGAGAAAACAAATTTCCCGAAAGGAATGCATTATGACATCAGTTATGACGTTTCCAGATTCCTGGATGCTTCGATTGAAAAAGTAGTTCATACTTTGTTTGAGGCCTTTATTTTGGTAGCGATTGTGGTGTTTTTATTCCTTGGAGATTGGCGATCTACATTGATTCCAGCGATTGCGGTTCCGGTTTCTTTGGTAGGAACTTTTGCAGTGATGTCCGCATTTGGAATTACTTTAAATATGATTTCGCTTTTTGCTTTGGTAATGGCAATTGGGGTCGTCGTCGATGATGCGATTGTAGTAATCGAAGCCGTTCACGCCAAGATGGAGGAAAAAGGACTATCTGCATTAAAGGCGACCGAAGAAGCAATGCACGAAATCAGTGGAGCGATTATCGCAATCACATTGGTAATGGCAGCGGTGTTTATTCCGGTGGCATTTATGTCGGGTCCGGTTGGGGTTTTCTACCGTCAGTTTTCGATTACAATGGCGTCATCAATTATTCTTTCGGGAGTTGTGGCATTGACGTTGACTCCGGCTTTATGTGCTTTAATTCTAAAAAACAACCACGGAAAAGCGAAAAAAAGAGGTCCGATCACGATTCTTTTAGATAAATTCAACAATGTATTTACAAAAGGAGCAGGAAAATATGAGAACTTACTGAAGAAAACAGTTACTAAAAAGTTCATTACGCTTCCTTTGTTATTGATTTTCTGTGCCTGTACTTACTTTTTGAGCAATTCATTGCCTTCAGGGTTTATTCCGGGAGAAGATCAGGGGATGATTTATGCGATTATCCAGACGCCGCCGGGTTCTACATTAGAAAGAACGAATCAGATTGCCAAAGAATTATTAAAAGAATCTGAAGATATCGACGGAGTACAGTCTGTTTCTTCATTGGCTGGATACGAAATTCTGACCGAAGGAACAGGTTCGAATTCAGGAACATGTTTGATCAACCTTAAAAGTTGGGAAGACCGTTCAGAATCTGCCGCCGAGATTATTGAAAAGCTCGAAGAAAAAGCCAAAAATATTCCGGGAGCCAATATTGAATTCTTCCAACCGCCTTCTATTCCAGGTTATGGCGCTGCAGGCGGATTTGAATTAAGGCTTTTGGATAAAGCCGGAAGCGGTGATTATCAGAAGATGGAGCAGGTAAGTACCGATTTCGTTAAAGAACTCAAGAAACGTCCTGAATTAGGTTCTGCATTTACCTTCTATTCTGCGAGTTTCCCTCAGTATATGCTTAAAATCGATAATGATTTAGCTGAACAAAAAGGCGTAAGCATCGAGAAAGCGATGGATAATCTTTCCACGTTAATCGGTTCGAACTACGAAACCAGTTTCATCCGTTTCGACCGACCTTATAAAGTAATTGTTCAGGCGGGTCCTCAATATCGTGCTTTACCAAGTGATTTGATGAAATTATATGTGAAAAACGATAAAGACCAAATGGTTCCGTATTCAGATTTTATGCACTTAGAAAAAGTGTATGGTCTTTCGGAGATCACAAGACATAATATGTACAACTCTTCTGAGGTGAGCGGAACTCCGGCTCCTGGTTACAGTTCCGGACAGGCAATTAAAGCCATTCAGGAAGTTGCCGATAAAACATTACCAAGAGGTTTCGGAATCGACTGGGCGGGAATTTCAAAAGATGAAGTAGGTCGTGGAAACGAAGCGGTTTACATTTTCCTGATCTGTTTGGGATTTGTTTATCTAATTCTTTCGGCGCAGTACGAAAGCTTTATCCTTCCGTTACCGGTAATTCTATCGTTACCGACAGGAATTTTCGGAGCGTTTTTATGTCTTAAACTATTAGGTTTAGAAAACAATATCTACGCACAGGTAGCGATGGTTATGCTCATCGGGCTTTTAGGTAAAAATGCGGTGTTGATTATTGAGTTTGCCGTTCAGAAAAAAGCAGAAGAGGGAATTCCTGTTGCACAGGCGGCAATTGAAGGAGCAGCGATCCGTTTCAGACCTATTTTGATGACTTCATTTGCATTTATTGCAGGATTAATTCCTTTGGTAATGGCAACCGGACCGGGAGCTGTAGGAAACAGAACGATAGGAACGGCAGCAGCAGGAGGAATGCTTATCGGAACTGTTTTCGGACTGATGATTATTCCGGGATTATATTACATTTTCGGAACGATTGCAGACAAATCCCGACTGGCAAAATATGAAGAAGAAAATCCGTTAACTGAACAAACAGAACCTTATCAACACGATGATAAACATGAAGATTTATAATAAATATATAGCAGCCATCGCCTTATCGCTTGTTTTAGCAAGTTGTAAGGCGCCAATGGCGACCGTCATTCAGGACGAAGTAAAAAATAATATTCCTGAGAATTTTACTCAAAATGAGCAACAGGATGTCAATAACAATAGCGGAACTACGCCGTGGAGACAGTTTTTCACAGATCCAAATTTGGTAAGCTTAATCGAAACTTCGTTAAAAAATAATCAGGAGTTGATGATCACGCTTCAGGAAATTGAGATTGCAAAAAGTGGAGTTGTTGCTAAAAAAGGAAAACTTTCACCCACGGTTAGAGCAGGATTAGGAGCCGGAGTTGAAAAAGTAGGTCGCTACACAAGTACAGGTGCTGGTGATGCATCCACTGAAATAGAGCCAGGAAGGGAAATGCCTGATCCACTTGGGAATTTCGAAGGAGGCTTGATGGCCAACTGGGAAATCGACATCTGGAAAAAACTCAGAACGGAAAAAGAAGCTGCTGTTGCGCATTATCTTTCAACGGTTGAGGGGAAGAATTTTGTTCTTTCGAATCTGATCGAGGAAGTTGCCGATAATTATTACGAATTATTAGCGCTCGATAATCAGATGGATATTATTCAACAGTATATCAAATTGCAGACTAGAGCTTTAGAAATTGCTAAAATCCAGAAGCAGGCAGCAGCGGCAACAGAATTGGCTGTGAAAAAGTTTGAAGCAGAATTAGCAAAATCAAAAGCGACAGAATACACAATTCGTCAGCAGATCACCGAAAAGGAAAACCAGATCAATGCACTTTGCGGTCGTTATCCGCAGCCGATTGTGAGAACGAAGGAAAGCTTTATGTCTACCATTCCGCAAACGGTTTATACGGGGATTCCGTCGCAATTATTAGCAAACCGTCCTGATATTAAACAGGCTGAATTAGAATTAAAATCTGCAAAACTAGATGTTGAAGCCGCAAGAAAAGAGTTTTATCCAAGTCTGGAAATTTCTGCAACTCTAGGTTTGGAAGCTTTTAAACCTTCTTATCTGGTTAAATTACCAGAGTCGATCGCTACAAGTTTAGTGGGAGAATTGGCAGGACCACTAATTAACAAAAGCGCTATTAAAGCTAATTTCCAGACAGCAGATGCAAAGCAGATTCAGGCTTTGTATGAATACGACAAAACTATTTTGAATGCCTATCTGGATATTTCAAACCTGATGTCGAAAGTAAAAAATATCGATCAGTATTACCAATTGAAGTCTCAGGAGACGCAGGCTTTAGACCAATCTATCGATATTGCCAATCAGCTTTTCAAAAACTCAAGAGCCGATTATCTGGAAGTTCTTTTAAACCAGAGAGACGCTTTAGATGCAAAAATGGAATTGATTGAAGCCAAGCAAAAACAATTAAGCACCGTTGTGGATATTTATAAAGGTTTAGGCGGCGGCTGGAAATAAGTTAGTTTTTTATTCATATATCATTATTTCAATTATGAGGTCCGGTTCTGTTTTCAGAGCCGGGCTTTTTATTTTAAAACAGGGTAGTTGATAACCATCGGAATTTCCCAAAGATGCAAAACACTCCTGTTTATAACTATCAGAACTCTCCGAAAGTTTAAAACACCCCTGTTTGTGGTTTCCAGGACTCTCCGAAAGTCTTCTGCACCCCTGCAAGAAACTTTCGGGTATTTCCGATGGTTTGTTTCACCCTTTTAGCAATAAAATGATTCTTTTTAAACTATTTAAAAAATGTTTTATCAAAAAATAAAACACGTCAAGTTTTGGCGCATTACACCTATAGCTTTGTAGTATAAAATAGTAAGAGTTATGGAAATTCCGTTTTATTTAAGTTTCAGAGAATTTGAAAATAATTATTATAACAATCTTGAAAACTGGTTTGAAAACAATCGAAATACCAATGAGACCGATTTTTTGCTTCATTTGAAAGAGATGTATAAACCCTATTTATGCTATAACTTTTCGAAAGATCGATTGCAGGCAGATGCCGTAATTGAAGTGAAAAACTGCTTCTTTCCGTATCATGATAATTTCGGAATTTCATTTAATACAAATCATGCTAATGCTAAAAATTTCAAAACCGGAATCAACAATATTTCGGAAATGAAAACCATTACCATGATGGAATATGCCCAACATATTTTAGATAGGATACATCATTATTTTCAGAAACAAAAAATTTCGATGAAAGAAAATGAAACGATTCTCGATTATATCAATCATTACGAATTGATCACTGCAAAAGAAAAAACAGGATATTGCCCGGATTATAATTTACATCAGAAAAATCTTCCGTTTTTAAAGGCTTTTCTTCCCCTTTTCGGAAGTACGGTAGATATCTCTCTGTACAGGAATTTTTATTTTTCGGTGGTGAGAATTGCAGATTTTATAGATGCAAAATTAAATGATGTTCAGGCTTTTGATCAAAGTATTTACAGCGAGTTAAAATCTGAAGCAATGATAAAAATTCACATGAGAGGACATAGTTTTCTTACGATTTGCAATTGATTTTTTTTTAGGAGCTTAATCCCGCTTTCCGCACTCGCTATTTTTGTGATTTCGGGCTGCGGCAAAGCCGCCGCCGCCCGAAATCACAAAAATGAGCTCAGACAAATGCTCCAATCGGGGCTAGGAAAATGACCCCTTCAATTAAATATTTCGTACTAAAATAAAATAGTGTCAGATTTAGAAATTGTAACGAAAAAAAAATAAAAATTAATCCGTTAAATAAGATTCCCACTGTTTGAATGCTGGGCAGAACTAATAACCAAATCGCTAATCAATAAACCGCACAAGCTTTGGGAATCTTAGGATTAATAATTTAATGTTTAAAGAAGATTTCAGTTTTAAACTTTTTAAGGATATTAAATATCAAACACTAACATTCATACACTTAATTATATTGTCGAAATGCATTTTGAAACTGTATTTCAAGCAAAAAACCAGATCGAGTGATCTGGTTTTTGTTTTTTAATTCTAATATTAAAAACTTAAAACATTTATTTAAGGATAGAATGGAATCTATGCTTTAGATTGTAAACTTGCAATTTCAAATAAGTAGACTGAGACACATTAAACACTGTTTACGGTATTCCGTAATTTGGTATTTTTCTTTTTATATATATTTAAAGAAAAATTTTACCATGAAAAGTTTTATCGAAATTATAGGTTGGAATGATGTTGTTTATAAAGTTAATATCAATCAAATTACTCATATTTATAAACCAGCTATAGCTGAACTACCTTTAGAATTAAGTTTAAATCTAAAATTAACTCGGGTGTTTCTTAGTTGTGGAACCGAAATGGTTACAAGAGCTTCTATAGAAGAAATTGAAAAACTTGTCGAGAAAGCAGAACAAAATTAAAAATAATTATATGAAAAAATGTTTATGTATATGTGCTTCTTTAATAGCAATTATCTCGTGTTCTAAAAAAGATATAAAGCAGCATGATGTGAAGCTAAAAGACAGTGTTTCAACTGTAAATATTTCTGTTGATTCAATTGACTTTGATAATCTTGATATTACTCCTAAATCGAACAATACCTTTGAATCAACAATTTCAAGATTAAGAGGTTCTAGTTTTATAAAAAAATCATCTTTAAAATCAAATAAAGCAAATGTTATATTTTATAAAGACTTTGATGAATACATAAAAGACAAACCAAAATCTAATTTAGAAGATAGTGATTTTATAACTTATTTTGATTCTGAAAAAACAGTTCTTAAAACAATTATTTCTGCAGCTGGGAAAATCCTAGAAAAAGAACCCTCTGTAGATATAGTAGATGTAGAAAAATTATATAACGGTAAAAAATATCATATCTCTGTAAGTAGAAAAGTACTTGAAATAAATAATATTGATATAATGGATAAATTCTCTGATAACTATATTTATAATGATAATGGTCGAGAAAAATTCTATAAAACTTTTAAAAGATAACTAATGACAAAACTATTTATTGCACTCTCATTCTTAATTTTACTTAATGCATGTGAAAAAAAGACAAATAATGTTGAAATAAAAAAAGTAGATTCAAGCAAAATTTTAAGAGATTCTGCTATTGCTACTATAAATAAAGCAAATACATTTATGATAAAGGGAGTGAAGAAAGAACTTTCAAAAAAATTAGTAAATAAAAATATTGAACCTTTAATGGAAAAGTATGAAGTTTATCTATCAAAACTTTCTCCATCGGATTCAATATTTGTACAAAATCATAGAATCAACTTGATTAATGAATTGATAGATTTACAAATGACAATAAAATAATTCGATACGAAAGTTGTATTAATAGCTCTTGAGGATATATCGATTACTCTCAAGAGTCATTTAAGTAAATATTCAATTTGTTATTTAACTAAAACAAAAAAGCGTTGAAAATCAACGCTTTTGCAGAGAGGAAGGGATTCGAACCCTCGATACAGTTACCCGCATACTACCTTTCCAGGGTAGCTCCTTCAACCACTCGGACACCTCTCTATGTTTGAAGACTGCAAAAATAGGCTATTTTATTGAATCTGCAAATTCTTAATTTAAAATTACTCGCTTATTTCTCCACAGATATTTCTTGAGAAATTATCAGCAAAACTTCCACGATAATTTGGGTTGTCAATCAAGTGCATTGCTTTGGTAATTGCAGATTCTGCAGTCATATCTCTTCCGCTGATCGCTCCGATTCTTGAGAAAATATTACTGTTTTCATATTTTCCAAATGATATTCCGCCTGAAATACACTGACTTACCACAACAATCTCGGTTCCGTTACTTCTGATTTGTTGCAAAGTTTCCAAGGTCTTTTCACTGCTGAAAATAGTTCCCGAACCAAAAACCTGTAAGATCAACACTTTCATTTTCGGAATTTCTTTAAAATGATTTAGCTTCATTCCCGGGAAAATTCTCCAGAAAAGAACATCTTCAGAAATATGTTCGTCTACATGAAATTCAATTCTACCGTCGCAACGGAAAAGATTATCCTTATCAATCTTTAAATGCACTCCAGATTGTCCTAAAATAGGGTAGTTCGGACTTGCATATGCATCAAAATACTCCGCAGAATACTTTAAAGTACGGTTTCCTCTCAATAATTTATATTCAAAATAAATCGCAACTTCCTGAATCACGGCTTCGTTTTCTTCATAAAGACTTGCATAATAAAGACTCGTCAGAAGATTTTCTTTTGCATCAGTTCTCAAATCTCCAATGGGAAGTTGTGAACCGGTTAAAATAACGGGTTTTGTTAATCCTTTCAACATAAAACTCAATGCAGAAGCAGTATAAGACATCGTATCTGTCCCGTGAAGAATGAGGAAACCGTCATATTTCTTATAATTGTCGAATATTAAATTGGCAATCATTCTCCATTCTTCAGGTCCCATATCGGAAGAGTCGAGCGGTTGTGCAAAAGGATGTACGAATACTTCGCATTCCATCAGCTTCATTTCGGGCATTTTCTCAAAAATATTTCCGAAATCAAAGGCACGGAGGCTTCCTGTTTCGTAGTCTTTTTCCATACCAATCGTTCCGCCGGTATAAATAAGAAGGACTTTTCGCTTCATTTTTTAGTTTAAATTAAAGATTTTGAGTTTCTTTTCAGGTTCAGAATTTCAAAATTACGTTAATTTGCAAAGATTTGAAAGAAGATGAAAGATTTAGAGAAAACTTACGAGTATTTACAGCAATTTTTAACAGAAGAAAGATTAAGAAAAATCGAACATTTTGCCCCCGAAAGTTCAGATTTTATACTTCCGGTGATTGAAGATGTTTATCAGTTCAGAAATGCAGCGGCAATTGTGCGTTCTGTTGAAGCTTGTGGTTTTCATAAAGTGGTTGCTTTGCAGGAAGAGCATAGTTTTGAGCCCAATTTAAAAGTCACAAAAGGAGCAGATACATGGGTTGAAGTAGAAAGGCTTCCCAGAAATATGGAATCTTTTCAGAATATTAAAAACAGAGGATATAAAATGGTAGCAGTTTCTTTAGAAAAAAACGCAAAATTTTTACCTGAATATGAAATTACAGAACCAATCGCTTTAGTTTTCGGAACTGAAATGGAAGGTGTTTCTGAAGAAATTTTAGATTTTGCAGATGAAACTCTGGCAATTCCGATGTATGGCTTTACCAGAAGTTTTAATGTTTCGGTTGCTGCCTCAATCTGTATGTATGAACTGAAGCAAAAGCTTATAAAATCTAATATTGACTACAAATTGAATGAAGAAAAGCTGTTAAGAATGAAAATTCGTTGGGCAGTAAATTCTATGCGAAGCGGGGAGCAGGTTTTTAATAAGTATTTGAAGGATAATAATTTCAACTTTTAAAAGTTATTATTAAAATTTTAAATCATCATGACAAGATTATTTTCTGTTTTATTTTTGCTTTTCTATGGCTGTATGTTTTCTCAATTGAAGTTTGATACACTCTCTCCCAGAAGATTAAAAACTACAGTTACTCCTGCAATATTGGTGGGTTATCATTATGCAGGTGATGCAAAAGATAATACTGAAACATTCAGAGCATCGCAAATGCATATCATTGAAGTTGTTTTTGCTAAAATCATTGAGTATGGCGGAAATCACGGTGCAGCAAAAGTATATTATGCGGGAAGTGATTTTATATTTAATAATCGGTATGATTTTTTTATGGCTCCTAAAATCGGAGTAAGTTCCAGTGCAGGAATTGCTTTGGGTGCAGAAGTGCAATTCCAGACTAATTTTGAAAAAGTAATTCCACGAGTAATGCCATATTTTGGATTTGGTGGCGGTGGTGGAAAACTGACTGTCGGATATAATTTTAGGTTATTAAAAGCCGAAAATTTTCCGATCAATACTCTTCAGATAGGAATTACCTGGCCTATAAAAAGGTTTAAAGAGAAAACTATTTAATCATTTTATTATAATTCCAAGCAGCAACAAAAACTCCCGCAGTTTCCGTTCTCAATCTTTGATTTCCTAATGAAACCGCTTTGATTCCTTTTTCTGCTAAAAACATAATTTCCTTATCTGAAAAATCGCCTTCAGGACCAATCAAAAAAGTATAGTTTTCTAGTTTTGGAATTTCATTTAAAGCTATTCTTTCTAAATTTTCATTACAGTGTGCGACGAAAGTGGTTTCAGAATCTATATTTTTCAGAAAATCCTGAATTTTAATTAAATCATTAATAACCGGAAAATGAAATCTTAAACTTTGTTTTGATGCTGCAATTGCTTGTTTTCTGATTTTATCAATATTCAGATTTTTACGTTCAGTTTTTTCGGTTTGAAGAATGGTAACTTCAGAAATTCCCATTTCTACAGCCTTTTCTACAAAAAATTCAATACGGTCAATGTTTTTTGTCGGTGCAATAGCAATATGAAGTTTTGGATTGAAATCTGCAGTGTCAGTTTTAATTTCAGCAACCTCAATTCCGGCTTTTTTACCTTCAATAATTAATGTTCCTGAAGCAAGATTTCCTTTTCCATCGGTTACATGAATTTCTTCACCGTCTTTCATGCGAAGAACTTTTACAATGTGCTGTTGCTCTTCGTCGTTAATGATTGCTTTTCCGTTATTGATTTCGCCAAAAAAAAGTTTCATAAATGGAATATTTAGAATCTGTCTGATTTTGATTAAGTTAATTTGCTATTAAAAAAATATCTCATTTTCACTAATAAATGCCACTCCGGTTTTTATAGTGGTATAAATATCACCATCGCAATCTCTGTAAGAACACATATAGATTTCCTCAATCCAAACATTATTCATGAAAATCAAATTCAAGTACTCGTTTTTTCTTAAATTATTTTTAATCGATAAATAATCTCCTTCTTTTGGTTCAAAAGAAAAGCTGAAAACATTCTCTGAATTTATTTTCTCTATAATCTCTTCCTTTACATTCTGAATATATCCAATTTCTGAACTCGCCATTAAATAATCCTCGTCTTCAGATTTTTCTGTCGCTTCATTTTTCCCGGTAATGGTCTCTAAAACCCAATAATATTTTGAGTTCTTTTTAGATTGCGTTCCCAGTACTTTTTCTTCTAATAATATTTTCATCTGTAGATGTTTATTGTTTAAGTCGTTATTTTAACAAATTTTCTACCCTTTAGGGTCGGTGAAAGAAAATTTCTTTTATAAATCGTATTTCGAGGTTGCTGTAGTTCTTAAATCTGTAAACTCACCGCGTTCAAATTTCAGTTGTGCTACCATTGCAATCATTGCTGCGTTATCGGTGGTATATTCAAATTTCGGGATATAAATATTCCAGCCCAATTTGTCGTGATTATCCTGCATCACTTTTCTCAATGCTGAGTTGGCAGAAACTCCACCTGCAATGGCAACTTCTTTTATGTTTAAATCTTTCGCTGCTTTTTCTAATTTATTCATTAAAATTTCAATGATGCATTTCTGAACCGAAGCACAAAGGTCATTCATGTTTTCTTTAATGAAATCAGGATTTTTCCTTACTTCTTTCTGAATAAAATATAAAACCGAAGTTTTAATACCGCTAAAAGAGTAATCGTAATTTTCAAGTCTTGGTTTATTAAATTTAAAAGCATCAGGATTTCCTTCTTTCGCCAATCGGTCGATAATTGGACCAGCAGGATAATCCAAATCGAAAATTTTACCGATTTTATCAAAAGCTTCACCGGCAGCATCATCAATCGTTTTCCCGATAATTTCCATGTCAAAATAATCTTTTACCAAGACAATCATCGTATGTCCGCCGCTTACGGTAAGACACAAAAATGGGAATTTTGGCGGCACAGGATTTGCATCGTCAATGAAATGCGCTAAAATATGCGCCTGAAGGTGATTTACCTCTATTAAAGGAACATCCAAACTCATAGCGAGCGACTTAGCAAAAGAGGTTCCTACAAGCAGAGAGCCCAAAAGTCCGGGACCTCTCGTAAAGCCTATGGCAGAAATTGTATTTTGTTGTATATTTGCTTTGAGTATAGATTTTTCAACAACAGGAATGATATTCTGCTGATGAGCACGAGAAGCCAGCTCCGGAACAACTCCACCATATTCTTTGTGGATTTCCTGGTTGGCTGCAATGTTTGAAAGAATAGAATTCCCTTTGATAATAGCTGCTGAAGTGTCATCGCAAGATGATTCGATACCTAAAATTATAGAGTCGCTCATAATAATGGCAAAGTTAGAGAATAATAACGAAAATGAGAACAAAAAATCGGTAGCTGAAAACCTGGGAGATCAGGTACAAAAGACCGTAGAAAATGTTCAGGAGACTGTGAAAGAGGCTTCTGAGCTGGCTTCAGACGCTATAAATCACCCGATAGACACTGCACAGGAGTTTGGTAAGCAGGCTGCAAAAGATGTCGTGAGCTATTCTTGGTGGGCAAAACTATTACTTTTTCTTTTCTGGACTCTGCTTTCAATCGTAGTTATTGTTTTTATCGCAATTAATTTGCCTATTACCAAAAGATGGGCTGCAGATCAGGCTTTACAGATTGTCAATAGAGATTTTAAAGCTAAAATGTCTACCGAAAGTGTAGAGGTCGATTTCTTTGGAGATGTTACGATTAAAGGTTTAAGAATAAAAGATTATAAAAACTTAGACTTTATTAAGGCAAGAGAATTTAAAGCCAATTCAGACTGGTTTTCTTTGGCAACCAATATCGGGAAAAACAATTCTCTTAGTTTTAATGCTTTGACGCTTAAAGATGCAGACATCAAAGTAGTGACCTATAAAGGCGACAGTGTTTCAAACTTCATCCGTTTTACACAACTTTTTGACAGCGGTAAAAAGAAAGATCCTACAAAACCTCCTTTTCAGCTCAATGCACGTCTTGAAATCTTAGACTCTAAAGTTTCGATTGTTAATCAAAATTCTCCGGGAGAACCAGGAAAATGGTTAACTGCAACCAATGTGAATCTGATTGCTCCTAAAGTTAAAGTCAATGGCGCAAATATCAATGCTCGTATTGATAATTTCACCTTTACGACCAAAAGATGGGGCAAAGCTCACTTTGTTGAAACATTTTCTACCCATTTTTCTATGACCGAAGATTTTCTTTCTTTGGGAGATCTTACTTTAAATACCGATCATTCACTTCTTCAGGGAGATATTAAATTTCACTTAAACAAAGGTTCCTGGGCTGATTTTACCAATAAAGTAAAATGGGAAATGAATATGAAACTGGGAAGCCAGGTAAGCGGATATGACATCTCTTATTTTGTGACCAACTGGGATAATTTTATTCCGTTTAATGTGAGCGGAAAAATGAATGGCCCATTAAATAAATTTACTCTGGAAAACTTTCTTATCAGAAACCCAAGTGTAAATATTGCGACCAAAAAACTGAAAGCTGAAAACCTGTTAAACGGTAATTTTTTGATTGAAACCAATGATCTTTCAGCAGATTTTACGTATAAAGATCTGAAAGCAATGATGCCGACATTCGTTGCTTCAAAGATGAAAAATTTTGCTGATGATTTCGGCAAATTAAAATACAACGGAACAGCGAAAGTAACTCCAAAACAGGTTTATGTTTCTTCAGGAAATCTGATGACAGGAATTGGGCAGGCGAAAATCTCTAATTTCTCTTTAACGGATTACAGTACAGCGTTGCCTAAATATAAAGGTTATGCCGAAGTTAATGACTTAAATACTTCCGTAATTACCAAAAGTAAAGCTGTTGGCTTAATTTCGGGTAAATTTAATTTAGACGGGCAAAGTTTTGATGTTAATACGATGCGACTGAGCACAAAATCTCAGATCTCAAGTATTGAAATCATGAATAAAGAGATCAATAATGTGGTTTTGGATGGTCTTTTAGATCATAAAAAATACAACGGATTGATTACGGTAAATGACGAACAGGCAAAAGCAACGGTAAAAGGTTTAATAGATTTCAGCACTTCAAGAATTTCTGCAAACGTAGATGCAGATGTTGCTTATTTAAATATGAATTATTTTACAGATAAGGCCGGAAGTCAGGTTGTAAGCGGAAGAGTAAGCGGTAAAATGGCAATGTCTACGCTAAATGATCTGAATTTGGATGTAGAGGCTTTTGATGTGGGTTTTGCAACAGCGGATCAAAAATATCATATTCCGAATGCTAAGCTGAAAACTTTTGTGGAAGGTGGAAATCGTTCAATTTTAGTGGACGCACCAGGCGCAGTAAACGGAAAAATTTCAGGGAAATATAATCTTGAAGATTTAGCAGGAATGGTTGAAAACGGTTTAGGTAAAATTTTGGTTGGTCCTGAGCCTAGAAAATTATATCGTGGACAAACTTTCGCCATGAATTTTGATGTTGAACAGGGTTTGGTAGCTTATTTTCTACCGGATCTGAAACTTCCTCAAGGTGCAAAAGTGGAAGGAGAATATGATGGTAATTCAAATAATCTGATCTTAAATCTGGATGCAGCTTCCCTGAAATATATCATGACAAAAAAGGAGGAGATCACCGAAGCAGACCGTGCTTTGGCAGAAGCGAACCCTGATTATAAAATTGATGACAGAGTAGCGGTTACACGAGACAGTGCAATGGTCGACAGTGTAATGGTAAGAATTAATACTGCCAATACAGAACAGCAACTTTACGCAAAAATAAGCAGACTCGAATACAATAAAAATATTCTTAAAGACGTCATACTTACGGGTAAAAATGAGAATAATTCAGTTTTAAGGATTGCTACCAATTTCAAACATGGAAATCCGGATGATGAATTGAATAATACTCTGAAAGATTATGCAGTTAATTTTAATCAGTCTACCAATCCCGAGGGAGATTATGTTTTCAGGTTTGAACCTACTGAAATTAATTTAAATAATGTAAAATGGTCGATAGACACCAGTCCGGAGCTTGATCATTATATAAGTTACCGCAGAAAAACATCTGATTTTGAAATTCATAATTTAAAAATTTACTCAGACGATAGTTCATTACTCATCAACGAATCTATATTTAAATCTGCCAAAGATTTTTATGTGGATGCTGAAGTTCAGAATTTTGCTGTTGAAAAACTTTTAGAAATGCAATCGGGTGGAAATCCGATGGATATTAAAGGTTTAGCCAATGGTAATGTGAAAATCAAGATGGATAAAAGCACGTTGCAGCCATTGGTAGATCTTACTGTTGATAACATCATGATGAATGGTAATGATATGGGTGATCTTACTATTTCTGCAGTCAACGGATTTTCTCTTAATGTATATGATGTTGACGTAAAAGTGACTTCGGCAGGAGTAATTGGCAATAATAATCTACATCTTACAGGAACTGTAAATAACAATACACCGTCGCCAACAATTGATTTGGTCACTGAGCTCAGAGATTTTGATCTCGCATTTACACAGCAGTTTGTGCAAACAATTTTTGGTAATTTGAGAGGGAAAGCGACCGGAGATCTGAAGATCAATGGGACACTGAAAAATCTTGATTACAGCGGTGATATTGCCTTAAAGGAATTCGGCTTAAAACTATTATTTACAGGCGTAGATTACTCATTTGACGATACCGTGATTCCGCTTTCTAAAGGTTTGGCAATTTTAAACAATATTGGCGTTCATGATGGAAGATCAAACTCTCAGGGAACTATTTCCGGAGCTATACAGTTTGAAACTTTATCTTCAATGGGAGTCAACCTCGTAATGAGAGCAGACAATCTATTGATGCTGAATACCACTCAAAAAGAGTATGATCTGTTTTGGGGAAGAGTTTACGGACAAGGTGATCTGTATGTTGACGGACCTGTTTCTGCTTTAAATCTTTCCACTCCCAATATGAAAGCATTGAATGGAAGTACATTTACTTTCAATTCGAGTTCAACTTCCAATGTTGAAGAATTTAAAATGCTGAGGTTCTTGAAAGAAGGAAAAGATGGCTTGGTTACGTTAGAAGAAAAGAAGAGAACCGGAGCAAATATGAATATCGATTTCAGTTTGGATGTTGATAAAGGTACAACGGTAAATGTTTTGGTAGGTGATGACGTGGGAAATATTACGGTGAAAGGTGTTGCTGATGATTTGAGATTCCAAATGAACAGAAAAGGAAGTATTGCCATGAACGGATCTTATATGGTTGACAGCGGAACTTTTGTATCTAAAGCAATCCTTAACAGAACTTTCCAGATCCAAAAAAACAGCAGCATCAGGTGGGATGGAGATGCGATGAAACCTGCTTTGGATATCTCTGCCAACTACGTAAGAATGGTTTCCAATGCCGGGCAGTACCTGAATATGGGGCAATTACAGCCGATAAGTGTTTTGCTGCAAGCCAATATTACCAATACTTTAAATGACCCGAAAATTGCATTAAATGTGACAGCTTTGGATGTTTCCAGCCAGGTGAAAGAAACTTTGGCCGCAAAAATTAATCAGACTGAAGGTGAAAATGTTTTACAGTTTGGTTCTATTTTGTTGCTTAATATGTTTAATGTTTCCAATTCCGGAGGAGGGTTTGATATCGATGCGGTAGGTGTTGCAGAATCTTCAGGTTACAATATGCTGTTGAAACAACTTGGTTCTGTTTTGAATACGGTAAGTAATGAATTTCAAATAGATTTGAATTATGTAAAAGGAAACGACCAGTTTTCAAACAGTGGAGACCGTGCTAATGCGGGTGTTAGTTTTGATCTTTCACCGCGAGTTACGGTAAAAACAGGTTTGGGAATTCCACTTTCAAGAACAGAAAACACGAGTAACAATTATCTGTCTGGTGAAGGATCGGTAGAATATGATATTTCTAAGAAAAACGACGGTACATTGGTCTTGAGAGGTTATTCTAAGCCAACCAACATCGGAATGGGCGTAGGAACTGTAGGCACTAATGGTTCTGCAAATCAGGCGTATGGTGGTGGTATCGTATGGAGTAAAAGCTTCAATTCTTTCTTTAAAAAGAAGAAAAAAGACAAAAAGTCAGTCACTGCGAAAACAGAAATAAAAACAGATTCTGTAAAATCAGACGGCAAAAAGCCTTAAATTTTTAATGATTTTTATCATACATGTTAATTATTGTTAATGTTTGATAATATTTTTTTAGTTTAATTATTTTTTTTAATTTTGTAAAAAATTTATCGATTTTTTAGGAAAAATATAATTTCACTAATATGAACTATCAACTGGACGAAATAGACAAGAAAATTCTTGACTTCTTAGTAGAAAACACAAGAATGCCTTTTACAGAAATTGCTAAGCAGATGGATGTTTCTGCGGGTACAATTCACGTAAGAGTGAAGAAAATGGAAGATGCAGGTATTATTTTAGGATCATCTCTTAATCTTGATTATGGTAAACTAGATTACCATTTTACAGCTTTTATCGGAATTCTTTTAACAAAATCAAACCGTACGCAAGAGGTTTTGAAAGAGTTGGGAACAATTCCAAACGTTATAGAAGCGAGTGTTATCTCAGGAAAATACAACATTTTCTGCAAGGTAAGAGCTAAAAATACAAACGACGCAAAAAGAATCATCTATCAGATTGACGACATTCAGGACGTAATGAGAACTGAATCTATGATCTCTATGGAAGAATTCTTAAGCGATAAAAACAGATTGATCAACGCAATCTCAATTTAATCGAATTTTAGACGATATAAATACCAAAGAACTTATGAAATCATTCATAAGTTCTTTATTTTTGCAGTATGGAAAAGGAATATAAAGAATACAGCTATTTTGATGTAGATCCGAAGAAAGGGTGGGGTTTTATTTTGGCTCTGGCTTCTCTGCTTTTGTTTACAATCATGGGCTTGGGAATAGATGTTGATGAGTTTCTTCAGCACGAATTCCTCAATATACCGAGATGGTATTTCTATGTAATTTTCACAATTGATGCTTTAATGGTGCTAAGTTTGGTTCTGATGTTTTTTTACAGAAAAATTGGAATGTTTGCTTTTCCTGTATTATTGGTTTTTCATTTCCTGATGCATAATTATTATCTGTCCACTTTCTTATACACAGACGTTACCAATCTTTTTCTTTTTACAGGTTTTGGAATGTTGGCGATTATCCCAAAGTGGAAATTTTTCAGATAACTGAATTTAAAATATAGTTTATTTAACCATTAAGAATTAATTTAAGGAGCTTAGAATATTAAGAGCGCTTGGGCTTTAGAGTTCATGTGAACTTAAAAATCAGAATTATTAAATTTAACTAACCTTAAATCTTAATTTACCAGAATGGTTCAAACTTTCTACAAAAAAAGCATCCAAATTTTGGATGCTTTTCTTATTTCAAATGAAATATTATTATGCTAAAATTCTTTTCACCGCCTCTTTTACAGCAGCAGCGTCAATTTTATATTTTTTCATTAATTCAGCTGGTGTAGCAGATTCTCCGAAAGTGTCGTTTACAGCAACGAATTCCTGTCTTGTAGGCCTTCTTCTTGCTAGCATTCCCGCAATAGATTCACCCAAACCACCTAAGTAGTTGTGCTCTTCAGCAGTTACAATTTTACCAGTTTTTTCAACAGATTTTAAGATGATTTCTTCGTCTAAAGGCTTAATTGTATGAATATTGATTACTTCACAAGAAATACCTTCTTTCTCTAACTCATCTGCAGCAACCAAAGATTCCCAAACCAAGTGACCTGTTGCAACAATTGTTACATCAGTTCCTTCCTGCAAAAGAATACCTTTTCCGATTTCGAAAGGCATATCTTCCGGAATGAAAACAGGGACAGTCGGTCTACCGAATCTTAGATATACCGGACCTTGATGATCAGCAATTGCTAATGTTGCAGCTTTTGTCTGGTTGTAATCACAAGGATTGATAACCGTCATTCCAGGAAGCATTTTCATCATGCCGATGTCTTCCAAAACCTGGTGCGTTGCTCCGTCTTCTCCTAAAGTAAGACCTGCGTGAGAAGCACATATTTTTACATTTTTATCAGAATACGCGATAGACTGACGAATCTGGTCATACACTCTCGAAGTAGAGAAGTTGGCAAAAGTTCCGGTAAAAGGAATTTTCCCTGTGATGCTTAAACCTGCGGCAAGACCCATCATATTTGCTTCTGCGATACCAACCTGGTAAAATCTTTCAGGAGCTTTTTCGATGAATTTTTCCATTTTCAAAGAACCGATAAGGTCTGCACACAATGCAACTACATTTGGGTTTTTATCAGCCAATTCAGCTAAACCAGCCCCAAAACCTGAACGTGTATCTTTTTTTTCTGTATATGTATATTTCATGAGAATTTAAATTTTGATAATTGATAAATGATGTGTGATCAATGATATTGAATCGTATCATTTATCGATGATAATTTATCATTTATAATTAATAGTCAGCTGGAGCTTCTAGGTACAATTGTTTGAATGCAGTATCCAATTGCTCGTCATTAGGAGCTTTACCATGCCAAGCGTGAGTTCCCATCATGTAATCAACTCCATTACCCATTTCTGTATGAAGAATAATTACTACAGGTTTTCCTTTTCCGGTTTCTGTTTTTGCTCTTTCAAGAATTCCGATTACCGCTTCAAGGTCGTTACCTTTTTTCTCTTCCAAAACTGTCCATCCGAAAGATTCTAGTTTTGCATGAAGATTTCCTAATGAAAGTACATTTTCTGTGCTTCCGTCAATTTGCTGTCCGTTGTAATCAATTGTAGAAATGATGTTGTCTACTTTGTTTGCTGCAGCATACATCAATGCTTCCCAGATTTGCCCTTCCTGCAATTCTCCGTCTCCGTGAAGTGAGTAAACTAAAGAGTTATCACCGTCTAATTTTTTCCCCTGTGCAACACCTAAAGCTACAGAAAGACCTTGTCCCAAAGATCCTGAAGCAATTCTTACCCCTTCCAAACCTTCGTGAGTGGTTGGGTGACCTTGCAATCTTGAGTCTAATTTTCTGAAAGTTCTCAATTCGTCAACAGGGAAGAAGCCAAATCTAGCCAAAGTAGAATAGAAAACAGGCGAAATATGTCCGTTTGAAAGATAGAAGTGATCTTCATTTTTACCTTCCATTGTGAAAGGAAGATTATAGTTCATTACTTTACCATACAATGCTGTGAAGTACTCAGTACAGCCCAAACTTCCACCCGGGTGCCCTGAATTCACAGCGTGAACCATTCTTAAAATGTCTCTTCTGATTTGTGTTGTAAGAGATTTCAGCTCTTCAATACTTTTACTCATATATTAGGATTTATTTGCATGCAAATTTACAATTTTTTGTCGGCTTACGGAAATGCAAAATCTGAGACTTTTTACGCAGATTTAGTTTTATTTACTTTACCAAAGTTGAACATCTTCCAAAGCTTAAAGAGATTTTAATTAGTCTTTAGCCGAACTTAAAATTAAACAATAGAAGGAATTTGACATTTTGACATGATTTTCTTCTATACAGTTTCTGTATCATCGCTATATCATCTCTCCGTCCGGATTTTATTTTGAATTTGATGAGAAATATTTAAACAGATACTTTGGCAGTAATTTATAAATTGATGGTTGTGCGCTCAACCTTGTCAAGGTTAGATAATTTTTTGTCGGCTTACGGAAATACAAAAATCCAGATGTAAAAACTAGACTGCACCCAAAAGTTTAGACAAAATTAAACAATATTATAATGAAAGAGTTCGGTACTTTACCGGACTTTTTCATTATAAGTTAAGTCTTATTCTGTTGTGGTTGTAGTAATTAATGTATTCTTTTATTTCTTTTTTAAGTTCATCAATTGTTCTAAATTTCTTGGTGTAGAACATCTCGGATTTTAACGTTCCGAAGAAATTCTCTATTACGGCATTATCCAGACAGTTTTCTTTTCTCGACATACTCTGTACGATTCCTTTTTCTTTCAAAAGCATCTGATAGGCCTTCATCTGATATTGCCAGCCTTGATCCGAGTGGAGAATGATGTTTTCTGTATTTTTAATTTTTCTGAAGCTTTTTTTCAACATATTCACAACCTGCGTAAAGATAGGTCTCTCTGAGAGGTCATAACTGATGATCTCTCCGTTATACAGGTCAATTATTGGTGATAAATAAAGCTTATTTCCCAAGACGTTGAACTCTGTCACATCTGTTGCCCATTTCTTATTCGGGCGATCTGTTTTAAAGTTTCTTTCCAAAATATTTGGTGCTATCCTACCTTGTTCTCCTCGATAGGATTTGTATTTCTTTACCCTTATGATGCTTTTAAGTCCCAAAACTTTCATAAGTTTCATTACCGTTTTGTGATTGATCATAATTCCTTTTTCTTTCATTACCAAAGTGATACGACGGTATCCGAAACGCCCTTTTTGCCTGTGATAGATTTGTCTTATCAAGGTTTTGATTTCTCCATATTTATCTTTCTTCTCAAGGGTTTTCTGATGATAATAGAAACTGCTCCTGGCCATTCCTGTACAATCCAGCAAGACTGACAGATCATATTTTCGCCTTAATTCTTCGATGGCTTCTGTTTGTTCTTTTTGAGAGTTAAGGCGTCTAGCTTTTTTAGAAAATCGTTCTCGGCGCGCAGCCTTTCATTCTCCAGTAAAAGTTCTTCTTCTCTGGTCAATGGCTTGTCAGACTTCCTTTTCTTACGTTTGTAATCACTCATTATTTTGGGTCTTCCTATAGGTTTGTTTTCCAGACCTAAAATACCACCTTTTTCGTAATCACGTTGCCAATTCAAGACGGTAGATTGGGCAGGGATATCAAACCTGACACACGCTTCCCTTTGTGAGATAAACTCAGTATGGATGGCTTTCAAGACTTTAAGCTTAAACTTTAGAGAGTAACTTTTGTTTTTTCTCGGCCGGAGTCCCGATATTCCATACTTATTATAAAAGCTGATCCACTTGCGAAGATTACTCTCATTAAATCCTTTTTCTGTTGCTATAGAGTCAATCGAACGATAAGAATTCTGGTGAAGTTCAATACAGTCCAATTTGAAAGCAACGCTAAATTTTTCTTTCCTTTTCATAAAAAATGCCCCTAAAAAGTGTCTAACTTTTCGGGGGCAGTCCAAACACCGGATTTGTATAATTTAGTCAATAAGAAACACAAAACTTAAAAAATGAAATCGACTAGTTAAATTGCATAATAAAAAAGAGCAGATAAAACTGCTCTTTGTAATGAATAATGTTTTCTAATAAACACATCCACATCCTGTTTCCCAAGATGCACATAATCTTTGAGGTTCATTGCATCCGCCTGATCCTCCACTGTTACCAGAAGACCTGTAACAAATTCCGTTACTACAATAGTAACTTCCCGCACCACTTGGAAATGGTGGCGGGCAAACTCCATTTTGATCGCAAAGAGCGTAAGATTGGTCACCTCCACTAATTATTTGTAAATCTTTTCTAGTTAATTTTCTTAGATGTTTCATAATAATAGTAATTTAATTGTTTTACTAAAAGTATGAAAAATTTTTAACATTTACAGTTGTAATTGCAAGATTTTCAACTATTTATATTTGGTGTTTAAATGTCGGTAAGTTAAACCACTTTCAGATAATTCTTATTTTTCACCAGCCACAAACCAATGAAAGTTAATAATCCGTTCAAAATAATCAGCTCTACACCAATTCTGTAATCGGTATAATTGGTTACCAACATATTGATCAGATAAGTTAAAACCGGTGCTAAAAGTGTAACAGCAAGAATTGAATATTTTTGTGAAATTTTAAATTTGGTAAAAATTCCGAAGGCAAAAAGTCCTAAAAGTGGCCCATAAGTATAACCGGCGATTTCCATAATCAAATAAACAATCGACTTGTCATTCATTGCTTTGAAAACCATAATCAGGATAAAGAAAACAACCGTAAACGTCAAATGGATCTTCATACGGAGATGTTTTTTCTGTTTTTCTGTTCTAGTTTTATCTTCGTTTAAATTAAGTAAATCTACACAATACGAACTTGTAACAGCCGTCAATGCGCCATCCGCAGAAGGGAATAAGGCAGAGATTAATCCGATGATGAAAATCACAGCGATTGGCATCGGGAAATATCCGTTAAGTGACAAAGCCGGGAATAAATCGTCGCCCATAATATTTTTCACATTTCCTGCAGCGTCTTTAAATCCGAAAATATTAGATACGACTTCTTTCCCTTCTATTATATTTGTAATTTGAGAATATCCTGCGCCATTTTGTAACGCAAAAAGATAAAGTAATCCACCTAAAAATAAGAATGCAAGATTTACAAAAAGCAATGTTCCTGCAAAAGTCAGCATGTTTTTCTTTGAATTCTGTAGATTGTCAACCGAAATGTTTTTCTGCATCATTTCCTGATCCAATCCGGTCATTGCAATAGTAATAAAGATTCCTCCCAAAATGGTTTTCAGGAAAAATGTCTTGGAATTCGGATCAAAATTGATAAAATGAGTGTAATTTTTCTGTTCTAAAATCGTGTAAGCTTCGCCAAAAGATAAATTTAAATTAGATAAAATGTAAACAATACATGCAATTAAACTGATAATCATAAATGAAGTCTGCAAAGTATCGGTAATGACAATCGTTTTTACACCGCCTTCAAAAGTATATAAAAGTACCATTAATAGAAGCACCGAAGCCGTTACCCAAAACGGAACGCCTAAACCTTCCAATAAAAATATCTGTAAAACATTGACTACCAAATATAATCTTGCGGTTGCTCCGATCGCTCGTGAAACGATAAAAAATACTGAACCGATTTTATGCGCTTCTACATTGAATCTTTTTCCTAAATACGTATAGATTGAGGTCAGATTCATCTTATAATAGAGTGGAAGTAATATGGCTGCCACAATAAAATATCCGATGAAAAACCCGATTACCATCATGTAATATTCAAAACCACCGAAAATATATTCACTTCCGGTCATTTTACCGACCGTTCCCGGAACGGAAATAAAGGTAACTCCACTTAAGCTGGTTCCGATCATCCCGAAAGCAACGAGCCACCATTTACTTTTTTTGTTTCCGATGAAAAAAGACTGGTTGTCAGAATTTCGGCTCGTAAAATAAGAAATCACCAAAAGACCAATGAAATAAACAAAAACAAATAGCAAAAGTATAGTTCCGGAATTCATGTTTATAATTTAAATTTCAGCAAATATAGTTTTTTTTCGAATGTAGCCCGATGTTAGATATTTAATGGTGGAAGTTTTGGGCAAATTGTAATTAAACGAACTAAAATTTGAATTAAAAATAAAAAAATCCGTGAAGAAAAATGAATTAAAATTCTTTCTTCACGGATAAATACCCTGTAATTTTTTTGCCACGAATGCACGAATTTAATTGATACTATCTTTTCTTTATTTAAAATTCGTGCATTCGTGGCAATTTATTTTATTCCCACAGATTTCACAGATTACCACAGATTTTATTCTCATTCATCTGCGAAAATCTGTGAAATCTGTAGGGTTTTAACATCCCGTTTTATAAAACGTCTCGTAAATCTTCATTTTTCTGGAAAGTCGCTTTTGCAAACGGACAAAGAGGAATAATCTTTTTACCATTTTCTCTTGCAAATTCTACCGCTTTTATCAGCATTTCTTTTCCTACTCCTTTTCCGTTGTAAGCCTCTTCAACTTCGGTATGATCGATAATGAATCGGTCCTCACCTGCCCAAGTATAGGTCATTAATCCTGCTTTGTTTCCATCAATCAAAGCTTCAAAGCTTCCGTGTTTTTCGTCGTTGTTTTGTTTTACGTCTATCATATTTAAGAAAATTTGGTTTGAATTTCTATTTCGTTAGTTAACATTTTGTGTACGGGACAAGCATCTGCAATCGTGTGAAGTCTTTTCAGTTGTTCTTCACTCAAATCATTTCCTTCAAAACTAATGTTTCTTTTAAAAACTGCCAATTTTGTTAAAGGAAAATTTTCCAGCTCGACTTCTACATCTATTTTTTCAACATTCCACTCTTTTCTGTCGATGTACATTCTAAGCGTGGCTGCAGTACAGCTTGCCAAGGAGGTTGCGAGAATTTCAAAAGGATTAAACCCTTTATTTTGTCCGCCTTTGTCAATTGGTTCGTCAGTAATCAGGCGGTTTTCGCCTGCGATAACTTCCGTGTAATATTTTGTAGTACCTAAACTTGCTTTTACAGTTACGGCCATTATTTGTTGATTGTTTTTAGTTGATAGTTGTTGGTTTATTGAAAATCGGTTTAAGCAATCTGACTTTTAAAACTCTCAATTTTGTTATTTAAATCGTTCAGCATTTCAGGATTGATAACACCACTTTCCAAATCGAAATTTTCGTAAAATTTAGGTAATGAAAAAGTTTCCTTTACATCTGCTGCAAATTGTGGGAAAAACGTTTTTGCTGTATTCATTACATTTCCGCCGCCGTAACCTCCCGGTGAAGTACTCATCAAAAGCATCGGTTTATTTTGGAAAACTTTTACATTGATTCTCGAAGACCAGTCGAATACATTTTTGAAAGCTGCCGAATACGAACGGTTGTGCTCTGCTAAAGAACAGATAATGACATCACATTCTTCTATTTGCTTTAAAAAGTTATGCGCTTCATCCGGAAAACCTTTCTTTTCAAGATCAACAGAAAATACAGGCATCGTGAAATCATTAAGATCGATTAAATTAATCTCGTCTTCCTGAAAGTTTTTCAGAACAAATTTTACCAGCTCTCTATTGATAGATGTGGAAGAAGTACTTCCTGCAAATGCTAATATTTTCATGTTTATTTGTTTTTAAATTTTAAAAAAAGAAGATCCTGAATTATTTATTTTTTCGCTGAATCTTCTTTTACTTTTTCCAGATAATCTTCCTCCAAACTTTTAAGTCTTTTAAAATAATTTTCTTTATCCATAAACAACTTTGGGTTGTAAGGATCTCCTTCTTTTCGCTTTTTATGAAGATCAAACTGACTTGCGTGTGAAGCTACCCAAACATCGAAATTTATTTTTTTCATCGCTTCAAAAGTGTATCCATAATCTTTTTGAATGGTAGGATATTTTTTTACATCCGAGAATTTATGGTCAATAATAATCGAAGGTAAATTGGCGATCAGAACTCTATAGTTTTTATTTCCTTCTTTAGTTTCAAACAGAAAGCTGCATGATCCTTTTGTGTGACCGGGATGATGAAGCAAGGTTAATACCGTACTTCCCAATTTTATTTTAGCATTGTTTTTCAACAGAAAATCGGGATGCACAGGTTCAAAAGTAACGCCGTATTTTCCCATTTCGTAGTCAGATTTTCCACCACTTTTAAGTTCTGCAGCATCTTTTTCGTCAACATAAAGTTTTGCACCGGTTTCTTTTTTTATTTGAGCCATTGCTCCCATGTGATCATAATGAGCCTGCGTTAAAGTAAGAATTTTAATGTCTTTATAATTGAAACCCAACTTTTCGATATTTTTTTTAATGGTAGAATAAGAATCCGCCAAACCTGTGTTGATCAAAATGTTGCCTTTATCGGTCACAATCAGATAAGATGCAAGATCGTAAGTTCCTACATAATATAAATTCCCCACAATTTTGAAAGGTTCATAGTCTTTTGACCATTCTGCCGGATTGTTTTTTGGCTCTGTTACTGTAGTTTGTGCAACTCCCAAAAAAGATAGGCATAGTAAAAATAAAAGTGTCAGGTTTCTCATTTATAAAAAATCGGGATATTGATTAAAAATCAAATTATTTTCTGTTTAAAATAGCTTTAGGAAGCGGAACATATTCCTGCTCGTCTCCGGGAACCAAAGGAAAAGCGTCGTGATTCTGATCGTTCCAGTTTACTTTTGCCTGATCAATGACATCTCTGTCTGAATTTACAAAATTCCAGAAAATGAAACGTTCTTCATCAAAAGGTTCGCCTCCGAAAAGATAAACAGTTGCATTTTCGCTCATTTCAAACTCGCAAAGTTGAGTGTTTTTGGCAATCAGCAATTGTTTGGAACCGTAAGAATTCTCTTCAATGTTTACCGTTCCGTCTAAAACATACATTGCCGCTTCACCGTAAAGATCTTTTCCGATGCTGATTTTCTGTGCGGTTTTAGTTTTAATTTCAATAAAAAATAATTTACTGTGAACAGGAACCGGAGATTTTTTACCAAAAGCCTCACCAGCAATCAATTTATATTGAATTTCTCCTTCTTCCCAAATTGGAAGCTCGTTGGCTTCAGTATGATGAAAAGTAGGTTCGCTTTGCTCCAAATGTTTTGGAAGACCTACCCAAATTTGAAAGCCGTGAAGTTTTTTATCTGTAGTTCTTAAATATTCAGGAGTTCTTTCTGAGTGTACAACGCCTTTTCCGGCAGTCATCCAGTTGACAGCGCCCGGTTTTATTTCAAGAGCGCTCCCAATGCTGTCTCTGTGAAAAATAGAACCTTCCAAAAGATAAGTTAAGGTAGAAAGACCGATGTGCGGGTGTGGCGGAACATCAAGATTTTGATAATCTTTTAATTCTGCAGGCCCCATGTGATCGATAAAAACGAAAGGACCAACCGCTCTTTTTTCACGGAATGGCAGTAGTCTTCCGACTAGAAAATTTCCTATATCTGCGGATTTTTCTTCTAATATAAGTCCGATATTTGACATGAATGTTGTGATTTTAGTTTTTGTGAGAAGCTAATTTAATTAAAATTTCTACTATTTAAGGTACTTTAATAAAAATTAAAGTTTGTCGTAACCCTCAAATATTTGGTCTACAATACGTTTCCATTCAGGGTTTTTTTTGATGAATGCAAAAACATAAGGACAAAACGGAAGCAGCTTTTTGCCGCTTTCTTCAATATAGATCAACGTTTTTTCAACCACTGCAGCGGCGGCACCGGTTCCTGCTAATTCAGGCTCAGCTTCCGTATGGATCAGGGATATTTGCTGACTTGTTTCTTTATAGTCAATAAATGCAAAATGGCTGTTTAGCTCAATTTCAAATCTTTTCTTTTCTTCGTTTTTTACTAATGGAATATTTTCAAGTTCTGGTTTCATAATTTTTATATTTTTTAAGTTTTATAAAAGAGAATAATGTTTGTCATTCTGAAAGGATTTCGACTTAAAAAAAATAAGGTTAGATTCCTGCGGAATGACAAACACTATTCTAATTTTTATGAATATGATTTTATTTAAATTAATCTTCCAGATACCCGAATTTTCCGGTATTGAAATCTTCAAAAGCCTGCATGATTTCTTCTCTGCTGTTCATTACAAAAGGACCGTGTGGAAAGATGGGCTCATTTAAAGGTTCCCCACTTAGAATTAACACGACTGTATCTTCTGTTGCTTCAATAGTAAAGTTTTCACCTTCATTTTTAAACAAAACGAAATGATTAGCTGATACTTTTTCTTCACCGTTGACCAAAATACTTCCGTCAATTACCAAAGCTGCGGTATTAAAATTTGCTGGAAAATTAAATTCTGCTTTTCCACCTGATTTTAATTTAGCGTTCATCAAATTGACAGGACTGAATGTTGTGGCAGAACCTTTTATATTTTGATATTCTCCGGCAATAATTTGTACAAATCCGTTTTCACCTAAATCGGCTCTTTTTATTTCTGAGTTTTTGATCGCCTGATATTTTGGCTTGCTCATTTTATCTTTGGCAGGAAGATTTACCCAAAGCTGCACCATCTGAAAAATTCCTCCGGTTTTTGACCATTCTTTTTCATGATATTCTTTATGTAAAATTCCACTTGCTGCAGTCATCCACTGTATGTCTCCTTCACCAATAATACCGCCACCGCCTGCACTGTCATGATGTTCTACTTTACCTTCATACGCAATGGTAACGGTTTCAAAACCTCTATGTGGATGAACTCCAACCCCGCGAGGTGTTTCTGAACCATTGAAATGAAATTTAGAATTATAATCGAGCATGATAAAAGGATCCATTCTTTTCATATCTAAGCGAGGAACACTCGGAATAAAATTATGTACTCTGAAACCATCGCCCACAAAATGCGCAGGCTTTGGCGAGATTACTATTTCTACTTTTTTTGTTGTCATAATAGATGTTTTTATTTTAAACAAAATTAGGACAGTAAGAAGAGAATTACATTGATGTGTGGTAAGTAAGTTTGAGGGACTGAGAGTTATAGAGTTATAGAGTGGGAGGATTTTAGAGTTTTAGAGTTTATTCTTGGGATTTCATGTTTCTGCCATCGAACGTATGCAGCCTTCTGAAAACTAAGCTTGATAGAATCGTTAAAATTCCTACGGTAAGGAAAGTGTAGCGAAACGCGTTGTGGGTTTCGTGTCTGATTAACTCGGGGCTGTTTTCGTAAATTTTTAAAACAATTAAACCAAATGCAATTCCGAATCCGATCGCTAATTGTTGATTAACCGAAATCAAAGAGTTTCCGCTGCTGGTCTGGAAGTTTCGTAAATCCGCTATGGAAATGGTGTTCATCGAAGTAAACTGTATTGAATTAAAAAATCCTAAAATCGCAATCACAGGAACAAACCAATATATTGAAGTGTGAATATCCGGAATGGCAAGACAGCAAATTAAGACTCCGATAATAAATGTATTGACCATTAATGTTCGTCTGTAGCCAAATTTATTTAAAATTCTTATGACCGAAGATTTACCAAACATAGCTGTTAATGCCATCGGTGCAATAATCCATCCCGAAATTACGGCTGATTGTCCATAAGCAATCTGAATCATTAATGGCAGTAAAAGAGGAACAGAACTGATCCCTAATCTTGTTGCCAGATTTCCGATAATTCCTACACGAAATGTACGAACCTGAAATAAGCTTAAAGGAAAAATAGGGTTATTCCCTCTTTTTGCATGCCTGTAATAATAATACAGAAACAAAAATCCAAATATGAAAACGAGTAAAACCGGCGTGATATTCTGCATGTCTCCGAAAAGTTCGAGAGAAACCGAAAGGAGAAGTGAAGCTGCTGCAAAAATCATAAAGCCTTTTAGGTCAAAATCGGTTTCCCGAGAATTGTAATTGGGCATATATTTTAAGCCTAAAACAATTCCTAAAACCCCGATTGGAATGTTAATAAGAAAAATCCAGTGCCACGAAAGATAATCTACCATGTAACCTCCAACAAGCGGACCGAGAACAGGACCAATCAACGCAGGAACGATGGCAAAATTCATGGCTTTAAGCAATTCGTTCCGGTTAAAAGTTTTAATTAAAGCCAGTTTTCCGACAGGCGTCATCAGACTTCCACCAACGCCCTGAATAACCCTTGAAATAACCAAATGAGTCAGGTTTTGAGAAAGCGCACAAAACACAGAACCTAAACTAAAAAGCACCAAAGCAAAGATAAAAACCCTCCTTGTTCCGAAACGGTCTGCCAAAAATCCGCTTGCAGGCATGAAAACGGCAAGTGTCAACACATAACTGATAATTGCATTCTGCATATTCAATGGAGATTCATTTAAATCTCTTGCAATTGAAGGTAGGGAAGTGTTCAAAATTGTAGAATCGAGCATCTGCATAAAAATAGCAGTCGCTAAAATCAACGGAAGAACTTTTTTTACAGTTTGACGGGTAGAAATTTGTGCGGGCATTTATCGTAAATTGAAGTGATTTGCTATACCAATTTACAAAAAAATATAGATTAAGAGTTTTAAACTCAAGATAATCTTTACATATTGTCTTTCTGATAAATTTAAAAAATTAATCAATAAAAACGAAAATCATGTTTTCAGAATGATGAGAAAAAAAATAATTGACTAATTTTAAGTAAAAGAAATCTTATGCTTTTTTCAGAAACCATTCGCAAAATTTTAAAAATAAAATATCCAATTATACAAGCGCCAATGTTTGGAGTAAGCACTCCGGAAATGGTTGAAGCTGCTGCAAAAGCAGAATGTTTGGGTTCATTGGCTTTGGCAGATCTTTCCGCTGAAAAGTCTGTTGAATTGATTCGTAAAACCAAATCACTGACAAATCGACCTTTTGCGGTTAATATTTTTGTTCATCAAATTCCTGAAATTACCGATGAATTAAAACAGCAATATTCTAAGACGAAAAAACATCTTGAAAACTTGGCTCAGGAAAATAATATGGAAGTTCATCTTCCTGAATTAGAAAGCTTAAAAATTAATTCTTATCATGAACAAATTGATGCCATTATCGATGAGAACTGTAAAATTCTAAGCTTTACTTTTGGAAATCTTGATGGTCAAAGCATTCAGAAATTAAAAGATAACGGAACAATTTTAATTGGAACCTGTACTTCTGTAGAAGAAGCTTTGGCTCTTGAAAAATCGGGAATTGATATTATTTGCGTTCAGGGAATAGAAGCCGGAGGTCATAGAGGAAGTTTTGTTTCGGAAAATATTCCTCAAATCGGCGGATTTTCTTTGCTTTCTCAGGTTTATGATTCTGTAAAAGTTCCTCTGATCTATGCAGGCGGAATTTATAACGGAAAAACGTTGGCTGCTGCAAAACAATTGGGCGCACAAGGTTTTCAGATAGGAAGTCTTTTGCTGGCCTCACAGGAAAGTGCTTTGAAAGAATTTGAAAAAGGAAGGTTGAAAAATATCAATGAAAAAGATATTATTTTAACGAAAAGTTTTTCGGGGCGCTACGCAAGAGGAATTAAAAATAAGTTTATTGAAACGATTGAAAATTCAGAATATATTTTACCTTATCCATATCAAAATAAATTGACCGGTGAAATGAGAAGAATCGCAAGAACGGTGAAAAATGATGAGTTTGTCAATCTTTGGGCAGGACAATCAATTGTCAATTACAGCGAACTTTCAACCCAAGTTATTTTAGAGAAATTAATTCAGGAATATTAAATCCCGCTGATTATACAGATTTAGCAGATTTAAGAATGAAAATAAATCAGCGAAATAAATAACCAGCAAAGTTTTAAAATCAAACCAATTCATCATATTAATTACATCACAAAAATCACAATTAATGAAATCACCATTACAAAATTCTGAAAAGACTACAAGAAAAAAATCATCTGTCGGAAAAATATTTAAAGTCATAGGAATTTTATTTTTGATTTTAATCCTTGGTCTAGGAATCGCACAATACATGTACCGAAACGAAAAAGAAACGCCGCTGTATAAAATTCAGCAGTATTTGACGTACAGCAAAGAAGATTGGGAAAATTATGAAAACAACAAGCGAATTTTGGCAAGTTTTCCTGCTGAGTCAGGCATAATAGATGTTGCAAATCCTGCGCCTGAAAGCCCGATTGATACACTGATGTGGGAATATGCAATTAAAAATAAAGATTATATTCCGGATGAGGTTTTGGCAGAAATAAAAAGGTACAAAGCACGAGATTTTTCTAAACTGATTTTGGCGGAAAACAAACCGAGTAACGAAGAAGCTCAAAATGCCATTGTTAGTCATTATAAAAATGAAGTAAGTAAACTTCTAGACGAATATAAAGGCCATATTCAAATTGGAACTGCTTATAATGCACCGTTACAATCGGGAGATGAATTGGTGCGGGTTACAGCAATGGTTTCAGCGTTTAATAAAGAGCGTGGAAATTTGGGAAATATTCAAATGCCGCTTAATGTGATTTATGATTTTGTTCAATATAAATCTGGACCGAATGTTTGGTATATATCAGATTTTAGCCAGAATATTCCTTATGATTACAAGCTTAATAAAGATCCTTGGTAATTTTATTGATCAAATCCAATATCAAAAAAATAGCTTTCAGAAGTACTGAAAGCTATTTTTTTATGTTATAATTAAGAGATTGCTTTGATTGCAATAGCTTATTTGGTTAAATCTAAACCACCGAAATTACCGGAGCTCATCATCATATAAACACCTTTGGTTTTATCAAGTAAATCCCAATAGGCGTGAAGTTCTTCAGCATTCGTAAACACTTTCAGGTTTTCATTTTTGAATTTCTCTTTGATTAAATCCGGAGAAATCGGCTCCATTCTTTTAATTTTTAAAGCATCTTCAGAATAGAAAACAATGGCTTCCTCCAATCCGTCCATGGCGTGATCATATTGCTCAAGGAAAACAGGATTTAAACTTGAGTAGGTGTGAAGCTCAAGAAAACCGTATTTTTTTTCATTTTTAAACTGTTCGCAGAATGCTTTCACCGCAGCTTTTACTTTGCTCGGAGCGTGTGCGAAATCTTTATAAAGAATTCCTTTGTCTTCTCTTTCTACTTTTTCGAGACGCTTTGAAGCTCCTTTAAAACTCATAATAGCATCGTAGAAATCTTCATCCATGATTCCCAACGTATGGCAAATGTGTCTTGCACCTTCAAGATTTAATAAATTGTGTGCTCCAAAAACAGAAAGCGGAATATCGCCCATTTCGGTCTTAAGAAGTACTTTTCCGTTACTGATTTCGTATTCAGGAGTTTTATAAGGTATTTTTCTAAAATAATTTTCAGCATTTTCTACCACTTTTACCACTTCTGCATCTTCCTCGTTATACACCAAAACTCCACCCGGCGTAATGCTAGCCACAAATCTTCTGAACTGCTCGATGTAATCGTCAAATGTTTTGAAAACATTGATGTGATCCCATGCAATTCCGCTCATTAAAGCGATATTTGGCTGATATAAAAGAAATTTTGAACGCAGATCGATAGGAGAGGAAAGATATTCATCACCTTCCAACACCATAAAATCGTTGTCTTCGGTCAGTTTTACCATGCAGTCAAAACCTTCCAACTGAGCTCCCACCATATAATCTACATCTTTATGATGGAAATTAAGCACGTGAAGAATCATCGAAGTGATGGTTGTTTTTCCGTGTGAACCGGCGATGACAACTCTGGTTTTATTTTTTGATTGCTCGTAAAGAAACTCAGGATAAGAATATATTTTTAAACCTAATTCTTTTGCTTTTGCTAATTCGGGATTGTCTTGATGAGCGTGCATTCCGAGAATTACAGCATCAATATCAGAAGTAATCTTTTCAGGAAACCAACCCAACTCTTCAGGAAGAATTCCTTTTTTTTCTAATCTCGATTTGGAAGGTTCAAAAATAGCATCATCCGAACCTGTTACGTGATATCCTTTATCTTTAAGTGCAATTGCAAGGTTGTGCATTGCGCTTCCGCCAATAGCAATAAAATGAGTTCTCAATTTATTTTCCTAGTTTTTTACGTTATTGTTGATGAGTTTCTGAAATTCAGCGGTAATGTTTTGCCAATTGGTCTTGTAATTGGGCATGATCATGCTTCCATCATTTTTGCTGCCTTCATTTACACCTTTCTTAATGTTGATCGATGTAGTCACGTTATCATAAACCTTCTTATGATCTTCCTGAATTTTTCTGAAATTATTTTTTGAAAGGGTCGCTTCCAAATTTTTCAGATCGTCATCAGATACTTTGAAACTTTTCTTGATTTTTTTGCCTTGTCCTTCTAATGAATAATGGGCATCATTTCCTTTTATCAAAAGGTTTTCGTAAGACGGAGCATAGCCTCCGCTTTTAGAATAACTGATATCAAAGTCCTGGTAAACTTTCTGACTGTTGCAAGAAAGTGACGTGAGAATAATTAAAAGTACGCCTAAAATCTTCTTCATTGTCGTTTTAGTTTTGTGAATTATTTTGTTCAGACTTTTTGGCCTTAATTTCTTCATCATAAGTGTGTAGAATATTAAAGTCTTCAGTCTGCTCAATGGCCGTCATTATTTTAAGAAGAATCTGCTGTGCATTTTCCTTGTCGTAGTCAATATCCAAAGGTTTTTTAAACTCCATTGTCGGTTTTACTCCGGTTACTTTTACACGAAGTCCTTTCTTGTCAAAGGCTCTTCTGAAGCCGTTTATTTTAATAGGAATTACAATCGGGCGCTGGTTTTTAACCAATTTTGCCGTTCCTTTTCTTCCCTGAGCAAAAGCTGCAGTAGTACCTTGCGGAAATGTTGCTACCCAACCATTGTCTAGCGCCTTCATAATATTGTCTATCTCACCGAGATCTACCATTCTGTTGACATTTTTACCTTCTGCTCTCCAGGTTCTTTTTACAGTAACTGCACCTGCAATTTTAAATATTTTTGGAAGAATACCCTTATTCATCGTTTCTTCGGCAGCTACATAATAAAAATCTACTCTTGGGTTTAAAAGATAAATAGGATTTTTTATAGTATCTAAATACCCATTATTTACGGCACAAAATGCATGATACATTGCTGCAACATCAGCAAAGTAGGTTTGATGATTTGATACAAAAAGTACATTAGAATCCGGAAGATCCAGCAAATTTTCGGTTCCAGTAATTTTTAGCTTGTTGAAGCCATTGAATCTTCTGTAAGAAACAATTCCCAGAATGAAAATGATTAATCTTTTTAAAAAATAAGGTGTTCCGAATGAATCGGTAAAAATGTTCTTTTTCGCCATTTTTCAATTAAACATAATAGTTGCAAAGTTACATTTTTTTAATCAACTGGCTGAATTCGCTCAGGATCATCGCTGTGGCTCCCCAAATGATGTATCCGTTAAAATTTATTACCGGAACTTCATGTCCGCCAGCTCCGGGAAGTGCCATAATTTCCGGACTGTCTGGTAAGTTTAAGAATGAGGTGATAGGAAATTCTATCACTTCGACAGCTTCACTTTGCTGAAGAATAAATTCAGGATTTTTTTTGGTATACGAAATAAAAGGATAAACATAAAAATTACTTGGCGGAATATAAATAGGGGAGAGCTCCCTTATAATTCTCACATAATGTTTTTCGATGCCTATTTCTTCTGAAGTTTCGCGGATGGCGGTTTGGGCAAAATCTTTATCCAATTCTTCGCGCTTTCCGCCGGGAAGAGAAATTTGTCCGCTGTGGCGGTCTCTTTCGTTTTCGGATCTTACAATCAGCGGGAAGTACCACTCATTATCTTTTAGATATAAAACGATATTTACGGCTGCAAATTTCGGATTTTTTTCTAAAACCTGATCATAGGTGAATACGGGGCGTGAAGGCGGTGAGAAAATTCCGTGGGCATTGGCGCCGGCCAATCCTGCATTTTTTATTTTTCTTAAAAGATCTTTACCAAAACTTTCCATAGCTCAAATTTAGTAATATATCTTGTAGAAAGGAAGCGTAAAAATGTTAATTAAAAATAATTTTCTCAACAAAATAAATGTATTTATATGTGATTTTTGAGAAAAAGGATGAATTAACTTGATGTCAGTATTTACTTACAATTCTTTGTTTTTCCTTGTATTTTTATCGATAGGAAAAACAAAGTTTTTAAAATGAATGTACTTAATAAGATAAACAAAGGTATTTGACTTCGTCGAATCTTCGATTTCATTTAGATACGAAATACTAAAACGTAAATCATCATTTATTTGACATGATGGTATCCGAAAATTTTGCAAGGCGTTGAATTATTAGAATATTTTATCAGAAAATAAAAAAAAACCTCCAGAAAAACTGGAGGTTGTAGAATGTTTTTTTAATTAGAATATCCGCTCAATTCTTCTTTTTTAGAATTGTAGATTTTGTATTCTAAGTACTTGAAAGAATCCCTTGGTATAATGGTTACCCATTTTTTATACTTCAAAAACCACTTCATCTGGATGCTTTTAAGACCTTTAGTAAGGTAAGCTTCTACGAAAGGGTGTACATGCAGGAAAAGTTTTCCTTTTTCTTTCTGCATAATGGTTCTGATGGTGTCTCCCATTTTCTCAACAATCACGATCGGAGCTACTATTTCTCCGTCTTTGTTGGGGTTTTCTTCTTTGGTATCGATCTGTTTTTCCGGACGGTTTCTCTGTCTTGTGATTTGTATCAATCCAAATTTACTTGGTGGTAAAATTTTGTGACGTGCTTTGTCGCGGCTCATTTCTGTTTTAAAATGCTCATACAAATCTCTTCTGTGATCGGGATTGGTCATGTCGATAAAATCGATCACGATGATGCCTCCCATATCGCGAAGACGTAATTGTCTTGCTATTTCTGTGGCTGCCATTTTATTTACATGCAGTGCATGCTCTTTATTGGCACTGTTTCCGGCGGTAATATTATTTCCGGAATTGACGTCGATTACGTGCAGCGCTTCTGTGTGTTCTATCACCAGATACGCGCCCTTTGAACTAGGAATATTTACATGTTTTCCAAAGCTTTGTTTAAGCTGTTTTTCTACATTATAATATTCGAGAAGAGGAATATGGGAGTCATAGAACTGAACGATGTTTTTTCGTTCCGGAGCTATTACTTCCAGATAATTTTTCATTTCGTCTACCATTTGCTCGTCATCGCAAAAGACATTTACAAAATCCTGATTAAAGTTATCTCTCAAGATCGATGATGCTTTATCATCTTCGCTCAAGACTTTAGAAGGTACTTTGTTTTTCTGAATATTCTTAAAAGTATTCTCCCATTTCTGAATCAGTTGATTCATATCATTATGGAGATCAGCTACTTTCTTTCCTTCTGCTACTGTTCTGATGATGACTCCAAAACCTTCCGGTTTTATACTGTCGATCAGGGTGCGAAGTCTTATTTTTTCTTCAGAACTGCTTATTTTTTTTGATATTGAAACTTTATTGTCGAAAGGTATCAAAACCAAAAAACGTCCTGTTAAAGAAATTTGGGTAGAAATTCTGGGTCCTTTTGTGGAGATTGGCTCCTTAGTAATTTGTAATAAAACGATATCATCTTTGGCGATGATCTTATCTACAGTCCCGTTTTTGTCGATTTCAGGTTGAATCTCAAAGTTTTTCAAGCCTGATGAAACCTGCTTTTTGGATACCGAATCTTTTAAAAATTTTCGGTAAGTAAGGTATTGCGGTCCCAAATCCTGATAATGCAAGAATGCATCTTTGTCGTATCCGATATTTACAAATGCGGCATTAAGGTTGGGAGCAAGTTTTTTTACTTTTCCTATAAACAGATCTCCTACTACAAAATCATTTTTGTCTTCTTCCTCATGAAGTTCACATAGTCTTCCATCCTCCAGCAAAGCAATCTTTGTAAGATCATCTTCATGCGAAACTATTAGTTCTTTCTTCATTTTTAAAATTAAAGATAAAAAGATTGGTGATGAATTTGAGGTAATGATTGCTCATTTTGCTCAACTTATTACTTATTTTACATAACAAAATATAGTCGGTGAATATTAAAAAATTAAAAAACACCAACTATATTATTATACTAAAAATCCCGAAGGAGATTATTTTTTCTTATGTCTGTTCGCTCTTCTTCTTTTCTTTCTTTTGTGTGTTGCAACCTTGTGTCTTTTTCTTTTCTTTCCGCTTGGCATAATGTTTAAATTTTTTTTAGTAACTCGTTAATATTAATTATTTCTCTTTATTTTACTGCAACCTTAGTTTTTACTTTCTCCACAAAAGATTTTGATGGCTTGAAAGCAGGGATATTATGTGCAGGAATTTCTATTGCAGTGTTCTTAGAGATGTTTCTTCCCGTTTTTGCTGCTCTTGTTTTCACGATGAAAGATCCAAAACCTCTTAAGTAAACATTGTCTCCATTGTACATAGAAGTTCTGATCTCCTGCATAAAAGCTTCTACAACTTTCTGTGTTTCATTCTTTTCGGTCCCCAATTTATTTGAGATGGTGTTTACCAATTCTGCCTTTGTCATTTCCTTTGTAAATTTTAAATTTTAGGTGTGCAAATTTAGTTAAAAAAAATTGAATAGTAGCAAATTCACGCGAAAAATGTTTCACATAAACTACTGAGAATTCTATCTTTAGTATAGTATGCCGCTAAAAAGAGTGCTTTTTTTACATGCTGGAATTGTAATATCCGTTCTCTACACAGAAGCGAATGAGATGCAGTTTTGTTTTTAAACCAAGTTTTTCTGTAAGTCTGTTGATGTACGTATCGATGGTACGTGTGCTTAGATTGAGCTTTTCACCAATTTCTTTGTTACTGAAACCTTCATAGCAGAATTTCATTAGCAGAATTTCTGTCGAAGAAAGCTCTTCCTGACTTTTTTTCTGGCGACTCATATATTCCTGAACTGCCAAAGGCTGTTGTTTCCAATTTTCAGAATACGCAGGATAATCAAATTCCTGGGAGGTAATTTGCCCCTTGATGATGTCTTTTATAATATTGCTGTTTTTCTGGCAGTAATAGACATTGGGGATTTTATCTAAAATATCTGCCATGTCTTCCTGATAAGTTCCGGAATAGGTGATAATTGGGGTTTCACTATTATTTTTCCGGATAAACTTTATGGCTTCCATCCCGCTGAGCACGGGCATAAACAGCTCGATGATGAAAACATCTTCTTGTTTTCTGTAGATCCGGTTAATGAGCTCATGGCCGTTATTACAGTCATTGAGTAGCATATTGAATGGGTTTTCCAACAGCGTTTTGATCATTATTTTTTTAAAATAAAAATCGCTGTCGGCAATAGAAAATCTTACCGTATTGGTCAGTAGTTTACTCATTTTATTTTTGTGATTTGGTATGGCAAAATAAAATTCTGCTGACTAAAATAAGAAAATCTTTCGGATCTGAAAATTAAACTTTACATTAAAAAATTGTGAATAGTATTGCATGCATTAAATTTAATTTTGTACATAAATGTTTTTTTTCCTATTTTCACAATCCAAATCAAATCACAAGCATGTCTTCTAATAGAGAAAAAAAATTAAACAAATCTGATGTAAGATTAGGTATATGGAAGTTTATACTTTCATTTATTATATTATCTGCAATATCTTTTATTGCAGTATTCTTCTTTTTTAAGAGTTACGACAGGCAACTTACCGGTGTTGATGAAGAAGTTCGCGCATACCGTGACCTGTTGAATCGTAATAATCTTCTTCATACTCACATTGACAGTATTTATGCAAGAATGGAGCTTTATGATTCTGATAAAGCTTATAACGATAACTATTTGCGCACTTACATTCTGGATAACGTTCGCGAAGCTCAGGAAATTATGGGCGCCGACAGTGCTACCAATTTAAAGCATTATGCCGTTTTAATGCAGAAAATTAAGCCCATGCTTAATCTTAAAAGCCAGATTGTGACTGTTTCTGCCAAACAGCAGATTGCCATCCGCGATGTTCAGGAATGTCAGGGGAAATCTAGTCAGATCAGCAACAAGATGAGAATAGATCCCTCCAGAAAATTTACAGGGCGCAGAAGATAATTACATTATAAAGTTTAGAAACTATGCAGGGACAAGTTACATTATCAAAAAAAGAAAAGCATTACCAATTTTTTTACCTCATATTAATGCTTATTGTTGCTCTTTTCTTCTTGGGAGTTATTTTTCTTAAGGGTTTTTCATCTCCATTTTCTGAGGCAGATACTAATGCATTGCAGATATTAGATCAGAAAGTAAAGTTTGATCAGCAGCAGAAAATAGGTTTAAAATTAATAGATACAGCTTCAGCAAGAGTTAATAGACTTTCTATGGAAATTCAACAGCCTGTAGAAAGAAACGATGCTGAGTATGCAATACAGGATTTAGCTAACACATTTCAGAATGTTGTGGTCCATGATCAACGAAAAATGGCTTTCCCGCAAATAGGAAAATTTATCAAAATGAATATGGTTGATAAAGAGAGAATTATGAAGATGAACGAAACGACCAAAACATTTGAAAAACAGTTTGAAGAATGCCAGTTGGGATACAAAGAAAAAAGCCAGACCCTGAGAGAACGGAATAATTCTTTAAACCCGAGATAACACCAAAAAATATACAAAACACATCACAAAAACTTACTATGAACTATTTTCAAAAGAACAGGAAAAACATCATTATTGGTGTAATCGTCACATTGCTTATTGCTGCACTCGTTGCATTATGGCTGCAAAAAAAGGTCATTCATTCGGCAGATGATATTGAAGGAGTAGTTTTTCCCTCTACGCTTTCTACTGGTGATACGTTAACATTTAATGATAAAACATCATTTGCGAAATTCAAAAAATGGGATTTTGGTGATGGCCAGACTTCAGAAAAAGACAAAGGAATTCATTTTTACACTAAGCCGGGTTATTACAATGTAACCTTGATTATTGATAATAAATATTCTAAATCTTTTCCGATCATAGTTTCTTCAAGAGGAATACCAAAACCTAAAGACAGCGCCACCACGGTAACTAAAATTGATGCTCAGACTCAGGCAATGCAATATGAAAATGTGCAGTTTCGTGCCCTTTCAGATGCTACGCAGTTTACCTGGAGATTTGGCGAGAGCGGGAAAATCGATGCTAAAGACAAATTAGCTATTTATGCGTTTCAAAAACCGGGAGATTATGTAGTTACGCTTTACACGGAGAAAGATTTAGAGCCAATTCAGCATCGTATAAAAATTTTACAGGCATATAATTCTATGCAGGACGAAGAGCCGACTTTAGACGAACTGTATGCTAAAAAAGATAATGATTTTAAATATCATCTGCAGCAGATTGCGAATGGTAACAGCTTCAATATGCATTATAACTATCTTTTGAAAACTTATCTGTGTAACAATGAAAATACAATTGTAAAAGTTGCCGACAGCAAAGTCAATAATTTTTACCTGTATTGTGCGGGGCTTCAGTTTGATAAAAATACAGTGATACAGTCTGTAAAACTGAATTTTGATGACGGAATGACTTGTGTAACCAAAGTTGACATCAACCAAAGCAAATAATAAATTGTTCGTTATCGGGCATCACACCAATTATAAAGAAAATTAAGATGAAAAATAAATTTCCTCTAGCGGCTTATTACATCGGGCTTTCAGTTTTACTGACGAGCTGTCAGGTAAAATTACCGTCAAAAAAAACTCCTGAGCCACAACAATATGGGCAGATCGACAATGCGTCTGTAATCAATGGTTTTCCAAAAAAATCAGCACCTTGGATCGTTATTTCAGACCGATCAAGAAATACAGCTTATCTTGATAAAAATGATGAGAAATCATATAAAGAAGTAAAGTTTTTGGAACCTCTAATGGTTTTAAAACATAGAGATGGAATGGTAAAAGTAGCAGAATATATTCCTGATGCTTTAATGAAAAAAGTTTCGTCAAAATCGATAAAAACCTATGGCTGGATCTCAGAATCTGATCTGTTGCTTTGGAGTAACTCTCTAAAAAGCGAGAAAACCGGCTATCCGGTAAGAGTGGCAGTTGTTCCCAATAATCCTGACGTTATAAAAAGTGCAGAAAGATATTATAAAAACGACTCTATTATGGTTTTCAATTCGCCAAGCCTTATTGAGGCTGCCGATGTGAAAATTCCAAACGGACAAATGGTGTACGTTTATAAGCAAGCAGAAAATAACAAACGTTTTTTAGTCGGGAAAAAGCCTAGAATCGATATGGATAGTATAAGTACAGGCTTATACGGTTGGGTGAGTTCTAATGTAATTTCGGCCTGGGGCGAGCGTTCTGCCGTGAAAATGAAAAACCCAACAGGTATTAAAGAGACCACGCTAGGAATTCATGAAGGTTCTCCCGGAGCTGCTGATCAAGAAAATCGTACCGCTGTTCTGTTGACAGATGTCAATAAAAGACCACCTCTTGAAAATATTTATCCTGTAACATTAGCCTTAAACGAAGAAGCAAAGCCAGATGTGAAAACGAAGTATTTTACCAATGTTTTAGACTACAGTAAAAACTTTGTTAAGAATGTACTGGGAGAGCCTATTATTTTTGACCGTTACAAAGAGATAATTGATAAAAATAAGAAAATAAATATTGTTTTTGTTGTCGATATAAGTGAAGCAAATAAGCCTTACATACCAATTGTAAGCTCACTTTTGCAGGATCTTCAGTTAAAATTTGAAAAGCCTACTTACTTTAATTCTGTAAAATACGGAGTTGTTTTATATAAAAACAATTCTTGTGGAGAAAATGTGATTCCGTCACCGTTAAGTAAAGATTACAATAAGGTAATGGCATTTATTGAAGATAAAATGAATGAAATGAATTGTCCGAGTAATATTGGGAATCAGCCTGTAAATGAAGGTTTGATTGCCGCAGGAAATTTACTTTCTGATGTTCCTGATGAAGCTAATATTGTAGTTACTATCGGTACTTCTGCTAACCGAAGTGGAAATATGTATAGCGTGATTGGATCATTGACGCAGGCTCAGGCAAGGCTGATTATGTTCCAGACTAATGCTCGCTCTTCCGATACTTACAACGATTTTGTCTTGATATCGGAGAATGTAGTGACCAACACGGCCAAAAATGTCGCTGAATTAAAAAAGCAAAAAATCATCAACCAAAGTGAGGTCTTAACCAAGAATAATTTTAATCTGATAGAAGGGGATGCTGGCTTCTTTTCTTTAGATTTCCCTAAACAAAGTATGGCTCAGGGATTCGTAATCTTTCCTAAAAAAGGAGATATTACTGCACCGGGTCTTTTGGTGAAATCTGTAGATAGTCTGATTGCTCAGGTGACTTATGATAATGAAATGATTGATAAATCTTTGAATGAACGTTTTCATTCTTCGGTGGGTGCAGGAAAAACAGAAGTAGACTTCAAATATAAATATCTGTATCCGGGATTGACGAATCCTGTTCCTGCAGGTATTGCAGCTCAGCTTATCAATTATGGTAACCCTTTTTTAGCGAAAGGATATATTCCTAAAGAACTGATGGATTATAAGCAGAATATGGAAAAAGGTATTCTTGTTTCAGAATCTGAATATGATCAGCTAAAAGCTTTCTACAAAGAAGTTTATGAAAATACGGGTGCTGCAAGAACAGATTTTAAGCAAGGAAGAGCGGTCAGAGAATACATTAAATTATTAAAAAAATACAATCCAACGCTTAAGTTTTTAGATAAAGGAGAATTATATAAGCAACCAATGTCTTATGCAGTGGGTGTAAGTACAGGTTTTGACAATTCTGACGAAGAAAAAATGTCAAAATTTATGCTTAAAGGTTGGATGAAGTCTGATATTATCACCAATGAAGAGGCCAGAACTTATTTTAAATATTACAAAGATCTTGCAGACAGAATGCTTACATACCGAAATAATCCTGCGGTAAAAATTAAGCAGAACGGGCAGGAATTCTATTGGCTAAACGAATATTTTATGCCAACAATGCTTCCTGTAGATGAACCGGAATATACTCAACATTAATTAGTTATGATATAAAAAAACGGAAAATTAATTTTCCGTTTTTTTTATGTTAGAATACTTTTTGTTATCTTTGAGTACCAAACATCACATTATGTCTACTCAATCATCATCTCATGATGGTAAACACTTCGTCGTTCAAAAAGGAACATGCCAGTGTAACCAAGGAGACCAGTTTCCTAAGCATATCGTCAATGCTCACAACAAACATTTCTGGAATGATTCTGCCGGAAACGCAAATTATTTAGCCGTTACAGAAGATGACCTTCAGTTTGATCCACCAGGACCAAGTTTTGGAAAATGTAAATTAAAACCCAGTTCGGGTGGTTATCTTCCGTGCGCTTATGCTCCAGCCGGAAAGTGGCAAAAGACCTACGAAAAAGTTCTGGTGATGGGCAAAAAATGTGTGACAGAAGTTTCTGAACTGCAATGTACAACAGGTGGGAAAATTACGATTAAAGATCACGGACAGCGTGGTGAAATGAGTAAAAAGAATGTGAAAAATGCTGATGCAAAAGTAATCAGACATGTAAATCCTCTTGTGGATGTGAATGACTTCAAAGAAACAGTAATGGAAAGCGAAATCGACGCTTATTAATCTTTAAACTTTCCTGAAATGTCTAAAAAAGGAGTTTCAAAAATATCCGGAAATCCTTCTCCAAAAGTAGGGGAGGCGGTTACTTACACAGTTACAGATTGGTATCCTTCCACACCACAAAACCAAAGAAATCCGGCTAATGTTATTTGGGAATTATTTAAAAAAAGATCCAACGGAAGATTTACTTCAACCAACATCAAAAAAACGGGTGTTGGGAATTTTACTTTCGGAGAAGTTGCACAAAAGCATACCTATCGTTTAGAAGCCTATCTTTTTGAGCCTGAAGGAGAAGGTGCATCAACAATTGAAATCAATCCTCAACCTGAAGTTGTTCCGAAAATTGAAAAAGTAGAACTTCAGTATGTAGACGATTCACCAGGAACAGTTTTCAGTTTTAGAGAAAAAATGAGAGCTCGTGCACAATGTGTGAATTTGAATGGAAAAAAATTAAAATTTACTCTGTGGGAAGATGATGCAACAGGTGAAGGACACGATGCAAAAAATCTTTTAATTGAAACAAAAGATGCCACCGTCGACAGAACCGGAGTTGCTACTGTCGAGTTTATGCTCACCCGGGCTTTGATGCAAAAAGCAATGCAGGGAGAAACTGATCCCAAACAACTTGAGTTTTATGTTACGGTAGAATATTTTTCACACAATAAACATGCAACAGATAATGTCAATGTAAATAATCCTTTGCATACACCTGCGCCAACTCCTCAACCAAGACCACAGCAACCGGCAAATAATCATAGTACTCCGCCTCAATCAACACCTGAAACTTCATCAAATAATGCTCAACCCAGAGCTGAAAATTCTCCTGCTGTAGAAAAACCTGCATCACAGATGGAAGAAAGGCAAGTGGCTGGTCAGAGTCCAAATCCATCTGAAGAATTACATGATTATCAGGAAGCTCAGGGAACGATTCAAGCTGATCAGCCACCGACTCCGCAATCAAATGAAGGGAAAACAGTAAGTATTGTAGAAGATTCTTCGGTGGAAGAATTTTTGGATGCTTATTTTGCTAAAAAAGAATATACCAAACAGACAGGTGAAGCTGCCGGAACTTTGGAATATAAGTTTGGAAGCAACGGCAATAAAACGGCTACTGATGCAGAAAAAGAAAAGATCGCAAAAATTATTTTTGGAAAGCCTGCTGTAAAAGCATTGGCAGACAAGAAAGAATATACAACTCTGGAAGCCATTAAACAGGCTCTCTCCAAAGAGGTTTACAATAAAGATGAAAAAGTAAGTTTCCAAACCTTTAAACTGGGAGGCGAATTAAAGAAAATTACTTCAGCACCTTTAGATACAAAATTATATTTGGTGGCAAAAACAGCGGGTTCAGGTCTAAGCGACAAACAGGCTACGATTATCATTAAAGAAAAAGATGGATTAATCAAAGGTTCTGCAGACGCTGTTCTACCAATTTTAGAAATTAGTGAAGAACAAATGGATCAGGCTACTCCGACCACAGGAGAAGTTCCGGGAACTGAAAAAAGTGAGTTCACAGGGAAAATAGAAAACGGAATGGTGAAAATACCAGTTCATCTGAGACCGAAATCGGATGATGAACTGAAAGAATGGAAGGAGAAGATTTCTAAAGGAAAAGAAGATGGGGAATACACTTACAAATTTGGTGGTGAAAATAAAGTTACCGATGAAAATTCTAAAAAAAGAGTTGCAGAAGCCATTTTGAAAAACGCAAAAAATGGAAATACGAATAATGAAAAAATAGCTGACGGTAAAACTGCTTACATTGATGATATCGAAAAAGCTCTTGAGATAAAAACATATCAGAAAGATCAGACAATTAAGTTTAAGCTTTATAAAAAAGAAAAAGAACTTCTTTATCTTCAAGCCAAAGCCCAAGGAGAAAAACAACATGATAAAGAATTTTTGAAAGCAGATGGGGAATATTTTGAGGTAGGAAAAACTAAATATATTATATTTCCTTTATTAATAAAGCCAAGAAATGATGTTAATGGTGCGAATAGTAGGGATTACTGGGGTGAAGATAAAACCAATCAAACGACTTATGAATACAACAGAGACGGTGGCGCACGTAAGCATGCAGCCAGAGATTTAGAAACCGAAAGTAATGAAACTGTAGTTGCAATTGCAGGAGGAACAGTTTTAGAAGCTAAGGCATTTTATTTAGGTACACATCAGGTTACTATTCACCATACTATCCCAGATGGCAGAGAGTTTATAGTAAGATATGGAGAATTAGATCCAGATAGCCTTAAAGTGAGCAAGGGTGATACTGTAACCCAAAAACAAGAATTAGGGAAAACTGGAAAAATGACAGGTATTTCAAGATATATGATACATTTTGAGCAATATACTGGTGCAGAAGGTTTTGAAGTGGAGAATTACAGACTTACTCAAAATGATAATCCACCATTTAACAGAAGGAAAGATTTAATTGATCCTTTAGAAATTTTGCAAGAAGGGTATAGAAATACATTTGAAAGCGGTGAGAGTGGGGACAGAGTGAATCCGGACACTTTAACTTTTTCACAAAATGGGTTAGATTTTCTAAAAGGATACGAGAAAGAAATAAAACGAGATGGTAAGCATGTTTATTTTGATGATGATTACGAATATTGCACTATTGGTTATGGTCATCTTATTGCCGGAAAAAATAGTTGTGCAAATATTACGATACCACAAAACTTCGTTAATGGTTTAACAGATGCTGAAGCAAATACTCTATTAGCTAATGATGTTTCACGAATTTCAAATTTAGTAAAATCAAAAGTTACTGTAAATCTTTACCAGTACGAATTTGATGCCTTGGTAAGTCTGGCCTTTAACGTGGAAGCTGCAGTTGGTTCAGACTCAACATTATTAAGAAAATTAAATGCTGAAGATTATGAAGGTGCAGCAGATGAATTTAAAAATTGGAGAAAAGCTGGTGGTGTGGTAGCGCCTGGCTTAGTAAAACGAAGAGCTCAAGAAACAGATATATTTAAAAATAATGTTTATGATTCAACACATTAAATATTTTATAATCCCTTTGCTGATTTTTACATCGGTTTCCTGTCAGCAGAGTACGAAACCTACTAAAGAAAAACCTGTAAAGTCTGAAAATATTTCTAATATTACTGTAAAAGACAGTAGAGTATTTGTTTTTTATAAAAGCTTTGGTTTTTGTAATAGTGCGGTTGATTATTTTACTCAAAAAGAGGCTGATGATTTATATGCTGATAAAACTTTTAATATTAAGAAAAGTGAAGAGAAAGAAATCGATCTTTTTTCTGTTCTTGATGAAGAAAAATGGAACTGTTTAAAAGAAAATCTAAATCTGCAAAATACTAGTCAAATTAAAGTTGTTAAAACCAAAGAAGATTTTCCCTTTGACAATTTACTGTTGATTAATGATAAGTATTTACTTGTTTCCCGTGATGGCTATTTTTTTGTTTTTGCAACAAAGGAAAAACAAAAAATACTCGTAAGTGATGAAAAAAATGATAGGGATAATTTAGAAAATTTTACCTCTTTATTTAATGTGAAACTTACCGGACTTTCTGTTGTTAATAATAAGAAAAAAAATATATATGAGAAATATGGTTTAGATTTTACAATGCTTTGTAATTGCAATTCTCCATCAATGTATGTAAGTAATACATCTAAATATCTTACAATATTCAATTATTGCGATCAGGCAGATGTTAAAAATATTAAAAATAAATTTACCTCAAAGATTACTAAATTAGAAGTGGCTAATAAAAAACTTGTTATATCAACAGTATCTGGTTTAAAAATTAGCTTTGAAAAATTTGAGAATGAAAATTTGTTTGAAATGAAAGTACTTGAAGGTAAATTTCCTTTAAAGTATGTTGGAACTGATGTGAAGAGTATTTATACAACACAACCTGAGAAATTTCAAAAAGTAAATTGCGGCAATTATAGCGGTTAAGTTTTAATCAATATTGAAGATGAATAATTCAAATCTCTGACTCTCATTCATACCACAAAAAGAAATAGAAAAAAATATAGATTAAGTGTATAAATATTAATCCCGATCAGACCACACAAACAGGAATTTAATATGAAAAGAGTAACCTATATTTATATACTGTCAGTTTTATTAACTTTTTTATCTTGTGGTAAAAATAGTAAAACAACGATAACTGATGCCGAAAAAATCAATATCAAATCAATAGAACAGGTTAAAAGGAAAAAGGGACAAAATGATATTTATATCAACAGAGAATTGAACGAAATGACAGAACTTGTCGACGTGAAAACCCTGAAGTTTGAAAAAACGCCTATCGACAGCATTTGGTATGGTTTATATAATATAACAAATAGTGAAAATTATATATTTGCAGTTCATAAGTTTTTAGAAAATCCGGATGTGGCAAAGTATCGAATTGTGGATACCGTTAATCTCAAATCGAAAAATATTGATGTGAAAATTGAAGAATTTTCTGATCACAAAATTTTAAATTTATTGTTGGATAAAAAACTTGTGAAAAAATGGACATTTAAGTTGAATTCTAAAAATGAACAAAATAGCATCAATGGAAAAGAGGATCAGCTTCGTACAATAACTGATGATAAACAACTATTTAAAACTGCTAATTTTACTTACTTTATTAAAACAGTCTCCTTTACTGAAGAAAAGAAGCCGAGAGCACTCCAAATAAAGATAATTGATAAAAGTGCTCAAAATCAATTAATTAATTTTAATCCTGAATATATTTATTCTGTACCAGAAGAGGCAGTTTCTTTTTTTAATGATCCAGATATAAATCAGAAGATCAATAAGCAAAACTTACCGGAATTTATAATTGTGGATATCATTTTCGATGGTTTAGAAGATTTCGTTATTGCAAATTATGTGGGTGGAAATGCAGGAACACTATATGCATATTTTATTCAGGATAAAGACGGAAAGTTCAAAATTGACCATTACTTGACAGATCAGGTTAGATTTTTTCCAAGAAATATAGATTTTAAAAATAAAACTTTGACATTTTTGCATTTGAGTGGCTGTTGCAGCCAAGTTAACTTTAAGGTTCAATTACAAAATTCTAATAAATGGAAGCAAACTTTTTATGAAGAAAAGCCTTTGTGATATTTTTGAAAAGGCAATGAGTGCAAGAACTGATTGACGGATAGATCCACTCAATAGTATTTCAGAATTAGACACAGGTGTGAATTAAACTCCCAATCAAGAAAACTAACCACGAAAATAAGAAACACATCATGAATAAAATTACCATTCTAGTATTACTATTTTCTTTCTTACTTGCCAATTGTCAAAAGAAGCCAATTCTGAAAAATGATAGAGTAGAAGCCAATAATACTGAAAAGGTCCAAACAATAAATCTTAATCAATATACTAACAATACAAATTATTTCATTAAAACATTTGATGTAAACAAAGATGGAATTAAAGATAAAATTGTGAGTCATAATCGTTATTTGGGAGATGAATTATTGTTATTTTTAGGAGATAAAGGCAGTAATTATAATTTGGCTCTAAAATCGACTAACTTTTCTGAAGACGGAGGAAATCAGATAACTGATATTAAAGAGACGAAAGAAGGATTCGAAATTATTACCCAATTTCCGGATAGAGGATATCTTCAGAATACTATTTTGTTTCGGGTATAAATAATAAGCTTATTTTAAAAAAAATTCAAAGCGAATCTGAATCCTGGCAGGATGGTTATATGGAAAAGTGCAGTCAAAATATTAATGTTGATTTGAAAAAATCCATAGCAGAACTTTCGAAAGTAATAAGCAATACAAAAAAGAACTGCACTAAAATATATAATAAACAGTCTAAAGTCAAAAATTAAATATGGATATTTTTTTAGTAATATGAAAATAATCTTAAAACTAAAGTGGATTTTCTTAATCCTAATTTTCATTAATTGTAAAGAACCAAATACGAAAGAAGTATCTCCTGTGAAAGCTACTTTTCCTAAAGAATTTAGTAAAATCGAGGATAAGGATGAGCTTTATGTAGGAAAAGAATTTTATTCGGGGGATGAACTCAATACCTACACTTTCCTTAAGTCAGGTAAAATACATGAAAATGATAGTTTAACGTATTCTATTTATAAAAAAAATAATGAAGAAGATTATTTGTTCACTATAGAAAAGTTGGTGTCAAATGAAGATCAGGAACGATACAAAATAGTTGATGTATTCAAATTTACTGATTATAATTCTGCCGATAATAAAGTCGAAATAAAAAATCAGAAAGACGGGTATTCAGTTTTACTTTTAGATAAAGATAAAGTTTTAAAAAAATGGGATTTCATATTAAAAAATAGTGCAATTAATAAAAGCTGGAATGGGAAATATGAATGCAATTTTCTTCGAATTAAAGAAGAATCTGCTGATCCACGTGCATATGCGATGATTTATATTGATATTAAAGATAATAAAGCGACCTTTCGATTAGATAGCTATAATGAGATTTTAGACAAAGATTTACTTATCCTGAATAGTAATCCAAACAAAATTATTCTACAGGAAAAAGATAACAGCGATTCAAAATTTTCAATTATAGGAAAAAATGATGACTTTATTCTGACCAGCGATTTACTGGATAAAACCACGGGTGAAATTACAACCTACAAGCTAAAGAAAAAGAAATAGCAGAGATCAAACTGAATGTCTAAAACTTAAAAAGCCGATCACAAAAAAGCTAAATAATCAAACTTAGTTTTAAAAATAATTAGTAAATTAATGATCTCTTTTCATAAACACAATATCATAAAGGCATTTATAAAAACATGATGATCCATTTTATACTTCCCGGAGATACACTCGAAAATATTGCTGAAAAAATCAGGCTTGAAAATCCTGTTTATCTCAAAGAATTTCACAATCAATATTGCCTGAAAGAAGATTTTATTGATGATAATTTGATTCCCGGAAAAAAACTGTTGTTACCCGATTTTGCGAAAATCAAAGCATATAATGATAAAAATGATGCTCCTTTTAAAAGTCCTGAATTAAACCCAAAAATCGTTTTTGATCCGATTGGTTTTGATGAAAAATTTAAGATTAAAATTAAAGAATCATCTAATGCTGAAGGTAAAACCGTTGAAAACCGTTTTTCGTATATCGCATCACTACAATGGATAAAAAACGAGTTTGATGATCATCTTTTTCATTTTACCAAAGATCAGTTTTCAAATCAGAATAATACAAAAATGGAAAGCCTGGCGATTGAAAGTATGAAGTCTTTATATCCAATCGAAGTTTTTGTGAATCCTAAAGGACAAATTTTACGCACCGGAATTACAAGGGAAGTCTTAAAAAATTTTAATCAGATTAAGGCTAAATTATTAGATTTTTTTCCCGATAAATATGCTAAAATATATCTTGAAGAATTTGAATATGTTGCTTTGAATCATGATGTTTTTGATCAGAAAATGAAAGAAGATTGGTTTTTGAAAAACTACTTTTCATCTTTCCGAAATCCTTTTGAAAATGGAAAATCTTTTTTTGAAATGTATTTAGATAAAACCTTATTAAACGTTCAGCAGACTGCAAAATTGACGGATAACAAAGAAGAAATTTTATTACATCAAACCTTAAAAAGTAAAGAAGAAAACCAAGATGATTTCACAGGAGATGTAACGGTTTTTAAAAGCAATGGAATGATTGAATCTTTGAATGCAGTATATTCTTACAAAGAATTTTCAGTTTCCTATTCCACTGAATTTTCAATTGAAAATATATAAATTAAACATTTTTTTTAATTCCCCGTAATTTATCATTGTATTTCTTTGTTAAGTTTACACCGTTGTTTAATTTAAAATCAGTCAATATTTAAAATTCTTTGTTTCCATTTGCGTTAAATTAACGCATTTTTTATTGTAATTAATTGATTTTTAAATTGTTGTATTTGTTTGTATTTTTATCCGAAAAAGCTTTAATTTTTAAATATTTTCATAAAATTCGTGCATCCGTGGCAAACCAATTTACTTTCAATTATCATCTAAAAACCCACGGAATATATATCTAAAAAAAGACTGCTTCAAAATTGAAACAGCCTCTTTTTATATTTTCTAAAACTTACTTAATCACAAATTTTAGACTAGATTCATCAAGCTTCAAAATATAAACTCCCTGCAAAAGACTTTTAATTTTAATTGACTTTCCATTTTTGAAAGGATTGTTAATAGTTTGCATTACTTTCCCTTGTAGATTATATATTTCCGCTTTTTTAATATTTTGCGTTTCACCTTTCACAAAAATTTCCTGATTCGTAATAGGGTTTGGATAGATCTGTAATTCTTTTGGCTCGGCAATAGTATTTGTCGTTTGGCTTTGTCTTGAGGCAGAATTATTGCAAGTCCAGCTCAGGTTATCAATCGCCACTCTGTTGCTTGTAGAATTATTCACTAAAGTCACCACAACATTCCCTGAAACGTTGATATTGTTAATTGTCGTCGTAGTTGCCGTTGTGCTGTAAGGAACTGTTCCTACATTTACACCATTTACCTGAACGGTCAAATTTCCATTACTTCCACTGAATTTGAGTTGAGTTGTAACCGTCAAAGATCCTATTCCGTTTGCAGAGCTGCTCGATTTCAAAGATCCGTTTCTTATCGTTATTGCTTTGTTGGAAATGGTTTGATCGGTTCTTGAATCTGTTGCCGTCCATGTAATTCCGTTACTCGTCCATGTTTTTGTTGAATATGATGACGAACTGGCTGTTGGAATTGTCTCAAAAGTTTCATTTACACAACCTGTCGGATTCGGATTGGTAGTTCCTGCGTTCGTCGTTGCTGAAACTGTAGTGCTGTTGGCTGAAGAGTTTCCTGCAGCATCTTTAGCTTTAATGTAAAAACTGTAGCTTGTAGAAGGATTTAGCCCTGTCACTGTTGTAGAAGTTGAAGAAACATTGGTTTTTAAGCTTCCATTCATATATACATCGTAAGAAGTTACGGCTACATTATCAGTTGCTGCATTCCATGTAAGAGAAACAGTGTTGGATGTTTTTCCTGAAACAGCTAAATTAGTAACCATTGTCGGAGCTTGCGTATCTGTTGTTGGAGCTTGTCCGCCCCAAATTTGGTTCACATAACTCGGATTGTCGATAAATGGATTTCTGTTCCCCTGAAAAGTATACGATGCATTGTTTCTGTTGATTTCTGCTTGCGAAACCGGATCCTGATTATGCCAAGCGAGAAGTACATTCAGCTCCCACGTTTGTAGTCCCGGAAAAGCAGAACTGCCAATCATATTTCCAGTGGAAAATGTTGATAATTTGCTTTGGTATCTTGTCACAAAATAAAAAACCATTCTTGCTACATCGCCTTTAAATTCATCAATGGGTTCAAAGACCGTCCCGGAAAATCCTGCAGATGAAGAGCTTCCCAATTTTGAACCGTTTTGAGAAGTAAAACTTGCGCTTCCCACTTTTCCGAAAGGATAATTAGAACGCATACCATTTACTTTTCCATCTGTAGCTCTGATGAAGTGAACATCATTTTTCATTGGCGAAGCTTCATTAAAAAGACTTTGAGGAACAATGTGTTCACGATTATAGCAATTTCCTTCAGTAGAATAGGTGCCGCACTGATTATTTCCCGGAGTAAATTTGTAGGGGTCGACAGAGCTCGGTCTTTCTGAATAAATATCAAGAATAGAACCGTCATTTTCATAATTTTTATCAATGTCGGTGGTTTTATAAGCGGTCCAAAGCCCGCTGTATCCTTTGTCTTGATGACCGTTGGTAATAATGGTGCTTAAAGCTGTTTTTAAAGAAGCTCCAGACAATCCGTTCGCTGCATTGTAATATCCTGCCGGAGCTTGTGCATAGGCAAGCTGGGAGAATACTACGCATAAAAGTAGTTTTTTCATAATAATATTATTGTTGGTAAGATTAAAATAATTTGGTGAAAGTAAAATTACACTATTATTAATATTTCTATGAAATATATTAAATTTTATAGACTAAATTATAAAGATTATTGTTTCTATATAAAGCAATCTATAATTCAATCATAAAATATATTTCTTACCATATATTAAATAAAAGTTAATTTAAACATGTTTTATAATTAATAAATATCATAAAAAAGTGTTAACTCTTTAAAATAAGATTGTCTATTTTTGTTTAACTATTTTTATTTAGAATGATTAAAAATTTATCAATTAAAACAAGTATCGTTATCCTGTTTTTCGGAAGCTTTACGGTAAGTAATGCTCAGTGTACGCCAATATCAGAATTTTCTGAAAATTTCGACACTTTGTCATGTTGCAATATGGGAGTAGTTCCCACATGTTGGAATAGTATTTTAACTTCAGGGGGTGGAAATCAGATTATTTCAAGTACATCTCCAGCATCAAGCCCAAGTAATGTGTATCAGACAGGTTACAATAAGGTATCAATTGTAATTATGCCTCCGCTTACCAATATTAATGCAGGAACACATCACTTTAAGTTCAAAGCTCGGGTGAATTCAGGGCAAGGGCTTTTAGACTTTGGTTACCTAACCGATATCAATGATATGTCAACTTTTGTAGTTTTGCAATCGATTGCAATTTCGAATACAACGTATGATAATACATCAGAAAGAATTTTAGATGTTCCGACAACTGTTCCGGTCAATGCAAGATTGGCAATAAGAAATCCTGGAACGACTTGGGCAGGACACTATTGGGATGATGCTGTTTGGGAAGCAAAATCAAATCTGGGTACAAATGATCTAAAATTTAAAGATTTTAAAATTTATCCCAATCCATTTACTGATGCGATTACCATTTCAGAGACTAACCAGATTAAAAAATTACAAATAACAGATGTTTCAGGAAGACTAATCAGAATGATAGAAAAACCATCGTCAACAATTAATTTAAAAGATTTGAAAGCGGGAGTTTATTTTATAACCGTTCATCAGAAAGATGGAAAATTAGAAACCTATAAAACCATCAAAGAATAATTTATTTTTTAGCAGTCTTATTTCTAAGCATATTCAAAAAGTCAACACAATTTTTGTGTTGACTTTTAATATAATTTAAAATTAAAATTTTATTTCTTCATTCCCGGAGGATAGTTAGCCATAATTTCAGCTACAATCTGAGGAATTTGTTTTTGTTTGGCTTTTGGTCTGTCTACAGAGATTCCGCTGCCGATTCCCTGCCATACCAATTTTTGAGTTTGAGCATCTACCAGATCTACAATGATAGCACCTTCGTTATAATTGCTGGTCCAGGTTCTGTTCATCCCGATTCCCCAACCGAAACCTCCGCCCCAGCCCCACATTCCGTAAGGATTTGTGGTATTGATATCGGTAATTTTTTTGTGGTTAGCTTTTACGTTTACAATCAAATCAGGACTTTCTCCCGGCTGAAGACCTTTTGTCTGCAATTGCTTAGACAATTCGTTTAAAACTCTGTCTTTATCGATGTCATTCAGTTTCAAATCGTCGATTCTGATTTTGTATGTTTTATAAGACGTAAAATTAGCAGTTTGAGCATAATCTGAGCGTACTTTGAATGGGCTGCAAGACGACAAACCTAAACTTGCCGCAAGCAAAATAAAAATATATTTCTTCATTTTATTTATTTTTTTTATTGGTTTTTATAAATGTGTCTGTCTTTTTATCATATCCGTACGGGCAGTGTCTGCAACCACTTTTACAACAATGTCCACGTTTAAGATGGAATTTTTCGGTAAAAACTTTGTAACCTTGCTCGTTATAGTAAAAGTCTTCACCTTCTTTGATTTCAAAAAGAGCCATAAGTTAAATCAAAACTTTTATATTTGTTATCATGATAATTGTGTGCCAAAAGCTCCTCAAAAATACAAAAATAAACGGCATTACGCTCTATCCTTTTATTTTCATCAAAAATCCTGAAGATAAGAAGAATAGGGTCTTGATTAATCATGAAAAAATTCATATCAGACAGCAATTAGAGCTGTTGGTGATTTTCTTTTACATCTTATATATAGCCGAATATTATTATCATTTTTTCAGACTTAAAAATGCGCATTTAGCATATCACGCCATTTCATTTGAAAGAGAAGCTTACGCAATGGAGCATGATTTAAATTATTTAAAAAAAAGAAAATTCTGGAGTTTTAGAAAATATTTATAGTAATTATCAATTATCAATTATCCATGTTATCCAAAGTAGCTCAAATAAAAAAACTAATTTTGTTAAAACAAGTATCATTTAGAACAAATGCTATTACAACTTCCGACAGAAACGATTCCAATTCAGGAAATTCCAATTCATAAAAAAGTAAAGCTTTTCATCAAGAGAGAAGATCTTATTCATCCACAAATTTCAGGGAATAAATACTGGAAACTTTTTTACAATATCAATAATTATTTGGAAACTCTACCGGAAAATCCTTTAATTATAACATTTGGCGGAGCCTACTCAAACCATATTTCTGCAGTTTCTGCCGCAGGAAAACTCTCCGGAATTAAAACTTTAGGCATTATAAGAGGCGAAGAATTAGAACAAAAATGGCGTGATAATCCGACCATAGTTTTAGCAAAAAGAAACGGGATGAATTTAAAATTTGTGACCCGTGAAGAATACCGACATAAAGAAAAACTCACTGAGTTTCTGTTGCATGAATTTCCTGAAGCATTAATAATTCCCGAAGGAGGAACCAATAAAAATGCTGTTCAGGGGGTAAAAATGATGCTCAATAACGATACAAAAGATTTTGATTATCTTTGCACGGCAGTTGGAACCGGAGGTACTTTGGCAGGGATTTCAGAGTTTTGTGAAGATAATCAAAAGGTTATAGGTTTTAAAGTAGTTGAAGATTCTTCTTTAGAAAACAAAATTTTGGAGTTAACCTCAAAAAGAAATTTTCATCTAACCGATGCTGCTTTTGGCGGTTATGGTAAAATAAATGATCAAAATGTTCGTTTTATCAATGATTTTAAAGTAAAGTTTAAAATTCCTTTAGAACCGGTTTATACAGGAAAGATGATGCTGAAATTGTTTGAAATGATTGATGCCGATTATTTTCCTGAAGGGAGCAAAATTCTGTGTTTTCATACCGGAGGTTTGCAGGGAATAGAAGGAGCCAATTTGCTTTTAGAAAAACAAAATAGAAATTTAATAATATAAAGCTGAAAGCATGAGGTAATCATGCAAATATTAAAGTACAAGTAAATTACTTGTCAGGCTTTAAAAAATCAAGAAACATGAAAAGACTTTTCTTACTAATTAGCCTTTTAGTTTTATCAAAATTCTCAGCTCAGACCTGGGCTACAGAAGATCAGTACATCCAGAAATTTGCTCAATATGCAGTGGAAGAAATGGAAAAGTACAAGATTCCGGCTTCAATTACTCTTGCGCAAGGGCTTTTAGAAACCGGTGGCGGACAAAGCCGTTTGGCGCAGGAAGGTAAAAATCATTTCGGTATAAAATGTAAAGAAGACTGGACCGGAAAAACAATGAAGCACACCGATGATGCTCCGAATGAGTGTTTCCGTGTGTATGACGATCCTAAACAATCATACGAAGATCATTCTATATTTTTGGCAACAAGAAAATATTACACCAAACTTTTTGATCTTGATATGAAAGATTACAGAGCTTGGGCGCATGGTTTGAAAAAAGCGGGTTACGCTACCAATCCTCGTTATGCATCAATTCTTATCGGAAAGATTGAAAAATACAAGCTGTATGAGTTTGATGAAGTAAATTCTAAGGAAGTTCTTTATGCAGTATTAAAAAAATATCCAGATCTGAAAGACGACCGTACTTTTATGGCGAGAATGGAGCCTGCAAAAGCTACAAAAAAAACAACAACTCCTGTTACTGTAAAAGTTCCTTACAAAGCGACTTCTTATGCGCAACAACAACAGAGAGTGGAAAGAATTAAAACCAAAGCTGAAATCCTTAATTCAATTTTAATTAAAAGCCATCCGAATGGCGGTTTAAAATATATTGTAATTCCTGAAGATACTGATGTACAGTATATTGCTAAGAAATTTAAAATCAGTGAAAGTAAACTGATGAAATGGAATGAGCTCGAAGGAATGGCATTGGCAAAAAATGAAGTTGTTTTCCTTGAATCTAAAAATTCTGAAGGAAATACTGCAATCTATAAAGCCGAATCTGGTGAAGATATGTATGATATCGCACAGAAATTTGGCATCAAACTCCATAAATTATACGCTAAAAACAGAATGGATGAAGGTCAAAAACCATCTGCTGGACAGCTTATTTATCTGATTGACAAAAAACCTAGAAACTAAAATCAGTTGTTAGGTTTTAGTTGATGGTTGTTAGTTTTAAGAACTGATAATTAATCGCTATTAACTAATTACCATCAACTATCAACTAAATATAATGAAATACCAAAGAAGTTCAGCTTTATTTGAAGAAGCTTACAAATATATTCCGGGAGGTGTAAATTCTCCGGTTCGTGCGTTTAAATCGGTGGGTGGAGTTCCCGTTTTTATGAAATCTGCGAAAGGCGCTTACCTTACAGATGCCGATGATAACACGTATGTAGACTACATTAATTCTTGGGGACCTGCAATTTTGGGTCACACCCATCCTGAAGTTTTAGAAGAATTAAAAATTCAGGCAGAAAAAGGTTTTTCTTTTGGTGCCCCAACTGAATTGGAAACTGAAATCGCAAAATTCATCACCGAAAATGTTCCGAATATCGACCAGATAAGAATGGTTTCTTCAGGTACAGAAGCATGTATGAGTGCAATCAGACTGGCAAGAGGTTTTACAGGAAGAGATAAATTTATAAAATTTGAAGGCTGTTATCATGGTCATTCAGATTCATTTTTGATTAAGGCGGGAAGTGGTGCTGCGACTTTTGGTAACCCAAATTCTCCGGGTGTAACTCAGGGAACGGCAAAAGATACTTTGTTGGCGAGATATAATGATTTTGAGCAGGTTGAAGATTTATTCAGACATAATCAGGGTGAAATTGCTGCAGTAATTATCGAGCCGGTTGCCGGAAACATGGGCTGTGTACTTCCAGAAAATGATTTCCTGCAAAAACTAAGAAAAATCTGTGACGAAAATGGTACTTTGTTGATTTTTGATGAGGTAATGACAGGTTTCAGACTGGCTTTTGGTGGAGCACAGGAATTGTATAATGTGAAAGCCGATCTGGTAACTTACGGTAAAGTAATCGGAGGCGGACTTCCGGTAGGAGCTTTTGCCGGACGCAACGAAATTATGGATCATCTTGCTCCAAAAGGTGGCGTTTATCAGGCAGGAACATTAAGTGGAAATCCTTTAGCAATGAGAGCAGGTTTAAAAACTTTGCAAATCACTAAAAACGATCCTGAATTTTTCAACAGATTAGCTAAAACAACAGAAACTTTAGACTTTGAAATCGGAAAAATTTTAAATGAAAAAGGAATCGAACACAGAATCAACAGAAAAGGTTCGATGATGTCGGTTTTCTTCCACATCAATGCGGTTTCCAATTTTGATGAAGCGCAGAATGCCAATCATTCATTGTTTAATAATTTCTTTCATCAGCTGTTGACCAGCGGAATTTATCTTCCGCCAAGTGGTTATGAAACCTATTTCATCAGTGATGCCATCAAAGACAAAGAAATCGATATGACTTTGGAAGCGGTAAGAAAATTTCAGTATTCTTAAAAATCATAAGACATAAATTAGAAAGGATGAGGTGTAAAGCTTCATCCTTTTTTGTTTAAAACAAAAAATTACAATTCGTAATCTATTTGTTTAAACTCTAAAAAGACATTTGAAAATGGAGCGTTAAGAAAATTAAAATTTAATCCGTTAAAAAATTCCCACTGTTTGAGCACGAGACAAAGTTTCAATTGAAGATAAATTTCAAATTCGTGCGAGTTTTGGGAATTTTAGGATTCAATTTTAATTTTTAGCGGAAGTTTCTGCGTCTTGAACTTTTGTTTCTTTTGCTTCAAGGCAAAAGAAAATTATACAAGCAATGTGATAAATGATACAATTCTAAGACCTTAGTTCTTGCTAATTTTGTATCATAGAAATTGAATATGGAAAGGTCTAATAATATTTCGCGAAAAGATTTTTTGAAAAGCTCTGCTTTAGCAATGGCTGGAATTACGTTAACGCCTACAGTGATGAGTGCAAATACGCTTTCTGAAGATAAAGTTTTAGGAGTAAACGGTAAATTAATTCTTAAGAATGTCCGTCTTGAAACCGGTTTTGAATATGAAGAAGGGGAAGTGATCTCTACAAAGACTGATTTGTTTTTAGTGGAAACAGAAAATGGGAAAATCACAAAAATAGCTCCAAATAATCCTAAAGCAAAAGCAGTGGATGCAAAAGGTTTTTTGATGCTTCCGGCTTTTAAAGACATGCATATTCACCTAGATAAAACTTTTTATGGCGACAAATGGCAGGCTGTAAGAAAAAGAAAAGGCGGAGTAAAAGGAATGATTGCTTTGGAAGAACAAATCATGCCGGAAATTCTGAAAAATTCTACTTACAAAGCAGAAAAAATGATTGAATTGATTCAGTCTAAAGGAACTGCTTTTGCAAGGAGTCATGTCAATATTGAGCCTACTTCCAAGTTGGATTCTTTGAAAAATCTACAGAAAGCTTTAGATAATAAAAAGAAAAGTTTCGGAGCAGAAATTGTTGCTTTTCCGCAGCATGGAGTTTTTTACAAAAATTCTGTTCCTTATTTGAAAGAAGCGGCTCAGATGAATATCGATTTCATCGGTGGAGTAGATCCTTACACGATTGATGGAGCGATTGAAAAAACAATTGATTTTACGGTACAACTCGCTTTAGATTATCAAAAAGGAATTGATATTCATCTTCATGAAACGGGAGAGTCGGGTTTGAAAACGGTTGAATACCTTATCGATAAAGTGAATGAAAATCCTTCTCTAAAAGGAAAAACTTTTTTTAGTCATTGTTTTATTTTAGGTAAATTAGATAAAATAAAACAGGAAGAGATTGCCGAAAAATTAGGCAATGCTCAAGTGGGAATTGCTTCAACAATTCCTATTGGAAATTTGATTATGCCGCTTCCGACTTTACAAAAACATAATGTAACCGTTTATACCGGAAACGATAGTATTATCGATCATTGGAATACGTACGGAACCGGAAGTGTTTTAGAAAAAGCCAATCTTTATGCTCAGCTTTACGGTCAGTCGACTGAATTTTTGCTTTCAAGAAGTTTAAAACTGGCAACGGCAAATCTAACCCCTTTGGATGATAAAGGCGTTCAGCAATGGCCGAAAACAGGTGATGATGCCGATTTTGTTTTGCTCAATGCAAGTTGTTCTGCAGAAGCGGTATCAAGAATTTCAAACGTAGAATCTCTTATTTATAGAGGGAACGTAGTATTTTAATTAAATAAAAATCAGGCGATGAAAGTTTTGTTTTTTCTGTTGTGTTTTATCAGTGTAAATGCTTGCGAAAAAAGCTTTTCTCAACCTGTAAAAGAAATTATGATTAATGGTGAAAATGTGATTGAGCTTGTAAAGAGCAATAATGCAGAAGGATTAAAAACGGCTTTGGAAAACGAAGCCGATGTGAATACGAAAGATTCGAGAGGAAGATCTTTGCTGCTTCTTGCCGCGGTAGGAAAAAAGATAAAAATTGCAAAAATCCTTGTCGAATATAAAGCGGATGTTAACCTGCAGGACCAACAGTTGGACAGTCCGTTTTTATTTGCTGGTGCAAACGGACAGACCGAATTGGTGAAATTATTTCTGGAAAACGGAGCTCGTTTTGACGTTTTCAACAGATACAACGGAACGGCTTTAATTCCTGCCTGCGAAAGAGGTCATGTAGAAACGGTAAAAGTTTTGGCAAATACCGAAGGTTTTCCGATCAATCATGTGAACAGATTGGGATGGACAGCCTTGATGGAAGCGGTGATTTTAGGTGACGGAAGTCTAAAATATCAGCAAATTGTTCAGATCCTTAAAGATAAAAAGGCAAAAGATATTCCCGATAACGACGGAGTTAAGGCTTTGGAGCACGCAAAATCTTTAGGTTATAAAGAGATTGTAAAAATTTTAGAATCTTAAAACTGCCCAAACTTAGAGACGCTTGAAGCTTTATTATTTTAAATTTTACATGATTGATATTACTTTTTTTCAATCAGTTTTTCTTAGTATTTGAGGTTTTTTTAACCGCAAAAGAATCAAAAGATTTTACTATGCTTAAGTTATTCAAAAGTTTGCAAAACGAGTGTTAATTAAGTTTTTTACATTTTGTAAGCTTTTGAATTTCTATTCTTCTATCATTTCTTTTGAATCTTTTGCGGTAAAATATTTTTTCTCATGTACTAAGTCAGTTTTTATATAGATTCATGAAAATGATTGACTGCATAAATTTCACTAATTTTAAGCAAAAATCATTCGAATGAGCCGTCGTTCAGATTATTTTCCGGTTTTGGGTATTCAGGATTTCAAGGATGATCATTCTTTGGAAGCCCATCTTCTGTTTAATGAACTTTACGGAGAACGTTCTATCGATGATCCGCACAAACATGATTTTTTTATCATTAATATTTTTGAAAAAGCAAAAGGAAATCATACGATCGATTTTGTAGATTATGAAGTGAAAGATCATCAGATTCATTTGGTTTTCCCCGATCAGGTGCATCAATGGGATATTGAAGCAGGAACAATAGGATATCAATTGATGATCAGCAGAGATTGGTTTGAAAGTTTAATTACGGCTTTGAGATTTTCACAATTATTTTATCAGAATCATCCTGTCATAGATCTTTCAGATATGAGTTTTGAATTTCTGGTTTATGAATTTAAGACTATTAAAAAACTTTTGAATGATGAGAATATCTTTTGGGAAATGATTCAGAAACGTAGCGAAATGATTGGATTACTCATCAGTGAAGCGGTAGAATTTATTTTTAAAAATGATGAGCAATACCATTCGAATCCTGTATTTTCAAAATTTTTGAATCTTATTGATGAGCATTTTAAAGAAGAACGTTCAGTTTCTTTTTATGCTGAAAAGCTTAATATTTCGCCCAATTATTTAAATATTATCTGTAAAAAAAGCATCAATTCTTCAGCTTCATCTCTTATTCAGGACAGGATTTTACTTGAAGCTAAACGTCTTCTGAAAGTGTCAGAAAAATCGGTGAAAGACATTGTTTTTGATTTGGGATTTTATGATCAGGCGAGTTTTTCAAAATTTTTTAAGTCACAAACAGGTATGACACCTTCTCAATTCAAAGAATGATCATTGAAAAAGGTTGAACTCCTACGGAGTTCTAATTGTGGCTCCTACCATTATGCTACAAAGGTATTGCTCCTCCGGAGCTGCCCAGATTGTGAGACAAATTGGTATAAGGAAATTCTAAATGGAAATGATATAAGTTAATTGTTTAAACAAAATTCCTCAGAAAATATTTCCAAGGAATTTTAATATTGATTTTGAATTAATTATTGTAATCCGGACCAACCAACTGCCCAAGCTGGCGTTAAAATACCATTTCCGGCTCCGGTTGCATCAGGTTTTTTGGTATAAGTAGTATCTACAATAGGAACTGTTGCACCTAAAGAAGATTTTAAAGAAACTTCGGTTGTTGTGTTCTTAAACAGAACATTCGTGATTCTTTTTTTACCATTAAAACGAGCCACTGTAGAATCGCTTTCAATATTAATTCCTGTTGACCAATCGGAAACTACGACATTATCTAATGTAGCGAAAGTTCCCTGTTTTAGTTTTATTCCGTTCGATTCACCTGAAGTCCCACCAATGAAAGTAACGTTTTTAATGGTCGGGTTTGATCTTGGTGAGGCGTTGTTATTTCCTGCATTATTAATACCAGTAATGCCCGTGTTTCCTGTGCCATCTGCTTTTCTTTTGGTATAAATATTTGTTGCTGTTCCGATCCATCCGTCTTTATAACTGAATGCGTGATTGGTATTTCCGATTGAAACAATATTTAAAACATTTACCGTTCCGCCATAAATGTCAATTCCGTCATCTGCATTATTTAAAAGTGCCACGCTTTCTACTCTGGTCTCGTTACCAATTCCGAACAGCGAAAGACCATTGAATTTTTTACCGGCAGAGAATTCGGCACCTGCATATTCTATTCTTACAAAGTTTAGAGATCCTGAATTATCTGTAGTTTCAGTTCCTCCGTAAGTTAAATTTCCTAGTTCTGATGAACCGGTATTTCCTGTATTAATCGGAGCTTTACCACAAATAACTATTCCGCCCCAATTTCCGGCAACGGTTGTCTCTGATGTAAATAAAACCGGCGAACCCGCTGTACCGTTGGCGAAGATTTTTCCACCCTGTTCTACAAGAACGTAAGAGGAAGCTCCTGCTGTGGCTATAATTCTTGTTCCGGCAGGAATGACCAGAGTTCCACCATTTTTTACGGTAACAATACCATTGAGTTTATAAATTTTCATAGGATCAAGTGTTACAACTTGCCCGCTGGTCACATCACCTTTAAAATTGTTGGGATCCTGAGCGATTCCGACTACTGCAATTTCAGAAGTTATATCTTCCTCTTTACCGCACGAATGAATGATCAATGATGAGCAGATAATGAAAGCTGCAATGATTAATTTTAAGTAATTTTTCTTCATAATTCTCATGTTATTTTTCATCAACGAGATTTTTATCAATCTATTTTGAATGAGAAGACCAAATTACCATTTTTTTTGCTTGGTTTCCCAACAGAATATTTGATGATTTGATTTTAGTATTAAATATTTAAAATGAATAAAAGTTAATATTAAAAAAAAATCACGTCCGGAAAATAAATTCCGGGCGTGGTTTTCAATTTAATATGTATAAACTAATTACTTTCTTATAATGCAGAAAGAAGATTTACTCCGTCTACAGTAGCCCAAGCTCCTGCTGGTAGAGATACCTTAGTCACAGTTGCTGTGTTGGTGAAAGTTTTTCCACCATTTGGCGTAAATGCATAACCCCAAACTAAAGGATTATCTGAATCTAAATAAGTCATTGGAGAAACAACGATTTTTCCTGTATTTACCTGACCTGTTTCAGTTGCAGCATCTTGAATAAGAACGGAATAAGCTTTTTGAGCGCCAATGTTTTTATAACCACTGATGTAAACGTTGCTGAAAATTCCAGAACCTTGTTTCTTGAATTGGATAGCAGTGATTTCCGGAGAATTTGCCGCTTCAGGATTAGTACCTGCTGCTCTGATCAAAGTAATGTTGTTTACTTTTGGTGCAACATTATCTGCATTACTTGAAGCTTCGATTTCCATTCCGAAATTTCCTGTTCCTACTTGGTATGCAAACCAGTTTGAGTTATTTTGTCCGCTCCAAGCATCTTGCCAGTCAAATGAATCATCAAAGTTACCGTATGATACCAGGTTCTTAGCACTTACACTTCCTCCGAACCACTCGAATCCGTCATCTGTTCCTTTGTAAGCTACTAAGTTTTCTAGAACTGTCGCTGCTCCTACAGAATAAAAAGTAAATGTATTTGTTTCTGAAGTACCGTCACCAATTTTTTTACCTGCATATTCTACACGTACAAATTTCATGATTCCTGAGTAGTCATTTGCACTGTTACCACCATAAGAAAGAGCATTTCCGTCTTCAGAAATAGCTGTAGTGTTACCATTTAAAGCTTTGATAGGAGCTTCACCGTAAAGTGTAATTCCACCCCAATCTCCCGGAGTTTTTGTAGATGTAGTAAATACGATAGGCTCACTTGCAGTACCTTGCGCATCGATTAATCCATCATTTAAGATTACTAAAGCACTTGTCTTGGTAGTTACAACGTTGAAAACCGCACCAGCTTCAATTGTGATTGTTGCACCATTGGTTACTTTTACAATTCCGTCTAGTGTATAATTTCCTTTTTTAATAAGCAAATCCTTCGCTATAGTACCTTTAAGGGTTCCTGTTCCGCTCAATACACTTTCAGATGTACCAGGAACTACTGTTGTAGAATCTTCCATTCCATCATTTATTTCAACAGTACAAGAAGTTAGACCCAATCCTACTATTAATGCTAATGCTAGTGGTAAAAACGTTTTTTTCATTTTTATTTATTTTATTTATTTTTATTCTACTAAAATGTATATCCTACAGTGAAATTGAATGTTGTTCCTCTGTAATAATTGGTATATTGAAGGTTATTATTTGTGTTTACATTATAATAACTATCGTCTCCTAATTCGATTTTGTATTGATTGTTTAAAATGTTTTGAACACCAAACTTGATGTTCCAGTTTTTAGTTAATTGCTCCTGATAAACAAAATCTACCTGATTAAATGGTTTTTCGTAAAAATTATCTGTTCCTGAAGAGCCTACTGCAAAAATCTTAGATCCCGATACATTGTAAACCAATGATAAAGTTCTGCTTAAAGCATTTTTCTTTTTAAAGTCATACTTTAAATCAGCATTTACAGTGTAAGGCGCAGCACCCTGCAAACCTCTTTTGTGCAACTGATCGTCAGAATAACCTAAAGGTCTTTCTAATTGTAATTGCTCGGGACTTCTTTCGACATCGGTATACATAAATGTAGCATTAGCCCCCAGACTGAAGTTGCTTAATGCTTCTGAAATTCTTGATAAACTGATGACACCTTCCAGTTCTAAACCAAGCAAGTCTGCTTTTTTAGCATTGTAAAAAGTGATTGCTACACCATTAGAGTTTCCGGAAGTTCTGAAAGATCTTTCAATAGGATTGTCGATCCTTTTAGCAAATAAATTAACTGCAATCAATTCTTTATTTGTCGGGAAATATTCATATTTCAAATCAATATTATAATTCTCGCTGTTTAAGATGTTTGCGTTACCAACAATGGTTTCGTTATCTGGATTGATGTATTCGATAGGCATTGTTTCGATAAGCACAGGTCTGGTTACTGTCTTACTTGCAGCAAATCTTAAATTGCTTCTGTCGTTCAATGCTTTTTTAACAGCTAGTGATGGTAAAAACAGGTCTCTGTTTTTATTGATGGTCTGCTTATTCTCCTGACCTTGTCTGTTGTATCTGATTAAGCTTAGATCATTTTCGTAACGTGCTCCAATTAAAATATCCCAAGTATCACTTGGCTTATAATTGAAATTCACATATCCTGCATTTACGAATTGATACATTGACGTAAATGGTAAGTATGCATCGGAACCTTCCTGAAAATAGAAAAGATTGTTTTGCATATCTCTGTCAAACCCTGCTTGCGGTTTGTTTTTATCAATGATAAATCCTTGTCCGGCAGTTCCATTTGGATAACCAAAGATAAATCGGTAAGATGTTTTTCTAAGATCTGCAAACCCGTTGTAACCAACACTCAATTGAATAGGATAGTCTTTTTTATCACCTTTTTCTCCTAAAGAGACAGTATACTCACCAAATGCCGAACCATAGAATCTAGAATTAACATCAAGATACTGTCTGATGATATTATTACCACCATAAGTAATCAATAACTGATCGTCATTAAGCATGTTTCCCTGGCTGTCCTGTCTGGAGCCTTCCATGATTTTACGGTCAGGCTGCTGATAATTATTAAGAACATAACTTGCACCTGCTTTCACACTGTGTCTGTCGTTGATTTTGTGGGAAGCCGTTAACTGTAGATCAAGAAATTTAGAAATATCTAATTGATTTACTCTGAAAAAACCAATGTTTTCATTTTGAGTCTGCTGATTTTTATATCCAAAGAAATCTTCAATAATGTTATTAGCATTCTGTAAATAAATGGCGTTTAAGTTAACTTGGGTACGCTTGTTTTTGTACCCCAATCCTAGCAAAGCAGAAGATTCCAGTTCAAAATTGTATGACTTTCTTTGGAGTTTATTGTTCAAAACGATAGTCTGTCCAAGATCTAAAAACTGATTTTTTGCTCCTTCTCTGAAAGAATATTCAGAACTCTGGTTTAGAGAAAATAAGATGCCTATATTTCCGTTTTCACCTGCTTTTATTTTTTGTGCTGTGGTAAATCCTATGCTCGTATTGGGCATTGATTTTACTCCTTCAACATCAAAACTGTCTTTAAAATATTGTTGAGATTCGTTCGCTGTAAAACGATAGTTGGTAGGTCGTACGCCATCGATGTTCTCAGGAAAACGTCTTTCTCTGCTATTCAATCCTAAATAACCCTTCATTCCGTCAGCATTTTCAGAGACAAAGAAATTATCTTTAAAGTTACTTATTGTATTTACTCCAATACTGAATTCAACCTTCGAGAAAGAACGATCCATAGTAAGTGTTTCGATGTCGAACGTAGCACCTGCAAAATCTCCGTAAAGATTAGAGTTGAATGTTTTATAAATATTTAATTTTCCAACTACATCGGTTGGAAATTGCTTCAAAGCAATGATCTTTTGGAAAGGGTTGTTTGATGGTGATCCCAATCCGTTGATCAAAAGGTAATTGTATCTCTCCTCAAGACCACGTACAAATAAACCACGCCCATCAACTGTTGTGATGCCGGTAATCTTAGTAAGCCCTTGCTCAACATTTGAAATACCTTTTCTGGAAATTTCTTCAGCACCTATTGCTTGCTTTTGGATTACAGCTTTCTTTTGATCTAGTAATATAGCAGTTTCAGTCTTCTTGTTACTACTCCCCTGAATTATTACTCCTTCAATTTTTTTTTCTTTCTTTATTGTATCTTGTGCAGTTTCTTGCGCATAAAATACAGATCCAGATAAAAATAAGACTGCAATGCTGAGTTTATAAATTTTCATTATTTTACTTCCTTTAATTTATAGATTACTTTCGGTGCAAAGGAAGAAAAGTTTAATGGGGTAAATGGTTTAGCGAAATTTAATTTTTTCTTAACTAAACATTACGAAAAGGATATTATTGTTAACTTTATGTGAACGATAACCATTGTGTTAATCCATCATTCAAAATTGATTAACTTTGAAACGTAAAAATTGAAAATGAACCAAAAGAAAATTCTTCTAATAGACGATGAACTCGATATTCTAGAGATTCTGTCTTACAATCTGGAAAAAGAAGGTTACGACATTTATACCGCTACAAATGGTAATGAAGGTATAGTAAAAGCAAAAGAAATTATTCCAGATTTGATCTTATTAGATGTAATGATGCCCGAAAAAGACGGTATCGAAACTTGTCAGGAACTTAGAAAAGTAAAAGAGCTGCAAAAATCTCTTATCGTTTTTCTTTCTGCAAGAAGTGAAGAGTTTTCTCAATTGGCTGGCTTTCAGGCAGGAGCAAACGACTATATTGTAAAGCTTATCAAACCGAAAATTCTTATTTCTAAAGTAAATGCATTGCTTCAGCTGACTTCTCAGGTTTCTGATAATGCTAAACTTATTGAGATTGGCGATTTGGTAATCGATAAAGATAACTTCCGAGTTTCAAAAAGCGGACAGCAGTTTCTGTTACCGAAAAAAGAATTCGATCTGCTTTATCTTTTGGCTTCAAATACCGAAAAAGTCTTTAAAAGAGAGGAGATTCTTGAAAGAGTATGGGGAAATGACGTAATTGTTGGTGAAAGAACAATCGATGTACATATCCGTAGACTGAGAGAAAAATTAGGAATCAACACGATTCAGACCTTAAAAGGAATTGGGTATAAATTGATTGTTTAACTCAGAAAAGACTAACTTTACATTTAACCTCAAAATTTTGTAAAATTGAAATTTTACAGGCTTACCTTAGTTTCATCATGTCTGCTTACATTGGTGATGTTTGTTTTAGTGATTATATTCGATTCACTAAAAGATATCTATTATAATACTTCTCAGTTTAAGATTGGCCTTTTTTTGTGTGTTGTTTTGATGTTTATTATTAATTATGTTGTTTTAGAACTACTTTTTAATTATTACGCAAAAAAACAGGTAAGAAAGATCTCAAAAATTCTTCCTGAAGAAATAATTTACAGTGATCAGAATAATATTACACTGAAAGAACTCGGAGAAAGATTTTCAGATTTTAATCAGCAGCAGCTCACCGAGATGGATATGATGAAAGAAATGGAAAGTTACCGTAAAGAATATATCGGAAATGTTTCGCATGAGCTAAAAACACCACTTTTTTCCATTCAGGGTTATGTAGAAACTTTAGTTGACGGTGGAGTTGATAATCTGACGATCCGTGATAAATATTTGGAACGAATAGGGATCTCTGTAGAAAGATTGATAGCTATCGTTAATGATCTCGATATGATCAACAGATTGGAAGCCGGTGAAATCAATCTTACCGTTTCCAGATTTGATGTTAATATTCTTATTAAAGAAATTTTTGACCTGCTCGATCTGGAAGCCGAAAAAAACAATACCGTTTTGCAGCTTCAGACTTTGCATAGCCAGATTTTTGTGGAGGCCGACAAGCAGAAAGTGTCTCAGGTTTTTATTAATCTGATTTCAAACGCTATTCACTACGCCAACAGGCAGGAAGCGAAAGTAGTGGTGAAGACAAGTGTTCTCAGAAATAAAGTACTTATCGAAGTAATTGATAACGGTATGGGAATAAAAGCCGAACTTTTACCAAGAATTTTTGAAAGATTTTATAGAGTAGAGACCAGCCGAAGCAGAAGACAAGGCGGTTCAGGATTAGGGCTAGCCATTGTAAAGCACATCCTGGAGGCTCATAACGAAAATATTACGGTAGAAAGTGTTTACCTGGAAGGCACAAAATTCAGTTTTATGCTCGAGAAAAGTAAATGATTTTGCGAAATGTAAGGAAAAAAAAGTTTCTAAAAAATTATTAAATATTTTTTGTAAAATCTCATTTATTATATATTTGCAACAAGAATTTATCACAATAAATAAGGCAAAAAGTAATTGAAATACTGATATGGTTTACAAAATCCGTGTAATATTAGATACGAAAGAAGACATTTTCCGAGATGTAGAAATCAAAGGAAAACAAACACTCTGGAACTTACATTTGGGAATTAAAAGTGCATTCAACCTTAGTGGAGATGAGCTGTCTACTTTTAATCTTCTCGAAGAAGATGGTACTGTTGTAAAAAGCGTACCACTGGAAGATATGAGTGATGATGGTGATGGCGAAATTATGTCAGATGTATACATCGATGAAGCATTTGAGTCAGCAGGAGACAAAGCACAGTTCCAGTATGGTCTGCTTGATCTTTGGGAATTTTTCTGCGAATTGGTAGAAGTTGTAGACGAAACAAAAGGTGTAAATTACCCGATTACAACGTACAGATTCGGAAATGCTCCTTTAAAAGCTCCGGGTAAAAACGGAAGCGCTGGAGGATCAAAAAACAAAAAATCTGCAATGCCTTTATTGGATGATGATTTCAGTTTTGATGATGATTTCGTAAGTGGTAGCAGCTTTGAAGATGAAGATGACAATTTCGATGACGATGAAGAGGATGACTATAATGATGATGTTTTCGATGAAGAAGACGATGACAACGAAAGATAAATAAAATACAGCCCTGAACTAAAATTCAGGGTTTTTCGTTTTAAATAATATGACTTAATTCATAATTTTTAGCAGGAAATTACAGTCTTGAATTTTTGTTCCTTTGGTTTTAAGGGAAAAAGAGATTTTCAAGAAAATAGACATAATCAAATCGTGTAAATATTTTTTAAAACTCAATTTCTTATTTTTGCTAAATAAATTCAGCTTAAAACTTATAAAGGAAATAGAAAAATTTCATTTATCTAAAAAATGACAATGAATATGGATGTACCTCAGGAATGGAAACACACCACCAATATATATGAAGTTAACGTAAGACAATATACTAAGGAAGGCACTTTCAGAGCATTTGAAAAAGAAATGCCGCGTCTGAAAAACATGGGTGTTAAAACATTATGGTTTATGCCGATTACTCCCATTGCTCAAAAAAATAAAAAAGGAAGTTTAGGAAGTCCTTATGCAGCTTCAGATTTCACGTCGATCAATCCAGAGTTTGGGACGATGGATGATTTCAAACATTTGGTGAACGAAGCGCATCGTTTAGGTTTTAAAGTAATCATAGACTGGGTTGCCAATCACACAGGTTGGGACCATGTTTGGACGAAAACGAATCCTGAATTTTACCTGAAAGAAAATGGCGATTTCAAAATGGCATCCGGAATGGATGATATTATCGAGCTTGATTATGAAAATCAGGAAATGAGGAAAGCCATGATTGATGCGATGAAGTTTTGGATCGAAGAAACCAAGATTGATGGCTTCAGATGCGATCTGGCTTCTTGGGTAACGGTAGATTTTTGGGAAGAAGCAAGACCTGAAGTTGAAAAAATAAAACCTCTTTTCTGGATTGGTGAATTTGATGAATTGGAAAGTCCGGAACATGGTAAAGTGTTTGACGCCAGTTATTCTTGGAAATGGATGCACAAATCAGCCGAATTTTATAAAGACAATCAGCCGATTCAAGAGCTTGTAGATCTGTTGAGAAAATATTCTCAAATAGGAGATTCTTCTATGAGAGCTTGGTTTACCACCAACCATGATGAAAATTCCTGGAACGGAACAGAGTACGAAAAGTACGGCTATATTACAGAAGCAATGGCTGTATTTTCAGCAACCTGGAATGGTATTCCGTTATTGTATTCCGGGCAGGAACTTCCTAATCACAAAAGATTAGAATTTTTTGAAAAAGACCCGATAGAATGGACGAATGACTGTAAAATGGCTGATTTTTATAAAACTTTGTTGAATCTGAAATCTTCAAATCCTGCTTTAAGAGGCGGTGATTCAAATGTAGTAACTTATCTTTTAAACACTTCAGCGAATGATAAAATTTTTGCTTACATCAGAAAAAATAAGTGGAATGAGGTTTTAGTGGTGCTTAATTTTTCAAAAGAAAACGTTGAATTTACCATTGACGATGAAAATGTGTCTGGAATTTTTAAAAATGTTTTTGATGGAACAAAAAAAGACTTCAGCAATGGCAAAGATTTCAGCTTTAAAGTTTCCGATTACGCTGTTTTCGAAAAATAAGTTCGCTGACAGTTATTAGATGAAATTTTCTTTTAAGATTAAATCAAAATACATAACTTTAAAAATATATTAGGAATACGAGCGGGCTTTTGCCCGCTTTTTAATGAACTACAGAAAGGCTTTAGCCCAATTTAATATGAATAAATCATTACTTTTAGATATTATTAAATCAAAGTTATCCGAAAAAATCAACAACCTAGAAAAGCTTATTGCAGAAACCCGAGCTTCAAGCAATGATACCAAAAGCTCGATGGGCGACAAATACGAAACCGGAAGAGAAATGCTTCAGCAGGAAATCAATAATCTTCAGATTCAACTAAATGAAGTTTTGAAACAGCAGGATTTTCTGAAAACCGTTCTTCCGAAAATAGCTGATAAAGCAGAAAAAGGAGCAATTGTAAAGACTGAAAAGGGATTGTTTTTTGTTTCGGTTTCTTTAGGTGAAGTTAGTTTTGAAAATCAAAAAATTATCTGCATTTCTCCAGAATCTCCTTTGGCAAAAGCAATGTATGGGAAAAAAGAAAAAGATCGTTTCTCGCTCAATATGAATCAGCAAATTGTTGAAATTCAATAGATTTTAATTTAAAAAACATTATTGATTCAAAAGGAATCAATTGTGAAATAATTAACTATTGTAAAGTTCTGTTTGCATAATTTTTGTTGATCTAAATCATAATTAATACATATTTATTATGAAAATTCTAGACAATAAAGTAGCATTGGTTACAGGTGCGGGTTCAGGAATTGGGCTTGCTATCGCGAAGTTATACGCTAAAGAAGGCGCAAAAGTTATCGTTTCAGATATTAATGAAGAACATGGAAAATCTGCCGTCGAAGAAATAAAATCTGCAGGTGGCGAGGCAACTTTTGTAAAAGCAGATACTTCAAATGCCGAACAAGTGGAAGCTTTGGTAAAAACAACTGTGGAAACGTACGGAAGATTAGATATTGCCTGTAATAATGCCGGAATTGGTGGTGAAGCGAATCAAACGGGAGATTACAGTCTTGATGGATGGAAAAAAGTAATCGATATTAATCTTGATGGTGTTTTCTACGGTTGCAAATATGAATTGACACAAATGGAAAAAAATGGAGGCGGGGTTATTGTAAACATCGCATCAATCCATGGATCTGTTGCAGCACCATTATCATCAGCTTATACTTCGACGAAGCATGCTGTTGTTGGTTTAACAAAAAATATCGGAGCAGAATACGGTCAAAAAAACATTCGTTGTAATGCAGTCGGACCTGGTTATATTGATACTCCTCTTTTGAATCAATTGGATGCCGAGCATAAAAAAGCATTGATTGCCAAACATCCGATGGGAAGATTGGGTACATCAGAAGAAGTTGCCGAATTGGTTCTTTTCCTAAGTTCTGAAAAATCATCTTTTATGACGGGAGGTTATTATTTGGTTGATGGTGGCTATACCGCAGTTTAATATTTCGGAAAATAAAAATATTTAAGCATTCATTTTTATGGATGCTTTTTTTTGATAGAAAATTAGAATCGTATTGATATGCTAACTTTAAGTTTTAAATGAAGATTTTAAACTTTGTTTTTTTTAAATTTGAAGCTGATAATTTTCACAATGCAAAACTACCTCGATTTACTCCAGCATATTTTAGATAACGGAACCGATAAAACCGACAGAACAGGAACAGGAACACGAAGTGTTTTTGGATACCAGTTGCGTTACGATTTGTCACAAGGATTTCCTTTGGTTACAACTAAAAAGGTTCATTTGAAATCTATTATCTATGAATTGCTTTGGTTCATTAAAGGAGATACCAATATTAAATATCTTACCGATAATGGAGTTTCTATCTGGAATGAATGGGCAGATGAAAATGGAGACCTTGGTCCAGTTTATGGTGCGCAATGGAGAAGTTGGAATGGTGCAGACGGAAAAGTAGTTGACCAGTTTTCTGAAGTAATCGAACAAATCAAAAAAAATCCTGATTCCAGAAGATTAATTGTCTCTGCGTGGAATGCAGCTGAAATTCCAAATATGGCTTTGGCGCCTTGTCATGCTTTATTTCAGTTTTATGTCGCAGACGGGAAATTGTCGCTTCAGTTGTACCAAAGAAGTGCAGATGTTTTCCTGGGAGTTCCTTTCAATATTGCAAGTTATGCGCTTTTATTAATGATGGTTGCGCAGGTTACCGGATTAGAAGTTGGTGATTATGTGCATACTTTTGGTGATGTTCATATTTACAACAACCATTTTGAGCAGGTTAATAAACAGCTTTCCAGAGAGAAAAGACCTTTGCCAACCATGAAACTCAATCCTGAAATCAAAGATATTTTCGATTTTAATTTTGAAGATTTTACTTTAGAAAATTACGATCCGCATCCGGGAATCAAAGCGCCTGTGGCGATATAACCTTTTAGTAATAAAATTATTAACTTTGATTAAAATCCTGAAATTATGGAAATTAAAATCAGTTTAGACGAATATGCAGATGTTCCTTTCATTAAAAAACTTTTGTCACAGATAAAAGGAATTAATCATATTGAGATTTCAGAAAATGATAAAACTTATTCGTGGGAAGAAATTGAGAATTCAGAGGTTTTTGCAAAAGTAATTGAGCAAAGCAGAAATCAAATTAAAAATGGCGAATATGAAGAGTTTTCGGAAGAATTAATTGATTCGATTTTTAATAAGAAATGAGAATTATTTTTTCGAGAGATGCTATTAAAAGTCTTCAAGAAATCACTGACTTTTTGAATTATCGCTGGAGTGAAAAAGAGTTGAAATTTTTCAAGAATGATTTGAAGAAATTTAAGCAATCACTTAATGATAAAATAATTTCTTATCCATCAATAGATTTAGATAGTTAACTACGATTTGCTTTATTAGGAAAAAAGCAAGTTAAAGTAGATTTTGAAATACAAATTAATTGCGTAGAAATCTTATTATTTCTCCCATCAAAAGGTAATCCTGAGAAATTAGAAAGAATGCTCTATAAATAATCAAGTGAAGTACAAAACTTCACTTTTTTTGTAACGTTTACGCCAAAATATCTACTTATCGCTTATGAAATCACTAAAAATAACCATTGCAGAAAATACGGATGTTGAAAAATTGAAAGAACTTTTGCTTCAGGTAAAAGGAATTAATGATATCGAAATTATCGACGACGAAAACCCTGAAAGTGATCTTAAAAAAGCTTTCGCAAAAACTAAAGAACAGTTGAAGAAAGGTGATTACGAAACATTGGTCAATGATATTTTTGATATTCTGATTAAAAAATAATTCAAAAAAAAAAAATATAGAAAAGGATGAGAAAAGCCATTTTATCTATTGCAATACTTGGAGTTTTATTCTCCGCAAACGTATCTGCACAAACAGAAACTTCGGGAAGAGAAAAAGTCTACAGAGCAACGCACACAAAAGTTACGGAGCTTAAGCATACTAAACTTAAAGTCAATTTTGATTATCAAAAAGAGCAGATGAATGGCGAAGAATGGTTAACAGCTTCTCCGTATTTTTATCCTTCTAATGAATTGACGCTTGATGCAAAAGGAATGTTGATCCACGAAGTGGCTTTAGATAATAACGGTAAAAAATCTCCTTTAAAATATGAGTATAAAGATGATGTTTTAAAGATAAGCCTTGATAAAACGTATACCAGAAACCAGGATTATACAGTGTACATCAAATACACGTCTCGTCCGAATGAAGTGAAGCAGGAGGGAAGTGCAGCTATTAATGATGCCAAAGGTCTTTATTTCATCAATGCTCAGGGAAAAGATGCTGATAAGCCAACACAAATCTGGACTCAAGGTGAAACTGAATCTTCTTCAGCATGGTTTCCAACAATTGATAAACCGAATCAGAAGACTACACAGGAAATCTTCATGACGGTTCCGGATAAATACGTTACTCTTTCTAACGGTATTTTAAAAGAATCGAAAAAAGAATCGAACGATTTAAGAACCGATCATTGGGTGATGGATAAAAGACATTCAACCTATCTTTTCTTCATGGGCGTAGGCGACTACGCTGTTGTAAAAGACAAATGGAAAAATGTTCCTGTAGATTATTATATTGAAAAGGAATACGAACCATATGCAAAACAGATTTACGGAAACACTCCGGAAATGATCGATTTTTTCTCTAAAAAATTAGGTTACGATTATCCTTGGGCAAAATATGCACAGATTTCCGGAAGAGATTATGTTTCCGGAGCAATGGAAAATACAACCGCAACACTTCATGGAAGTGATATTCTTCAAAAGCCTGGACAATTAATCGATGAGAACAAATGGGAAGATACCATTGCTCATGAATTATTCCACCATTGGTTCGGCGATTTGGTTACTGCGGAAAGCTGGAGCAATCTTACCGTTAATGAATCTTTTGCAAACTATTCAGAATATCTTTGGAACGAATACAAATACGGAAAAGACCAAGCTGATTATCATCAAATGGAAGATGTGAATCATTACATCCACAATCCTTCAGATTTCAAAAAAGATTTGGTAAGATTTGATTACGGTTCGCGAGAAGATGTTTTCGATTTGGTAACCTATCAGAAAGGAGGCGGAATTCTTCACATGCTGAGAAATTATCTTGGTGATGATGCCTTTTTCGCCGGAATTACAGATTATCTTAAAACCAACGAATACAAAAACGCCGAAGCTCATCAATTGAGATTATCTTTTGAAAAAGTTTCTGGTAAAGATTTAAACTGGTTCTTCAATCAATGGTATTTTGGAAATGGAAATCCAAAGCTAAACTATACTTATACTTTTGAGCCGGTAAAAAAACAGGTTACTGTTATTTTAAACCAATCGCAGGATTTACCTTTTGAATTTCCTTTAGCTATTGATGTTTATGATAACGGTAAAGCAAAAAGATATAATGTTTGGGCAAATGCTGCCGCAAAAAATACATTTACTTTTGATTCTTCTAAAAACCCGGATCTCATTAACATCAACGCGGACGGCGTTTTGCTAGCTGATATTACGGAGTCTAAAACTCCGGAGCAGAACTTGTTACAGTTCACCAATTCTAAAGAGTTTAAAAGCAAGTACACCGCTTTAAATGCAATAAAAGATCAGGTAGGTAAAAATCCGGCTGCTACAAAATTATTGGTTGCAGCTATAAAAGATCCTTTCTTCAGAATAAGAATCAAGGCTTTGGAGTTGATGGATCTAAGTAATCCTGAGCAGATGAAAGCTTTGGGAAGTGATGTTGAAAAATTGGCTTCAAATGATCCTAAAACTTTAGTTCAGGGTGCAGCAATTGCGGCTTTAGCGAAAACAAAGGATAAAAAATATGTTCCTGTTTTTGAAAAAGGAGTTAATGCAGTTTCCAATTCTGTAAAAGGAAATTCTTTGGCTGCGATCGTTGCTGTAGATCCTTCAAAAGTAAATACCCTGGCTGATAAAATTAATTTGGAAGGTGCTTCTGAAGATATGCTGACTCAGCTATTGCCTATTGTTGTTAAAAATAAAGTGACTTCGCAGATGGCAAATATTGCTCCGATTGCGGCATTTTATCCTTTTATAAAATTCCAGAATCCTGAATTGGGGAAAGTGGCAGAAGAAGGATATAACTGGATAATGACTTCAGATAATTTAAAAGCTACAGAAAGTATCACAAAGATTCTTGGTCAGGCTAAAGATCAGATGGGGAATAATCCGCAAGTAAAAATGATGATTACTCAAATGCTGAAAGACGGTCTCAATAAGAAAATGGAACTTCTTAAGCAGAATCCGCAAAAAGCATCAAGCATCAATCCGCAAATTGACGCAATCAATAAAGCGATTGAAAATTTTAAATAAATAAAAATTTATGTTTACAAGAACCACTGTTTAGACAGTGGTTTTTTATTTGAAGAAAATAGCTTTTTGGATATTTGTTAATGTATTTGCTTTTTTTATGTTATTTTAATACATAAATAGTATATTTGTTAATAAACCTTTAAAATAAGATTTTATGAAAACAAAACTATTTTCTAAATTTGTATCAAAACGTACATTGCTTGCCATTGCGGTTCTTGGGATTTCGTTTATGAATGCACAGATTACTACATTTCCCTGGACAGAAACTTTTGAAGACAACTCACCTACAAGAGCCAGCTGGACTCAGATTTATGAGGTAAATAATATGTCTTGGACATTTGCTTCCACAGCTTCTACGGGAGGAACTGGAGTTACCGCGTACGAAGGAACAAAATTTGCAAATTATCCCGGTACTTCACATAATTTTGATAAAACAAAATTGGTAAGCCCTGTATTAAATTTGTCAGGCGTTAATAGCCCAACGGTTAGCTTTTTTTATATAAATAAGTTATGGGGTTCTGATCAAAACTGGTTGAGAGTATTTTACAGAACTTCAGCAACTGCGGCTTGGGTTCAGCTTGCTGAGTTCCATTCTAATATTACTGTTTGGACGTCTTCAGGATCAATAGGGCTTCCTCCTACAACGTATCAAATTGCTATTGAGTGTGAGACTGATTACGGATATTCGACATTAGTTGATGCACTGGTTGTTTCAGGAGCTAATTTAAGTGTAAGTGATGTTAAGAAAACTGTGAAATCATCAATCAGTTATTATCCAAATCCTGCGCAAAATGTATTGAATTATAAGAGCAATGAAAAAGTGAGTCAAATTACAGTTTATAACAGTGTAGGTCAAAAAATTCAGTATCACAAAACAGATTCAGATCAAGGTCGATTAGATGTTTCTGCATTACCAAGCGGAACATATATTGTAACTGGTGAAACAGCATCAGGAATAGAAACATTCAAAATGATTAAAAAGTAATTAAAATTTAATCAATACAACAATATCATTTCAAAGCATCTCCAACGAGATGCTTTTTTTGTTTAATCAATAAAAAAATAGACGATTATCCAGTATTTTTTGCAACATCTTTCATAAATTAGTTTAAAATTTGACGATTATGAGTTTTGGAATTGAGGCTGCAGCTTATTATGTGCCTTCTTTGTATTTGGAAATTAAGGATTTAGCAGAAAAAAGAGGAATTGAACCTGCAAAACTGGAAAAAGGATTAGGCTTACATAAAATGGGTTTCCCCGATGTACATGAAGATGCTGCAACATTTGCTGCGGAAGCATTGCTGAAATTAATAAAAGACTACAAAATCAATCCCAAAGAAATTTCCCGTATTTATTTAGGAACAGAAAGCGCAATCGATGCCGCAAAACCAACGGCTTCTTATGCAATGCAGATGGTAGAAAAAGCTTTGGAACCGGAGTTCGGAGAAAGATGTTTCAAAAACTGCGATGTGGTAGATATGACTTTTGCGTGCATCGGAGCAGTAGATGCGCTTCACAATTCTTTAGATTTTGTAAGGGTGAATCCTGATAAAAAAGCAGTGGTTATTGCAAGCGATTATGCTAAATACGAACTGGCTTCTTCGGGTGAATATACTCAAGGCGGGGGAGCGGTTGCTTTGCTAGTTTCTGCGAAACCAGATTTAATTGAAATTGAAAATAATTGGGGAATTGCTACAGAATCTGTTTTTGATTTTTTTAAACCCAGAAGACATTTCAAAAAAGAAAATTTGGCAAACGCTCCGGAATCTTTTCCAGACAAAATAGAAATCTTTACGGATGAACCTGTATTTGACGGGCAATATTCCAACCAATGTTATCAGGATAGAATCAGAGAAGCTTATCAGCATTATGAAGAGGTTTCTGGTAAAACAAAGCCATCAGAAAACTGGAAATATCTTATTTTCCACCTTCCGTATGCATTTCATGGCAAAAGAGTTTTTACAGAAATTTACAGCTTAGAAAACGGACTCAATTATTCAACTCCTGAGGAACAAAAAACGGTTGCGAAATCTGAAAACTATATCCAATTTATCAATAATAAAATTGAAAAAACACAGCGTGCATCGTCTGAAATAGGAAATATGTACACTGCTTCGATTTTTATGGCCTTACTTTCAGCATTACAGACTTCCTTTAATGAAAATGAAGAATTGTCAGGTGAAGAAATAGGATTTTTAGGCTACGGAAGCGGTTCAAAATCAAAAGTTTTTGCCGGAAAAGTTTCTGAAAACTGGAAAACTGTCGTTGCAAAATGGGATTTATTTGAAAATCTTAAAAACCGTTTAGCGATTGATTTCGATACTTACGAAAAGCTTCATAGAAAACAGTTGGAACATTCTGTAAATCCTGATTACAACGGATTTGGATTAGAATCTGTGGAATTGGAAAATCCTGTGTTGAAAGGAGCGAGGTATTACGGTTATAAAGGATAAAAATAATAAATAAAGCATCTCTTTTGAGGTGCTTTGTTTTTAGACTAAATAATATGCGAAATTTAATTTATCTGATTATCATTTTTGCTTTCACTTCATGTGCTGAGAAAAAGAATGATTACGAAATTATAAATACCTTTTTTGATGAGCATAAAATAAGTGTAAAGAATCTTTCTTCAGAACCATTTTATCTAAAAGAAGGATTAGAATATTGGAAAGAAAAAGAGTTTACAGATTTGAATTTTGAAATTATTAAAAATGAAAAATATCAGATTGATACTTCTTTAGTCAAAAATAAATATATCGATTCGAAATCTATTTTGTGTAAAACAAGAATATCGAAACCTTTATTTTCAAAGGATAGAAAAAAAATACTTCTAGCTGTAGATGAAAATTGTGGTTTAGATAAAAGTTTAACGATTTATTTACTTAAAAAAGATAAAGGAAAATATGTTTATGAAACTGATATTAAGTCAACAAAATCTTATCGCCATTAGAATTAAATATGAAAAATAATCTTATTCTGATAACTTTTCGGCGTCACCCCAACCAATTGTTTAAAAACTCTTGTGAAATAATTAGTATCAGAAAAACCGGTTTGAAAGGCAGTTTCCTTTATGCTGTTATTTAAAGCTAAAAGTTCTTTTGCCCTGTTAATACGTTCCTGAAGAATAAAATCATTAGGCGAAGTTCCTAGTTCATCTTTAAACATTTTAAAGAAGTTTGATTTGCTTACATAAGCCAGTTTCGCTATGCTGTCAATAGAAAGTTTTTGGTGAATATTTTTCTTAATGTAATCTACCACAAAACCAATTCTGGATTTATTTTTAGCAATATTTTTTTCTACCATAGTTCTTGCCTGAGTTTGCATCAGCCTTATTAGTAATTCCTTCAAAGCAAAATCTGCCATAATATCTTTCTGTGAATTATCATCCATTGCAATTCTCATAATATTGTTGGTTGCAGAAGCCAAAGACTTATTATTAAACAGAAAATACTCATCCAGCTGTATATTCCATGTTGAGGTTTCATCAACTTTTGGAAAATTGTAGTTGAGGTGATTCAGAGAATTTTCAATAAATTCTGGGTTTAAACTTAAAGAAATACATTGAGAAGGAGTTTCGTCTGCATCAGGAAAATCGATGACCATCGTTTCTCCGGGAGCGACCAAAATGCTTTCTCCGGGATGATAATCAAAATAATTGGTTTTATTTTCCAGTTTCATGTGCTTTCTACCGCGGAGCATTGCTGTAAATGCAATGTTGTCAAAATGTAGTTTTACGCCGTAAGCAGACTTGTGGGTTTCGTAAATGCTAAATTCACAGTTGTTTAGATTGAATAATGTCTGGTTTTCGACCAGGTTCAAAAGCTGGTTTTCCTTCTTTAATTCAGGAGTATTTAATAAAAACTTGTTATCATTCATTTCTAACATTTTTCGAGACCTATCTATTCAAATATAAAGATTAATTGACTATTTATTTGTTAATGAAACGATAAAAATTAGAACGGTGTACTATTTTAATATTTTTTTGTAGGATTCTGCTATTCAATTCTCTTTGCTGTATGTAATTTGGCTTTAGATAAAAATTAAACATATTAATATGAGCACAACAACAGAACAGCAATCGGCTACCACTTTACAGTGGCCGGAGTTTAAAAATCAGTACAATAATTATATTGACGGCAAGTTTACAGCACCGGTTAACGGGCAGTATTTTGATGTGGTTTCTCCGGTTGACGGGAAAGTTTTCACACAGGCAGCACATTCATCCAAAGAAGATTTAGAATTAGCGGTAAATGCTGCAGAAAAAGCATTTCAAACCTGGAAAGACACTTCTTCTACAGAAAGAAGCATTATCCTGAATAAAATTGCTGATAGAATTGAGCAGAATTTAGAATATATAGCAACCGTTGAGACCATTGACAATGGTAAAGCGGTAAGAGAAACTTTGGCAGCAGATATTCCTTTGGCAATTGATCACTTCAGATATTTTGCATCGGTCATCAGAGCAGAAGAAGGTTCTCATAACGAATTGGATAAAGACACGGTTTCGTTAATCGTTCATGAGCCTTTAGGAGTAATTGCTCAAATCATTCCTTGGAATTTTCCAATTCTTATGGCAGTCTGGAAACTAGCTCCGGCTTTGGCAGCAGGTAATTGCGTGGTTTTAAAGCCTGCAGAAAGTACACCGGTTTCTATCTTGGTTTTAATGGAATTAATTGGCGATTTGCTTCCGGCGGGAGTCGTAAATATCGTTAATGGTTTCGGAGCCGAATTGGGAAGAGCTTTGGTAACCAATCCAAAAGTGAACAAAGCGGCATTTACAGGTTCTACAGCAACAGGTCGTTTGGTGATGCAATATGCGACAGAAAATATTATTCCGGTGACTTTAGAATTGGGAGGGAAATCTCCAAACGTATTTTTCAGTTCAGTGATGGATGCAGATGATGCGTTTTTAGACAAAGCAATTGAAGGAGCAGTACTTTTCGCTTTAAATCAGGGTGAGATTTGTACCTGTCCGTCAAGATTGTTGGTACAGGAAGATATTGCAGACGCTTTCATTGCAAAAGTTATCGAAAGAGTAAAAGCAATCAAAGTAGGAAATCCATTAGATAAAACGGTGATGATGGGCGCTCAGGCTTCAAAAATTCAAAAAGACAAGATTCTTTCTTATATCAAATTGGGTAAAGAAGAAGGTGCTGAAGTTTTAGTGGGTGGTGATGTGAACCATGTTGGAGAAGGTTTAGATGAAGGATATTACATTCAGCCGACCATTTTCAAAGGAAACAACAGAATGAGAATTTTCCAGGAAGAAATTTTCGGACCGGTTCTGGCTTTCACAACCTTCAAAGACGAAGAAGAAGGAATCAAAATCGCCAACGATACCATTTACGGCTTGGGTGCGGGAGTTTGGACGAGAGATGCACACCAGTTATACAATGTGCCGCGTCAGATTCAGGCGGGTAGAGTTTGGGTCAATCAATATCACTCATATCCTGCAGGAGCTCCATTTGGAGGGTACAAACAGTCGGGTATTGGTAGAGAAAACCACAAGATGATGTTAGATCATTACCGTCAGACGAAGAATATGTTGATCTCTTACAACAAAAATAAATTAGGTTTCTTTTAATTTAAATATTTAGGGCGTGCCCGTTTTCCCCGTTTGTCACGGGGAAAACGGTCGGGCTATCCAGGGCTGCACTTCGTTTCGGTGCTTCGCACCGGCGAGTTCCTCGCCGCCCTTCCTATCCCTCACGCAGAAGTGGTGTGAAAAACACGTCTCTATATTTGGTTTATGTAAAGCCTGACAATGCTTGTTTTGTCAGGCTTTTTTTAACTTTATAAAATAGACAAAGACTAAGCTCGACTTAATCAAAGTTTAATAAACCAAATTCTGTTTGAAAGACTTTAAAATGACTTAGGAGTCTGAAGCGTTAAGAAAATTATTTCGATGAACGTTAAGAAAATTCTTCTGTCTGAAACGCGATACAAATGTTCAACCGAAGGGAAAAATAAGTTCTCGCGCAAGTTTAGAATTTTCAGTGAATTGAATTAATTTTCAGCGAAAGAATCCAAGTCTTGAACTTTTGGTTCTTTTGTTTCAAGACAAAAGAACAATAAAAAAATCATTATGGAAACAAAAAAAATATCAAGACTCTCAGTTACAGAAAAAGCATTGGAGGTAATCTGGGAGCTAGAGAAAAAATACGGTGATCTGATGTTTTACCAGGCCGGAGGTTGTTGTGAAGGAACGCAGCCACAATGTTTTGAGAAAGGAGGTTATTTTCCAAGAATGAACGATGCAATGATCGGAACCATCAACGGTCACGAATTCTGGATCGACCGCGACCTTTTCGAATATTGGCAGTACTCGCATTTTACATTAGATATTTTAGAAGGTTTCGGTCCGGGCGGGTTTTCTCTGGAAACTCCTTTAGGAAAAACATTTAAGGTGCATTACAAACTTTTCACGGCAGATGAATTGAAGAATTTAGAAGAGGTAAAACGAAGTGAATAAATAGAGTCAGCATCAGAAACCACAAAGTATTTCAACAACTATAGCCGTGGGCGAAACCCATGGATGCCGGTATGTCAACACATGATCAAAACCACGAAGTAGTTTAACTGAATTTATACTTGGTTGATTTCAATTGAATCTGTAAAAATCTGTGAAGTCTGTGGATTATTTTTTTCCACATAGACTTCACAGATTTTCTTTTACTTAGACATTGTCGATATAAATCTCAAGCATTGTAGAAGTTTATCTGGAGACAAGTATTGCAAAGAAAAATTTAATAATTTTATTTTACAATTTAAATAATACACAAATGTCAATCAAGTACACCGTAATCGAACGTGGCGAACCAGGCGTGACTGGCGGGGGAATCAAAAAATGGTATGCACAGGTAAAGTATGATGGCGAGATGACCATCGACAATCTTGTAGATGAGATAGAGAAATTCTCCGCACTCAGTGAGGCAGATATACGTGGGGTTATCATTGCGCTGGAGAATGTCATCCAGAAAGAACTCGTCAATGGAAAAATCATCCGGCTCGACAAGCTGGGCAGCTTTTACCCAAGTCTTAGCAGCAGTGGTGCAGAAACCGAAGAGAAATTTACATCTACACTCATCAAAGGTGCCAAGGTAAATTACCGTCCGGGAAAGAGAATCGAAGATGCATTAAGTGTTGCCGATTTCACCAAAGACAAGTAAGCCAAAAAACACTGCGCAGTCACAACCCCGTCACTGCGCACCGAAGACCTCTTCACTGCGCAGTCATCACACGATGGATGCGCAGTCTTTTTTGAGAGGGCAGTGGGTTCAGTTTATAGCGATTGGAAGATTGAGAAACTTGCAGGAAGATTCAGTTACTCAAAAGCCAAAGGATAATGGTGAGAAGATCCTCAACATTATTGTAGAAACGAAAGATATTGATAAAGAATCTTTTTTAAGGAAAATAGAAGATGCCAAAATAGATTGTGCTAAAGAATTCTTTAATCAGTTAACAATAGATGGATACAAGGCAGAATTCAAAACCCAGCTTAATAATAAAAGAATCCGGCAGATCATTGATGAGATATTCGCAGAATAAAAGAAAGTTTAGTTTTAAATTATATACAAAGTGTAAGTTCTAAGGACTTGCACTTTTATTGATGAACATTTTTATAGATGGATAAATCAAACCTTCACAAACCGATTCACAAACATCGCCGCTACAACATCTCCGACAGCATTTAAAACCGTCGCCAAAGGATCTACCAAAGTTCCGATAATGATAACGGCGGGAATAGCTTCCTGTGGCAAACTGTAAACAGAAATCATCAGCATTTCACCAATATAACCACCATTCGGAATTCCACCGGCAACGATACTTACGAAAACAGTGATTCCTAAAGCCAGCAAAAGATTGGAAGGTTCAAAAAAATCTCTCCCGATGATCTGAAAAGCTACATATATTTTAATAATCGAAGACATCGACGAACCGTTTTTATGCAATGTCGTCCCAATCGGTATCACCAGATTGGCAATCGAACTTGGAACTCCTATCCGTGATGCAGCTACCAAATTGGTGGGCATTGTTGCAAAGCTGCTGCATGTACTCAATGCAGTTAAGGTAGGAAGAATGGCATTTTTCCAGAAACTTTTGATTCCGTTTTGTCCGTTTGCCATAAATGCATAGAGCGTGAAAAACACAAAGAAGTAAATAATTCCTGCAACGTAATATAAACCAAGCGGTTTAGCATAAAAACCAAAAAGTTGAGGTCCCAATGTAGCAACCTGATATGCAAAGTACGCTCCCAAACCGATGGGTGCAATTTTCATAATCATTAAAAGAAGTTCCTTCATCACTTCATAGCCTGAAGCGATAAAAATCCTGAATGGTTTCCCGCTTTCGCCTGATTTTCTGGCTGCAAAACCGGTAAGGAAAGCAAAAATAAGAAGTGCGAGCATATTTTTTCGGGAAAACAATTCGGTAAACTCACCCACAGTAAAAAAGCTTACAATTCTATCGCCCCAGTTTTCTTCTTTGGCAGCTTCAGTAATCAGTTCTGTACTTCCTGATATGGATGAAACGGGAAAAAGATAGACTGCGCTAATCGTAAAAACAGCTGCAGTCAATATAAAAAAGAGAAATGTAAAAGACATTACCAGAAGAATTTTACCAAACTTAGATTCCTGCTCAAGAGAAGCGATAGAATTTGAAACGGCAAAAAATACAAGCGGAACTACACTTACGAAAAGAAGGTTGAGGAAAATGTCTCCCAGAGGTTTTATATATTCCACGATTTGTGGAGCAATAATACCGATAATACTTCCCACGGTGATTCCCAGAAGTAAAAGCAAAATTCCGGAATAGTTTTTTAAGACCTCTTTCATAGGTGGATATTTCTTGTTTCTGATTAATTATTGTATTAATCAGTATTTGAACTTCAGTTTAGTAATGGCGACGTTCAGCCTGATTTTTATCAAAGATAGATTTATTTTTAACAATTTCTTAGATGCATGTTCGCCTTAATTTTTCTAAATTTGAGTAAACATTCGTTTCTATGGCTTATATAGATTATTACAAAATTTTAGGCGTAGACAAAAGCGCAACTCAGGACGCCATTAAAAAAGCGTATCGCAAACAGGCAAGAAAACTCCATCCAGACCTTAATCCGAACGACAAAGAGGCAGAAAAACAGTTCAAAGAGCTGAATGAAGCCAATGAAGTGCTCAGTAATCCTGAGAACCGTGCCAAGTACGATAAGTATGGTGAAAACTGGAAACATGGTGAAGAATACGAAAAAGCCCAACAACAGCAAAGACAGCAATATCAAGGTGGAAACTACGGCGGTGGATTTTCTGGTGCCGATTTTGGAGAAGGTGAAGATTTTTCAGATTTTTTCCAAAGTATGTTTGGCGGAGCAGGTGGCGGTTTCGGAAGAAGTTCACGCGGCAGTGCCTCCGGAAAGTTTAAAGGTCAGGACGTTCAGGCAGAATTAAATTTAAACTTAAAAGAAGCAGCAACAACGCATCAGCAGACTTTTGATATCAATGGTAAAAAGGTAAGAATCACAATTCCCGCCGGAGTGTATGACGGGCAGCAAATAAAATTAAAAGGTCACGGAAATCCGGGCGTTAACGGCGGTCCGAGCGGAGATTTGTATATTACTTTTAATATCAATCCTGATCCTAATTTTGAAAGAGTAGGAGATGATCTGAAAACTAAAGTTACAATTGATCTTTACACGGCAGTTTTAGGTGGCGAAGTGTATGTAAGCACTTTGGAGGGAAGCGTTAATCTGAAAGTAAAACCCGGAACACAAAACGGAACAACGGTAAGACTAAAAGGAAAAGGCTTTCCAATCTATAAAAAAGACGGTCAATTTGGTGATTTATTTGCGACGTATGATGTAAAATTGCCGACCGATCTTACAGATAAGCAGAGAGAACTTTTTGAACAACTTAAAAATTCCTAAGCTATGAGTGAAAGAATATCACGCGAAGAGCTCGTACAGATTTATAATATTGAAATTACTTTTTTTGATGAATTGGTAGATTCGGGTTTGCTGAATATAGAGACGGATAATGAAATTCGTTATCTGATGTATGAAGATCTTCCCACATTTGAGCGATTTACCAATTGGCATTACGATCTGGAAATTAATCTTCCCGGTCTTGAAGTAATCCACAATATGCTTCAGAAAATGGAAAATTTAAATCAGATCAACCGTGAGTTAATGCAAAAACTTTCGGCGATAAGTGATAAAAATGAGGATATTTAATTTAGTTTTGTAAATTATAAAACTCAATATATGGCCAGACTCAGCGACGATAAAATCATTAATTTACAGATCAGCAAAAAAGATTTTGAAGAGATTTACCTTCATGGAGACCAGGGAAGTCTTTTTTTCTCACCAACTGTGAAAGGGAAGTTGATCACCACAATCGTAGTTGCTGTGATTTTGTTGGTTTTATTTTACTTTAAAGATGATCTAAGTAAAGAGAAATTCGGGATCTTATATTTTGTGAGTTTTCTTTTTCTGCTTTGTGCGGTCTACTTATCTTTAGCGATCAATAAAGTTTCAAAATGGAAAAAGGAAGTGGTTAAATATCTTAAAACACTTGAAAATACAGATATTTATCAAATTCAGTTTAATGCTAAAGTTTTTAAAGTAAACCTTAATGACAATAAAGAAACCAGTCTTTGGACAGAATTCACGGCTGCAGAGATCAGCGATAAATTTATCGGTTTAGAAGGGAAATTCAATTATATGTTTCCAAAAAAATCAATGCAGGAAGCAGATTTCGAATTGTTAAAGCAGGCAGTGCAAACGAATGTTTTGAAATAGAACCTAGAAAAATCGTTTGCTTTAAAATTTTTGCTTCCTCTATAAATCTAATGCTTTAAAAGTAAATCATCAGAATCTTTTTATAAATAAAATTTGTGCATTTGTGGCAAAAATATAGGATACTAAACTAATACTGATTGTATGGATTTTCGTAAATGATGAGAAGGGTATATTTGTAAATATGCGTATAAAAGTTAATAGCCACGAATACACAAAGCTAATTGTTAGTTTTTTTTAAACGGTTTGTTGTGTATTGTTATTTCATCAGGACTAGACAATTTAAATAAATAAAAAACTCAGAGCAAATACTCTGAGTTTTGTTTTATCATGAAAAGATGATTAATCTAACCAACCCATTTCTTTCATCCATTCGTCGTTGTAGATTTTCCCAACGTATCTTGAACCGTGATCGTGAAGAAGTACAACAATTATATCATCTTTTGTGAACTGATCTTTCATCTGTACCAAAGCTGCCATTGCGCTTCCTGCAGAATATCCACAGAAAATACCTTCTTCTTTAGCCAGTTTTCTTGCATAAATAGCTCCGTCTTTATCGGTCACTTTTTCGAAATGATCGATCACAGACATATCGTAGTTTTCAGGAAGAATGTCTTCACCAATACCTTCTGTAATGTAGCTGTAAGCATTTCCTAGATTAATTTCTCCTGTTTCGTGAATTTCTTTTAAGATAGAACCATACGTATCGACTCCGATTATTTTTATATCAGAATTTTTTTCTTTAAAGAAAGTTCCGCACCCTGTAATGGTACCGCCCGTTCCGGCTCCAACAACAAAATGAGTCAGTTTTCCTTCCGTTTGTTCCCAGATTTCAGGAGCGGTAGACTCGTAGTGAGCAGCTCTGTTAGACAAATTATCATATTGATTAACGTACCATCCGTTTTCCGTTTCTTTTGCCAATCTCTTTGAAACTGAATAATAAGAACGAGGATCTGTAGGTTTTACGTCTGTAGGACAAACGATAACTTCAGCTCCAACGGCACGAAGAATATCACATTTTTCTTTTGACTGTTTAGCGTTTGTTACAAAAATACATTTGTAACCTTTGATGATGGCTGCCAAAGCCAATCCCATCCCTGTATTTCCTGAAGTACCTTCAATGATCGTTCCCCCTGGTTTTAGTCTTCCGTCTTTTTCGGCGTCTTCAATCATTTTTACGGCCATTCTGTCTTTTACCGAATTTCCGGGGTTGAAAGTTTCTACTTTTGCCAAAACCAATGCCGGAAAATCTTCACCCAAAACTTTATTAAGCTTTACAAGAGGGGTATTTCCAATGGTTTCAAGTATATTTTCTGCGTATTTCATATGTAGCTTTATTCTTTTTTTATGGTCATATGTTATCGCTTATCTTCGTACACTTATACGATTTAAAAGTATACACAGCGATTCCACAAATGTTTTTTTATGCCTGACAAAGATACGGTTTTCAAATAATTAATAATTAAAAATGAAGAATTAAGAGCATTTCAATAAAACTTTTCAACGCCATACCTATCAATTTAATCAGGAGCTTTTTCCCGCTTTTCGTTGCAATCTTTTTTTTCAAAAAAGGATTTTCACTGCAATCAGGGCTAAGGTATTTGTCACATTACAATTATTTGTCATTGCGAGGAGCTTAGCAAGGAAGAAATCTCAAAAGTATTTTAGAATAAATGTCCACTCATTTTGTCATTATGTAAGAATCTCCACAGTCGAATCACAAATGCCCGCTTAGATTTCTACGAAATGACAAACTTTATGCAAAGCAAGATTTGTAATTAATAATTCACAATTCACTAGCGAAGCTAAATTGACAATTCACTAATTATACTTAATCGCTTTTACAGGAGAAATTTTACTGATCAGATAACTTGGGATCACCAAAGCCATTCCGGAAATAATTAAAACACCTATTGAAATAGAAATAATAATCCATGGGTTAAGGTCAACGGGAACTACACTTACATAGTAATTATTAGGATTTAGTTTTATAATTCCTGTATATTTTTGGGTAATTAAAAGTCCAAGACCGATGAGGTTTCCGCACAAAAGCCCCGGAACCATGATAATCAAAGTATAGTTGATAAAGGTCGCACGAATCTGTCCATTCGTTGCACCCAACGTTTTAAGCAAGCCAATAGAATTGGTTCTTTCGATGATAAGAATCAGCAATACCATGATGATATTGATGATGACCACCAAAAGCATGATTGAAATGATAATACCGATATTTGTGTCAAAGAGACCGATCCAATCGTTTATTTGCGGATATTTATCGGTTGCTTTTTCTGCATAATTTTTATATCCGATGAATTGTTCAACTTCAGGAGCGTCTTCGTCAACATTATTAATATTTTTGAAGAATACATCGAGCCCGCCAATTTCATCAGGCTTCATATCCATAATTCTTCGTACGTGATTGATATCGCCGACCACAAACTGTTCATCGATCATTTTGATGTCGGTTTTGTAGATTCCTACAACTTCAAAGTTTCTGTAAATAGGTTTTTGATCAGCCTTTGAAAAAACAGTAACAATGCTGTCGTTTACTTTCAGATGAAGATCATTAGCTATTTTTTCTGAAATGACAACGCCGTTGTTGTAGCCTTCTCCATTCAAAAAAGGAGTTTTTCCGGCAGTCAGAAATTTTTTGAACCTCAAACTGTCAAAATCTTTACCTACACCTTTAAAAATGATTCCGGCAAAGCTGTTTTCATTACGCATAATTCCGGTTACCATTGCATATCCCTGTACTGTCGCGACATCGGGAAGAGCTTTGATTTTTTTAATATCCAATCCTTGATTATCGAGAACCGAAGTATTGTAAGATGAATTTGATTTGGTAGATCTTACCGTAATGTGACCACTGAAATCTCCCAATCTTTCTTTAATCGCTTTTTTTGAACCCAATCCTGTAGAAACAGTGATGAGTGAAACGATAATTCCCAGCGCCACAGACAGCCTGCCGATGAAGATGATAACCCGAGAAAGGTTATTTTTGTTATCTTTGGAAAACGCTATTTTTCGGGAAAAATATAATGGAAATTTCAAGCTTATGAATTTAAATTTCAAAATTAAAACTTTAGTTCTTATTTGCCTAATTTTTTTAGGAGTATTCAGTCAATATTATTCTCAGACATCAAATAAAGAAGGTTTTAAAACTGGTGCAGACCGCCCGGAAATATATCTTCCGCTTCTGAAGAATAAAACAGTTGGTATTGTTACCAATCAAACAGGATTATTACAAGACAAGACTCATCTGGTAGATTTTTTGGTGAAAAATAATGTAAAAATCAAAACTATTTTTGCTCCTGAACATGGTTTCAGAGGGAATGCTGATGCTGGCGAAAAAGTGAAAAATGGAGTAGACATTAAAACAGGAATCCCTATTGTTTCGCTTTATGGACCGAACAAAAAGCCGAAACCGGAACAGTTAAAAGGAATTGATATTGTTGTTTTTGATATTCAGGATGTTGGGGTGCGATTTTATACGTATATCTCAACATTAACTTATTTAATGGAAGCCGGAGCTGAAAATAATGTTGAAATTATGGTTCTGGATCGACCAAATCCTCACGACGGATATATTGACGGCCCTGTTTTAAAGAAAAAATGGGAAAGTTTTGTAGGAATGCATGAAGTTCCTGTGGTGTATGGTTTAACCATCGGAGAATACGGAAAAATGGTGAATGGTGAAAAGTGGTTGAAAAATGGAGTTCATGCAAAATATACCTTAATTGAAATGCAGAACTATCATAAGAAACAGCGCTATTCAATTTTAGATAAACCTTCTCCTAATTTGCCGAATGACCAATCAATAAATTTGTATCCAAGCTTATGTTTTTTTGAAGGAACTCAGGTTTCTGTGGGTAGAGGAACAGATATTCCGTTTCAGGTTTATGGCTCTCCGTGGACAAAAGATCTGCCTTATCAGTTTACTCCAAAACCCAATTTCGGAGCAAAAGATCCTTTCCTGAATGGTAAATTGTGTTATGGTGAAAATCTTTCCGATTATTCTAAAGATTTAAGGGAAATCAATTTAGAATGGCTACTCAAAGCGTACAAAAATTATAAAAATCCGCAGCAGGATTTCTTTCTTAAAAATCTTTTCTTTGATACTTTGGCAGGAAGTGATGAGTTGAGAAAACAAATTATCTCGGGTAAATCTGAAAAAGAAATCAAATCTTCCTGGAAATCAAACTTAGAGAAGTTTGCGAAAATCAGGAGTAAATATATTATTTATCAAGATTAAAAAAATGTCAACTGTAAAATTTACAGTTGACATTTTTTTATGTTCTCTATTTATTAGTCAAAATTCTGAGGCGGATTCTTATCATCTTTACCTTTATTCAAAATGAAAAGTCCGATGGATAAGCCTATAACGCCAGCACAAGCAGTCATTAATGCACGTTCTAATTTATCAGCTTCATGATTCCCTAAATAATTCATCAGGAATAATATTGCAAATGTAATAACCGATATAATAATATGGTTTCTTCCTAGTAGTTTCATTTTATTTTAGTCTGTAAGAAATCATTACTCCTCCTCTGTAAGGGATTATTTCGCCGCTTCTGTTGTAACCGTCTGGCTTTTCATCATATCTTTTACCTGACACTCGGTCATATCCTTTGTAAAAATCTTGTGAAGTTCCTATAGTGCAATATAAATCCATTCTCCAATTATCGGATAATTTAAACTGGTACCCTGCAGTGATTCCAGCTAAAAATGAATATCCTTTTTGATAAAGATTTGATTTTGTAAAAATTACATTTTCTTCATTTTTACTTGGGTATGGGTCATCATTCCAGTAATTCCATTTTTGCAATACAAAAGATGACACTCCAATATTTGCACCTAAATACCACCCGTCAAAAGCTTCTCTGAAATAGTATCTCCCTTCTATCGATGCTGAGTAATACTGCAACTCATGGCCGGAAAATGATTTCCAGGGAGATATTAAAACATCTCCCTGTATTGTTATTTTCTTATTTATTTGATGCTCTAAACCTAAATTTATAATTCCGATAGGAATAAATAAAGCATTTCCTTTTATGTATACTTTTTTGTCAGTTTCAGATTTTATCTCTTCAGTCTGATTTTCCTGCGCGCTAATATGTATTATTGAAAATAAGCTTAAAGCAGCGCTAAAAATTTTATATTTCAAAATGTATTCTTATTTAATTTGGTTTAATAATGCTTGTGCTAAACTTGCGTCTTTACCCGATTGAGTGGCGATGGTTTTAGACTGTTCAGCAAAGTTTTTGGCTAAATCTTTACTTCCTAAATTAAAATAAAGTTTGGCTAAAATATAAGTGTTCTCCGATGTTTCGCCACGCATAACAGACTTCTCAGCCCATTCTGCAGCTTTCTTCAAAGAAGATTGCGTTTTTATATGATCTGAAAATATCCATGCTGCTTTTAAAAGCTCATTTGGTTCAAATGTTTCAGCATTTTTATAGTAATCTAAAGCTACTTTCTCGTATTCAGGAAAATTCGAATTTTGCTCGTAATAAGCTAGTTTGGTCTGGTTAAGCTTTGCTAAAGCAGCTTCTTTTCCCACTAAAGGTTCCGCAGTTTTTAGAAAATAAGCGTCATTAATTTTTTTAGCTTTATCATCAATAGATTCCTCAACAACTTTACCTAAAACCAGTTGGTTATTAAATTCATTGTAATTTTCTTCGGGTAAAAACTTTAGGATTTCAGCCTTTTTAGCAACAAAAGTTTTGTAATTTACATCATCAGATGACTTCAGAAAATAGAATAAAAGTCCGGCCTCATCTTTTGTGAATTCTTCGTCTTTACTTTTATTTTCAAAATATCTTTCAGAAGCTTTTTTAGCAAATTCATAATCTGAGCTGGAATTCAACTTCATGATATTGATCAAAAAATCTTTATCCTTTTCACCATTTGCAAAACGCTCTTTCAAAGAACCTTTTTTGTTATTCGGAGCGTTTATTTCTTGTGCCATTGCCAGAAATAAACTTTCTTCCATGTAACCATAATTTTGTGAAACCAATTCGCCATCGCCATTTAGGAATAGATAAGTAGGATATGATCGAACGCCAAATTTTTGAGCAACTTCTCGTCCTTCACCTTTTTCCATGTCAATTCTTGCGTTGACGAAGTTTTTATTGTAAAAATCTCCCACAGATTTTTTGGTGAAAATATTTTTCTCCATCATTTTACAGGGTCCGCACCAAGAAGCATATGCATCGATAAATACGAGCTTATTTTCCTTTTTTGCCTTTGCGATAAGATCCTTAAAAGGGATATCCTGAAATTTAATCTCATCCTGAGCCAAAATAAAGACATTGATAAAAATAAATAACCCGGAGATAATCTTTCTCATTCTCATTATAAATTTAAAGAAACGAAGATACTTAATTTTGGTTTTATATGAATAATGAAACTTTCATTAAAATAATAAACAAAAAAAACCGCCCTATAAAAGGCGGTTTGTGGTTTCTCCAGGAATCGAACCAGGGACACATGGATTTTCAATCCATTGCTCTACCAACTGAGCTAAGAAACCATTTGGTGTTGTACTTCGTTTTTGAAGTGGTGCAAAAGTAATAATAAATATTAAATTCTGCAAATTTACTTTTAAACAATTTTGAAAAGAAAACCGCCTAATGAAAGGCGGTTTAAGTGGTTTCTCCAGGAATCGAACCAGGGACACATGGATTTTCAATCCATTGCTCTACCAACTGAGCTAAGAAACCATTATATTGTTGTATGATTTACTTCGTTGTTTTAAAGTGATGCAAAAGTAGGAAGTTTTGGTATATGAAGCAAGTATTAATTAAAATTTTTTGCCAATAAATTAAAACCTACTGATTTTCAGTCTGATTATTTTCCTGTTCTTTTCTTATTTGCTCACTCATTTCCTCTAAAACAGGCTTAATGGTACTTTCCGGAAGGTCACTTATTCTGATATACATCAAGCCGTCAATCGCATCGTTAAAATTTGGATCTACATTAAAAGCGATCACTTTTGCATTTTGCTTGATGTATTTTTTAATTAAAACCGGCATTCTTAATTCAGGCTCAAGATCGTCAATGATTTTATCTAATTTATTTAAATCAGATTCCATTTCATCTAAAAAAAGATTTTTATCACGATCTCTAAGCTTTACTTTAAAATCATTTCGTGGGGTAATGTATTGAGCTACAGCAGAATCATAATAATTAGATCGCATAAACTCAATCATTAAAGATTTAGAAAACTCTGAAAATTTATTAGAAATGCTTACGCCTCCCATCAAAAATTTATGATCGGGGTTTCTCAAGCAAACATGTACGATCCCGCGCCATAAGAGGAACAAAGGAAGTGGTTTTTGCTGATATTCTTCACAGATATAAGCACGTCCCATTTCGATTACTTTTTTGAAAAAAGGATGAATATCTTGTTCGAATTCAAAAAGAGAACTTGTGTAAAAGCCTTTTATACCAAACTTTTTCATCACATCCTTACCTAAAGCCATTCTGTAAGCTCCGGCTAATTTTTCAGCAGCGTTATCCCACAAAAAAAGGTGATGATAATGTTTGTCGTATTCGTCAAGATCAAAGGGAAGATTACTTCCTTCACCCACCGCACGAAAGGTAAGTTCTCTCTGTCTTCCTATTTCCCGCATTACTGAAGGAATCTGCTCATACGGAGTAAAATATATTTCGTAGTTACCATTACTGAAAAGCATTTTATCTGTGCCTCTCAGTTTATTGATGTCTTTTATAATATCTTCTTTCGGAGTCTCATCAATGATATTCTGAACAATATTTTCTTCTCTTAATAAAGGGAATTTTACGTATAAATTTTTAAGATTAATAGCCTGCGCAAGAGATTTTCTTTTTTCATAATAAGATTTCATCATATAAACCTTACGTTTCAAAAATTCGCCCAACTCCTCAATATTTTCCATTTCGTCCATCACTTTTACCGTGATAGGTTTTCCTATTCTGATGCGAATTGGTTTTTCGCGGTCATTCATCATTTCCGCAGGAAGCATAATCGTCTGCAAATTAGGGTGAATCTTGGCTACCTGGTAAAATAGAGTGCTGTTTTTAGCATGGAAATACATCGGAACAACCGGTACTTTTGCCATTTTTATAAGCTTTAAAGCAGGTTTTTCCCAATCTCTATCCAGAATTTCTCCGTAAGGATTGTTTTTATTTGAAACTTCTCCGGCAGGAAAAATTCCTACGCAGCCTCCATTTTCAAGATGCTTCAAAGTTTCGCGCATTCCAGTTGAGCTGTTTCGCACTTCCCTTCTGCCTTCAAATGGGTTTACAGCAATCACAAAGGGTTCCATGGGTTTAATTTTTTCTAAAAGAAAATTCCCCATCACTTTAAAATCCGGGCGAACTTCGGAAAGAATTTTGCACATCAAAATCCCGTCGATAGCACCCAGAGGATGATTAGAAACCAAAATAAAAGGACCGGTTTTCGGTATTTTTGCCAAGTCTTCTTCAAAAGCAACATAGCTCAAATTTCTCTCTCTTACAAAAGAATCGAAAAAATCTTTTCCCTCTTTGTCTTTCAGCTTATCATAAAGTCTGTTGACTTCATTTATTTTTGCAATGCTCATAACAGCAGATGCCACAGGATTTTTAAGAAACCCTATTTTATGCAAGCCGGAAGCCTTGATTAAATCATTTTTCGATATTAAGCTCATGTGTGTTTAGTCCGAATTAGTTTTATAATGTTACCATTTGAAGTGTATTTTTTGAAATCTGTTCCAATAATACATTTTTTTCTTGGTAAAACTTGTCAATGTTCTCCATTTTTGCATTTCTTACAGTAAATAAAGATACATTTTTTATAACATCTGTCTTGAAAATTTTCTGAAGTTCATTATTAAGCTCCTCAATTTTAAGGAATTTATCTTCAAGACATAGCGCCAATGAAATTGCAGAATTCTGCATCAAAGAAACTTTTATCTTGTGTTTGGCTAAATTATTGAAGATCAAACTCATGTGATCTTCTGCTATGAAAGAGAAATCTCTTGTGTAAATTTTTAGTAATGTTTGGTTATCCTTTAAAATATAAGATTCTTCACTTTGATTTTTATCAGAAGCACCTACTTTAGTTCCTTCTTTTGTAGGATCGACAAAAGATTTCACATAAAAAGGAATATTTTTTTGTTGAAGTGGCTGCAAAGTTTTTGGATGGATAACACTCGCACCAAAATAAGCCAACTCTATTGCCTCCTCGTAAGAGATATTAGATAAAAGAGTAACATCCTTAAAGATTCTAGGGTCACCGGTCATCACTCCCGGAACATCTTTCCAAATCGTCATTGCCGTTGCATTAAGGCAATAAGCGAAAATAGCAGCAGAATAATCTGAGCCCTCTCTTCCTAAAGTCACTGTAAAATTATTATCATCAGAGCCAATGAAACCTTGGGTTACATAGCAGATGTCAGGATTTAGATTTGAGATAAATTCCTCAGTTTTCTGCCAGTTTACGATACCGTCTCTATAAGAATCGTCTGTTTTTATATAATCTCTTGCATCTAGCCACTGGTTGGTAAATTGTATATCGTTCAGATATTCGCTCACAATTTTAGTGGAAATCATTTCTCCGCAGCTTACAACCTGATCGTAAACAAAATTATAATTTGGAGATTTATTTCTTCTTAAAAATGAAACAATGTCATCAAAAAACAAATTGATTTCTGCAAAAACTGCATGATCTTCCGAGAAAAGCCCCTTAGCTATTGCGATGTGTTTCTGTTTTATATGTTCTATTTCAGTTTGATAGTTATCTTTTTTGAAATACATTTCTACAACTTTTTCCAGCTCATTGGTCGTTTTACCCATTGCTGAAATTACAAGTAGACATTTTTCAAAACCCTGGCTGCTAAGAACCATGGATACATTTTTTACACTCTCGGCATCTTTCACCGATGCGCCTCCAAACTTGAAAATTTTCATTAAATTGTTAAGAATAAAATTGTTAGATAAAAAAGATTGGTTTTTTTTCGGAGGTCAAAATTATGGAATTACGATGAGATATGAAATAGCGTTGAACCGGGATTGAATTAAGATTTGCTTAAAATTGAAGTAAAGTACAGGTAATATTTGCTGTTTGATGGTACAATTGGGAATAGTTACCATGATTAAATTATGCTGTGTATATGGAAATTTGATTGATATAGTGTTGATTAATAGTGTCTAAGGTCTTTTGTGAGAAAATGTTTTTTAATGTGATAAAATTTACGAAATTTGGCAGTAAAGTAAAAACATAAAAATGTCAGATCAACCATTACAGACGCTAGGAGAATTTTTAATTGATAAGCAGGAAGATTTTCAGTATTCCACTGGGGAATTTTCACGCCTTCTAAGTGCTATAAGACTGGCGTCCAAAGTTGTAAACAGAGAAGTAAACAAAGCAGGAATTGTAGATATTGCAGGCGCTGCAGGAAACCAGAATGTTCAGGGTGAAGAGCAACAGAAGCTTGATGTGATTGCCAACGATATTTTTATCACTGCACTTTCTCAAAGAGAAGTTGTTTGCGGTATTGCTTCTGAAGAGAACGATGATTTTATTGATATTAAATGCGGAGAAAATGGGCATTTAAGCAAATATGTCGTTCTGATCGATCCATTAGACGGTTCTTCAAATATTGATGTAAATGTTTCTGTGGGAACTATTTTCTCAATTTACAGAAGAGTTACAGAGCCGGGAACTCCTGTGCAGCTAGAAGATTTTTTACAGAAAGGTATTAACCAGATTGCTGCAGGATATGTTATTTACGGATCTTCTACAATGATTGTTTACACCACTGGTAATGGTGTAAACGGATTTACTTTGGATCCTTCTTTGGGAACATATTATTTATCCCATCCAAATATGACATTCCCGAAATCAGGTAAAATTTATTCAATCAACGAAGGAAATTATATCAAGTTTCCGCAAGGAGTTAAAAATTACCTGAAATATTGTCAGATGGAGGAAGGCGATCGTCCTTACACTTCAAGATATATTGGTTCTTTAGTAGCTGATTTTCATAGGAATATGTTAAAAGGCGGAATTTATATATATCCGTCATATGGCCAATCACCAAATGGAAAGTTGAGATTGTTATATGAATGTAATCCTATGGCATTTTTGGCAGAACAAGCTGGTGCAAAGGCTACAGATGGTTTCAGAAGAATTATGGAAATCGAGCCGACAGAGCTTCACCAAAGAATTCCTTTTTTCTGTGGAAGTGTTCAGATGGTGGAAAAGGCAGAAGAATTTATGCGAATTGACAGCGTAAAATAAATGACAGCAGAATATTACAAATATATATTAGAATTCAAGCGCCCGAGTGGAACATCTCGCGGCGTTTTGCTTACTAAAGAAACCTACATTCTTAAAATTTTTGAAAATGCAAACAACGGAGTAGGAGAGTGTGCACTATTCAGAGGGTTGAGTTATGATGATACGCCAGAGTATGAAGAAAAAATGCAATGGCTCTGTGAAAACATTAACCGGGATTTTAAATTTTTAAAAGAAGAATTAAAAGAATTTCCATCAATTTGGTTTGGCTACGAGCAAGCTTTGTTAAATTTAAAACACGGAGGTAAAATTTATTTTCCAAGTAAATTTACAAGTGAGAAAGGCTCGATGACGATTAATGGTTTAATCTGGATGGGGGATATAGATTTTATGGAAGAGCAGATTCAGGAAAAACTTAAACAAGGCTTTCATTGTATTAAATTAAAAATCGGTGTCGATTGGAAATCTGAACATGCTATTCTTCAAAAACTGAGACAAAAATTTTCAACAGAACAGTTAGAATTACGAGTTGATGCCAATGGCGGGTTTTCTAAAGAAGAAGCACAAGTCGTATTGAGACAGCTTTCAGATTTACATATTCATTCTATCGAGCAGCCTATAAAAGCTGGAAATTGGGATGATATGGCAGTTTTGTGCGCCAACACCCCGACTCCGATAGCACTTGATGAAGAGCTGATCGGAATTCTTGATCTTAACGAAAAGAAAAAACTTTTGGAAAAGATAAAACCACAATACATTATTCTTAAGCCAGCTTTAGTCGGAGGTTTTGAAGGTTCTGACGAATGGGTATCCCTAGCTGAGCAGCAAAATATCAGGTGGTGGATCACATCTGCTTTAGAAAGTAATATTGGGTTAAACGCTATTGCGCAGTACACTTTTACAAAAGAAAATCAAATGCCACAAGGTTTAGGTACCGGAAGTTTGTTTACTAATAATTTTGAAAGTAGCTTACAACTAAAAGGGGAGCAGCTATTTTTTAAAGGGTAAATTTTTGACTAAACAACCCCGTTTACGAAAATTGCTTTTTTGATATATTCTATAATATCAAGAAAATGTTTTCTTATTTTTTTCATAATTGATATTATTTTAGATTAAGGAGTGTAAATATCTGAAAAAAAAATGAATTTCAGATGTTTTTACTTTTAAATTTATCATTTTCATACATGCCTAAATTTTCTTAGATTTGCAAATTGTCTGCCAAACAGACATTTTAAAGCGAATTTTAATGGAAGAAGAAAAAAAATCACTCAATTTTATTGAGCAAATTATCGAAGATGATTTGGCAAACGGTTTGAAACAAGATCAGATCCGTTTCCGTTTTCCGCCTGAACCAAACGGTTATTTGCATGTAGGTCACACAAAAGCGATCTGCATCAACTTCGGTTTGGGTGAAAAATACAATGCTCCCGTAAACCTTCGTTTCGACGATACAAACCCTGAAAAAGAAGAGCAGGAATTTGTAGATTCTATTATGAAAGACGTCGAGTGGCTAGGTTTTAAGTGGGATAAAGTATTGTACGCATCCGATTACTTCCAGCAGCTTTACGATTGGGCTGTACAATTGATTAAGGAAGAAAAAGCTTACGTTGATGAGCAACCTTCTGAGGTTATTACCGAGCAGAGAAAAAATCCTGCAGAACCGGGAGTAGAATCTCCATTTAGAAATCGTCCTGTCGAAGAATCTTTAGATTTATTTGAAAGGATGAAAAACGGCGAATTTGAAAGTGGCTCAATGTCTCTTCGTGCAAAAATTGACATGGCTTCACCAAATATGAACATGCGTGACCCTGTGATGTACAGAATCTTGAATAAGCCTCACCACAGAACAGGTACTGCCTGGAAAATTTATCCAATGTACGACTGGGCGCATGGTGAATCTGACTATTTAGAACAAGTTTCGCATTCATTATGTTCTTTAGAGTTTGAAAACCACAGACCACTTTACAATTGGTATTTAGACCAAGTATACGAAGAAGGTAAGGTTAAAAATAAGCAAAGAGAATTTGCGAGAATGAACGTTTCTTATATGATCACTTCCAAAAGGAAACTACAAAGGCTAATCGCTGAAAATGTAGTCAATGGTTGGGATGATCCTAGAATGCCTACAATTTCCGGAATGAGGAGAAAAGGCTTCACGGCTAATGCAATCAGAAACTTTATTGATAAAGTTGGGGTTGCAAAAAGAGAGAATTTAATTGAAATTCAATTACTAGATTTCTGTGTTCGTGAAGATCTTAATAAAGTGGCTAAACGTGTGATGGCCGTTGTAGATCCTATCAAATTGGTCATTGAAAACTATCCTGAAGGTCAAGAGGAATGGCTGACTACTGAAAATAATAATGAGCAGGAAGATGCAGGAACAAGAGAAATTCCCTTTTCAAGAGAATTATATATTGAGCGTGAAGACTTCAAGGAAGAAGCGGGCAATAAGTTCTTTAGATTAAGACTGGGTGGCGAAGTCCGTTTAAAGTCTGCTTACATCATTAAAGGTGAAAGGGTAGAGAAGGATGAAAATGGTGAGATTACAACCATTTACGCTACTTATGACGAAAAATCTAAGTCAGGAAGCGGAACTGAAGAAAGTTTGAGAAAAGTAAAAGGTACCATTCACTGGGTTTCTGCGCAGCATGCAATTCCTATTGAAGTAAGAAATTACGAAAAATTATTCACTGTTGAACAGCCTGATGCTGAGAAAGATGTAGATTTCTTAAATTTCATTAACCCTGAATCTGTCAATACAATTCAAGGATTTGGTGAGCCTAGTTTAAAGGATGTTGCTGTGGGTGAACCGCTTCAGTTCCAGAGAATTGGCTACTTTACGAAAGATCAGGATTCTACAGATACAAATTTTGTGTTCAATAGAACTGTGACATTAAAAGACTCTTATAAGCCGGAGTAAAAAATTGATTTATATCATATAAATGAAACAGGGCTTAATTTTTAAGCCCTGTTTTTTGCTTTTAAATATTACTGTACCATAAAATGCCACGAATACTCGAATATTTTTTGTGTTATTAATGAGAAATATTAATGCTATTTGTGTTTAAAAGTCCCAAAGGGACGATTTAATAAAGGATAGGATGAAAATCCTATCAATGAAAAAAGATAATTTAATAAATAAAAGATGAAATTCTATCAAAAATTATCAACGAATTATCATCAAATTAAAATTAGAAAATTGTGAAACTATTACATATATACGCCAGTTCATACAAAGGGCTATCGAAAGAAAGCTGGATGCTTGCATTGGTAATGCTCATCAACCGTGCAGGTTCGATGGTGCTCCCATTTTTGGGAGTTTATATGACTGCACATTTAAAATTCAGTATAGAACATACAGGAATTGTGCTTAGCTTTTTCGGAATCGGTTCTGTAATCGGTTCTTGGTTGGGCGGATTTATTACCGATAAAATTGGAGAATACAAAGTTCAATACCTTAGTTTGTTACTAAGTGTTCCGCTGTTTTGTTTAATTCCACTTTTTAAAACAGAAGTGGGAGTTGCTGCTATTATTTTGATTCAAAGTATTGTAAGTGATTCCTTTCGTCCGGCAAACTCAGTTGCGATTACCAAATATGCGAAACCGGAAAATATTACAAGAGCATTTTCATTAAACCGAATGGCGGTTAATTTAGGATTCTCTATCGGTCCGGCTTTAGGTGGAATTTTGTCGGCAATTTCTTATGAGTTTTTATTCATTTCAAATGCTTTAGCAGCTTTATTAGCAGGAATTTTATACATTATATTCTTTCGAAAACGCAATAAACTCGCAAAACTGAAAGCAAGAAAAGTGAAAGAAGCGATTGAGATTAAAAAAGAAAATTCGCCATATCGCGATAATAAATTTTTGATTTACTGCTTCTTGTGTATGCTTTTTTCAATCTGTTTTTTCCAGCTATTCAGTACTTTGACAATTTTTTATAAAGATACTGCACACTTAAGTCAGCAAAATATCGGTTATTTATTAGGGTATAGCGGATTTATAGTTGTTTTGCTCGAAATGGGATTGGTTCAGATTGCCGAAAAATATCTGAGCTTAGCTAGAACCATGTTTTTAGGAACCTTTATTTGTGGTCTTTCTTATGCGATGTTGGGCTTCGATTATATTATCATCACTTTAGTAATTTCAATGACTTTATTGTCCATTGGTGAGATTTGGGCATTGCCTTTTATGTCGACCATCACCGCTCTAAGATCAGGAAAAAATAACAAAGGTGCCTACATGGGGTTGAATGGAATTTCTTTTTCAATCGCATTTATTGTGACCCCATATCTGGGAACTTTGATTGCTGAAAAATTAGGATTTACCGTTTTATGGATTGGAACCGGAGTGCTGGCAACCCTCATTGCCATTGCATTCTACTTTATTGTTCCATGGATGATTGATGATAAAAAAGAGAGTCTTTAAAAGTCCATTTTGGGCGTGCCCCTACGTTTCCCAAGGCTAAAGCTCATAGGTTTTCAAAACCTATGAGCTTTCTTCCACCTCTAAAACTTTGGGTCGGGCTGCTCTGGGGTCCGCTTCGCTACCGTACTCGTTCGTGCCTCACTCGTACCGGCTCCTTCGTCGCCGCCCGCCGTATCCCTCACGCAAAAACAGCGATGAAACAAAAGAAGATTTCGAAAGAAAATTTTTATACACATCAACCTTGTCAGGAGCCAAAACGCTGACCAGTTTTTTTATGTCATAATATTCATTATCACGCATAAACAGTACAATATTTGCATAGCATATCGCAATGAAAAAGATTTACTTAGTTTTCCCTTTTTTATCAGCTTCAATTTTATTTTCTCAGAAGAAAGATTCTGTAAATTTAATTTCAGAAGTAAAAATCGATGCTTATAAAAAGCCAACCACTTTTATAGCTTCCACAAAATCAGTTTCGGTAGTTTCAGAAGATTTACTCAATCTGAATACACCGGAAAGAATGCTGGAATCGATCAATCAAATTGCAGGAGCAAGAATGGAAGAACGTTCCCCCGGAAGTTACAGGATTTCGCTTCGTGGAAGCACTTTACGCTCACCTTTTGGAGTTCGGAATGTAAAGGTTTATCTGGATGATTTTATTTTGTCAGATGCTTCCGGAAATACTTATTTTAATGTGATTTCTCCAGAATTGATTGATCGAACGGAAATTTATAAAGGTCCGGAAAGTGGTGATTATGGAGCGGTAACAGGCGGAACAGTGCTTTTAAAAACAAAATATTCAGACAATTTATCAACTAATTTATCCACCGGAAGTTATGGAACGTTTAACCAGAGTTTTGATTTTTCTAAACAGATTGGAAAACATTTCATAGAAGTTTTTCAGAATTATTATCAGACAGATTCTTATCGTAGACAATCTAAGGTTCAGCGCAAAGAGATTTTTGTGAAAGACAATTTCCAATATTCAGAAAAAGGAATTTTAAAAGGGATGGTAATGTATTCTGATCTCGATTATCAAACTCCGGGCGGACTGACTTTGGAGCAGATGAATACTGACAGAAAGCAAGCCCGACCGGGAACTGCAACACTTCCGGGTGCTGAAGAACAGAACGCAGGAATTCGCAATAAAATGATTCTTGCGGGGCTTTCAAATGAATATCAATTTAATCAGAATTTTTCGCATTTCATTTTAGTTCAGGGCGCTTACGTAGATTTTGAAAATCCGTTTATTACCAATTTTGAAAATCGTTTTGAAAAGAATTTTGCAATAAGAACCCATTTTAATTATGAGAAAATGTGGGATAAAATTTCATTAGCCTACCGATTCGGTTTTGAAGGTGGAATTAATGATATTTTCGTAAAAAACTATGATAATAACAAAGGTTTTGAAGGGAATCCACAAAATTTTGATCAGATTAAAAACACTTCAGGATTTTATTTTCTATCGCAGAAATTAAATATAAATGAAAAACTTTTTAGCGATATTTCGGTAAGTTTAAATTCTAATTCTTACGATTGGGAAAGGCTTTATCCACGAACAGAAAACGGAGATATACATTTTAAAAATCAATGGCTTCCTAATTTTGGAGTAACTTATCTTTTAGAAAAAGGTTTTTCGGTTAGGGGGAAAATCGGAAAAGGAAATTCTGCGCCAACGAATGAGGAAATCCGTTCTTCCACACAAGAATTTAATGTCAATCTCAATCCGGAATATGGTTGGAATAAAGAAGTCGGAATCAGGAAACAATTCGCAAATTCCTTTTTTGTGGAAGCAAACTATTTTGATTTCAGACTCAATGATGCAATTGTAAGAAGGCAAAATGAAGCCGGACAGGAATATTTTGTGAATTCAGGGAAGACTGTTCAGAAAGGCTTTGAAGTTTTGTTGGAGTCTAAAAACTTTGATCTTAAAAATAATTTTTTCAGTCAGTTAAAATTCAGATTTTCAGGAAGTTTTTATGATTTTAAATTTAAAAATTATCAGCAAAATCAAAATGACTTTTCAGGAAATGATGTAACGGGAGTTCCAAGAACGACGATAAACAGTTTGCTGAATTTTATTTTTTTCAAAAAACTTTCTGTTGATTATTCTCATTTTTATACTTCAAAAATACCTTTGAATGATGCGAATTCTGTTTATTCGAAATCAAATTTAATTGGAAATATTCAGTTCAGATTTCCGGTAGATTTTGAGAAAACAAGAGTGAATTTATATCTGCAAGTTCAGAATTTATATAATGAAGAGTATGTTTTAGGTTTTGACATCAATGCTTTTGGAAACCGATATTATAATCCTGCAGCGAAAAGAAATTTTATTTTGGGAATGAAGGTTGATTTTTAATTTTTTATTTGCCATCAATATACTTAAACGCTTCTTTCAAATAAGTTTCATTCGTTTTTGCTTTGTCAGCTGATTTTTCAATGATGATATTTGGTGGAATTCCTTCGCCAATTTTAGCATATTCTTTTCCTGTTCTGTCAACAATATTACCAACCGTAAGTACAAGGAAAGACCCATCGGATAATTTGTATTCCTGGTTTCCTGATGTTAAGCCCTGCGTGTTGGTGCCGATAATCTTTATATTTTTTTGACCAACAAATGCAGCGGTAATAAATTCTCCCGAACTTCCCGTCACTTTATCTACCAATATGGCAACAGGCTTTTTTGTCGGTTTGGGCTCTTTTTGTGCCAGTTGAAACATCTGTGTAGCTGTTGAACCTTCATAAAATTTAGCGCCTTTATAATTGTAATACTCAATTTGTCCTTCAGCGTCTTTTGTCCCGACTACATTTTTATCGTCTAAAAAAGGAGCTATTGCAGCATACATCGGATAAAGCATTCCTCCAAAATTTCCTCTCAAATCAATGATCCAGCCTTTAGGTTTACTTTTTTGTAAATCATTAACCTTAGCATAAAAAGTATTAATATACATGTTCCAGTCATCTTTATTGAATGAGCCAATATCTGGTAAACTGATGTAAGCATAGCTGTTTTCCAGCATTTCACTTTTAATGACCGGAAACTCCTGACCCGTTGCTTTGTATCCTAAAGTGTAGGCTTTTACCACTTCTGCAGGGTAAAAATTAGAATGAGAATCGTTTAATGAACTTAAAGCATTTTTTATAATGGGATAAGTCTCTTTTATCGTTTTAGCTTTCGATGCTTCTGCAAGAGTTTTATCAAATATTTCATCCCAATTGAGCTTTGATTTATTCACCGATTTACTTTTCATAATTTTTAGCGCTTTGGTAACATACACTCGAATGCTATCTGACTGAGCTGAAATTGTAATTGAAAAAAATGTGGTAAGTAAGGCGAAGATGATGTTTCTTTTCATATTGAAATTGAATATTTCAAAAGTAAGAATATATTGTTATATTTCTTATAATAAAATAATTACGTTGAAAGAATGTTTCGAATAATCATTTCCGCATGAATTCTTGAATTTTCGATAAACCAAAGGTGAGTGTCTTTTCCACCACAGACTACGCCTGCCAAATATAAATTTTCAATATTGGTTTCCATTGTTTCAGGATTGTAGACAGGATTTAAACATTCACCTTGTAAGTCAATACCGGAATTTTTAAGAAAATCAAAATCAGGAAGATAACCAGTCATTGCCAAGACAAAATCATTTTCAATTTCCTGAATTTCACCTTCTTTATCTTTAAAAATAACCGTTTTCTCTTTAATTTCTATCAATTCAGCATTAAAATGAGCTTTAATACTTCCTTCTGCAATCCTGTTTTCAATATCTGGTTTTACCCAATATTTTACATTTTCAGAAATTTCAGAATTTCGAATGATCATTGTTACTTCGGCTCCTTTTCTGTAGGTTTCCAAAGCGGCATCAACGGAAGAATTACTCGATCCGATAACTACGATTTTCTGTCTTGCATAAGGATAAGGTTCGGTATAATAATGCTTTACTTTAGGCAAATCTTCACCCGGAATTTTTATCAGATTCGGAATGTCATAAAACCCGGTCGAGATAATTACATTCTTGGCAGTATATTTTGATTTGGAAGTTTCAATTTCAAATATTTTTTCGTCTTTAGAAACCTTTAATACCTTTTCATAAAGATTAATATTGATGTTTTTCTGCCTTGCAATTCCCTGATAATAATCCAGCGCTTCTTGTCTTCCCGGTTTTGGTGCAGCCGAGATAAAAGGAATTTCTGCAATTTCAAGCTTATCTGCCGTCGAAAAAAACTTCATGTATAAAGGATAGTTGTAAAGCGAATTTACAATCGTTCCTTTTTCTATAATTAAATAATTCAGGTTGTTTTTCTTTGCTTCGAGTGCGCAGTTGAGACCAATTGGCCCGGCTCCGATAATCAGAATATCTAAAATTTCCATATAACAAAAATACAAAAAAGCTTGAAGCAAGAGGCTTTTAGTAATAAGTCAAAAACTATACTTATAATATTTAAACTCTATTCATTCAATTAAACACTAAAAATCTGAAACTCAAAACTGGCACCGCTTTTGAACTTTTCACGAAAATTTTATAATGAGAAAATCTTTTTTAGCAATCTTACTTTTAGCAGCGTTATCGTGTGAGAAAAAACAAGATAAAAGTCCGGTAGTTTCTACGGATAATCTGAAAAGGTCAAATGAAAGAACCGATACAAAACCTGAAGCGTTTTCAAAAGAAGTAGCGTTGAAAAAGACTAATGATGAGCTTTTACAAGCACTAAAAGTAGGCTATTATGATGTTTTTGCGAATTATATTCATCCTGAAAAAGGGGTGCGATTTTCGATGTATGCTTTTGTTAACCGAAATGAAGACAAGCATTTCTCAAAAACCGATTTCGAGAAATATCTGCCTACAAAAACTATCTTTACTTGGGGCTCCAGAGATGGGTCGGGTGAGATTTATAAAGCAACTCTTGAGCAATATCTCAAAAACTGGGTATTTAAAAAAGATTTCACAAAATCTGACTATGCATTTGATACATTTTTAGGCACAGGTAATTCTCTCAATAATTTAAAAGAAATATATCCCAACACCAATTTTACAGAAAATTATATTCCCGGATCTGAAAAAAATGGCGGAATGGATTGGAATGCACTCCGATTTGTGTTTGAAGAATTTGAAGGGAAATATTACGTGATCGCTGTCATCAATGATGAATGGACGATTTAAAATTCCCCTTTTATGAAGGTGGATTCAATGAAGTTGAAGACGGGGTAGTTTACAGAATTTGTACCAACTGTTTCGTTAAATTTTTTCTTGAAAACTGCTCAATATTTTGAGTGTTTTCTAAAAGGTTTCCATTTTTCCACAGTTCGAATTTTTCTAAAATAAAATCTTCAATTTTTTTGGAATCATTGTATCCAAAATGTTTTCCGGCTTTTGTTTCATCTAAAATTTTTGCAACATCAGCTTCATTGGGTCCGAAAGAAATAATTTGTTTTCCAGTTGCTAAATATTCAAATATTTTCCCAGGAATAATGCCTTTTGAAGAGTCATTTGGAAAATTAGTAATCAATAAAAGGGAAGACTTCGCCATTTCATCAACCGCTTTATCGTGCGAAACGTAACCAAGATTCTGAATATGATTTTTTAAGCTTGATTTCTCAATAACTTCTAAAATTTTATCATCAATTCTTCCAACAAATTTAAGGTTGAAGTTTTTCTCAAAATCTGAATTAGTTTTCACTAAATTCTCAAGCGCTTTCCAAAGATTTTCAGGGTTTCTTAACTGTTCTAAAACACCGATGTAACTTAGTGTAAATTGGGTTGGAGAGTTTGAGGGTTGAAGGGTTTGAGGGTTTGAGTCTGTTTCATCAAATCCATTCGTGATACAAAACGCATTTGCTCCGTTTTTACGGAAATTTTCAGCATCGGTATAACTTGTTGCCAAAGTGATATCAGCAGTTTTAAACACTTCAGATTCCAACTGGCGGTGTTTTTTGTCTGATCTGTTGGTCAGTTTTAAATGTTTATAATACGAAATTTCGGTCCACGGATCACGGAAATCGGCAATCCATTTTAAATTAGGAAATTTCTTTTTTAAATTTAAACCAATCAAATGCATCGAGTGTGGCGGTCCTGAAGTAACAATCGTCTCAATATTGTTGATTTTCAAATATTGCTCAAGAAACTTTGTGGAAGGATTAACCCAAAAAACTCTCGCGTCGGGAATGAAAAAATTACCTCTCACCCAAATTGAAAGCTTAGATTTCCAACTTTGATTATTGCCTACATCAAACTGTCCTGCTTTGAATTTTTTATTGCTTTTATTAAGCTTTTCCGCCAATTGATAAGGCTCCCAGATTTTTGTTCTTACAATTTCCAAATCATCAGGAACATCTTTCATTAAGCTTTCATCCAATAAAGGATAACTTGGGTTTTCAGGAGTATAAATAATCGGTTTCAGGCCAAATTCAGGAAGATATTTTGCGAACTTCAGCCAACGCTGAACACCTGGTCCTCCTGCAGGTGGCCAATAATATGTGATGATTAATATTTTTTTATCTTCCATGAAATTAAAATTCCGAAGAAATAAGGTTTTTAAAATATTAACTTCTTAATTCAGACCTTAATGTTTTGTTTACCATTAAGATTTAATTTAAGAAGTTAAGAGTATTAGGTTTTTAAGCCTAGCTTGTTATATTTTTTTCTTTAATTAAAACGTTCTCTTTTTTCTTTTTATTCAGCCAGAAAATTCCAAAAGCACTCAATGCAATGAATAATCCGAAGCATAATAAAGAGATCCATTTTCCGGTTTCGATGACTTGAGGTTCAAAAATCATTTTGATATGATGACTTCCTGCCGGAACATGTACGGCACGTAATAAATAATCGGCTTTGATGTAAGGAACTTCTTTTTCATCAACAAAAACTTTCCAGCCATGAGGATAATAAATTTCAGAGAAAACGGCTAATTGCGGAGTTTTAGACTGAGATTTGAACTCTAATTCATTGGCCTCATATTTTGTCAGGTTAATTGTTGCGGTAGAATCTGCCTGAACTTGTTTGTTATTAAAATATGATTTGTCGGAAACATTGATGACCGCAGTTTTTTTGCTGTCGATCTCCCCGATATATTTAATTTCTTCGTCCGGAGTATTTACAAATTTCAAGTCACTTACAAACCATGCATTTCCATTGGCTTTAGGATTCGGAACAACTTGTGGCTCTCCCGGATTTCCAAAAATCATATACTTGGTGTTGAGCAAATTCAGGATTTTTGGAGTTTTTACGCTATCGACTTTAGAAATATATTCATTTAATAAGTCATCATATCTTCTCAGTTTCACCGCATGATAACCTCCGATTGAAGCTTTAAAATAAGACGTGTTAGTTTCGCTCGTTGTTCCTAAAACCTGATTGTAAATTCGGTAATGTTTTTTGTCATTTTCAGCAATAGTTTCTAATGTTTTGTTGACAGGAATACTCGCTAAAATAGACTGTAGGTTTGGGTTTTCACCTACTTTTTCAGCTAAATAATCTGAACCTTCAGTTTGGAAAGGGTTTTCAGCAAAGATTTTATCTACATAATTATCATCGTTTAGATAACGCTTATTTACAGACCAAAGATCAAATAAACTTACCAATCCGATGATAATTAAAGCAATATTCTGATTAAGCTTTTGTTTTAAAGCAAAGAATAAAACGGCTACCGTGATCCCGACGTACAAGAAAGCTTTTATTGCATCAGTTCTGAACATACTGAAACGTTCATCAACCAAATAATCAAGTAGAAAAGGTGGTAAGTATACTTTTTCGTTATCCGTGGCAAAACCTAAAATTGATTTTCCGAAAACAATTAGAATTAAAGTTAAACCTAAAGTTCCACCTCCAACATACGTAAGGATGTTCTTTTTGTAGTCTTCTTCCAACGTTTCGCTATTGAAGAATCTATACAATCCGATAATCGCTATTAATGGAAATAACAATTCCACAACAACCAAAATAGAAGAAGGTGCTCTGAATTTGCTGTAAAATGGAACGTAATCGATAAAGAAATCTGAAAGCGGCATGAAATTGCTTCCCCAAGCCAACAAAATAGTTAGAATGGTAGCACCTAAAATCCAATAACGGTATTTTTTTGAGGCAAAAAAGAATCCCAAAAGTGCTAAGAAACAAACAATGGCACCTTGATAAGCTGGTCCCGAAGTTCCCGGTTGATCTCCCCAATATGTCAAGCTTCCAAATCCTTTTGAAACTCTATCCATTTCTGCCTGAGAAGTTACATTGTCCTGAACCATCTGCTGTACTTTTTCCATCATTGCAGCTCCTTCAGGTTCCTGGCTTCCGCCACCCATTAATCTTGGGATAAATAGGTTTAAAGTTTCCAGTTTACCGTAGCTCCACATCAGGATGCTTTCTTTATCCATTCCTGTATTTCCGGCGGTATGGGTTTCGGTATTCAGAATCTGTTTTCCTCTTACCGTTTCTTTGATGTACTCAGAATTAGCCATGATTCGCTGGGAATTCATTCCAACTCCGATTGCCAAAGCAGAAGCTATAATTCCTGATGAAATCAAAAAATGCTTCATCGGAACTTTCTTTTTGATCGCTCTTACCAATTCAGAAATAAATAAAAATCCTAAGCCTAAGAATAAATAATAGGTCATTTGTGGATGGTTTGCCGCAACCTGTAATCCGAAGAAAAGGGTAGTGATAATAAATCCGAGGATGTATTTTTTTCTGATATAAACCAATAAAATTCCGGCTAAAAGTGGCGCGAAATATTCTATCGTGTTTACTTTTCCGTTGTGTCCGGCTGCAATAATGATGTAAAAATAAGTGGAGAGCCCAAAAAATGTGGCTCCCAAAAGGGCGTATTTCCAGTTTCTGACGGCAACCATTCCCAAAAGGAAAAATCCTGAGAATAGTAAAAACAGATAATTAACCGGTCTTGGCAAAATATTCAGATAGCTATCAACTTTTTTGATAATGTCGCCTTCAAAACGGCTTCCCATTTGATAGGTTGGCATTCCGCCAAACATAGAGTCGCTCCAGTAGGTTTCTTTATCATAATTGTTACGATAATCGATCAACTCTTTTGCGCCACCTCGATACTGAACAATATCATGCTGGAAAAGCTGTTTCCCCGTAAAAACAGGAGTAGAATATAAAAATGCTAAAACTAAAAATGCAATTAATGAAACTGCAATATATATTAAGTTTTTGTTTTTTGCCATCTTGGTTATTAAGTAGATTTTAATTTAGGTGTTTTAGAGAGTCAAAATAATATTATCTTTTCTCTTTCACCTCTTCATAGTCCACAGTTTCTGCGTCCCACTTTACTTTTTTTTCAATATTCGTTTTTGAGTTTTTGGTTTCCTGCTGTTGATTGTTATTGGGTTTGAATCCCATGAAATTATAAAACTTTTTGAAGAAAATTCTCTTCAAAATATTCCAGACAAAAAAAATAACAATAGTTGCGAGAACGATCTCAAAAATTCCTTTGATAAAAGACATATTACTTTTTATTTAATAATTCAAAGTTCAAGATTTCAAGTTTTAAAATTTCAGTTCTAAAACTTTCAGACACTCAAACCCTAAAACTTATTTAGATGAAGGGTTTACCATTACAGAAGAGTTAGAAACACTTTTCATAGACTGAGATTGCTTTCCATCTGAAATAGTTTCTACCTGCGTTGTTTTTACACTGATGTTTTGATTGTTAATCCACCCTGTGTTTTGATCAAACTTGATCGTTCCGTTTTGAGACAATTCACTGCTCATGCTGTGAGTCATCGAACCTTGAGATTTTTTCTCTTCTTTTTTAGGAATTCCACCAGTGATTGCAATTTCTACAATTCCGTTTCCTGCACTTTTAAGGGTGTAGTTTGAAGTTACTTTGATTTTTCCTGCTTCATCTGCGCTTTCAGAAGTACTCCATTTTTCACCGATTTTCGCTCCTTTTTTAGGAATTACAGAAAGGTTTTTTTCAAACTGATCTTTCAAAACTTTTTCGTTAAAGCTTTCTTTAAGGCTTGCTACAACACTAGCTCTTTGGTTAGCATCCTTGACGATGTTTTTAAGCGCATCCGAAATTTTTGTGTAAACAGCTTCAAATCCGGTGATAGAAATTACATTTCCTTTTGTATCCATCTTCATGTTTAGCTTGTTTCCGGTAAGTGCTTTATTCACATTCCAGATCATTTTCAGATCATCTTCTTTAGGAAGAGGCAGTTTGGTATCTACAATAACAGTTTTTCCTTGCGCAGATTGAGAATTTCTCTTTCCAATCAGGTTGATGGTAAGATCATAAACATTCCCTTTGATATCATTCACTGTGAAACTCATTTCGTCAGTAGATTCGCTGGTTCCGGTCATGGTTTTACCTTGCGGATCAGTCATCGTTTTTGTATCTCTTTGGTACGTTGTCAAAGGATAAGTTTTTCCTTTTTCAAGCTTAAAAGTCTGTTTGAAAATACCCACAGAATCTTTGATCGCAGCGTCTGCTTTTACTTCTTTTACAGAATCTGCAGGAACTTCTACGGTGATTGTTTTTCCTGTTTTAGGGTCTATTTTTGTTACGGTTGCTGTTTCCTTTTTACATGAAACAAGTGCTATTGAGATTAGCGCTAATGCTGCTATGTTTTTCATTAAATAATTTTAAAAAGGTGAATTAAATTTTTGTGATTTTCTGTCTCATTGCTTCATATAAAATTGCTCCACAAGCTACAGAAACGTTCAAAGACTGTGTTTTTCCTTCGATCGGAAGTTTTATTTTTTCGTCTGAATGATGCAGAACTTCTTTAGAAATTCCGGTCTCTTCATTTCCCATTACAATGGCGCAAGGCGCAGTAAAATCAACGTCGTATATCAATTTTTGTGCCTTTTCAGTTGCGGAAAACACTGCAATTCCACTTTGCTGTAGGAAATCTACAACGTGAGCCAAATTCGGTTCTTTACAAATTTTAATGTTGTACATGGCTCCGGCTGAAGTTTTTATCGCATCAGAATTTACCGGTGCACCTCCTTTTTCAGGAATTACAATCGCATCAATTCCTACACATTCTGCAGTTCTGCAAATTGCTCCGAAGTTTCTTACATCGGTTAATCTGTCTAAAATTAAAATGAATGGAGTTTTACCTTCTTCAAATAATTCAGGAACAATATTTTCTATTCTGTGAAACGGAACATCAGAAATAAAAGCCACTACACCTTGGTGGTTTTTTCTTGTAAAACGGTTAAGTTTCTCTACCGGAACGTAGTTGGGACGTATTTTATTTTTTGCTAAAATAGCTTTCAGTTCAGCGTAAATCTCACCCTGCAATGCATTTTGTACAAAAATTTTGTCAATAGTTTTTCCAGCTTCAATAGCTTCCAATACGGGACGAAGCCCAAAAATAAAATCGTCTTTCATTGATTTGTCATAAAAATTATATGGTGAATGGTCAATTGTCAACTTTTTTTCGAAATCAATTTTCAACTATGTATAAAACTCACAATTGACTTTTGACTTGCGAAGCAAAAATTTACAGACTGACTATCTTCCTTTTTCTCCTAAAATTGCTCGCTTCTGCGCCATTGCATAGCCGTAGTGCAGACTTTCGTGCATGTTGTTAAAAATAATAGCATCCTGAATACTTTTCAGATCCATTCCGAAACTTGTGGTGTAAGGCGTGTAATCTGAAAAGAAATCACTGTCGAAATCCTTCATCAAAGTTTTTGAAGTTTCGGTCAGTAAAAATTCCAAATCCTCGACTTCAGATTTTTGAACATTCAGATTCGGTAACGTGCCTTTTTTGTATGTTTCAATCCAGTATTTATCAATTCTGAACGTGTTTCCACTCAGGTAATAATGCAGCAATTGCTGTGTAGCAACGGTGTGAGCAATATTCCAATAGATGTTATTATTAAAACCATCAGGAATTAATAACAGATCCTGGTGAGAAGTGTTCTGAAGAATATCCAAAAGATTTTTTCTGACCTGTCTGTGAGCTTGAAAATGATAATTCATTTTGCAATATTTTTAATCTTCAAAAATAGTTTAATAAACTGAAAATGACAATTCTTGACCGAATCAATGAATGAAAATTTATAAATTTTTATGAAAGTAAGAGTTTCCCTGAGGTAGATTTAGTAAAAGTTCAATTATTATTCTTATATTTAAGAGAGAATATTTAACAAACTTTAACTCAAATATGGCATTAATTGTGTTGATTAGTGCAAGTATTTATCAGAAATTTACCCATTATTTTAATTCAAACTAATGTCAGATTCATATCAAGCAGAAGACATCCGTCAATTGACCGAAAAGGTTAAAGAACAAAATTATTTTTTTAATCTTCTAAGGCAGGAAATCAATAAAGCGATTATTGGTCAACATTACATGATTGATCGCCTTTTGATCGGTCTTTTAGGAAACGGACATGTTTTGCTGGAAGGTGTTCCCGGTTTGGCAAAAACTTTAGCGATAAAGACTTTGGCAGAAGCGGTTCACGGCGATTTTTCAAGAATTCAGTTTACACCAGATTTGCTTCCTGCAGATGTGGTAGGAACAATGATTTATAATATCAAAGAAAATGATTTTTCTATAAAAAGAGGTCCTGTTTTTGCAAATTTTGTTTTGGCAGATGAGATCAATCGAGCTCCTGCAAAAGTACAGTCGGCTCTTTTGGAAGTAATGCAGGAAAAGCAGGTGACCATTGGTGATGAAACTATGCCGTTACCGAAACCTTTCCTGGTTTTAGCCACTCAAAACCCGATCGATCAGGAAGGAACCTATCTATTACCTGAAGCGCAAAGCGACCGTTTTATGCTGAAATGTAAAATCGATTATCCTGAATTTGAAGACGAAAGAAAAGTAATGAGAATGGTTTCTACGTCACATCAACCTGAAATAAAACAGGTAATTTCATTACAGAATATTGTTGAGGCAAAAGCAGTTGTCAATCAAATTTATCTAGACGAAAAAATTGAAAAATATATTTTGGATATGGTTTTTGCAACCCGTTATCCTGAAAAATATGGACTTTCTGAACTAAAAAATTACATTAGTTTCGGAGCGTCACCAAGAGCATCAATTAACTTAGCCATTGCTTCGAGAGCTTATGCGTTTTTGAAAGGAAGAGCTTTTGTAATTCCTGAAGATGTAAAAGCTTTGGCGCAGGATGTTTTAAGACACAGAATCGGACTTACTTTTGAAGCTGAAGCCGAAGAAATTACTTCTGAGGAAATTGTAAATAGAATTTTAGCAAAAATTCAAGCACCTTAAAATATGATTAATAAATGATGATTTATAAATGATATCATTTTGTATTATCAATCATCATCTATCAATTATCATTTATATTGGAAACCATGCAAATAAAAGATATTGTAAAAAAAGTCAAGCAAATAGAAATCCGTACCAGAAGGAAAACGGAAGCTACTTTGATGGGGCAATATCACAGCGCTTTTAAAGGACAGGGAATGACTTTTTCGGAAGTTCGTCCTTACCAATTCGGAGATGAAATCCGTAGGATTGACTGGAATAAAACAGCTCGTTTCCGTGAACCTTTCGTTAAGGTAATGGAAGAGGAAAGAGAATTGACGATGATGATACTCGTTGATATTTCTGCATCGATGGATTATGGTACAAAAACCCAACTTAAAAGAGAATATGTTGCAGAAATTGCAGCAAGCTTAGGATTTTCTGCAGCAGGAAATAATGATAAAGTAGGATTGATTTTATTTGCTGATAAAGTGTACAAAGTAATTCCGCCACAGAAAGGAAGGAAGCATATTTTATCGATGATCAGTCATATTTTGACCGCTGAATATATTCCTGCGGTATCAAAGGTTGATAAAGCTTTAGAATATATGATGGGGATTTTTAAAAGAAAATCTCTTGTATTTTTACTTTCCGATTTTGAGGATGATTACGATTCTAAAATTCTGAGAGTAGCATCTAAAAAACATCAGCTTTTGGGAATGAGAATTTATGATGAAAAAGATAACGAAATTCCCGATGTCGGTTATACTTTGTTGTACGATGCCGAGACAGGAAATCAGATTTGGGCAAATACTTCGAGTGCGAGATGGAGATACACTTTTGCTGAAGCACAAAAACAGAAGCAGAGAAACCTGGAAGAAGATTTTGCCAATTCTTCAGCCTCATTTTTGAATATAATCACGGGCGAAGATTATTCAAAATTATTGTATAATTATTTTCAGAAGAAATAAAGTAGAATTTGCTCTGTTATTCTGAGCGATATGAAATGTAAAGCAGAATCTATTTGTTATATTAGGTTTTTCTTCATCAGAATGACAACAAAATGCTAAAAATTTAGAAATAAAATTGAAAAAAATATTCTTATTACTCTCATTCTTTATCTGTGTGAATTCTTTTGCACAGCTGCTTTCTTCTAAACTGGAGAAAACGACAATCGCTTTGGGAGAAGTTAATCATTTCGTTATAAAAATAGATAATCTTAAAAGTAGTGCTGTTGTTACAGCGCCAAAAGATGAGTTGCTCCCTTTTCACTTTGAAGAAATTTCAGACAGCATCAGCATCAACGCCAATACGTATGAAAGAAAAATAGAATTTGCTGTTTATGAAGAAGGAGTTTATAAAATTCCAGAGCTTGAATTTAAAGTAGGAGAAAAGGTTTTAAAAACTATTCCTTACGAAATTGAAGTGATCAATACTGCGTTGAAAGAAGACCAGATTAATGACATTATGAAGAATAAGGAAGTTGATTTGGAAGCAATTGATTACTGGCAACTTTATAAATGGTATGTTTTGGCGGCAATCCCTTTTATCTGTTTAATTTTTGCCATTGTAATGTTTGTCAAATACGGAAGAAGACGCAAAAGTTCACCTGTTGTAGCCACAAATCAGACTTTAAAAGAATTAGATTCATTAAAGAAGAAAAAATATATTGAAGAAGGGAATTACCGTTCGTTTTATGTAGAGTTAATCGATATTTCAAGAAAATTTATAACTAAACAGTACCGGATTCCTGCAGATATTTTGCTGACGGACGATTTAATAGTTTTAATGAAAGAAAACAATACCATTTCGCAGGATAACGAAAAGACTGTAGAAGATGTTTTCTTACGAGGTGATTTGGTGAAATTTGCCAAAACATTTCCTGATAAAGAGGTGATGGAAAAAGATTTTGCCGAAATAAGAGCCTTTGTGCAACGCTCATCAAAGGATATAGAATTTGAAAACCTGAGAAAAGATGTTTGATTTTGAATTTTACAGTCCGTGGTTTTTTCTTTTATTTTTGGTGTTTATTCCGCTTTTATTTAAAGATCTAAGTCAGAAAAAAAGAAAAGGGATTAAAGTTCCCACAACAAAAAAAATGAACGGAAGCAGTGGAATTCTTCCTGTGCTTTTCTTATTAAAACTATCAAAATATATCATTCTTTCTGCTTTAATCATTGCTATGGCAAGACCGAGAACTTTTTCGGTTTCGCAGGACAGAGATGAAACAAAAGGAATTGATATAATGCTTGCTGTAGACGTCTCACTGAGTATGTTGTCAAAAGATTTTGAACCGGATCGCTATGAAGTGCTGAAAAATATTGCGGTAGATTTTATTAATAAACGACCTAATGACAGATTTGGGTTGGTAAAGTATAAAATGGAAGCTTTTCTAAAAGTTCCATTGACGTTTGATCATGATGCCGTAAAGGAAGAAATTGTAAACATGAATCAGCGTGAAATGGTAGACGGTACTTCTGTAGGAGACGGATTGGCGGCTGCTGTAAATCACCTGATGAAAAGTAAAGCAAAAAGCAAAGTGGTCATCCTGATGACTGACGGAGTAAATAGTCCTGTAGGGAATCTCTTCCCACCGGAGATTGCTGCTGTTCTCGCTAAAGATAATCATATAAAGGTATATTGTATAGGAATTGGAACAAACGGTTATGCTTTAATGCCCGTTACTTACGATGAGTTTGGATATATCTATGACGAAAGAGAAGTTTCTATTGATGAAAATATGCTGAGAGAGATTGCTGCAACCACAGACGGCAAATACTACAGAGCAGATTCTGAAAGTAAATTGCAGGAAATTTATGCTGAGATTAATAAGCTTGAAAAAACGGATATCAATGTTTCAAGAATGTACAATTATGACGAATATTTTAGACTTTTTCTCTGGATTGCTTTAGGAATGCTGGTTTTTGATGCTATTTTACGTTGGGTACTTTATAAATTTTTAAGCTGATGGGTTGGTATTTAGGAAATTACTGGTATCTTTTGTTATTGCTGCTTCTGCCGCTATTATCATTTTTTCTGATCCGTTATCTGCGTTGGAAAAAAAGAAAAAGAGAATTATTTGCAGAATCAAAATTTCACGAAAGTTTGTTTGAAAAGAATTCGGGATTTTTAAAAATATTCCCGGTACTTTATTTTCTGGCAGCACTTTTCTTGGTGTTTTCAATCATTGATCTTTTGAGCGGAAGCGAAAAAATACAAACCAAGCAAAAGATGAATAACGTGATGTTTGTATTGGATGTTTCGAATTCTATGAATGCAGAAGACATTAATCCAGACCGTCTTACTCAGGCTAAAAATTTGATCATAAATACCATGCACGAGCTTAAAAATGATAAGATAGGCATCGTTATTTTTGCAGGTGAAGCAGTTTCTATAATGCCGTTAACGACAGATTATAGCTCGGTAGAAAACTATATTTCAGATTTAGATACAGACAATATAACGATTCAGGGAACAGATTTTCTTCTCGCAATGGAAACTACAGCAACCAAATTTAAAAATATAAATAAAGGTTCGAGAAAAGTAGTTTTAATAAGCGATGGTGAAGATAATGAAGGCAATGACAATGCAGCGATACGTTTGGCAAATAAAGAAGGAATAAGCATTACTTCTGTAGGTGTTGGTACTGATGAAGGTGCGCCAGTGCCGGTTTATAAGTTTGGACAGCTTATCGGATACAAATTTGATCAAAATGGTGAAACTGTTATCTCTAAAAGACAAACCGGGGCTCTGAAAAAAATGGCAGAATCTACTGGCGGAAGCTACATTGATGGTAATAATATGAACGATGCTCCCAAAAGAATTGCTGACGAAATCAACAAAAAAGCATCAGACAGCAACACAACGGTCAATTCTCAGAATGCCAATCACTATTACCAATATTTTTTAGGCGTTTCTATATTTTTCTTTTTGATGATTTTTCTATTTAATCCTAAAAGAGATTTTAATGTTTAAAGTAATTCGGTTTTTCATTGAATACTTTAACCCAATTTTAACAAATAAGACGCTGTTTCTTAACATATAAAGGGATAATTTTGCAAGAGATGAATACTAAAATTGTATTTTTAGCGTTATTGTTTGCTTTTTCGTTCTCAAGTGCATTATTTGGGCAGGAAAGTTATAAGACTTTAGTCTTTGAAGGCAACAAAAAATTTAATGCAAATGATTATGATGGCGCTTCTTCAAAATATATGGAAGCTATAAAATCAAACTCTGGTGATTTTACAGCACACTATAATTTGGGAAATGCTCTGTACAAAAGAAAAATGTATCAGGAAGCGAAAGAAGAGTATGCAAAAGCAGAAAAACTTTCTCAGACTTTACCGGATAAAGCGGCAACGCTTCACAATTTGGGAAACACAATGATGCAGATGAATCAGCCCGATAAAGCAGCTGATTATTACAAACAATCTCTGAAGCAAGATCCTTATAATGAGGCGACCAGAAAAAACTATGAGATTGCTAAGCTGAAGCAGAAAGAAAAAGAGAGAAACGACAGCAAGAAGGACAAAAGCTCCGGTAAAAACGGAGGCGGAGAAGATAAAAACAAAGGAGAGAAAGGAGATTCTAAAAATCAACAAAAGGATCAGGGTGAGGGTCCTCAACAAAATAAAGGTGAGGAAAACAAACCCCAAGGAAAAGGCGGCGAAGGCAAACTTCCCAAAGAATTAGAAAAAGCCATCCTTGATAGTATCAACGGCAGAGAGAAAAAAACTGCCAAAAGAATTTTAGACGAAAAATCTTATTCAAAGCCGCAAAGCAACGAGAAAGATTGGTGATGAAACAAAAAATTATTTACGCAATATTTACCCTCATATCTGTAATGTCTTACGGACAGGTACAGCTGTCTATGAAATCTGACAAAACGGATTATAACGGTAAAGAAGTCGTAAATCTTACAATTGTTTTAGAACTAAACGGAAATAATCTGGAACAGAAAAGTAAAATCATGCTTCCGGATCTGTCGAAGTTTAATATGATCGGTAGCGGATCATTCAATCAAATCGTTAACGACTCCGATACAAACACGGCAATCGATCAATATATCACAAGAATTGCGCTTGAGCCCAAACAAAAAGGGAAGGTAAGAATTGGTTCTGTTTTGGTAAACGTCAATAATAAAATCTATAAAACTGAACCTTTTGATATTTTCATAAAAGATATTGAGAAAAAACCAATCGCAAATCTTGCCAATGATGTTTATCTCAATATGGAAATTGAAGACCGTGAAGTGTATCAGGATCAGCCTACAATTGCTGTTTTGCGTGTTTATTCCAAAAATATAGACAACCTTAGAAGAGTAAAAAACATTAGGCTTCCACAGCAGGAAAACCTCAATGTACATGCAGTAAGTTTAAAAAGATCAGAGATAGATCCTTCCGGTTACGCCAATATGGCATCACAGGTTTTGGCTGTTTTTATGGTGTTTCCAAACGAGTCGGGTTACGTAGAAGTTCCTTCGGTTTCTGCTTCGGTAAATACTTTTTCTACCAAAAGCAAGATAGCTTCCAATAAAGTAAGGCTGAATGTGAAAAAACTTCCCGAAGGCTCACCTCAGTCTTTTAAAAATGCAGTAGGTAATTTTAAAGTGGATATTTATTGCCCGACAAAAGAAAAAATTGAAGCTAAAAAACCTGTTAATGTAACGGTGAAAGTATCTGGTGAAGGTAATCTTGCCGATATGAATCTTCCGAAAATTGAAGAATCTCCCGATTATGAAATTTTTGCACCCAAAATTACTTCACGCTTAAATCCCGGTCTTACAGGAATGAAAGGGGAAATTTTGGCTAAATATATCTTGATTCCCAAAAAAGCAGGTGAACTGATTGTTAAGACAGAAGCTTTTGCTTTCTTCAATCCGGCGGAAAAAGAATATGTAAATCTTGGACAGGAAAAACTAGGTTTAACTGCCTTTTCGCATGATCAGGTTTTAGAAGCGAGATCTACCGTAGAAAAAGTAAATGAATATACCAATACCTTTCTGGAAACCGTTGACAGCCCAGTGTTGAAAACCACTTCTTTTAAAGTGAAAGAGAAAAGTAAATTCAACTGGAATGTGCTTTTTGTGAATATTGCTATATTAATTGGCTTATTCATCGCCTATATCTTGTTTAAATATTGGCAAAAAAAACAAACTATAATTAAAGAAAAGCCAACTCCGAAACCTTTGGGTTCTGTTGCTGAAACAGAAAAAGAAATCAGAGATAGTTTAAAAACAGATATCAGTGATTATTTTGCATATCTTGAAAATCTGAAAATTTCAGGTGACTATCCTAAGTTTTTTGAAACATTTAATGAAATGGATGCGGAAGTACGAAATCAGTATTTCCAAAGTTCTAAAGAGGATTTTAAAGTATTTCTTGAAAGACAAAATGGAAGTTCTGTTGCTGAGAGTTATCAGGAATTATTGCAAAAAGTGCAGATTGAGAAGTATTCTCCTATTACCTCAGAAGATTCTATAAACGATCTGTTAAAAGATATTGTTAAATTATATTCTCTTATTAGTAAATAATCATTTTTTATTTATATTTTTGCGAAATTAATAATCGTAAGAAATGGAGGTTTTCAACAGTTTCTCTTTTAAAGAAGTAATTACCAGTTTCATGGTACTTTTCGCGGTCATCGACATCATCGGTTCGGTTCCGATTGTGGTAAGCTTGCAACAGAAATTCGGACAAATCGAAGCCGGAAGAGCATCAATTACAGCCGGATTGATTATGATTGTTTTTCTTTTTGTAGGAAACAAGATCTTAAAATTTATTGGGGTAGATGTTAATTCATTTGCTATCGCAGGTGCTTTTGTTATTTTTATCATTGCACTTGAAATGATTTTAGGGATTGAAATCAACAAAACGACCGAAGCAAAATCAGCCTCAATTGTTCCGATTGCATTTCCTTTGGTTGCAGGTGCCGGAACTTTAACGACTACTTTATCTTTAAGAGCAGAGTTTCATGATATTAACATTATTTGTGGGATCATTCTCAATACAATTTTCGTATATTTGGTGCTGAAATCTGCAAAGTGGATTGAGAAGAAAATGGGAGAGGCGTCTTTGGCAATTCTTCAGAAAGTTTTCGGAATTATTCTACTGGCAATTTCAATTAAATTATTTACCGCAAATTTTGCGCAGCTGGTGCAGAATTATATAAATTTTTAGATCATGCAGAAGTTTTATAAAGTATTTTTAATCGTATTTGTCGTAATCATCGCTATCAATACGTATGCAATAGACTGGAATTCAGAGATTACATCTGAAGATAATGTTAAATTCTTAATCTCAATCGCTTGTGGATTGTTGGGTGTTGGATTACTTTTCATCCTTAATACGTGGAGTAAAATAGGAGCAAAGAAGTAATTCTTTGCACATAAATATATAAACCTCTTTCGTTTTGAAGGAGGTTTTTTATTGGTCTAAAAATGATGAATAATTATTAAATTACAACCAAATTTTTAAGTACAGCTTCAGATTTTAGCTCAGTTTCCTGCCATTCTTTTTCAGGATTGCTTTGAGCGGTAATCCCACCACCGACAAAAAGATGAACTGAGTTTTTATATAACCTTGCACAACGTAAATTCACAAAATATTGTATGTAATCTTCTGTTTCAATTTTGATGTAACCTGCATACAATTCACGAGGGAATTTTTCAACTTTTTCAATAATTTCTCTGCAAAAATCCTTTGGAATTCCACAAACTGCTGGCGTCGGATGAAGATCCTTAATAATGGAATCTAAATCTTCAGGATTGATTTTTATTTTAAAATCAGTTTTTAAATGTTTGATGTTTCCAGAAATATGATCGTACGTTTCAGACTCCTGAACTTCGTTCAGAGTGGCATATTTCGTTAAAGTATTTCTAATGTAAGATGAAACAGGCTTCTGTTCCTCAATCTCTTTTTCAGTCCATTCTTCAGACACAGGAATTGTTCCTGCAATACTCATGGTTTCAAATTCGTGAGTCGATTTGTTGAATTTTCCTAAAACTTCAGAAAAAGCTCCCATCCATGAGGTTTCACCATCGAAAAAAAGATATTTGAATGCATTAGGATAATTTCTACAAAGGTTGTTGAAACTTTCTTTCAGATCTATTTCAGCAAAATCAGTGAAAATTTTTCTTCTGGAAAGCACCAATTTTGGAAGGTTGTTTTCTTTGATAATTTCAATTACTTCTTTCAATTTTTGAAGGTATTCTTCTTGTGTTTCTGCAATAAACTGAGTTTCATCTTCAGGTAAAATTTGTGAGCTGATCTCTAAATTTTCAAATTCTGACAGGCCTTTTTCAATGACTTTTCCTGCAATATCAGTTCTTTCAGCAGTATTAAAAGAGTGAAAATTGATTGAATTATTGTTAGAATGTTCGTCCGTAGAATAAAGTTTCTCGTCAAAAGGAAATTTGAAATAGATCATAATTTTGAATCTTTCAGAAAACCATTATTTAGAAATAAAATAAGATATTCCTAAGCTGATTTTTCTTTCAGCAAAGGTATTATTAGTCTTAAAAATGTCAAAATCAAATGAAGAGTTTTTTAAAGAAAGATTTTTAATTTTAAAATGTTGATATTCTACATCGATCAAAAATCGGTTAAACAATCGGTATTGTAAACCTAAAGAAAATCCGAAATTGACTTGATTGCTTTTAAAATCATCCAGTTTATTGAGAACATTATTTTCAGGAACTAAAAACTGCATTTTGTAATTATTTTTATTGGCTAAAAAACCAACAAACGGACGGAGATTTTTCCATTCGTAAATTGCTTTTAACTGCAAAATATATTCAAAATGTTTGTTATTAAATCTTTGAAAAAGTAGAGGTTGGTTGTCTTTGGAAAAGTAAAATCCGTCGAGGTAAGTTTCTTCTTTATTGGCATTCAAATCAAACGTAGAATTCCAAGAATAGATATTTGCAGAAAGCATTAATGAAAAATTCGGATCGATAATGCTTTTAGAAATCCATATTCCTAAGTTTTGCCCAAACTGTTGATTTTTTTCTGATAAATTTTCAGCCCAACTTACTTTTTTTAAACCAATTCCTGCATGAATTCCGTATTGGAATTTATTTACTGAAATTTTATTTAATTGTTCTTCAATTTCTTCTTTATTTGTGTTTTGTGGAATGCTTTTTATTTCTTTTGCCTGAATTTCAAGAGAAGACAGCATCAGTTTTGCAGGTTTTAATTTTATTGCTTTTTCCAGATAAATAGTATCGTACACAATCACTTTTTCATACACGTAAATGGTATCTGTTTTTTTGCGTTGAGCGAAAGTAGAATTAATGAAAATAACAGAAAAAAGTAAAATTATTTTTCTTAAAAGCATGGTTGGTTTAGTTTTATCTTTCTATAAAAATAGTATCTCTTTGAATTATTTTTTTTACAACAATCACTTTGTGAGAAACAGTTTCAGCAGAATCTTTTTTTGTTATAGGCTTTGAATATACTAAGTTTTTTGTTTTAATGGAATGATTTTCTTGCTTTAAATCTTTGTTGATTTCTACATCTGAGTTTTGCACCGGTTTTACATTTTCTAAACCTTTATTTGAAGATAATTCTTTTGAAATATTTGCATTGCTTTGATCAATTGTTACAACATTTTCAACGGCTTTAAAATTAGAAATATTTGAATTAAATGTTTTGCTTAAAGAATTTTTAGGACTAAAAAATAAAATTGAACCAACGATAATAATGAAGAAAGTAGTTCCGATAATTGCTTTCTCTTTCCAAAAATTTTGGGTTGATGAAAACGAAATAGTATTTGAATTAATATCAGAAGGAATTTCAAAATTTTTCGATGGTGAAATAACAAAATCCGAAAATTTACTTTGAAAATTTTGAGCCCACAACAAGCCACCAAACCCAAAAAGAACTAAAAGCTGTGCTGTTTTATTTTTCGGAGTTTCATTGTTGACGAAGTGCGTAATTAAATAATTCTGAACAGATTTTTTAGCCCTCATCAAATGAGATTTTGAAGTGTTTACGGGAATTTCCAATAAACTTGAAATTTCTGCGTGAGAATAGTTTTCGATATAATATAAATTGAAAACCGATTTGTGATGAGAAGGCAAACTGTCAATAGATTTCAACAGTTCGTCTCTCGTAAAATCATATATTAAAATGTGTTTTTTTTCGTCGGTTGCAGATGTTGTCATTTCGGTCAATGTATCTGGGATTTTTGATGGTTCGGTGGTGATAAAGGTATCTTTACTGGTTTTTCGGATAAATTGTAATGCGTTATTGACAACAATTTTTTTCAACCAACCAAAAATTGCCTTTTCATCTTTTAACTGATGATTTTTCTGAATCGCTGTCATAAAACTATCCTGTACAATATCTTCCGCATTCTGAAGATCTGTAATATATCTGCGACAAATCCCCAAAAGTTTTGGGGAATGGTCGAGGTAGATTTTTTGCCAGTTGAGTTTTGTCTTTGACATTTTTTAGTTCTGTACTACAAAAATTGAATTGAAAGTTCCCAAAGCGTAATAACCACTTCCTGCATTACTTATACTCGTTATATTTTGCGATTCCACACCATTAATGAATACTTTGCCATTGTAAGTCATATTTGGATTGTTAGGATCAGGGGTAAGATTATTATTATATTTTATCATATAGATATTGTTATCTAAAACAAACATGTCTTGAATATAGGGTAAAGTAGAGAAGTTAGGAATAGTTTGTAAATTGTTTTTAAAGTAAAACCCACCCGATGAACTTTGTATTGTATATAAATCATTAGTGGCATTGTGAGAAATAATTTTACCTAATACATGAACAGGATGTGTGTAATCACCAATTAAAGTTTCGGTGTTTGTGCTGATATTTTTAGAATAATATTTTAAGTTATTTTGAAATAATAAATGAATTCCGTTGCTGTTTTTTGCGAAATTATAAACATAACTTGATGGTATTGATGTGAATACTGTATTCTTAAAATATCCATATTCTAAACTTTGATTATTGTCAACTTTTGTTGTAGAAATATATACATCTGAACCATCTATCAGGATGCTTTCTGCTGAAGAGTAATATTGGCTTTTATAAAGTATTGTTTTTACACCATTTTTCCAAAAACACATTTCAAATTTATCGAAGGCACTTGTTGTTGTCGGATTTTCTACATAACCGGCAAAATAGATATCTCCGTTATTTACGGTAAAAGATTTAATATAATATTGAACGTTATTTGGAATGTTAAGATATTGTTTAACGGTAGTTCTCACATTGTTTTTCCAAAAATATTCTATCCCATTATTTGCTGTATTTGGCAGAGTAACTCCCGTAACATACACATCATTATTTTCAACTTTAATATTAGTTGTGCTTATACCATCACCATTACTTAGATCAGTTTTAATAGTGTTTTTCCAAAAACAGGCTTTATTATTTTCTTTACCGGCAATGTATACATCGTATGAAGTGTTTTTTTTCTCAAGCCCTTCATCAATATCATTTTCCCGACAAGAGAATACAAACGTCAGCAATAAAATAAATGGTAAAATTAAATTTCTCATGGTTATTCTTTTCTTATAAGATGTGAAAATGTAATAAGGTTGCAGTAGATTTTAATTAAATATCACAGGTTTTAAAATTTTAGGTATTTTCACAATGTGATACGGTTGGGTAACAACTGTTGTTACGTTTCCCTGAAGTAATTTTTCAACATCAATCTCAATATTTTGCGGATTTTCATCAACGGTCATTATATCAACGGAATGTCCACCGTTTGGATAAACTGCATCAATAACAACAATTACCATAAATTGATTAAAATCGATATTTGTTTCTGTAAAACCTGCCGAAGGATGATTGTTTTGACCGTTTATTTGACTTAGAAAGTTATTCCATTGTGTTGTGTTTGTAATCACTGTATTTTGTTGGGCAGCGTAATTTCCCATCAAATTTCCTTTTCCAATTAACTGAAAATTAATTTGGTTTTTATTCTCCAATTGTTCATCATCATGATTATCACGACAGGAAATCGTAAGAAAAAAGATGGAACAGAGTAAAAGGAGTAAATGTTTTTTCATGATATATAAATTTAAGGGTTTCTTTATATAAGATGAAAAAAAATAAAAAGGTTGCAGGAGGCTTTAATTAAATATTAAAGATTTAGCGGTTTTAGGAATTTTCACAATATGATAAGGCTGAGTGATAAAAGATGTGAAGTTTCCCTTTAACGATTTTTCTACAGTGATAGTAATATACTTAGGGTATTCTTCCATTTTCGTAATCTCGATTGAGTGTCCACCGCTTGGATAAGTTTCATCTACTACAACGATAACTATAAATTCGTTAAAATCAATATAAGTTGTGATAAAACTAGCAGAAGTTTGATAAGTTGTGCTGTCTATTTGATTAAGAAAATTATTCCATTGTATAGAGTTTGTAATAATGGTGTTTTGAGGATTAACATAATTTCCTATCAAATTTCCTTTTCCAATCAACTGAAAGTTAATTTGATTTTTATTCTCAATTTTTTCATCATCATTACGACATGAAGTTACAATGAATAATACAGAATATAACAGAATAATTAAATGTTTTTTCATAATGTGTAAATTTATGTTTTTCAATTACATAATAAATGAAAATCTAAAAATTTTGTTGTAACATCATAAAAAAGACTCAAAAATTTGAGCCTTTAAATTTTATTTAAAATAAATTTCTTATCTGTTGATAATCGTATTCGTCATTGTTGTATGATTGATCAACTGACCTTTTTCGTCACGAATTTCAATCTCGGAAACATGCATGGTTTTTCCTTTTCTGATGAATCTTGCTACAGCAGTTAAAATACCATCTTTTTTACTTCTTAAGTGATTGGAATTGATGTTGGTTCCTACACCAAAATATTTGCTTCCGTCGATGAAAATATTAGAAAGGCTAGAACCCATTGTTTCGGCTAAAACACAGCTCGCTCCACCATGCATAATTCCGAAAGGTTGATGGATGTTTGGTGTAACAGGCATTGTTGCAGTCAGCGTTTCGTTTTCAATATCAATATCGATAAAATGAATACCAATCGTTTTCGCAAAAGTTTCTTCACCCCAGTTGTTGATGAATTCTAATATTTCTTCTTTCGTTTTATCTTTTGTGTACATATTTTTATGTGTAATAAGTAATTGGTAAAGATTATTTTTTTTAAAAGTAAAAAGTAAAAAGTAAAAAGTAATTTTGCTCCTAACTCCTAACTCCTAACTCCTAACTCCTAACTCCTAACTCCTAACTCCTAACTTCTTCAGCGTCATTTCCCATAATATTCGGATTCCAGTTTGCCGGAATTTTTGGACCGATGTCATTTTTAATATAATAATCCTGAATTTCCTTCATTACCTCAGCAAAACTTGCCGTTTCCAATCTCTCGTAAGGAATTTGATATCCTAAGTAAACAATATTTCTTTTAAAATCACCCGCTGCCAAAACAATAGGAACTTTTGCTGCTAAAGCCATGTGGTAAAAACCTTTTCTCCATTTCGGAACCCAGCTTCTTGTTCCTTCCGGCGTAATCACTAAGCTGAAATCATCTTTTTTGAACTCATTAGCCACAAAATTAATAAGATCATTTTTCTGACTTCTGTCGATGCCGATTCCACCTAAACCTCTTACTACTGAACCGTACCAGGCTTTAGTATGAGCGTCTTTAATGATAATTTTCAATTTTTTTCCTAATTTCCAGTAGGCTAAGTTTCCCAATAGATATTCCATATTATGGGTGTGTGGTGCAACAACAAGAATGCAACGGTCAAGATTGCGCACATCGCCCTGCAGAACGACTTTCCAACCCAGAATTTTTAGCATTAGACTACCTATTAGCTTTTTCATGTAATTTTATATTTAAAACAAAAAAGTATAACCAAACTTTGGTTATACTTTACAAATATATTGAAATATTGTCGCTCTTAAAATAAACTGCTGATTAAATCTGCGATTTTTACTGCAATTTCTAAAACTACTTGTACCATGGCTTAAATTTTTTTCGTGTTTGTTTTTATAGAATCTGGATATACAAATATAAAGCTTTTTTTGAGATAAAACACTTTCTATTGAAATTTTTTGTAAATTTTTGAGAGAAGAAGAGTGTGAATTTCAAACGGTTGTCTTTCATCCACACCTTCCAACACTCTCAGAGGTTACTTATTTAGTTTTAATAGAAATTTCTTTATCGCCGTCTTTTATTTTGATATTTTTTATCTCGGTTTCTTGTTGCTTGATGATGTTTTTGATAGAGTCTATCTTTTTCTTGGCATCTTTTTCGGCAACTTTTACTCCGTTGATGATTACGCTGTCTTTATCATCCGAATTGTACTCGATGGTAGAACCGTTGATTGAAATTTTGTTTTTTTCAATGCTTATGTTCCCTTCTTCATTGTCGTCAGATTCCTCGTTATCATTAATACCGTTATTATCCAGGTCTCCTTTGAAATCTATCCCGTGATCTTTTACAGGAATTACAATCATGTTTTGAGGAATTACCAATTCATAATCAATATGATAATCTCTGAATCTGTGGTCATATGGGTATTTAATAAAATTCGGAAGTAATACTTTATTACCGGAAATTTCAACAGGAACATTTACATTCAACGGTATATTATATCCTTTTGCCTCTTTTTTGATGATCAGGTAAGGTGTTTTTACATTTTCCTTTCTTGTAACTTCTACATAAATGTAATCTTTGTTGTACACCGATTTTTTATCTGAATAGATGTCGTCATCATATCCCGTAAAGTTCTGAGGAATAGAAATTTGTTTTACATCTACATAAAGACTGTCTGATGTTGTATTGATTGCAATTTCTTCAGTATCTTCTTTATGACCTTTAAAAAGCATTTCTCTTTTTGCCATACTCACTCCGAAGAATGTTCCTAAGCCTATTACTGCTAAAAATAATACTCCTAAAACCCAGCCGATATTTCTCAACTTAGTTTTTGGTGAGAAGATTTTAATGCTCAACAGGCTGAAAAGTATAGCCGGTATCAAAGATCCAATGATAATTAATGCTGCCAAAACATTGTAAAGGCCATCATCATCAAAAAGGAATTTCATGTCATTTGCTCCTGGAAAATTAGAATCAATGCCAAATAAACCGAATACTACAAATACACCGATGATGCTGCTTATTGCCATGAAGGCGAAAAATGCACCGATTATATATTTGAAAACATTCCAGATTCCGGTTCCTGCATTGTTGATGTACGGTTTGTTTTCGATGAAAATTTCACCTGCTCTTGTACTTGTTTCGTTAGCAAACTGTACAATTTTGCTTGATTCTTCTTTTAGATTATCAAAATTTAAAGGCTTTCCCTTCATTTTTAGAAAATCCGAAGCAGATTCAGCTTTTGGTAAAACAGCCCAAAGAATAAAATACAGAATAATTACAAGAAAAGATGATCCCGGTGCAACCCATAAGAATAAAAATGCACCCACCCAGATCAATCTCATCCAAGAAATTTCCATTCCGGAATATGCTGCTAAACCTGCGCAAACCCCTGCAATTTTCTGATTTTCAGGATCACGGAACAATTGTCTTTTATCTGTATAGGTTGTTCCTGTAGAATTGTTTTTATTTGAGTTTGTATTTTTTTCAGAATAATAAGCTTCTTCCTGCTCTTCGATCTTTTCTGGTGTACCAATCTGTGCAATTACCCTTTCTACATCACCGTCGTTGATTACTTCACGTTTTCCTAAAGAATCTCTGAAGATTTCAACCATTCTTATTTCTATATCGTGAATTACCTCATCAGCTTCAGAAATATCCAAAGCGCTTCTAAGAGCATTCAGATAATCGCTAAGCTTTATGTATGCGTGTTCTTCTATGGTAAAAGAAAAACCTGCGAGTCCTATTGAGAGTGTCTTGTTCATAGCTTTTGTTTTTAAAGTTTTTGGGTAATTTGGTTTACAGAATCTGTTAATTCTTTCCAGGTTATTTGAAGTTCAGATAAAAACGTTTTGCCTTTTTCTGTAATTTGGTAATATTTTCTGGGAGGTCCTCCTGTAGATTCTTCCCATCTGTAAGAGAGAAACTCTCCATTTTTCAATCGGGTTAAAAGAGGGTAGAGGGTTCCTTCCACGACATCCAGTTTTCCTTTTTTCAGCTCGTCTATCAAATCAGAAACGTACATTTCGCGATTATTGATAAGGCTCAAAATACAGAATTCCAGAATCCCTTTTCGCATTTGCGCTTTGGTATTTTCGGTATTCATCTTTAATAGGTTTTTGTTATTGAGTTATATAATTTTCAGATTTCGGTTCCTAGCTAGATGAACCTATTCCGATTTTACATTACAAAGATATGTAATTAAAATGGTAATATGCAATACAAAGTAGTGGAATTATTTTTAGAATTAATCTAAAGTATTGGTAGTCAATTGAATAATTTTAATCAACAATTTGGTATTATTATTAAATAGTAGAAAGAAACTGATTTTTTGAGCTTAAATTTTTATATTTGTTATAGATTTTTCAGCTTTTCATTTGAAAAATTATAAAACTATCACCATGAATTACAGCAAATTTCTAATGACATCTGTTCTTTTAGGAGGACTTTGTAGTGCGCAAAATATTTTTGAGTTGAGAGATGTTTCCAAAAGCTTTAATGTCATCGTTACTATTGAAACCTGTAATGAGAATAAATGCAACGGGAAGGCTACCGTAGATCTTTATGATAAAGGTATTTCCAGGAAATATCAGACTTTATTTTCGGACGATTTTTATTTTGATTTAAATGAAAGCCGCAAACCCGTTTTTGATTCATTGAAAAATTCAGTTGTTTTTGATGATTTCAATTTTGACGCAACTGAAGATGTTGCCATTAGAAACGGAAACAGTAATCATGAAAGTCCTTTTTATGAGGTATATTTGAATAATACTTCTACACAGCGGTTTGTTTTGAGTGATGAGTTGACGAATTTAGTGCATTCAAATTCCGGAATGTTTAAAACAGATCAAGAACGTGAAAGAATTGTAGCCTATCAAAAAAACGGATGTTGCTGGAATCTTACATCAGAATATCTGTTCGTTCCCGAAAGGGGAATATTGAAGGTATTAGAATTTGAAGAAGATACAAGAGATCCTGAAAAAGTAAAAACCGTAAAAAGAGAATTTATGGATTACAAGTGGTTTGCAAAAACTACAATCTATCCCAGAGAACGATATTTTAAAGAAGAAATAAATGAAAATACAGAAAGAAATTGATTTTATTCTCGCAGTAGATGCATTAAAAAATGTGCAGAGAAGAAATTATAATGCAGATGATTCCAGAAGAGAAAACACAGCAGAACATTCGTGGCAGATTATTATTCTGGCTCAAATTCTTTTTCCGTACGCCAAAAACAGAGCCGATATCGATTTGTTGAGAGTCATCAGAATGCTTTCTATCCATGATTTGGTAGAAATTGAAGCAGGCGATACTTTTCTTTTTGATGAAGTGGCAATGGTTGGCAAATTTGAAAGAGAAAAACTATCCGCTCAAAATATTTTTGGAATTTTGGACGAACCAATTCGCTCAGAATTCTTCAACCTGTGGCTTGAATTTGAAGAAGAACAAACTCCCGATGCCATTTTTGCGTGCGCAATCGACAGAATTATGCCTTTTATTCTAAATTCTCATACTTCAGGGAAAAGCTGGACGGAAGCTAAAGTAACAGAGTTGCAAATCAGAAAAATGCTTGAAAATGCTATCAGCAGAGCTTCTGATGAAATGGGAGAGGCTTTTCATTACCTAATGAATCTTAATCTAGAATCTGAAAAAGTAATAAAGTAACAGAACATATTATTAAAATTAAAAGAACATTTGAATTTTGGTCTGCAGATTGTTTTTAATTTACAAAAAATGTCATGCAAACAAAAGATTACAGCAGAGAAGAACTGGATTACCATCAAAGTGAAAACAATTATACGCTTATCGTTCCTAAGAAATTTCTCAGTGCTAAAGATATTATAGTTAAGAAAAAAAACTCTGACGGAAGCTTTTCTAATGCTGATGTAGAAGTAAGAGATGAAGACAATCATATATTGATTATCACGACTATTCCTATAGACATCCGTCTTGAAATTTTAGAGGAATAAATTGGTTGTTTTTACAATTTTTCAGAGTTTCGGCGAGCCAAAGGCTCGCCGAAACTCTGAAAAAAACATTGAATTTCAATTGGTTTCGGCAACGAAAGGTTGCCGAAACCTCTATTTATAGTATTTGAATTGGTTTCTTAAATTCATCAATTGCCACAAAAGTAAAATCTCCCACAATTGCCTTTTCTCTTTCGTAAGAATACATTTGCTCGGTATAGATCTCAACATTCACTTTCATACTGGTTTTTCCCACGTGCGAAACTTTTCCTATCAATTCCACAATCGTTCCTGCAGGAATTGGTTTTTTAAAATCGATTTTATCGCTGCTTACGGTTACCACGCGTTTTCTGGCAAATCTTGTTGCGGTAATAAAGGCAACCTCATCCATCAATTGCATGGCGGTTCCTCCGAAAAGGGTATCGTAATGATTGGTAGTATTGGGGAAAACGGCTTTAAAAATTCTGGTTTCCGATGATTGAATTCTTTCTTCTGTAGTCATATTTCATTATAAATTAAAGCGAAAATGAAATAATATTGAAACCAACAGAATTATTCAGGAACATGAAATTCCTGAAAAAGCTATAAGATCAATAAACTTCAAATCGCGAAAGTTTTTGTCTAAAGAAATAGGCAGGTCTCCTGACTTGTAACATCTTTATTCCTTCCCATGCTTTGCACAGTGGCTTTTTATAAAGACTACGGTTACTTACAGTTGCGCGACAGTTCGTGATTTTCACACGATTCCCTTTTAATCTGCGGTTAAACAGAACCAGTTTCTCGAAAAATAGTAGCATAAAGCGATACGCCAAAAGCTAATGATTTTCGGTTGCAAAAATAAGAATAATAAAAAGAATATTTGTAAAGAATTATTCAGGGTTGCTATAAATAATCTGGCTGATCGCTTTTCCTTCCTTAATGGTCCAGAAAGTAGTGTATCTGTGCTCTCCAGAACCATTAATCATATAAAGAAAAATATGATCATCATCGATTGAAGTTACACCCATATTATCAAAATCCATCGTTGGATTAAACATATTTTTAATCGCTTCTCTCACGAAAACAGAGCCTCTTCCGGGCTGCTGTACACGAACTGATTTTATTTCCTTTAAATCTTCAGGAAGCTCTTTTCCGAGTCCCCAGGTTTTTTGTTTGTCGATTTTAACGATATTTCCTTCCGCATCCTTTTCCTGTTTTTTGAATTTTGCGCTTGAAGGATAAATGTCAATCACCACTTTCGTTCGCTGAGCGGTTGGTATTTTCTGATTATTGTTGTCTGTAAAAGTAATTGATCTTCCGTTTTTGGATAATACCGGAGTGAACTTCGGAAGCTGATCGATAAATGCAATACGGCTTTTGTTCACCATTCCTTCTTTATTAAGACTGTCGTATCGTACGAAAGGCTTTGGAAGCTCTTCTTTTTCAGGATATTTTATCCATATCCATTCAGTTTCTCCTGGAGCGGGTTTTACATACACAAAAACGTCTCCTTTTTTCATTCTGATTTTGTCGACAATTTTACGGTAATCTTCTTTGTGTACACGCACCATTGCATAGCCTTCTTCGGCTTTTACAACACCAAAAGGAACTTTATTCTGAGCATTAACCAAACTAAAAGAGAAAATACAAAATACCGATAAATAGATTGCTTTGTGGATGAAAGTCATGATGAAAAGAATATTTATAGTTCAAAGATATAAATTAAATAGTTGTAGGAAGATAATTAAACCTTTTCAATTCTGTTAAATCTTTGATTGGTTTTAAATGCTTATCCGAAAGAAGAAAAATATTGTCTGAATATCTAAAACGTCATGATATTGATGATCTGAAATAATAAAACCTTTGTCAGTTTGTTGTTTGATAATTGTTTTTATTTCGGTTACTGTTTTTGGCGAAAGGCTATGAAAAGGTTCATCCAGTAAAATGAATTCAGCTTTGGAATAAATAATCAGCAAAACTTCAACAATTCTAAGCTCTCCTCCAGAAAGTGTATTTGGAGTTTCATTTAAAAATGGTTGAATGAATTTTGATTGAGAAATTTTCGTACTATTTTCTTTAGCACAAAACAAATCAATAAGGTTTTTGATCTTTATATTCTTCGGTAGAAATGAATGTTGAGGTAAATAAGCAATTCTATTTTTCCTGTCGGACTGATTTTTTAAAATTATATCGTTGAATTTTATATATTGAGTATCACCTTTTATCGTTCCAAAAATAATTTGAAATAAAGTTGATTTTCCGGAACCATTTCTTCCCAAAAGACCACAAATATTTCCTGTTTCACAGCTGAAATAAATATCTTTTAAAATATCTTTTTTACCAAAAGATTTTGTAATACTGTCGATATGAAGCTTGCTCATAGAATAACAGAAATAAGTTTTAAAATAATACTAAAAGCAACTGTTATCATCCAAAGTGATATTCTTGAAAACCCAAAATTAGCATAGAAATGATATTCGTTTTTAAGTCTTAATTCATAAATAAAATAATGCATCAACGGGAAAATAAATAAAAATCCAAAGCTGAAGGTTTCAAAATTTATTCCTGCAGGAATGGATGTCAATAAAGAAAACAAAACTCCCGGAATAAGAAGTTTTCTGTAGAAAATCCACAATACTTTTAAATTGATAAGCATATTCAAAAATAGAAATAAAAAAGAGAGCAATATAAGGTTGCTCTCTTTTAGTTTAATTATTTAAAAGCTTTGCTTTTACATTACTTTTTTTAATTATGTTTCTCAGTTCTGAAATCTGGCTGTCGGAAAAGTATTTTTTCGGAACCATATTCATCGTTGTTTTACTTTGATAGATCAAAAGCCAATCCTTGGTTTCTTTAATCTTGTAGACTGTATTCCAGGCGAAATCGCCTTCGAAAGTTTCGCCCTTTGTCTGAACTTTTTCATCAGTGAAAGTATAAACAATCTCTTCCTGAATTTTCTTGTTAGAAAAAAATGCATTCTTCAAACGGAAATAAGAACGGATGATGATAAAAACAAATACAGCAGCAAACCAAATCGATGCAGATTGTAAGATATTCTGCGTATCGTTCTCAGTATTATAAAGATTCAAAACCAAAAATATCAGGATAATGAAAGAGAAAATAATAATTCTCGGCAATGAACTTTTAATATTAAAATTCAAAAATTCCTTAAATGTAATATGAGTTTTTACAGTCATTTAAAATTAATAATCAATAAAATAATTTGATAAATCGTCTGGATATTCAAGCTTAATCGACTTGTTCGCAACTCTTTGCTTCTTAAAATATTAAAAGTAGAAGATAATCTTTGCGTTTAAAATTAAATCCTTTCTAATTCGTCCGCATCAATCATCGTCTTAAAAGTACCGTAATTTACCGTCACTTTATTTCTCGAGATTTTCTCAATCGTTCCCACACTCGTACTTCCGGTAATTCTCACGCGTTGCCCTTCTTTCATCCAGACAGCTCGGTCAGATTTACGTTTTTCCTCAATTTTTTCGTTGGTTTCCGTAATTTTTTCGATCACGTCTTCCTTCTTCAATTGTTGCGTAATTTTTCTTTTTACGACCTGCAGACGCTTAGATTCATCTTTATCGGCTCCAATTTTTCTGAATTTTTCCTGCTCCAAGATCTTCACAAAATCTTTCACCACATCTTTCCTCGATTTTCCTTTCACATAGCTGTCGATAAAGGCTTCTATTTTGCTTCCAAACTGAAGTTTTCGGTGTTCATCTTCATATAATTTCTGAAAGTTGAATAACTTTTGCTGCAGCTGCTCATTTAGTTTTTGCAAATTATCACGCTTGTCTTCCACCGATTCTTTTCTTTCGGCAAGATCAGTTTTTAGTTTTTCAACTTCGTATTTTTCCTGCTGAAGCTTTACAATCGTTTTATCTAAATTCACAATATCATGTTCCACTTTTTTCTTCGCAGAATGAATGATAAATCGTGGGATTTTATTCTTTTCGGCAACTTCAAACGTAAACGAACTTCCGGCTTGCCCGACTTCCAGTTTATACATTGGTTCTAAAGTTTCTTCATTAAATAGCATCGCTGCATTTTCTGCATTGGGAAGTTGTTCTACAACAAGTTTGATATTAGTATAATGCGTTGTAATAATCGCAAAACTTTTCTTGTCATAGAAAAACTCTAAGAAACTTTCTGCCAAAGCGCCACCTAATTCAGGATCAGAACCTGTTCCGAATTCATCGATAAGCAAAAGCGTTTCGCCATCAGCTTCACGGATAATTCCACCCATTTTCTTTAATCTTGACGAATAGGTCGAAAGATGATTTTCAATAGATTGATTGTCACCAATATCGGTCATGATCTTATCGAAGAAAAACATCTCAGATTTCGGATGAGTCGGAACTAAAATTCCGCTCTGAATCATCAGTTGAAGTAACCCAACAGTTTTCAGTGTAATCGATTTTCCACCGGCATTGGGTCCGGAAATACAGATGATTCTGTTGTGCTCCGTTAAAGCTAATGTTTGTGGGAAAATAGTTTTATTTTCTGCTTTATTTCTTAAAAACAATAAAGGATGGAAAGCATCTTTTAATCGTAAGGTTTTGTGACGGTTTATTTTAGGTAAAATTCCGTTGATTTGCTCAGCAAACTTCGATTTAGCTCTCGTTAAATCAAGATCGAAAATATACATCTGATATCTCCAAAGCTGAGGTTGAAATTCGGCCAACTCTGCCGTTAATTTTCTCAGAATTTTGTCGATTTCCTTTTTTTCCTCTTCCTGACTTTCCTTAAGTTTAAAATGATGTTTTACCACAGAATCCGGCTGCATATAAGTGATAGAACCTGTTTTTGAAAGTCCTAAAACTCTTCCTACAACTCTTTTTTTGTATGCTGATTTTACGGCTAAAACTCTTTGGTCGTCAATAATTGTTTCTCGAATATCATCCAGAAATTCACTCTGTCCGTAATTGAACAAAGCTCTGTTGAAATTTTCTGTAATTGCTTTTTTAGCATGCTGAATTTCAGTTCTCAACTCTTTTAAAATCGGGGAAGCTTCACTTTTCACTTCGCCAAAACGGTTAAAAACTTTATCAATTTTATCAATGATTTCCTTTTTATATTCAAGTGCAGAAACATCCTGAATCAAATTGGGAAAAGTTTCGGGCATTGTCGGAAAAAATTTCTGTAGTTTTCCGATCTGTTCAGTAAGCGTTTTTATTTTGATAAAAGCTACATTTTCCAATCGATAATTTTCGATCAGCATCAACTTTAGTTCATTTTCAATATCTTCATATTCGTCAAACGGAACCGCATTTGAACTTTCAAAACTTGATAGATATTCGGAAGTTTTTTTCAATGAAACTTCAGCTTCGTCAATGTTCATCGGACGAAGTTCAAGAATTTTATCTCTCGTTTTCGGAGAATATGCAAAAGGAGCAATTTCCGCAAGCAATTGCGGAAACTCTAATTCGTCTAAATCTTCTTTATTTATATACACAATGCAAAGATAATTAATTTGGAAATGAATTAATTTGAGAATTTGAAAATTAGTTTAACTTCAAATACGTTTTTACTACATTTGAAATATGAGAATAGAAACCGAACGATTAATTCTTAAAGAAATCAATGAAAATCACGCAGAGGATATTTTGAAGATTCGGAGCAATGAAGAAATCAATAGATTTTTAAAGAGAAATCCACCACAAACGAATTATGAAGCGCTGAGCTTTATTTTAACAATAAAACAACGAACTGCAAACAAGGAAACATTTTATTGGGGAATCTCTTTAAAAAATCAAACAAATCTTATCGGAACAATATGTTTGTACCGATTTTCTGAAGACCGTAAAGAAGCCGAAGTTGGGTATGAAATGTTGCCCGATTATCACAGAAAAGGAATCATGTCTGAAGCTTTGAAAGCTGTTTTGAATTTTGGTTTTAATGAATTATATTTAGATGAAATTTCAGCTTTCACCAATAAATTCAATGAAAATTCAAAGTCACTTCTTTTAAAACATCAATTTATTTTGGAAGAGGGTAGAGTAGATGAAGGTTTTCCTGAGAATTTGGTATTTAGCCTGAGGAAAAATATGTGATTTTGTCATTTCTGACAAAGGAAGAATCTCAATTCTAATCATTAATTTTGCTAATAGATTCTTATTACGCTTTGCTTCATTCAGAAATCTAAGATTGAACGATGTCAATGACAGTTTAGCATAAAAATTGAATTTTCAGATTAACCCGTTCTCAAATTTTAAATTGAAATCATGACCTGGACAGAAGTTTTAGCACCGATAAAAAGCACCGAATATTTTACCCAACTTTGGGAGAAAGTAAAACAGGAATACGCAACTACAAAAGTATTTCCTCCAAAAAATCAGATTTTCAGAGCTTTGGAATTAACGGCTTTTGAAGATGTGGAAGTGGTGATTATTGGTCAGGATCCTTATCATAACGATTTTCAGGCAAATGGTTTGTGCTTTTCAGTTTCAGAACAGGTTACGGCACCGCCTTCGCTTAAAAATATTTTCACTGAATTAAAAGATGATGTTGGTGTAGAGCGAACTTCAAAAGAATTAGACGATTGGGCTAAACAGGGAGTTTTGTTGTTGAATGCAACGTTAACCGTTCGTGCTCATTCTCCAAACTCTCACAAAGATTTAGGTTGGGAAAAGTTTACCGATTTTATCATTAAAGAAATTTCAGATAAGAAAGAAAATGTAGTTTTTGTTTTGTGGGGAGCTTTTGCACAGAAAAAAGCCGAATTGATCAATCCGGCTAAACATTTTATTTTAAAATCTGCGCATCCCTCGCCTTTTTCTGTGTACAGAGGTTTTTATGGAAGTAAACCTTTTTCGAAAATCAACGAATATCTGGCATCAAAAGGTAAGAAACCGATCTCTTGGTAAAGTTGTTTTAATTATTTTCTTTACTGATTTCAATTCCTATTCTGTATTTTCCGGAAAGCGATTTTGCACTATTTTCTGACGTCGGATAAGGTGTAATTTCCTTTAAAGAAATGGTATATCCGTTGAATGATTGCGTTTTGTGATAATCTTTTCCCTTCACTTCTGTAGTTGAAAATTGAAAGGTCATTGGTCTGCTTGTGGTGCTCATCAATTCTACATTAGCTACGGCAACTCCCGCCCAGACACATTGTGTGCCTTGAGGACAACGGCTGTCTTCGGCAATATTTTTGAACGTTACATTCATTTGAAACTCTGGCAAGAATTTATTTTCTCCCTCGTTGAAGTAAATAATTTTACCTTCATTCTTGGTAGGAATAGTATTCACAACAGGTGTTTGATTGTTTGCAGCTTGTTTTTTCGCTTCTTTCTGTGCATTGCAATTCATTAAGCTAATAAAACTTAGACCGACTATTATACTTTTATACATTTCTATTTATATTACATTAACGATGTCTAAAATTACAACTAAAAACATTGCAATTCCAACGACTAAACTAAATCCTGTTCCGTAGATAAAGCCAATGAAAGCTCCTTTTGTTGATTTTAAAGCTTTATTCATGTCTTTACTGTCGTGTAAAAGTTCACCGATAAAAACTCCGGCAAACATTCCTACCAAAAATCCTAAAGGAATTGGAAGAAATATTCCAACAATGGTTCCAATAACCGAGCCTATGCTTCCCCAGCGTGTTCCGCCATATTTTCTATTGGTTTTTGCGGGAATTACATAATTTAAAACTGCCGAAGCAAGCGTCAGAATAACGAATGCCCAAATATAGATCATCGAAAGATCAGAATCTGTTCCGTATTTATAAATTAATAATCCGCCAAGACTTAAGACAAGCCCTGGTAAAACCGGTAAAAAAGTTCCTAAGATTCCCAGAATAAGCAAGACAATACTTAAAAACGTAATGATTGAATGATCCATATTTATTTTAATAAAAAAAGTGACTTAAAAGCCACTTTTTATGTATCAATTTTTAAGCCGATTTATAGATTCAGAATAACGTACTGTAGAATTACTCCTGCGTTACCAATGTTTCCTGAAGCATGGTTGTGGAAACTTGTGTAATAAATGTAGCCACTGTTTGTTGATCCCGAACAAGGCCCTACAGTTGCCCCTAAAGCCACCAGATAAGGAACTGTAATGGTAGGGACAGAAATACTGATCTGAATATTTCCCGGAAGTGTAATACAAACGGTTGTAAATGTAGAATTGGGAGCATTACCAATTGGAGTGCTTGGAATTCCTGTTGCCGTAAAATGATTGGTTCTGATCATTAAAGCATTATTGGATGAGGTTTCTTTTACTAAAACTTCCCAATACGCAGGATCGTAATTTGTAATTTTTTGCCATGAGCTTAAATCAAAATCAATATTAACAGTATTAAATCCTAAAGCTGTTGATAATCCTGCATTGTTTACGGTTGCTGCAACTATTCCTGAAGTTCCTGTATTTTTTGAACATAACTTTGTGTCCGGAACAAATCCTCCGGCAAGCGAACAGTTGCTGGTATTGTCTGTTCCGCCAACCAAATAAGAAACGTCCCAGTCTGAAGCATAGATACTTCCGCCGTTGGCAACAAAAACAGCTAAATTGGCATCTATTGCAGGATAAAGTGATTGATTCACACTGTAGTTTCTTGAACCGCAATTCAGAAAGATAATATCATACTGAGCAATGGTATTGATGTTGGCAAGGTCTGCATTGGTGATCTCAGTAGCGTTATACCCTAAAGTCTGGATAATGTCTTCAATTTTATCATACGTTCCTTTTACATAGGCTATTTTTGCAACCTGATTTAGTTTAGTTTGGTCTGCATTCAGATTTACAGTTTCATTATTTTTTACGGTAGCTGCAATTTGAGTACGGAAATTACTACCGTCACCGGTTTGAATATGAATCGTTTGATTTCCGGCTGGAGCTTCTAAGGTAAAATTGCCGTCTGCATCAGAAGTGGTGTAATAAATTTTGTATTTTTCATCAAAAGTAAAAACTGATGCTCCGCCGATGGGTTTGGTACCATTTTGGGACATCACTTTTCCAGTAAGTTTGCCGGTTTTGATAGTGTTATCAATTGTTATTTCGGCAGGTATTTCAGAATCTGATCGGCATGATCCAAATGATAAAAGAATGATGAAGATAAATAGTAAGTTGAAGTTTTTCATAAGATTATAGTTTTGTGGTTTAGAATACTAAATTAGTGAATTTATTGTTAATTTGATTTTTTTATTGAATATATTTTATGTAATTGCTATTCATATTAGTTTAATGTTATCAAAAATTCTTATTTGATTAGGGTTGCAGTAACTCTTAATTTTATTAAATTTGTTGTCAATGAAAGACGAAATAAAAGATACCAAGAGTTTTTTTCAGGAAATGAGCGAACAACTTTACATTTACATCAGTAAGGTTTCTCCGACGGGGCTCGATTGGGTCTTTCACATCATTGTGAAACTGAGTTTGTTGGTGGCAATTTTTTTGTTTCTAGATTTTATTTTTAAAATCATCATCAATTATGTATTTCGACTTTTCCGAAATGAAAACCGATTTCCTATCTTAAAATCTATTTATCAATCTAAAATAACCAATTCAGTAGCTCATTTTACAGCTTTGGCAATTGTAGGTTCTATGCACGAGGCTATTTTTGTAGGAGCTTTAAAACAAACAACAATTTTCATTATCAGATCTGTAAATTTAGGGTTGGTTATGATCCTTGCCGGAATGTTGTACCGCTCATTAACGGCATTTAGAAACTATTTCACAATACAGCAGGATTATTACAAGGTAATGGCAATCAATGCGATTTCCGAAACTGTAAAAATTCTAGGAATATTCTTGTTTAGCATTGTGAGTATCTGCGTGGTTTTTGGGATCAAAGGAACTACAATTGTAGGAAGTTTAGGGGCAATTACGGCTGTTTTGGTATTGGTTTTCAGAGACACTATTTTGGGTTTTGTAACGGGTATTCACGTAGCAACTTCTAAAAGTTTAAAAGTAGGTGACTGGATCGGCATTCCTAAATACAGTATCGAAGGAAATATTTTGGATATCAGCTTGTTAACTACCAAAATTGCTAATTTCGATAAAACAATTTCATCAATTCCAACGTATGATTTGCTGACTACCGAGATTAAAAATCTCCAGGTGATGTCTGAATCGAATACCCGAAGAATTAAAAAATCTATTTTCTTTAATATCAATTCGTTTAAATTTTTAAATCCCGAAGAGATTGAACGTTTAAAAGAAATTAATCTAATATCTGATTACCTGATTGAAAAAACTTCTGAAATCAATCATGAAAAAGAATCGATTGGCCATAGAGACAAAGTAATTAACGGAAGACAGCTCACTAATATTGGTGTTTTCAGATACTACGCTCAGAAATATCTCGAAAATGATCGTGAAATAAATAAAGAAAATCCAATCATGGTACGTCAGCTAGAAATTACTACGCAAGGTCTTCCAATGGAAGTGTATTGTTTTACTAATGATTCAAATTGGCAACGTTTTGAGGAAATTCAGGCAGATATTTTTGATCATTTATTGGTTGCTTCAAAAGAATTTGATCTGCAAATTATGCAAATAGGATTTCCAAAATAAATATTTTTTATTACTTTAGCAAGATGACAAAAATAGAATGGGTAGATTGTCACCGAATACCTTCGCGATCTTTTTTTTATAAAAAGAAACAATTTCCTGTTTGCGCAAGATGCACAGGTATATATTTGGGCTTTTTTATAATGATTCCTTTGCTTTGGTTTTATCAGATAGGAATGATTATAAGTATAATTCTTATTCTTCCCACATTGATTGATGGGCTTACGCAGGCCTACTTAAATAGAGAAAGTACAAATTTTTTACGTTTCTCTACCGGAATTTTAGCTGGAATAGGAATGAGCGGATTTAGCGAGCGAATAACGTATCATACCTATAAATTTATCGAATTACTATTATCATAAAATATAAACTATGTCAGAATTTAAAGAAAACTTACCACAGAAGTCCAACGAAGATTTACATATCGGACTTAAGGTTTTATCATTTTGTATCCCACTTGCCGGAGCAATTATTTACTTTGTTAAAAAGGAAAATGAGCCTGTTGCAGCAAAATCAGCTTGTAATTTAGCATTGATTGGGCTTGGGGTAAACGTCGTTCTCACGGTAGTGAGACTTGCGCTCACAGGAAGTTAAAAAACTTTTATAAAGCCACTTTCGAGTGGTTTTTTTATTTTTGTACTTTAATTAATGAGGGTAAGAGATTTTAAGTTTAAGTTTATCATACTTAAAATTCTGATTTTTAGCCTTAAACTTGAATAATAAAATGACAAAACTAAGTGTAAACATTAATAAAATTGCAACGCTGAGAAATGCAAGAGGAGGCGAAACGCCAAGTGTGACCGAAGCAGCAATAAAAATTCAGGAATTTGGTGCGCACGGAATCACCATCCATCCAAGACCTGATGAAAGACACATTACGAGAAAAGATGTGTATGACCTGAAACCTTTGGTAACTACCGAATATAATATTGAAGGAAATCCTCATCGTGAGTTTATCGACATGGTTTTGGAAATAAAACCGGAACAGGTAACATTGGTTCCTGATGCTGATGATGCAATCACTTCAAACGCAGGTTGGGATACCAAAAAACACTTTGATTTTTTAAAAGAAATTATCGCTGAATTTAAAAATGCAGGAATTCGTACGTCTATCTTCCTTGATCCCGATCCTGAATTGGTAGAGTATGCTGCTAAAACCGGAGCCGACAGAATTGAACTGTATACAGAAGCGTATGCAAAAAATTATACAACAAATAAAGAAGAAGCTATTAAACCATATTATGAAACTGCTGTAAAAGCTGCTGAATTTGGTTTAGGAATCAATGCGGGTCACGATTTAAGTTTAGAAAATTTAAAGTATTTCGCAGACAACATTCCCAATCTTTTGGAAGTTTCCATTGGTCATGCTTTGGTTTCAGAAGCTTTATATATGGGAATGGAAAATACGGTTCAGGCGTATTTGAAAAGGCTGGCAAAATGGGCATAAAGCTGGAAGCTGGATGTTCGAAGCTGGAAGTTTGATTATACACTTTTAATAACTTCCAGCCTCCATCATCCAACTTCCTCCTTAAAAAATTTTATATATGGAAATTTTACATTCAAAAATATTTGGCGAAAATATATCGTCAACACCGCTTTTGGTATTTCACGGTTTGTTTGGAATGCTTGATAATTGGGGAAGTTTCGGAAAAGAATTGGGCGAGTTTTTGCCTGTTCATTTGATAGATTTAAGAAATCACGGCAGAAGTTTTCACTCTGAAAATATGTCGCATGATGATCTGGCGGATGATATTGCGAATTATATGACGCATTACGGAATAGAGAAAGCCCACGTTTTAGGACATTCTTTGGGTGGAAAAGCAGTAATGCAGTTCGCAATCAATTATCCTGAAAAAGTAGATAAATTAATTGTTGTAGATATTTCTCCAAAAGCTTATCCGCCACATCACCAGGGAATTATCAAAGCGTTGGAAACAGTAGATTTTAATACGGTTGCTTCCAGAAATGAAGTTGAAGCAGTTTTAACGCAATATATTCCGGAGAAATCAACGATTCAGTTTTTAACAAAAAATCTGTATTGGGAAGAATCAGGCGATAGTAAAAAACTCAACTGGAGATTTAATCTGAAAACACTTTCTGAGAAATACAACGAATTTGTTTCTAATGCAATTAAATACGGAGTTTTTCAAGGCGAAACTTTATTTATTGCTGGTGAAAAATCAAATTACATTTTGCCACAGGATGAGTTTTCGATCAAACAGCAGTTTCCGAAAGCTCAGTTTGTAAAAATTAAAAATGCAGCGCATTGGGTTCAGGCAGATAATCCTGCTGATTTTTCAATTGCAGTAAAAGACTTTTTACAAATTAAATAACTAAATAGTCATTTTAAGTACTGTTAAATTTTTCCTAAATATTTTATTTTTAAATATTGTGAATTATTTTATTGTACCTTAGTTTTGTCAAGTTGATAAATATATTGGTTTATGTCAGGTTATTTGAAGAATAATCTTAATTTATAGATGAATATTTGAGTTATTGACTTGGATTTAGTGAATAATTCATACTTAGCAAATTTATATAAGAAAGGAAACTTAGCACGTAGGTTTCCTTTTTTTATGACCCTATTTAATCTTAATAATTATAAAAATCTAATGAATTTTGGCTGAAAAAGTTGCAAATTTGCATAAATCGTTTTTAAGCTGAATTACGCTTAAATTATTTTTAAAAAATTTAAAATCGGCTAATTTTAGCAGGTCATCAATTAGAATTAAATTCATGGTTTTTGTAACAGGAGCAACAGGAATTTTAGGCAGAGTCATTGTTTTGGAACTTTTGAAAAAAGGTAGAAAAGTACGTGCTGCAAAAAGACCTTCAAGCAACATCAATGAAGTAAAACATTCTTATCAGTTTTATACAGAAAATTCCGATGATCTTTTCAATAAAATCGAATGGATTGATGTTGATTTTGATGATATTAATTCTGTTGAATCTGCCTTAAAAGATATTACCGAAGTGTATCACTGTGCTGCAAAAGTAAGTTTTCATCCGAAAGATGAGAAAGAAATGTATCATACCAACATCAAGGCTACCGAAAATCTCCTGTTTGCTTGTGAAAACTCCACAGTAGAAAAATTTCTTCACGTCAGTTCGATTGCTGTATTGGATTCATTTAATGAAAAAGGTGAGCTGGACGAAAGTTCAGATTTTAATCCTAAAGAAGAACATTCGGCTTATGCCATTTCAAAGCATCTTTCTGAAATGGAAATTTGGAGAGCTTCTGCAGAAGGATTAAATACAATTATCATCAATCCCGGAATGATCATCGGAACCGGAAACTGGGGGAAAAGCAGCGGAGATATTTTCCCGACCTTTGAGAATAATAGTTTTACTTTCTCGGGCGGAACAAGTTATGTTGACGTAAGAGATGTGGCTGAAATTTCAATTCAGTTAATGGAAAATAATGTTTTCGGTGAACGTTTTATCCTCGTATCAGAAAGTAAAAAATACGCTGATCTTGGAAAACAGATAAGAACAAAATTAGGCTTGAAAGATGCTAAAATTCTTTCTAAAAGCACTTTGAAAATCGGTAGAATAGCCAATTTACTTTTCGGATGGATTTTTCCTCCACTGAAAATGGCTACAAAATCAAACATTGATGCCGTTTCTTCTCTCAATGTGATTTCTAATCAGAAGATTAAGGATAAATTAAATTTTCAATTTATTCCGGTAGAAGAAAGTATTGATTTTCATCTCAACAATTATATTAACGACAAAAAGCTGAACAAAAAATAATGAATCTCGCAGAGGCAATTATTAAAAAAAATATAGAAAAGCATCCTTTAAAATCGGCAGTTGGTTTCAAAAAAAAGGAAGGCTGGAAAGAATTGAGCTGGAAAAAGTTTGGCGAAATTGTTTTTAAAACTGCCAATGCGCTGAAAGATTCAGGTGTTGAGGAAAATGATAAAGTAGCAATCTATGCCGAGAATTCTGCAGAATGGATGATTTTCGATTTGGCAGCCATGTCAATTGGTGCGATTACAGTTCCTATTTATTCTACCAATAATGCAGAACAGGCAGAATTTATACTGAAAGATTCAAGTGCAAAAATTGTTTTGGTCGGAGATCAGGTACAATATGACGGATGCCTTGAGATTTTGAAAAAAGAAGACGCAGATAATTATCTTACAACAATTATTGTTTCTAAAAAAGCAGTCTGGATCAAGAAAGAATTCAGTAGTTTTTACCTCGAAGATTTTATTGCCAAATCTTCTCCGGAGCTTGAAATTATTTCTAAAAATGATGATGATCTAGCGACCATTATTTATACTTCCGGAACCACAGGAACCCCAAAAGGAGTGATGCTAACGCATGGAAATTTCACTAAAGCATTTGATGCTCATTTTGAATTTTTTAAATTTAAAAACTTTGAAGAAGAGCTTTCATTGGCATTTTTACCTTTAACTCACGTTTTCGAAAGAAGCTGGAGCTTGCTTTGTTTGTACGGCGGAGCAAGAGTTTATTTTCTAGAAGACCCGAAAAATATTGCTAAAGCTTTGGAAGAGGTGAAACCAACGATGATGTGCGCAGTTCCGAGGTTTTTCCAGAAAGTGTATGCCGGAGTTTTGGAAAAAGCAGAAGAAGGTTCGTCATTAAAAAAGAAAATCTTCAATTGGGCCTTAGAAACTGGTAAACAAACCGGAGAATTGAGAAGAACGGAAAAACAAATTCCATTCGGTTTAAAAATAAAAGAGACATTCGCCGAATTGCTGGTTTACAGTAAAATTAAAGAAAAAATGGGTGGCCGACTTTGGTTTATGCCTTGTGGAGGCGCTTCGTTGTCGCCGGAAGTTACCCAGTTTTTTGAGTCGGTGAACATTCATCTTACGGTTGGTTACGGTCTTACGGAAACTACCGCTACTTTAACAGCTTTTCCACTCACAAATTTTGAGCACGGAAGTTGTGGAAAACCTTTGCCAGGCGTTGAAATTCGTATCGGAGAACAGGACGAAATTCAGGCAAAAGGAAATGGAATTATGAAAGGGTATTACAATAAACCTGAAGAAACTGAAAAAGTTTTTACTCAGGATGGTTGGTTTAAAACCGGTGATGCCGGAAAGTTTGATGAAAAAGGAAATCTGTTTATTACCGACAGAATCAAAGATCTGATGAAAACATCCAATGGAAAATATATTGCGCCGCAAATGATCGAAAATTTGCTGACCAATAATAATTTTATCCAGCAGATTGTTTTGATCGCAGAAGGAAAACAATTTGTCTCGGCCTTAATTGTACCAAATTTTGAGTTTTTAGAAAGTTATCTTAAGAAAAATAATATTCCGTTTACCAATTGGGAAGAAATTGTAAATAAGAAAGAAATACAGGATTTTTACAAGGATAAAATAAACGAAATTCAAAAGCATCTTTCTGATTTTGAAAAGGTGAAAAAATTTACTTTAATGCCTTCTGAATTTGTAATCGGCTCAGGTGAAATCACCCCGACTTTAAAAGTGAAAAGAAATATCGTACTAAAAAAATATGCGGATATTATTGAGAAAATGTATTAATTTGAGGTTGAGATTTAGGTTGATACAAAAAATATAAAATTAAAAGTTTAGTAATTAAACGATGACAACACAAGAATTTTTAGGGAAAGAAAACTTTAATATACAATCTACAACAGTATCAGAAAGCTGTCCGTCAAATATTGCCTTAATTAAATATTGGGGAAAATATAAGGATCAGATTCCTGCAAATCCTAGTATCAGTTTTACATTAAATCACTGCAAAACAAATACTGAGATGGAATTTGTTGCCAACGAACCATTTTCTGTGCAAACTTTTCTTTCAGGAAACGAAGAAGTGAAATTTGCCGAAAAAATTGAAAAATATTTTAAAAATATCGAGCAGTATCTTCCTTGGATTCTACAAGGAAAATATATCATTAAAACAGAAAATACATTTCCTCACAGTTCAGGTATTGCGAGTTCAGCATCAGGTTTTGGAGCGATTGCAAAATGTCTGATGAAGTTGGATGAAAGTTTTTCCGGGAAAAAATCTGACGAAGAATCTTTAACAAAAGCTTCTTTTTTAGCAAGATTAGGAAGCGGGAGTGCGTGCAGAAGCCTTTACAACGGACTTGTTGTTTGGGGCGAAATTGATGAGGTTGAAGGAAGCTCAGATCTGTTTGCCGTACAATATCCGGATTCTGAAATTCATGATATTTTCAAAGATTTTAACGATTGGGTTTTGCTGATTCATGAAGGAGAAAAAAGTGTTTCTTCTACAGTTGGTCATGGTTTGATGAATACGAATCCTTATGCAGAAAGAAGGTTTCAGGAGGCAAGAGAAAATTTTGTTCCGATGAAAGAAATCTTGAAAAGCGGAGATATGCAACGTTTTATCAAGTTGGTAGAACATGAAGCATTGACGCTTCATGCGATGATGATGATGAGCGACCCTGCATTTATTTTAATGAAAACAGGAACTTTAGAAGTGATCAATAAAATTTGGGATTTCAGAAGAGAAACCGATCTGCCTTTATTCTTCACTTTAGATGCCGGTGCAAATGTTCATTTGCTATTTCCAAATGATGGTTCAGAAGAAAAAATAAAAACTTTTATTGAAGCTGAATTGCTGCAACATACTCAGAAAAATGGAGTAGTGAAGGATGTGATGAAGTTTTAGAATGCAAAAACATATTAATAGAAGCGAGCTTATTTAGTTCGCTTTTTTGCTTTTATATTATTAACTGAGAATAAATTTTTGTAATGTTTTTTTATTAAATTTATTACTTATTTAAAGCATATAGTTTGTCATTCCGGAGGAATCTAAGCAATCTTTAATGTTTAAGAATAAAAAACGCATAACACAATGATAGAATTTTCTGAAGGTATTTATACATTCTATGTTTACATCCTTACAAATAAAAGAAAAACTGTTTTGTACACAGGTATTACAAATAATCTTCATAAAAGATTATTTCAACATTCCACCAAACAAAATGAAAATAGCTTCACAGCTAAATATAATGCTGAGTTTCTAATATATTATGAAAAGTTTGGGTGGATTCATAAGGCAATTGAAAGGGAAAAAGAGATTAAGAATTTCTCCAGAAATAAAAAATTAGAATTGATAAGATGTGTTAATCCCAATTTAGATTTTTGGAATCATTTATTTGAAATGTAATTATAAAATAGCTTAGATTCCTACGGAATGACAAATTGGGACTGATTTATTCTTTATAATCCTTTTTTTCAGAAGAGTCAAAATGAATGTAAGATTTTATTAATTATCATCATTTATATTGATCATTTTTCTCAGTTTAAAATAATAAAAAATCCACACCAAAAAGTTAACCCAGGGAATAATGATAACATATTCTTCGCCTGAAAACTCCGAAAGACTTGCAAAAATTGTAAATAAATAAAGAATGTATCCTGCGAAAAATGCCAGAAATGTAAAGTATTTATTTCTTCTGATTTGCTTAAAAAGAATTAAAAATGCAGGTAAAGTAAACAAAGCTATCAAAATCTGAATTCCTATCGCGATCCCATATTGTAAACCGCCAAAACAATTCATTTTTGGTCTTCCGTCTTCATAATAATCTGAAGTTTGCATATCAATTATGATCAAAAATCCAATCATAAAAATTGTTCCTGCCAAAAAGCTGGCAAGTATTCCGGAACCTATTATTTTTGCGATCTGCTTTTTCATCATAATTGTTCTTCAATAAAATTATAAAGTTTAATGTTTCAAATATACTTTCTTTATTTTAGTAAAAATCTACAGTGAGTTTTAGAAAATATAGTTTTAAATAAAAATGATTAATTTGTCCCTTCGAAAAGCATTTGCATCAAATTTGCAAACACAAATGTTCAATTAAATAATTCAAATTCAGCAATATCACATGGGGTTTAAAAATAATGAGTTTCTGAGCAATTTCTCAACCTATTTCAGAGATAGAAGAAAAACACTTTTTTTATGTTTTTCTATTTTTTTTATCATTGTTTTTCTCCTTTTGAGTTTTTATGTTGTCGACTCGTCTCCAAAATCTTGGGATCTTCTAGTTTCTCAGGAACTGCAGGAAGATCCGAGTGCGCTTTTGGATGTTTTGATGAAAGGTTTTAGTTGGCTCGGAACAGTTTATGTTGCAGCGATCATGGTTACTGTATTTTCTTTGGTTTTTTTGATATTTAAATATTTCAGGGAAGGATTATTTGTATTATCATGTCTTTTATCAGGCGGCGTAAGTTATGTTTTAAAAATGCTCATCGACCGTCCACGGCCAACGACAGATTTTGTAAGAATTGTTGAAGAAACGCATTATCAAAGCTTTCCGAGCGGACATGTTCTGTTTTATACTGCTTTTTTCGGAACATTAATAGTGATTGCTATCTCTTCGAGCATTTTAAAAATTTCCTGGAAAATACTAATTATAGTAATTTGTCTGGCAATGATTGTTTTGGGAGCTGTTTCACGTATTTATTTGGGTGCGCACTGGTTTACAGATGTCATTGGCGGATTTATTGTCGGAGTTCTTTTTGTGATGCTTACAGGAAGTATTTATCTGAGAAGCAAAAAGAAATCTACTGATATTCAATAAAAATATTTTTAATAAATCTAATCTGGATTTTTAGGGGATTCATCAATCTTCTGTAACTACCGCATCGCGCTCACCATCCTCTTCTTTGCCTTCTTCGATCATTTCCTTTGCTTCAGCTATTTCTTCAGCATCTGCCTGTTCTACACGTTCTTCCTGATCATCATTGTGATGGTCGATGAAAAACTCACAATATACAGGAAGGTGGTCTGAACCAAAATTTTCAAGTGTTTTTAAATCCTTAATGAAAATATCATCACTGTGAAACATCAAATCAATAGGAAATCTAAAAAGCCTGTACTTTGCATGAAATGTAGACACAAAAGCATGCCCGACTCTAGGATCGATCAAATGGCTTGTTTTTCTGAATAAAACGGAAGATTTGGACCACGCAACGTTATTGAAATCTCCTACAACAATTACAGGTTTTTTTATTTCGGTCACTCTTCTGGCAACACTTAGAATGTCGCCGTCTCTTTCCTTTGAAGTTTCTTCTTCTGTCGGACTTGGCGGTGGGGGATGAACCCCAAAAAAGACAAACTCAAAACCATCTTCAGTTTTTAAGTGTGCCTCAATACTCGGGATATCATCTGCTACAAAATAATGCGTTTTTGATTCTTCAATTTTCATTTTAGAATAAAAATGCATTCCGTACGTGTTTTCAAGCGTAACTTTATGTTGGTACGGATACTCTTTTTCTAAAACCTGCAACGCTTTTTCCCAGTCACCGTTGCTTTCCATCGTTAAGAATATTTCAGGTTTATTTTTGTTGATTAATTGAATAAATTTACCGAAATCTGTATTAAACTGATAGACATTGGCAGAAATAAAATGGTATTTCTTTGAAGATTTATCGGTCTGCGGCTGTTTTATTACTTTGTAAAGCGGAGTGTATTTTATAAGTGTGATCCCATGGTAAATGATCATGGCTAATAATAAGCCTTGCATATACCAAAAATATTGTGTTTTTTCGACAATAAATCCTAAAGCAAAAGTGATAATTGTAAAATAAGTAATCTGTATTTTACCAAAATCGGGAAAGCGAAAAATCCAATGCGGGCTTGGAAGTTTTGGCAATACGGTTAAAATCAGTAATAAAGCACTTAGAATAAGGTAAGTTTCCCACATATTTCTTCAGATATAAAATAAAAATAAGTTATTTTCAGGTAATTTCGTGCCAGTTTTTATATAAACAGTTGTGCCGGAGCATATTTTTTTTAATTTTAAACCTTAAACCGTAATCATGGAAAAATTTTTAATAGTTCTGTTGTTTTTAAGCTCGTTTTGTTTTGCTCAAAAAACAGAAAACGATGCGATAAAAGAAAGTGTAGAAAATCTGTTTACAGGCATGAAAAATGTAGATACAGTCATGATAAAATCTGTCTTTGCCGATAACGCAATTTTACAAACAATTACGAAAAGTGATGCAGTGAAAACAGAAAAGCTACAAGATTTCTTATCCTCTTTTTCCAAGCTATCAAAAAATGATGCAGACGAAAAGATTAAATTTGAAGCTATTCATGTTGACGGAAATCTGGCAAGTGTTTTTACGCCGTACGAATTTTATTATAAAGGGAAATTTTCGCACTGCGGAGCCAATAGTTTCCAGCTGGTAAAACAAAATAATGTCTGGAAAATTCAATATTTAATCGATACAAGAAGAACGAACTGTAATAAATAATTTAAAATGAAAATTCATCATATCGCCATCATTTGCTCAGATTACCAAGTTTCAAAAAAGTTTTATACCGAAATTTTAGGTTTAAATATTATTCGTGAAGTTTATCGTGAAGAAAGGCAGTCTTACAAGCTTGATTTAGCTATCGGGGAATATTATGTTATTGAGTTATTTTCTTTTCCTAATCCTCCCAAGAGACCTTCAAGACCTGAATCTTGTGGCTTAAGACATTTGGCATTTTCAGTAGAAAACGTCAATGAAAAACGTGAAGAACTAATTCAAAAAGGTTTAAACTGCGAAGAAATCCGAATTGATGAATTTACCGGAAAAGAGTTTTTCTTTACACAGGATCCGGATGATTTACCTCTGGAATTTTATGAAAATTAAATCAATTATTGTTGATCAATCATCAATGATAATTAATGCGCATAACCTGTAAAGAAACTCACCGCCATAATTGCCAAGACAATTGAAGAAATGACAACGTAGACATAATCTTTTTCTTTAAGATAGCCAATAAGTGCAAAAATAATTCTCATCAACGGTGTGAAAATAAGCATCAGAATTCCCAACTGAATAATGGCCATGCCGTCACCTTTGCAAAGTGTTTCCCAAAAATGGCTCCAGACTTTCTCTGAAGAAGTTCCCATGTCGAGAAGCTTATATTTTCTGGGCATTTGGAAACCTTCCATAAAAAGCTTTACAAAACCGATCAATGAAGTGATAACCGATAAAATAACGCCCAAACGAAGGAGATTCCCGACAGAACGGTTAAGATCAATATCTGTAAAATCTTTTCTCATGAGAAATTGCTTCTAATACCGTTATACATCATATATACTGAAAGAATCGTAATAACGATGGCAAAAAATGTCTTCAGTTTTTTTGTTTTTGAAACCATTAAGGTTTTAGATCCTATAAAACTTCCGACAACAACACCTACCAAAACGGGTGCTACAATTACGGGAATAATTTCTCCTCTCTGAAAATAGATTAATGAGCTGGCTACTGCAGTTACGCCAATCATAAAATTACTGGTCGTTGTAGAAACCTTGAAGGGTAATCTCATCATATTATCCATTGCCAAAACTTTCAAAGCTCCCGAACCGATTCCCAAAAGTCCCGACATTGCGCCTGCAAACATCATCATAAAAAATCCAGGAACAGTATTTCTTGCGGCATAGTTTTTTACAATTCCTTTATCGGGAAAAGTACCGTAGAGTTTGAGCTTATCTTCAAGGCTTCCTTTAATTAGAGGCTCCTGATGATCGGGCTTTCCTTTAAGATTTAAAATAACCGTAAGCAAAAGGATGCTGGCAAAGATGATTCCGATTGTATTAGGATTCAGCATTCCGGAAACTAAAGCTCCCACAATAGCTCCTGATGTGGTTGCAATCTCCAGGAACATTCCGATCCTCATATTGGTAAAACCTTCTTTTACGAAAGCAACGGCTGCACCGGAAGATGTTCCGATCACCGAAATCAGTGAAGCGCCAATTGCGTAGTGCATAGGAACGCCAAAACCAAGCGTTAATAAAGGGATAATGATAACTCCTCCTCCCAAACCGGTAAGTGAACCTAAAAGACCGGCCGAGATAGCGCCAAGAAAAAGAATAATGATCTCCGACATGGTACAAATATAAAACTATTGCGGTTTTCAGGCAAACATTAACCCAAGATTATTTTTTGCCGTATTTTTGCAAAAATAAAATTCAAAATGAAGTTATTTTATATGATCCTCGGTGCAACGCCAAAAGGCAGAAATATAGAACAACATGATGTTTTCTTTGGGATCGCTGAAAGCCTCAAAGATTTGGTGCCGGATATAAAAGAGTTCTGGAAAGAAGCCGATGGAAAAATTCATCTCGACTGTTATCAGGAAGTGAAATTTGCAGATGGTTTTGAAGTGAAGATCGTGGAAAAGGAACAGGAAGCTTCAGAAAATCAGCTGTATTTTATCAATTTAGGTGGATATAAGAAAGGCTATTTTGAAGAGTTTCACGAGCAACATTTAATGGTTGGAACTTCAATGGCGGATATTGTAAAAAAAGCGAAACAAACCGAGTTTTATAAAACAATGGGATTTGAAGGTGCAGTAAGTCACATCGACGATAAACATGGTGTAGATATTGACGATATTTTCAATGTGAATGATATTCTTCCTGGAAAAATGAAAGAAAAATATTCAATTATTTTAATGAAATCTAATGTCGAAAATCAGGAAAATCCGATGGGATTAGGATATTTGAAAATTGATAAAATTCAATAAATTTTAAGGTCTTTGCTAAATGAAATCGAAGATTCGAGGAAATCTAACGCCTTTGCGAGCTTAAAAGCATAAAGTATTTAAATAAAACCTTTGCGAACTTTGCGTTTAAAAAAGGTTTCGACTAATAATTAAATCTAATAGAAAAAATAATAGAAAGAAATGAAAATAGGAATTTTGGGCGGCGGACAGCTCGGCAGAATGTTGATTCAGGAAGCGCTGAAGTATGATGATGAATTTTACACTTTAGATCCGGCATCAGATGCGCCTTGTCATAATATTTCGCATTTTACGCAAGGAAGTTTCAATGATTATGAAACAGTTTTGAATTTTGGGAAAGATAAAGATGTTGTAACAATCGAAATCGAGCATGTAAATGCAGATGCATTGGCTGAACTTGAAAAACAAGGCGTGAAAGTGGTGCCTAATGCGCAAATCATTAAAACCATTCAGCAAAAGATTCTTCAAAAGCAATTTTATAAGGCTCATGATATTCCAAGTCCTGATTTTGAAATTATGGATGGTAGTTCAGATGAAATAAAAATACCACTTCCTTTTGTACAGAAAATGAATACAGGCGGGTACGACGGAAAAGGAGTTCAGGTTATTCGTACCAATGAAGACATGAAAAATCTTTGGATACAGGATTCTGTTCTTGAAAAACTCGTTGATATCGACAAAGAACTTTCGGTAATTGTTGCCAAAAACGAAGACGGCGAAACTCAGACTTTTCCTGTAACAGAAATGGTCGCAGATCCTAGGTTGAATTTGCTTGATTTTAATATTTGTCCGGTTTTTTTGAGTGAAGAAATTGAAGATCAAATCGATTCAATTACTGAGAAATTCCTGAATGCCGTAAATTCTCCGGGACTTTTTGCTATTGAATTGTTTTTAGATAAGGAAGGAAAAGTCTGGGTCAATGAGACCGCGCCGAGACTTCACAATTCAGGACATCAAAGTCAGGAAGGAAATGCCAATTCGCAATTCGAACAGATGTATCGCGTGGTAAAAAATCTTCCTTTAGCCGATACAGATGCCGTTATTTACAGCGGAATGCTGAACTTGGTCGGTGCAGAAGGGTTTTCAGGACAAGTAATCTATGAAGGAATGGAAGATGTTTTAAAACTTCCGGAAACCTACATTCACCTTTACGGAAAAACAGAAACCAAGCCCGGAAGAAAAATGGGACACATCAATGTTTTGGCAGAATCCAGAGAAGAATTGATGGAGAAACTGATACAGGTAAAAGCGATGGTAAGAGTGATTGCTTAACGTTTAAAATATATTGAAAAGACTGCCCAAAAGCAGTCTTTTTTTATTTGATTTTCGCCTGATCAATTGTCCACTTTTTTTCTGTTGAATTCCATAATAAATAAGGACCGCCCAAACCGTCATCATAGATCAGTTCGTAATTCCCTGTCTCATCTTTGTTGTAAACCGGTTTTTCAGGATTATCTTTTTGTAATCCCAACTTCTCTAACGTTTGCCAATCGTTAACTTCAGGAAGTTTGTAGCTGTTTTTTCGGTAATTCTCAATATTCTCGATGATTTGATTTCCCGATTTAATATCAGATTTTCTGGTGATTTCAATAGAAAGATTCCAGTAAATGGTAATTGATAAAATGATTAGAACGATTACTGATATGGAGATGATGAGTGTTTTTTTCATAATAATTAACTTATTTTATAAATTGTACTTCAATATATTTAGGACAATAATTTTTTAAGTCATCAAAATTATCAAATATAATTGCTGAACCTCCGCTTTGAGTTTCCTTTTTAATAATTTTATAAGTTTCCATAGCTCCTTCAGGATCTTGTCCAATCATATCAAGCATAATATTATTTGAATTTGACAATGTTGAATAAAGAACTAATAGTTTTCTAGGATTTCCTGGTAGAGAGTTAATCTTTGTTTGTTGAGTAATCCAATCAGTATCATATATTTTATCTGCATAATAATTATCTTGATTAGCATGTTTTTTTAAATACTCTTTTACGGTAATTGGATAAAAAATTCTTCTAACTTCAGATTCACTGATGTAATCAACAAAAGATAACTTTTGATTTACAATAACATTTTCGTCCTGAATTTTTCCCTCAAAAATGCTTTTCAAATGCATCTCAAGATCAAAAACATGTTCTCCATTATACAGATAAATTACAATTATTTCACCTTCAAATAATTCAAAAGGAGGAATGTAGAACTTTCTAAATGTTATTCCAGTACTTTTAATTAATATTTTCTTCAATCTTTTTTCTCTTAAAAAGCTCCTTGTTATAATTAATGATAAAAACCCCGACAATAATCAAGATCGCTGCGATGATAAATTTAGCAGAAATCGTTTCATCCAAAATCAGCCAGCTTAAGAATATTGAAATTATCGTATTGATATACGCTAAAATTGAAACCTGTACCGGAGATACTCTTGTTAACGCATAATGAAAAGCAAAAAAAGCAGCCACAGAACCAAAAATAGATAAATAAAGCATTGCTGAAATACTTTTTAAACTCCAGTTTTCAAATTGATAAGAGTCGGAAAATAGAAATGCAAAACACAGCTGTACTATTCCAGCAAAAAGAAATTGATAAAAAAGATTAAGGGTTATGTTTTTACTCTGAATATTCAGTTTTTTTGTGAAAATAGTTCCCGATGCCCATCCTAAAATTGCGATAAAAAGAAAGATGACACCTACCAGATAATCAGGATTTGAAAGGTCATTCAAGCCATCCCAAAATATAAAAAGAATACCACTGAAGCACAATATTATCCCTACTAAAGCGCGAAAACTAAATTTCTGTAATCCGATCGCCACACTTCCTAGAAATACAACGATGGGTGAGCAGGCACTTACTAATGAAGCCAGACTGCTGGTAACGGTTTCCTCAGCAACCGTGGTCATACCATTGGCAATAACAAGCATTAAAGTTGAAAAAACAATTTGGTAGCCTAGGTTTTTCCAACCAATCCATTTGAATTCTTTTCTGTAAAAAAGGATCACCATCATTATAATTGCGGCTAAAAACTGGCGGATTCCCGCTACAAACCAAGCAGGAATGGTCTCTACAGCCACACGAATAGATAAAAAAGTAGTTCCCCAAACAACGGCTACAGTGAGGATGGCTAAAGTAAGTTTGTAATTTCTCAAAATTAAAAATGTGATTCGTATGCAAATATAAAAATAATGAGCCGGAAATTCCCGCTCTTTTAATGCTCAAAAAGTTATTTTTTAGCCTTAACCCGCAGAATAAATAAAATTACAAATGATAGAATTCACATTCAATTTTTTAAAATCCTTATCTTTGAAATCTAATAAAATTGAAAAAATGGTAGGAATTATTATGGGAAGTCAGAGTGACTTACCGATTATGGAATTAGCGGCTAATTTTTTGAAAAGTTTAGACATTCCTTACGAACTGACCGTGGTTTCGGCTCACAGAACTCCTGAAAGAATGTTTGATTATGCAAAAACTGCAAAAGAAAGAGGGTTGAAGGTAATTATTGCCGGAGCGGGCGGAGCTGCTCACCTTCCCGGAATGGTTGCAAGCTGTACTACTTTACCGGTAATCGGAGTTCCTATACTTTCCAGCAATTCTATTGATGGCTGGGATTCTGTTTTGTCTATTTTACAAATGCCAGGCGGAATTCCCGTGGCAACCGTTGCATTAAACGGCGCACTGAATGCCGGGATTTTAGCTGCCAAAATTTTAGGGAGCGGAAACGAAGAAATTGCAGAAAAACTACAGGTTTACCAAGATACTTTGAAAGATAAGGTTTTGGGTACCGTGGATGATATTAAAGCAAAGCATCCTAACCAATATGATAATTAAGAGTGAATAATGAATTGTCAATTGTGAGTTTTTGATTCCGTGAAAATTGATTAATTCTTTTTTATAAATAGAAAAGCCCCACATTTCTGTGAGGCTTTTCTTATTTTTTGATGAATTTGAAAGATTCTGTTTTTTCTTTTGTAATGATTTGTAAAATGTAAGTTCCAGAAGTAAGGTTTTGAATATTGATAAAATCTTCTTTTACTATATCTTTCATCATTATTCTACTACTCAGATCTGTTATGATAAAGTTTGTTGCAGCAGACATATTTTTTAAATAAATAATGTGATGTGCAGGATTTGGATAAACAGAAGATTTTAAAGAAACTGTTTCTGAAGTTCCAAGACCTTCTTTTGTTACGCAGGTTCCTAAGGTGTCTCCGAAAATTTGCCAGCCTTTACTGATTAGTGTATTTCTGTCTGTAATGACATCTGGAGAATAGGAAAGCATAAGCAACGGACCCAACGAAATATTGTTGGCTGTATTGGGGTTTAGTGCCCATCCTGTAAGAGTGTTGCTGTAATTAATGCAGCTCATTGCCGTTCCGCTAATAGCAAGAGTCGCATTCGTAAGCGAGCTTAAATCCCAGCTTCCGATGCTTTGATCAAAACTGTCTGCTCCCACAAATGCACTGTTCATATTTTCAAGTTTATTGGTGTTCCAGGAAACAAGGGGTTGGTTAAAATAATCTGCATCATGAAACATACCGGAAATATCTGTTACTTTAGATGTATTCCAGCTGTTAATTGGTTGATTAAAATTACTACTCTGAAACATATTCGACATGTTTGTAACGTTAGAAGTATTCCAGTTATTTAGAGGTTGGTTAAAAGCCTCACAGCCGGCAAACATATAGCTCATGTTTTTAACATTGGTGGTATTCCAATTATTGATATTCTGGTTAAATGCGAATCTTCCCTCAAACATATGGCTGAGGTTTTCTGCGGAAGAGATATTCCAAGAATATATAGGTGCATTAAATGTATCAGTAATTAGATCGCCCGATGAGCCACCAAACATTGCCTGAAAATTTTTAATTGTTGACATGTTCCAATTTCCCATTGATGCATGTGCAACGAGATTAGGAATTTTATAAAACATATAAGAGACATCTGTAACATTATTAAAATTGGGTAAATCTGTTGCTGTGATTTTTAAGTGTTCACAATTTGCAAATGCACTGTACATTGATGTCCACTGAATATTTCCCCATTGCTCTACTTCAAGTATTCTTTCAATACTCCCAAGATTTTGGAACATCGGAAATTGGTATGAAGCTGTACTGGGATACATCAATCCAAACTTTATCTGGTTGAAGCTGCCATTGCCATTGCTAACTTTTACTCTGTATTTTACATCATTCGGTAAAGGATTTAAAGCTGTTCCGAAGTCAATTAAAATCTGAGTAGTAGAAGTTACATTAGGCATTGTACCGTTGTGTTGCGGGTAACCTACTTCTTCCCAACTGATCGTATAATTTTGTCCTACGCCGGGAAACCATATCTGATTGGCTCCAACCTGGTAGGGTGCTACAACGGTGAAATCCATATTAGGCGCGGTAGGAGGTTTCCAAATGGTAGTAAATTCGTTCTGCGATTGCAGGAAATGAAAAGTGAGTAATAAAATAAATGGTAAAAGTTTTTTAAACATATCAGTATTTTGTGAAATAAATATATGTAAAATAAAAAAACTCACCAAATTTTGGTGAGTGTGAGTTATTTATTCCTGAGTCATATTGTCTCGCGTATTTTTCTGGACGGCGATTGCACCAAATAAAGCCAGTAAAAATGCAAAACCATAAAAACCTTTTTCACTAGGAAGAATGGTCGCATTCCAAAGACCAATTGCCAGTAAAACAATCGATGATAATGTTGCAAACCAACAAATTCCGTAATAGATATCGGTAACTTTGATGTTTTCTAAACGGTCACGCACAGCTTTCTGTAAAGAAACTACCGCAAACAAACCGTAAAGTAGTATGGTAAAGTAATATCCTTTTTCGTTAAGCTGCATTTCAGCTCTTGCGAGCCCTACAATAAATCCTATCATTCCTGCAGCGAGCGCCACCCAAGATGCGGCTACGAATGCATTTGAAACTCCTTGTTTTTTCATTACTTGTTATTTTTTTGTTTATTATTCATTCAAATATATTATTTTTTAAGTTAATGCTTACCGTTATTTCATAGGATATTGAAATTTATTGAAATCTGTTGTTAAATAATCGCCCCGATAGGAGAGACATCCTTTTTTTAGGAATGGAGAAACCTCATAGGTTTCCAAAACCTATGAGGTTTAGCTTGGAGAAAAGATACAACGGATAGCGGGAATTGCTCCTAAAAAAACAAAAACTCTCCAAAAAGGAAAGTTTTGATTATTTATTACTGAAGAATATATTCGTAATTATATTTTACATAATTGCTTCCGTTTGCGGCTTTTCCGATGACCTGAACAGGTAATTGTGCGCTGTTGTACTGAATTTCGTAAATAATGTTTTGATTCTGAACCCAATTTCCCGCACTGTCTTTAAAGCTGATTCGCTCTGAAGCGTAATTGTTTTTGCTCAACGCATACGCACCTCCCATCATTATTCTGAAATATTTATTGGTAAAAGTATAAGGATTGAGCTGATTGTCATACAAATATTCATTTTTCGTAAAAGAAGTAATTGTACCGCCCATTTCTGAAGTTTCTACAGTAATATTGTCTCCATTATAAGTGTATGAAGATATACCGGGGTTGCTGCAGTCTGCTGTTTGGCAAAGAGTAGAAGTACTTACCTTTCCGTTGCTATAAGCGTAATTTATCGTTCTGTTTAAAGAAGTGTCGGTGTAAATTGCTTTTACATTCTGAAGCTGATCATTATTATAAGTGTAAAGCGCATAATATTCTAGCGTACCATCTGTTTTATAATAATTTGTTTTTACAGGTTTTCCTGTTGCATCGTATTCGTTGATAGAATTTCTACCGGCTGATGATGTTTTTATCAATTGTCCCTGATTATTATATTCTAAAGTTGATACCGTAGTTTGAGGATTTGTGGGATTATCATAGTAAACCGTTGTCACTTTACTCAACAATATTCTTTGTTGTACAGGATCAGTGATCAGCTCATATTCATCGGTGCTGTTGCAGCTGTTAAAAAATACTACAGAGCTCATTAAACTCAGGAAAAAATACTTTTTCATTTTCAAATTTTAATTTGTCAAAAATAGCAATTCCTTAATGAGTTTTAAAATATTGAAAGAAAAAATCCCATTATTTTGAATAATGGGATTTTATTTTTAGTTGAAATGCTTCGACAAGCAAAGCATCGCAATATTTTAGTATCTGTAATACTCAGGCTTGAACGGTCCTTTCACATCTACACCGATGTATTCAGCTTGCTCAGTAGAAAGAGTTTCCAGCTCAACGCTTAATTTTTTAAGGTGAAGAGCCGCTACTTTCTCATCCAAATGCTTAGGAAGCATATATACTTCATTTCCGTAAGCTTCAGAATTAGTCCAAAGTTCTATCTGAGCCAAAGTCTGGTTAGAGAAAGAGTTAGACATTACAAAACTCGGGTGACCTGTTGCGCAACCAAGGTTTACCAATCTACCTTCAGCAAGAATAATTACTTCTTTGCCTTCGATTGTATAGATGTCAACCTGAGGTTTTACTTCAGATTTTGTGTGACCGTAGTTTTCGTTTAACCAAGCCATATCGATTTCGTTATCGAAATGACCGATGTTACAAACGATCGCTTTATCTTTTAATTTTAAGAAATGTTCTTTTCTTACGATGTTGAAGTTACCTGTAGTCGTGATTACGATATCAGCGTTATCCACAACAGTGTCTAATCTTTTTACTTCGTAACCGTCCATTGCAGCCTGAAGCGCACAGATTGGGTCGATCTCAGTAACAGTAACGATAGAACCTGCTCCTCTGAAAGAAGCTGCAGTACCTTTACCTACGTCTCCGTATCCGCAAACTACCACTCTTTTTCCTGCTAACATAAGGTCTGTCGCTCTTCTTACAGCATCTACTGCAGATTCTTTACATCCGTATTTGTTATCGAATTTAGACTTGGTAACTGAATCGTTTACGTTGATTGCAGGCATTACCAAAGTTCCGTTTTTCATTCTTTCGTACAATCTGTGAACTCCGGTCGTAGTTTCTTCAGAAAGTCCTTTGATATCTTTTGTGAATTCAGGGTATTTATCAAAAACCATGTTTGTTAAATCTCCACCATCATCCAAAATCATGTTTAATGGTTTTCTGTCTTCACCGAAGAATAAAGTCTGCTCGATACACCAGTCAAATTCTTCTTCGTTTAAGCCTTTCCAAGCGTAAACAGGGATTCCTGCAGCAGCAATAGCAGCAGCAGCGTGATCCTGAGTAGAGAAAATATTACAAGAAGACCAAGTAACCTCAGCTCCTAAAGCAACCAAAGTTTCGATCAAAACTGCAGTTTGTATCGTCATGTGAAGACATCCTGCGATTCTAGCTCCTTTCAACGGTTGAGATGGTCCGTATTCTTCACGGATAGACATTAAACCCGGCATTTCTGCTTCTGCAAGGGTGATTTCTTTTCTTCCCCACTCTGCAAGAGAAATATCCTTAACTTTATAAGGAACGTATTGTGTTGTAGTACTCATATCGATGAATAATTTTTAATTTCAATTAAATAAAGTGCAAAATTACAACATATAATTTAGATATAAAAAAAAGCATCTAGCCGATTAGCATGAAATAATACATACCATGAATTTTATTTTTATTTATTCTAAATTATGTATTTTTGCGTAAAATAAATCTCTATTATGAATCATACACATGCGCAGGAAGAAGCCCAAAGGAAGGCAAAGCCTCTTGCTCCCAAAGTAAAAGAATTGGTTGAAAGAACAAAAAGTATCATTCTCGCAACGGTAGACGGAGAAGGAACACCGAATTCTAGCTATGCCCCTTTTGTACAGATAGAAAATACATTCTATATTTTGGTTTCTTTCATGGCAAAACATACCAAAAATCTTGCTGACGGAAGAAAAACGTCGATTATGTTTATCGAAGATGAGTCTGCTACAAAACAGATTTATGCTCGTGAAAGATTAACCATTGAGGCATCAACATCGCAGGTAGAAAGAGATTCTGAGATTTGGAACACTGTTGTTTCTCAGTTAAAAGAAACGCACGGAAAAGTAGTAGATGTTATTTCTGAAATGAAAGATTTTATCCTGATCGGTCTTCATCCTGTAAAAGGTTCTTATGTAAACGGTTTCGGAAGCGCTTATTTTGTAGATGAAAATCTTCAAATTATGGAACATAGAAATGATCAGAATCATCGGTCGAAATAAGTTGATAGAAGTTGGACGATCGAAGTGGGAAGTTTAATGCTTTACGCTTTATTGTTTTAGCTTTAAATAATATTCAAATTCACTTAGGTCTAGGATTTAAGTGTTTTTTTTGTTTAAATTTTAATCTAAATTTCTGCGATCAATTTGTCATGCTGAAAGCATCTCAATATTGCGTTTAAACGTTGTTTAGATGCTTTCAGCATGACAAACCATGTGTGAGAATCTTCGAAAACTTCTGATTAAACGCAAAGATTTATTTTGCAGATTGTATTATTTAAGGAGCAAATGGTTGCGACAAGTTGCAGATGAAGCTTACGTATAAAACAACTCTTCATCAAATCAATTTTGTTGATTTTCTTCGCTCCTTAAATTTAGCTTAACGATTAATAAACCTTTGCATTTAAAAAACATTAAGTAGTAAAATCTCCATCTTCCAACCAAAATTTTTTCACTAATTTTACCCAATAAACAAACCCATGCCTCTTTACCGAGATTTTTCTGATGATACTGCAACCATTCTGGTCTGGAAATATGATGAGAATGAAGAGCTTAATATTGATGAGCTTTTAGAGCCCGAAAATGCTGATAAAGTGAAAGATTATCATCCTAAAAAATTGCTGGAGGTTTTAATGGTCAGAAAACTTTTGAAAAGTTTAAAACCCAACTCTAAAATTTTGTACAAAGAAAGAGAGCCTTTTTTGTCTCCCAAAGATGCCGAAATTTCGATCACCCATTCTTTTCCTTTTGCGGCGATTGCTATTTCTAAGAATAAAATAGGAATTGATATTGAAAAATTTAATCCTAAAATTTTAAGGGTTATCGATAAATTCACGTACGAAAATGAAAGAGGGTTTATCCCTTTTGATACAGAAGTTGTTTTTTATACCATCATTTGGAGCGTAAAGGAAAGTATGTACAAGATTCATCATTCTAAGCACTGGTCGCTGAAAAAGCATTATGAAGTAAGACCTTTTGAATTAAAATATCTGCACCACATAAAATGCAGAGTTCATGATGATCTGATCTCAGATGAACTCAAGGCAAGAGTAGAGTTTTTTGATGAATACTGCTTTACGATTGTGGAAGAGTAGTCTTCTCTTCGTTTCTGTACTTCTCGATTACTTTTCGCTGTTCTTTAGCAACATCATAAATCAGTTCTAAAACATCATGAATATTCTTCAATTCTGTTAAGTGAGAGATTTTATTCGGATCTCGTATGTCGAAATGCTCATTTTCCAGAAGTTCGGTTTTTCTTTTGTGAAGCATATCTTCGATTGACGATTCTTCAGGCTCCAGACGGCTGTCCATTCTTAATGTTTCTGAAATTTTATCTCCATTAAGTATTGCCGAAACCTGATTCATTTCTGATTCTATCTTTTTACTCCAGCTTTCAGAATCTATTTCGGGGTATTGCTGATTACTTTTGGCATATTGTGACAACGAAGCGGTATAAGCTGTAATCAAATGTGATGTTGCTACAAACTGATGCACAACTTCCAGTTTTTTCTGCTGATTTTTGGGGTCAGAAATCATTCTCTGGAAATTATCCGAAAGATTGGCTAATGAAATGATCGCGTTTTTACGTTTTACTTTATAGTTTTCTACATCGAAATTTTCGTTCAGAAACTTAGACATCACGCTGTGGAAATACGTGAGATTAGATTCTGCAGATTTTTTCATTAAATCTAAATTTTGCGTATGTTCCCAAACCGGAAGTACAATGTATGAAACCAAAAAAGCAATAATTCCTGCGATAAAAGTATCTACAATTCTATCTTTAAAAATGACATTTACGTTTCCAGGATTTAAGAAATTAAAACTCATAAAAACATAAATCGTCATAAATAAAACTGCCCAAAAATATTTACCTTTTAATAAGCTGAAACACAAAATCATACTTAATAAAAGAATACCGAAAAGCACAGCATTAATATGAATGAAATGCAATAAGCCATAAGCAATCACTGCTCCGGCAACGGTGCCGTAAAAACGCAGTAAATTTCTCTGTTTGGTAATAGAGTAGGCCGGTTTTAAGATTGCAACAATGGTGATTAAAATCCAATAGGTATGCCCAATCACCAGGAATGGCAGCAGAGAAACCAGATAACCAATTAAGAGAGCAATGGTAATTCTTATTGCATGCCTGAAATGGGATGAGGTAAGAGAAATATTGCTTTTTAAAACCTTAAAATTGATTTTCTCTTCTTTAGGCATAAATTTCTTTAAATCTAAACCTGTAGAAAGACTTTTCGCCAGCTTTACGTTCTGTGAAAAAACTTTATAAATCTCATTGATCTCTTTAGTAATTTCATTGATACGCATCATAATCTGGCGTAGAATCATGAAGTTTTCCAGATTTTCGGGAGTCATTTCTTTATTTCGCAATTCGTAGTAATGTACATTAAGCTCATGAAAATGTACTTCCAGATCAGAAATAGGTTTTGCGCGGGCGCTGCTTTGTAAAGAGATCCCAATATTGGCAATTTCTTCTGAAAGAATATTCAGATAATCGTGTATTTTTACCAGGATTGTAGTGTCTTTAAAACTTTCCTGCAGCTTTTTGTAATCGCTTTCAGAGGTCATCAGCTTTTCGTGAAGATCCATAGAATTGAGGAACATCAGCATTAATAATCTGCTGATTGTTGTAGATTCGTTAACGATGGTTCTTGTTTTAAAAACGGTTTCCCGGGTTTCCTCCTGAAGATTTTTTATGCCGATCTGTTTGGCAATTATCTGTAAGCTTAACTTGTCGAAATCAGGATTTTTCTGGTAATAATTTGCTTTAATTTTAAGGAATTCAGCAAGCTGAAGGTAATTTTCACCGATCATTTGACTTGCCAGTTTATAAGGCTGAATCGTTGTAACGATAAGGAAAATCAACAAAAACCAAATACATCCGGCTGCGAAAATAAGTAAGCTTTTAAGAATATTGGCTCCTGTTAAATGGCCGTCGATAAAAATGGCTAAAACGACTAAGGCTAACGAGCCTACGGCCGCTAATCTTTGTCCGTAAACTCCGATTAACGAGAAAAACATTCCGAAAACAATGACTTCCAGAAGAACAAGCGGAATAATGCCTTTCACTAAACTCGCAATTGATGCAACAACGACAAAGCAGAAAATAGCAAATGTCAATGAATTTCTACGTCTGATAAATGGTCCCGGTTGGTCAGTCAATGCCACAAAGCTGGTTCCCAAAGGAAAAAGGAAATATTCCTTAAGCAGACCAAAATAGGAGAGAACTAAACACGGAATCACCGTCGCCAATGTAATTCGTATCGAAGAATATACATATTGGCTGGTAACGATTTTTTTAAGCTCCGCAGAATAGTTCATTTTACAAAAATAAGGGTTAAATGTGAATTGTCAGTTTTACTTCGTACGTGAATTGTGAATTTTTATTTAAATATTTTATTAGACGCTCTTGAAAATGACATCAAAATAGCAAAACAAAAAAAAGCCTCATACAAATGAGACTTTTCAAAACTTTTTATAGTATGTTTTTTAATAATCTACATTTGAAGTTTCATCACCGATGTTCCAAGTTAAACCGAAACGAATCGTGTTGTCTAATGCTGTATTAATTTTAGACATATTGATCAAATAAGATACATCAAGACCGAAAGAACGGTACTTTAAACCAATACCTGCAGTTGCAAACTGTCTTGCTCCCTGCTCTTCACTTTCGTGGAAATAACCTCCTCTTACAGCAAATGCATTGTCATAAGAATATTCTAATGCACCACTATACATGATTGAATTGGTATTTTTGAAAGATTTTCCGATACCTGCCATCACACCAACGTTGGGTACCTGATAAATTGGCTGTCTTGTATTAGGGTCTGTACCTACAAACTCTGATCCCGGAACCAAGATTTTAGATCCTTCCACAGAAATACCTACTCTGTTCATTTCGTCAAGATACATATCGTAACCAACACCTAATCTAGCCATCGTCGGAAGATAAGATCTTGAAGCCTCATCACCTGTATAGTCTAATTTCGGACCTAAGTTTGTTACTGCAAAACCTGCATTCACTTTACCTTCGTAATTTCCAAAGCTAGAGAATCTGGGAGATGTATAGTAACCTGAAACGTCTACAGCAAATGTATTTGCGGGTTTCAGAGTAGTGTCGGTGTTGAAACCTCCAGATAAGTCTGAACGAATGAATCTACCTGTAACTGCCATTGAGTAAGAATCTGATAATTTCAAACCATAGGCAACGTCAATCGACATTTCGTTTGGTTTTGAAACTCCATTAGATGTTACTGTATTATCTACACCAAGCTCGGTAAGTTCTACTTCCCCCATATTGAAGTAATAGATACTTGCAGAAATAGTAGATCTTTCTTCCTGACCTAAAAATTTGTGGAAAGCACCGTACAATAAAAACACATCATTGGTTAATTTTCCCATATATGGTGTGTAGTTCAAACCTACAGAAGAACTTGTTCTGCTAAAAGGATATTTTGCCGCATTCCAGAATTGTGAGAATGCATCAGGTGAAGTTGCCACACCCTGATCTCCCATACCTCCTGATCGTGCATCTGGTGCAATTCTAAGAAATGGAGCTCCGGTTAATACAGGTCTTACCTGACTCAAATCTTGTGCATAGCTTAAAAAACCAGCACTCAAACCAATCCCTAAAAGCAGTTTAGTAGTTAAATTCATATGTTGTCTTTTATATATTATCAGTTTTTTATTGATATTGTTGATTAATTATTTATTTACTTCAAAAGTACCATTTTTTCTACAGCTGTAGCACTTCCTTTGCATTTTTCTTGATTTTGACTTTTTGCAAATATCTTAAAAATATACGTACCTTTTGCTACAGTGTCACCAAAATCGTCTTTTCCGTCCCATTCTATTGCCTGACGTGGCGTTCTAAAGCCCTGTAGGAAAGGTTCTGCAACAACAACATTTGTTAAAGTTCTCACTAATTTTCCTGTAATTGTATAGATTTGAACGTTTACATCTAAAATATCATCACAATTGTGCTCAAACTGCACGTATGTTTTATTGGTGAAAGGATTTGGCCAGTTCAACGGTCTGTTGATGATCAAATGTTGATCGGCTTCGTCTTTAACTTCAAAGTTTAACGTTTCAGTTGTCGAATTATTGTTGATGTCCCAAACTTTAAATGTTAATTGATGCTGACCAATCGCTAAGTTTCTGAAAGGGTAGGTTACATTTCCTTTTTGGTAGTCTGCTAAAGCAGGATTAATACATCCGTTTCCTTCACCTGAAGCAAAGAAATCATTTAAAACCACGGTGTTGATAATTTGCCCGTCAAGATATACTGTAATATCATGGCCGACACCAGAACCGGTAGAGTTTATTCCTGTATCGTCATTTAAACAAGCCAAAAGCATCGGGTTCTGATCTGTAATTCCACCATTTGCAAAATTGGTGTTATTCATGTAAAGTTTTATTTTTGGAGGCTCGTTATCATTAAGTCCATTAGGATTAATGTCTCCTACCTGTACAAACTGGTTATCAAATACATCAATTGATTTGTTATCTGCATATCCCAAGATTCTACCTTCTCCCACAGCGTAATTAATGTCTTTCGGAACATAAAACTCAACGGTGAAAACTCCGTTTACTGCGGTTCCCGAAGCTTTTACAATAGCACTTCCTTCTTCTTTATAGCTTAAAACAGGGGTTAAATCTCCATCATTATTTAATGTTGTTTTATTTAATTTTTTATCAAAAATATTAATAACCACTCTTCCGTTAAATGTTGTATTTACGGTTCCGTTTGGATTATTAATATGACCTTTTACTTTTACAAAATCCAAACCTCTTATCAATCCCGGTACAGGGGTTTCGATAGCGTCTATTGCCAATAGTCTTTGTGGTCTGCTCAATTTCATTGCAGGATCTCCCAAGACATTTACCTTTAAGTGATTGCTGTCTCCAGGTCTTAATTTTTTAGCATTTAAATGAGCATTTCCGACTGTATTAAAATCATCATTGGTCATTTTGAACATTTCTTTTGTATAAAGATCTGTGAAATCTCTTCCGTAACCGACGCCAACTGCTCGACTCGATGTAATCATTGCAGCAGGACCTCCTTGTTTTAATTTAATAAACTGTTCTCCTGCCGAAAAAGTAGAAGGCTCATCCCAAAGTGTAAATTCACAAGTAATAGTCGATACAAATGGAAAACGGCTGTAAACATTGGAGAAATTATTTGAGTTCTGAATTTCATCTGTTGTTAAAACCCTTTCCTGAGCCCATCCATTAATACCTCCATGTCCGAAATAGAATAAATAAAGACTGTTGCCTATATCATTGGATATTGCCTGATTTACCTGAGGATATCTCTGGCCTCCTGCCGTACTTTGTGCCTGAAATGCATCCAGATAAAGTTTTCTTACATTGTATTCTTTCAAAGTATTTGTCAATGGAATTTCAAATGTATTTGCAAGAGTGTTGTTCATCACATTGTGAAAAGGACCTCCGCCTTGTCCATCATCATCCACTACGAAATCTAACTTCATTCTCCATTCTCCGAAAGGCGATGATTGCCCTGGAAGTGAATTGTAATATGCTAAAGTTTTATCAACCATATTGGCTGCCTCGGTAGGATTGGCTGCCGGAATTCTCCCTACAGGTAAATCCGGAAGGTTATTTGTTATTTCTCTGGCAGTTTGCGGCTTTGTCATCACAATATAATCATCTGTGACAAATGAACTCACAAAATCGGAAGACCATTCGCTATGATAACTTGAAACAATATTTGAGTTTCCTGAAATCCTGTTTTTGTAGTCGTAAGAAGTGTCTCCTAAAATAAATACATACTTTAGACTTCCAAGCGGCGTATTGAGTTTAGTTACAAAATCTCTTATTGCGGTAAGATCTCTGCTGCCACTCCCAAATTCGTTATAAATTTTATCTGTGTCTACAATCTGAACGCTAAAATTATTTTTTGTCTGATGATAATTGGCGATTCTCTGCGCCTGTGCCATCATTTGAGGCGTGGTAATAATCAAATAGTCTACATTTTGTAATGCAGAAAGGTTTTGATTATTTATTCTTCCGACATATTGAGGTGAAAAAGCTGCATCAGCTCTGAAAGCAACAAATTCGTTATTAAAATTAGGATCGGAAGTAGCATATCCGAAATTGAAATTTCCAGTTCCCGCCGCCTTGTTTACTCTTCTGTTAGCATTAGTAATATCAGTTACATCCCAAACCTGTTCCAGATTTCCGGTATTTGAAATACTGAAACCGTAGTTGGTATTGGTTCCGCTTGCTAAAGAAAAATCTCTGAAACTCATCTGAGTTCCATTAAATTTCAAATCATCCTTGTATTGTACTTCTGTATAATCCAGATAAAAACTTCCATTCGGGTTGGTTGAAATATTGGGCAGATAATTAATTGTAAGTTGATTACCAGATAGATTAGATATTGTGCCGCTGTAAGTCATTGGAAAAAAATCATAGGCGTAATCCTGATCATTTGGCGGTACTATTTTCGGTAAAGGATTTTGACTATTGATATTAAACGTAATACTGTTTTGCTGTGATCTCCAGCCTACAACCTGAGTTCTGTAGCGTATAACATCAGTTCCCTGAATAGGTGATGCTAAATTGAATGTAACTGCTTTATCGGTGGTAAAACCTTGATCTTCTACCCAGATTCTACCTACTTTTAATAAGTTTTTCTGATCATTATTAATAACCTGGTAGTTGTCAAATCTTGAGATAAGAGGTGTCGCAGGAAGATTCAAGTCAACATTCTGCACCCTTTTTCCTGCACCTTTATCAAAATTAATATAGTAATAAGAAAAGTCTTCATAGATGTTTTTTACATTTTCACTTCTGTCATTCAGCCTTGTTTCAGCTCTCTTAAATCCGTTTCCGTTTGTAGTGTTGTAGAGATTATATCCATTTGGTCCCTGAGCATAGAAAAGAGCATAGTCGCCATCATTCCATACATTATCATCTTCACCAACCACCTGAATGGCATTTTCCTGTAAAGCGCTATATTTTGCATCCTGATTAAATTCCGGAAGCATTATCCCTCCATTTCCGTAGATTCTGAAATTTTTAGGATTTATATTAGCCGGGTTCATTCCATTTTCTTTCAAAAACTGAGTGGTTATTTTGAAAACTCCCGATTTATCAACTTTAATTTTATAAAAACCGCCACTTGATAAAGGATTTTGAGTCGTTCCCACCTTACTGGCGACTAAAGGTGCAGAAGAATTGCTTTCTGAAATATCAAAAGATGAAAGTCTAAGGATTTTGCCTTTATTATTTTTAAACAACCCAACCTTTACACTTGCATATCTTTCTCCATCCAAATAATAATAGTCGATGTCTGAAATATCAAAATCCTGGATAAGATCTTTATTCAGTTCAAATAAATCTTTAGCAGATACAGATTCCCAAATAAGATTAGAAACACGAAGCTGTTTTTCGCCTGCTTTTTGCTTATTAACGATAAAAATATTATTTTGGCTATACGACAAACCTTCGTTTGTAAAATTGGGAAGATTCTTTTTTGTATCACCATAATCCTGAATTTTGGCACCTTCCCAATTAATGGGTACTCTTTGAGCCCAAGAGGTTGATACAAAAGCAATTATAAGTAAGAGAGCGATTTTTAGTCTCATGTTTATGTTTGAAATTTCTAAATTACAAAATAAATGAAAATTTTGTAATTAATATGTGATACCATAAAATTAATTTGTTAAGAATTTTCAAAAAAATCAAATCTTTATTTGATTTATTGAATAATTTATTTTTTCTTTGTACTTTGAATAATATTTATATCGACTATGAAAAAACTAAAGTTGTTTTCATTAATAGCATTGAGTTCTACACTTGCATTAACCAGCTGTGGTGGTTCAGGAACTTCCGGAGGCGGGGGTACCAAAAAATTTGTCAGCAAGACAGGTTGGAAACCAAACGAAAAACAGGGTTGGTTTTTTGCAGGAAAGCAACAGAAGCAAAAAGGTTGGCCGGGAATGGTATATGTTGAAGGAGGAACTTTTACAATGGGATTAGTGAAAGATGATGTAATGCACGATTGGAATAACACGCCTCGCAGAATGCAGGTGAGTTCGTTCTTTATCGGTGAAACTGAGATTACTAACTACGAATACCGCGAATACCTTACATGGTTGAAGTATGTATTCCCTCCAAGTGATCCTAGTTATAAAGAAATTTACAACGGTGCTTTACCGGATACTTTGTTATGGGATAATAAATTGTCTAGAAATGATCTTAATGAAACTTATTTCAGAGATCAGAACTACGATTATTACCCGGTAGTAGGAGTTTCTTGGACACAAGCAAACAGATATTGTGAATGGTTGACAGACAGAGCAAACGAAAAAGCTTTGATGCAGGCAGGTATTATTGCAAAAGATTTGTACATCAATGAATCTAATAACCAAGGTGGAACAGCTTTCAATATGGATAAATTCAAATCGAATGATCCTGAAATGCAAGGTTACATCAATCAGCAAAGAATGAATCAAAGGACTGGTATGAAAACGACCAATCAAAGAATTCAGGCTGCAAACGGTGCTCCGAACGCAGCGATGGTTACCAAATTCAGACTTCCGACAGAAGTAGAATGGGAATTTGCTGCTCTTGGAATGGAGAAAAACAGAGAGTACAACAATTACTTAGAGAAAAAACCTCAGGTAGATCTTCTTAGAGGAACCAAGGGTAAAAATAGAGGGATGATCCTTGAAAACTTCAAGCAAGGTAGAGGAGATTACTCAGGTACTGCAGGATGGAAAAATGATGGTGCTGCTAAAACTTCAGATGTTAGACAGTTTCCTACAAACAATATCGGTATTTACGGTATGTTTGGAAACGTTTCAGAATGGACTGCAGATGTGTACAGACCAATCATTGATGAATCTGGTAGCGACTTCAACTATTACAGAGGAAATATGCCTCAGGCTATCGTAAGAAACGGTGACGGAACTTACAAAATGGTAGAAGAAGGTAATATGAAATACGATACTTTAGCAGACGGAAGATTAGTTTACAAAAACTTACCTGGTCAGTTTGAGAGAGAGACTATTGCAGATTACAGAAACTACAGAGATGGTGATAGACAGTCTTCATTAGATTATAGAAATGCAAACGATTCTGCTTCAACATACAATATGTATAATGCTCCAACAACTAAATTTGTTGTTGATGCAAACGGCAGAGTAATCATGCAAAAAGATACTAAAGACAGAACTTCAGCGATTTCTAACGACATCAGAGTTGTGAAAGGAGGTTCTTGGCAAGATTCAGCATATTGGTTGGATCCGGGACAGAGAAGATACAAAGATCAGGCATCTGGTTATGGTTGGATCGGTTTCCGTGTTGCACAAGATGCTAGAGTAAACGACAAAGCTAGAACAAGAAGATAATATTTATCAAAATACTTAAAAAAAACCTCCCGAATTGTCGGGAGGTTTTTTATTTTTGAATCGTGAAATTGCTTTGCTGAAAAATCTAAAATATCAACGTAGATTTTGCAATTGCAGCGTGACCTCTGAAAAAAAATATAATGAATATAAAACAGTTTTATCCGATCTTTTTAAATGCAAAAAAGGTAACTATTGACAGTAGAAAAATAGAGAAGAATGATATTTTCTTTGCATTTTCGGGAGATAATTTTGATGCGGCAACCTTAGCTGAAAAGTCTATTGAAGTAGGTGCTCTTGCTGTTATTATCGAAAATAAAGACTTTGAAAATTCAGAGAAAAATATTTTTTATGTTCCTTCTACTTTAGAGTTTTTGCAGGAACTGTCTGTACATCACAGAAATCAATTACATATTCCGATTATAGGCCTTACCGGAAGTAATGGTAAAACTACAACCAAAGAGCTTATTCACGCTGTGTTATCACAAAAATTTAATGTGCAATATACTTTTGGGAATTTAAATAATCACATCGGGGTTCCGTTAACCATCCTATCTATTAAACCGGAACATGAAATGGCGGTGATTGAAATGGGAGCCAATCATCAGAAAGAGATCGAATTGCTTTGTACTATTGCACGACCAAATTATGGTTATATAACCAATTTCGGAAAAGCACATTTAGAAGGTTTCGGCGGATTTGAGGGCGTTATAAAAGGAAAATCTGAATTATACGATTATCTGAAAAATGCAAATCAAACAGTTTTAATTAATGAAAATGATCCTATTCAGTTTGATAAAACTAAGGATTATACATCAAAAATAACTTTCGGAAAAGCAGATTCCGACTATTATTTCGAGGCTTTTTCTGAAAATAATTTTGTCGGTTTACAATATCAGAATCAGAAAGCATTATCAAAACTTACAGGAGAATATAATTTTACCAATCTTTGCGCAGCAGCAAGTTTAGGGCTTTATTTTGGGATAGATTTCGATAAAATTCAAACTGCAATAGAATCTTATACGCCAACCAATATGAGGTCTCAGGTTGTAAAAAAAGATGATAAAACGTTGGTTTTAGATACCTACAATGCAAACCCAAGCTCAATGTCTGCTTCATTGTACAATTTTACCACTTTTAAAGGCTCAAAAACAATCGTTATCGGCGATATGTTAGAATTAGGAGACGAAAGCGAAAAAGAACATCACGGTATTCTTTTATTGGCTCAAGAGCTAGGCTTTGACCAAATTATCACTGTTGGAAAACAATTTAAAAACGTCAACAAAACTTCTGCGGCTTTTGAAAGTACAGATCAATTAATTCAATATTTAAAAGACAACAACATCAAGTCAGAAAATATTCTCCTTAAGGCTTCACGTGGAATTTCGTTAGAAAAAGCAATCGATTTTATTTAGATTTTGTATCCCAAAATTCTTTTAAAATCAATTTTATATTCTGGAAGGTATTTGGAAAAACTTCATTCTCGATCTGAGTGATGTTTTTCCAGGCAACTTCTGTAATACCTTCTTCCAACTGAGGTTTTGAAGTATCTTCACCGTCAAAAAACATTTCAAACCAATGCGTGTGTTTCAAAACACGGTCGCCATTTCTTTCAATATAAATATGGTAGGTGGTGTTGATAAAATCTCTAAGCTGTACATTGAGAAGATTTGTCTCTTCTTCAATTTCTCTTATCGCAGATTCCTCACGCGACTCACCTTTTTCCATTTTACCTTTCGGAAGATCCCATTTTCCTAATCTTCTGATGAAAAGTGTATCTCCATTTGGCTTGTTTACAATTCCTCCCGCTGCTTCAATGATTCTGAAAAGTTTTTTAAACTCTTCCCAAATCTCGTCTATTTTCTCGCCATATACATTAAGCTCGGAAGCAGATGTATTCTGTAGAAGATCAAGGGCGATTTCTAAAGTTGTGAAACTTTCGTAATTTAAGACTTTCTCTAAGTTTTCCGGCTTCTTAGATATCAATAATTTTTTTTCGTTCACAAAAACTTTATACATTTGTAGTAATTTAAATACAAAAATAAAAAATGAATTTAGAAGGACGAAAAATTATTGTCAATAAATCATCTAAAGATTTATCTGAGTTGCTGAAATCTCCTGAAAATTATAAAGAATTTATGCCGGATGGTCTTCAAAAGTTTGAAACCAGAGAAGACGGCTTCAAATTCGGACTTCAGGGAATGCCTGAAATTGCACTTAAAATAGATGAAGTTACTGATGAAAAAGCTGTTTTGAAATCGGCTAGCTCAAGCTTAGACTTTACGCTTACAGCAACTTTAAAGCCTTTGAATGAAAATCAGACTGAAGTACAAATGCTTTTTGAAGGAAAATTTAATCCTTTTATTAAGATGATGGTTGAGAAACCACTTCAGAATTTTATTAATACTTTGACAGATAAGATCGAAGCTTACAAATAAAACACAAACCTTCAGAAATGAAGGTTTTTTTTATGCTTTGAAATGATAAATTATTTCGCTTAAATTTTAAATATATTTTCAACTAACACACTACTGTTATTTTCATATTTTAGAACAAATAATATTAATTACGACTAAAGTTTTATCTATTATAAGATTAATATATATTTCTTATATTTATAAAAAACACTTATGATTATCTTACTTCAGTCTTCCACCGAAGCCATTCAGAAATCTCTCAACAATTATTATGAAGGTTTTCTCAGTATCCTTCCACGAATTGCTTTAGCTTTATTAGTCGTTGTTTTAGGAGTTTTAATCGCTCAGTTACTTACCAATTTTTACAGAAGAAAATTCTTAAAAGAATCTGATGATCCGCTGATGTCAAAGTTTTTGACGCAGGCAGTAAAACTGGTATTGATCATAGTGGCAATAATGTTCGCATTACGCATTGCAGGATTAGACGGTTTAGCAGCCGGACTTCTTACAGCGGTAGGCGGAAGTGCCATTATTTTGGGTTTTGCTTTTCAGGATATTGGCAAAAATTTTCTTGCAGGAATTATCTTAGCGTTCAACCGCCCTTTTCACATAAATGATACAATAAAAATTGATGATATTTTCGGCAAAGTGAAGGCGTTGAGTTTCCGTTATAGCCATATAAAAACTTTTGACGGACGGGATATTTTTATTCCCAATAGTGATGTCCTGACAAAACCTGTCGAAAATTATACGGCAGACGGCTTTTATAGACTCGATTTTGTAGTTGGTATTGGTTATGAAGATGATATTGAATCTGCAAAAAAGGTGATCCAGAAAGTTTTGGATGAAAATGAGGATATTGTAAAAGATATTGAGCACGAAAACTATGTAATTGAAGATAATCTTGCGGCCAGTACAGTCAATCTGAAAGTGTTTTTCTGGGTTTATACTGTAGATTATCGTAAGGCCTCAATGATTTTGCGAGGATTGATTATCAGAAAGGTAAAAGAAGCGTTGGCAGCCAAAGACTTCAATCTTCCTTCAGATATTATTGAGCTTAAATTGTATAAGAATGCATCAGAAATTCCTTTCAAACTCAACAAAGCGGATGAAAACGAAATTTCTACGAAATAAACAATTTAGTTTAGATTAAGCGATAATTCCAGAACTGTGATTTTGTGAACTTCCGGTTGCAGAAGAAAGTACATTAATTTCATTGTTCAGTTTTAAAACACCCATAAAAGCAAAAATTAAGGCTTCTTTGAAGTTAATAATTTCTTTTTCGGGAATAATAATTTCTGAGGTAGTTTTTCCTTTAATCTTTTCAATAAAATATTGATTGTAAGTTCCGCCGCCTGTAAAAAGGACTTTTTTTAATTGATAATGATTTAAAACTTTTGAAATCTGTTCAGCTGCATGTTCCGTGAAAGTAGCTAAAATATCTTTGGCATCTAAATCGGTAAACAGCGGAAATATATTTTCATTGCACCATTCAATTCCTAATGATTTTGGATGTGACTGATGATAAAATTCCAAAGAATTAAGTTTATTTAGCAATTCGGTATTTATTTTTCCTCGTTTGGCTAAATCTCCATTCTGATCAAAGTTCTGACCAAAGTTTTGAGCTAATTTATTTAAAACAATATTGACAGGAGCAATATCAAAAGCTATTCTTTGGTCGTTAATTTTAAAAGAGATATTTGAAAATCCACCTAAATTAAGACAGGCATCATACTCAGAAAACAAGAGCTCGTCACCTATTGGAACCAAAGGTGCACCGTTTCCGCCAAGTAAAACATCCTGAGACCGGAAATCGTAAATAACGGGTATTTGAGTTTGTAATTTTATGGCTCTTCCATCACCGATCTGAAGGGTAAATTTTCTGTTTGGCTGATGAAAAACAGTATGGCCATGAGAAGCGATTACATCAATAGCAGAAAGCTGGTTTCTTGTAATGAAATCATCTGTCGTCTGACCAAGATAAAAACCATATTCTGAGTGTAAGGCTAATAAATCTTGCGCAGATAAATGAATAGAATTTCTAAGTTGTTCTTCTAAAGTTTCAGAATAAGCAATGGTTTCTGCTTCAATGATTTCAAATTTCCAACAAGAATTTTCTTTCCAAAACTTTGCAAAGCAAATATCCAAACCATCCAGACTGGTTCCTGACATTAACCCTATTGCTTTATAAACGATCATTGCTAGGGTTTTGGTTGTGCCATTTTAGTCTTACTTACATCGAGATCCCCGGAATTATTAAAGAATTTATATTCTGAGAAATCGTCTTTCGCAGTCATTCCGTTGGCGTGTACAAGAGTAGAGCCGTCTTCCATTGTAGCGTAAACCGTATCTCTTGTGTAAATTCTATTTTTTTTCTGATCCCAAAAAACACTTTGTGTCGCAAATCTTTGTCCGTCACTGGTAAGAATTTTCACATCACCTCTTGCTTCATAGAATTTTTTGTAATCATACATTTTTGCATATTTCGCAGTAATGTTACCAGGCTTTGTAGGATTTTTTTTATCAAAAAACTCTATTTTCATTCCTTTCTTGGCGACGGTGTATGGGCTGTCGATCAATTCGTATTTTTCAATAATAGGAGCAGTGGCTTTTAAAGTAATCATACCAGAATCTCTCTGTATAATCTTTGCATTGTGAATAATCTGCGATGGGAAGTTCTTGTCATTGTCCCCATTGAGTTTAGTAAGATCTTCTTCGCAGGATGTGAATATAAAAAATATAGCACAACTAAAAAGGTATGCTATATTTTTAAAAATTTTATTTGAAATAAGATTCATTCTTAGTTGTAAAGCTGTTTTCTGAACCATCTGTCAGCAAAATTGAAACCAACTTTTAGGTTGACAAAATTCTGGTTGATCAGGTTATTTTTAAGCGTTCCTCTTTTTCCTACTTCTACACCAATTTCAAGGCCACTCATTCTGGTGATGCTGCTGGTTTTGAAAGGCAACATTACACCTCCCGATATACCAAATTTATTGATGCTGTTTCCAGCGATTTCAAGGCTTCCTTTTTCATAGAAAGCTCCATAACGGTAAACAATTCTTGAGAAATAGCTTCTAAAGTTATTGTAGTTTGGCAAATACCAACCTCCGGCAGAAATCCTGTAAGAATCCTGATAATCAAAAGTATTACCAAAATAGCTTATAGATTCTCCTTTTTTATAATCAATCTGTCCTGAAACAAACCATTCGTTTTCACTACCATATCCTACACCCACTGATGCCTGAAGGGGCAATAAGTTATTTGAGCTCGTACTTTTCTGGTCAATAATTTTTTCTCCACCTTTGATATCAACATCACTGTAAAAATAAGTGCTGTTAATATAATTGGTAGTCATATTACTTGTATTACCAAATGTAGCAGTTGCACCAATCGTCAATTTGTGGTCATTACGCGTATCTATGCTTTGATAGCTTGTACCTAATGTAAAGTTGAAGTTTTTTATGCTGTTTTTGGTTTCGTACCCATTGATTAATTCTGCGGTCGAAGTAGAAAATTCATTCAGATCATAAAGATTACCAAAGTAATAATTAGCTCTTGCTCCTACAGCAAATTGCGAATTTATCTTGTATGATAATGCTAACTGAGCGGTATTTAATGTACCACTACCTTTGAATCTATTTCCATAAACAGTACCATCAAGCTGAGTTTCAGTATGTACTACTTCATAACTCTTAGAACTGTAAGGCTGATAAAGGAATCCCATTTTTATTTTTGATGAAATAGGAAATGCTAGGGAAATATTTGATAAATACGTAGAATGTTTTGTAGACTTCGTATTATTATAATCAGTTTTGAAATAATTGTTTTCGTTAGTAGCTTCAAGCTTAATGCTTGTTAACTCAAAATTGCTGTTATTAGCAGGGTTTCCAAAGTTAAAATTACTGCTGAAATCACTTATAAAAGCAGTTGAGATCCCTCCCATTGAGGAAGTTTCAATCGTATTATCATATTTTACATCACCAATTCCATAAGTTGCATAAGGTGAGTTGCTCAAACTTTGCGCGTTAAGGAAGTACCCAACTGAAATGAATGATAGTACAAAAATTTTTTTCATTCTATATTTTTAAAATAATGCGCAAATATCTTAAATATTAATGAATTGTAAAAATTTACTGAGGTTAAAGTTTGTTAAGGGAGAATTTGTCTTGAATTGTCAATGAAAAATTAGCTTTACTGTCAATTTTTTAAAGACATTAAAATTAACTATTCACTTGCGAAGCAAAATTGACACTTGACTCGCTACCATTTTTAAAAATTCTTATCTTTGAAACATGAATTGGGAAAACATCGCCGGACAAGAAAATCTTAAAAAACTTCTGCAGGACAGCATCACCGAAAACAGAGTAAGCCACGCCCAGCTCTTTATAGGAAAAGAAGGTTATGGTACAATGCCTCTGGTTTTAGCGTACGCAAAAGAGATCTTAAAAGGTGAAAATGAGCATGCTGCCTCAAAAGTAGAGCATCTCAATCATTTAGATTTACACTTCAGCTTTCCGGTTTTTACAGATAACAGAAACTCATTGAGTAAAAATAAATTTGAAGAGTTCAGAGAAATGATTTTAGATTTTCCCTACGCTAGTTTTGATGACTGGACGGCCGTTTTGGAATCTGAAAACAAACAGTTCTTTATTTCTGCAGACGAAATAGACGAGCAAAATCAAAAATTTGCTCTGAAAAGTTTCGAAGGCGGAACCAAAATTCTCGTTGTTTGGCGAGCTGATAAAATGAATATCGCAGCATCCAACAAGTTTCTTAAATTTTTGGAGGAACCACCTGCAAAAACCATTATTCTTTTAACAGCAGAAAGCAGCGACGATATTCTACCAACAATTTTATCCAGAACACAACTTATTGACGTTCCCAGAATAAGTGATGAAGATCTGGAAGTTTATCTAAAAAATAAATTTAATGTTTCAAGTGAAAAAGGGAAAGAAATTGTGCATCAGTCACAAGGAAACCTCAATGATGCTGTAAAATTTCTAAGTTCGCAAGATAAAAATCCTGAGTTTGAAAAACTTTTTGTACAATGGGTTCGTGACGCATTTATGGTAAAAAAGAAACCTGAATTTCTCAAAAATATTATTATCTGGGCAAAAGAAATTGCAGGGTGGAACAGAGAAAAACAAAAAAACTTTCTCAATTATGCCTCTGAGATTTTCAGATTGGCGTTGTTACAAAATTATCAGTCTGAAGAATTGGTATATAAAAAGATTGATGCCAATGGATTCAATTGGTCAGGTTTTTCAAAATTTATTAGTGGGGCAAACATCATCAGTATTTTAGATGAGATCAATACTGCAGATCTGCATCTTACCAGAAATGGAAATCCTAAAATCGTCTGGACCGATTTAGGAATCAAACTTTCAAGATATATTCATAAAAATTCGTAAGAAACTCTGGCAATTGGTCGGAGTTTTAGCATTTGTTTTCTCGAAAACGCTAATAATTATACCATCAATAATATTAATTTAATTTATAAATAAAGTATAAGTTATTGATTTTTAGTTATTTGCAATGTTGTTTATTAACTAATCATTAAATTTAAATTAAAAATCAATCAATCGTTTGATTTTTCGGAAATCTGTTGTAAATTTGCTCCCTGAAAAAACGAGAGTATAAAATGATTTCAAAAGAAGAAAATATATTATTTGCAGCAGAGAAATTATTTGCAGAAAATGGTTTTCAGGGTACCTCAACCAGAGAGATCTCTAAAGCTGCCAATGTAAATATTTCTATGATTTCTTATTATTTCGGTTCTAAAGAAAAACTTTACGAGAAACTGGTGGAGTATAGAATGCAGGAAGGACAGTTTTTCTCAAAAGACATTTTAGAAAGAACAGATATTGACGAATGGGAAAAAATTCAAAAAATTGTTGATCAGTTTGCAGGAAGAGTAAGACATAATAAATGCTTTTACAGAATTATGCAGCGAGAACAGCTTTATACAGAAAATCCTCAGATTGTACAGTTTTTGAAGGAAACCAAAATGAGCTTTATTTCCATGTACTCTAAAATTCTAGAAAGCGGAATTCAAAAAGGAATTTTTACTAAAAATCCACCTATTTATCTACTACATTCTACCGTAAGCGGAACGTTATTTTATGCGTCAAATGCTAAAGAAATGTATAAAGAATTTCTTAATAATACAGAAGACGAAGAAGCTTTTGAAGAAAAATATTATTCGGAACTCAACAAACATATAAAACATATTTTAAAAGACCTTTTAGGTTATGAAGAGAATAAATAACTCAGTTATTGTACTCTCCCTTTTTGCAGGGATGATGTACACCCACGCTCAGGAGAAAAAACAGCTCAGCCTCGACGAAGCCGTGCAGTTGGGAATCCAGAACAGCAAAAGTTTAAAAATAGATGCTGCCAAAATAGAAGAAGCAACAGCCGATCTTTTGGAAGCAAAAAACAGACAGCTCCCGGAATTGAAAGTTTCTGCCAGTTATTTGTATCTGCCTTTAAAGCCTAATGTTGACATCAGACTTCCGGGTGTTTCCGGTGCTGGCGGGCCAGAAGTGCATCAGGTAGCGTTTGGCTCGGCGAATTTGAGTGTTCCGATCTACAGCGGTGGGAGAATAAAATATGGTATTCAGTCTGCGAAATATTTGGTAGAAGCATCAAAATTGAGCACCGAAAATGATAAAGTTGCCATTGCATACAATGTGGCTCAGGCTTATAACAATTTGTTTAAAGCCAATCAGTCTATTAAAGTTTTGGAAGAAAACCTTACCGCTTCTCAAAAAAGGGATGAAACCTTTCTAAAGCTTGAAAATAATGGAGTAATTGCAAGAAATGACCGTTTAAAAGCAAACCTTCAGACTTCAAACATCGAATTGCAGTTATTGGAAGCTAAAAACAACTACAATATTGCCAATATCAATATGGATCTGTTGCTTGGTCTTCCTGAAACTACAGAAATTGAAGTTGATCAAAACTATATTGATGAATCTGATGATGTAAAACCAGTTGATTTTTATCTGAATGAAGCAAGAGAGAATCGTAAAGATTTACAGGCTCTGGATCAGCAGAGAAAAGCAGCAGAGTTGGGAACGAAATCTGCAAAAGCTGAAAACCTTCCTTCAATTGCATTTACAGGCGGATATGTAGCGGCAGATATTCCAAAATTTTTAACAATTTATAATGCTGTTAATGTTGGGGTGGGAGTTTCTTATAATCTGTCGAATCTCTGGAAAGAAAATTCTTCTTTAAAACAGTCTAAAGCCAGAGAGATGCAGCTATCTGCAACCAATGAATTATTGAATGATAATATTAAACTAGACGTAAATAGAGAATATCAAAATTCAGATTATTCTAAAAAAAGAATTGCTGTTTTCGAAAAAGCAGCCGTTCAGGCAAATGAAAACTACAGAATTACAAAAAACAAGTATGATAACGGTCTTGCAACCATGACGGAACTTTTGGATGCTGATGCCGCTCAGATTGCCGCAAACGTAGGTGTTATCAATGCGAAAGCAGACGCAGCCCTGGCTTACAGAAAACTATTGCAGACTACAGGAACTTTAACAATCAAATAAAAACAAGAACAAATATCCAAAATGGAAAATAACAATACTCAAGCAACTGAACCAAAAAAGAAAAAAAGTTTAGTTTTCCCGATCATTTTAGCGGTAATCATTGTCGTAGGCGGGATTTATGGATATAGAACCTATTCTTACGGGCAAGTGCACGAAGAAACCGATGATGCTCAAATTGCTTCTAACATGAACCCTGTGATTTCTAAAATTTCAGGATATGTAGCCGAGGTGAGAGTAAAAGACAATCAATTTGTAAAAAAAGGCGATACACTGGTTATTTTAGATAATAAAGATCAGAAAATGGCGTTGGAGCAAGCTCAGGCAGCTTTGTCAACGGCGAAAAGCAATATTTCGTCAGCGCAGTCTTCTACCAATGCAACATCAAAAAACATCAGCAGTTCACAAGCGGCTGTAGCAACAGCAAATGCACAGATAGAAGCTGCAAAGGTAAACGTTTGGAAAACAGGGCAGGATTTGAAAAGATATTCAGTTCTTGTAAAAGATCATTCAATTACAGAACAGCAGTACGAACAGGCTTTAGCGGCAAAACAATCTGCCGATAAGCAGTTACAGGTTTTAGTTGATACAAGAAACCAGATCGCACAACAGACAGGAATAGCGTCTTCACAAACAGAAGCAAGCTCACAACAGATTTCAGTGGCCGGTTCGGTAGCAAAACAGAGAGAAGTTGATGTAGAAAGCGCAAAATTAAATCTTTCTTATACTATTATTGTTGCTCCCGAAGACGGTTTTGTTGGGAAAGTTCCTATTCAGAAAGGTCAGTTTTTACAGGCAGGTGCACAGTTATTTAGCTTGGTTAAAAATGATCAAAAATGGGTAATTGCAAACTTTAAAGAAACTCAGGTTGCCAAAATGGTTGAAGGACAAAAAGTGAAAATAGAGATTGATGCTTTTCCTGATACAGAATTTGAAGGAGTTGTAAGCTCATTCTCTCCTGCGACAGGTTCTACATTCTCAATTTTGCCTCCGGATAATGCCAGCGGAAACTTTGTAAAAGTAGTACAGAGACTTCCTATAAAAATCGATTTTGTAAATCTTGATCCGAAAATTGCAAAAAGATTAAGAACAGGAATGAATGTGAAAGCAGAAGTTTCTTTAAAATAATATTGAAAAGTTAGTTAAGTGAATTGTCAATTTTGCGGAAGCAGGTCAATTGTGAATGGAAATGCAGTTGAAGATTGATAACAATGTTGATGGGTATTGACAATTCATTTTTTATTAAAAATATATAAGTGAATTGTCAGTTTGCTGAGGCGAGTCAATTGGAAATGTTGAGGAATTAGATGCAGGATGGTTGATGAGGATTATGGCAATGATTGATGACAGATTGGAAATGAAGTAGTAAAATAGACAACGATGTTGATTGATTATTGACAATTCACTTTTTATAATTCTTAAAGATGAGGAACAATGATTTTAAGCTTTAGAAATACTTTAGTCTTAGCCTAAATCTTTACCTCAACCTTCTTTAAAACACATTAAAAAATCAATGCAAGATTCATTAGTAGAATATGGAGCCCGAAGAGTAATCATTACGATTACAGCGATTCTTTGTGCTTTGCTTGAAATTGTGGATTCCACGATTGTAAATGTTGCCCTCAACGAAATGAAGGGAAACATGGGTGCCACACTTTCTGAAGTGGGTTGGGTAATCACAGCATATGCGATTGGTAACGTTATCGTAGTACCAATGACAAGCTGGCTTTCGCAGCAATTCGGAAGAAGAAACTATTTTGCAGCTTCCATTATTATATTTACCATTTTCTCATTTTTATGCGGAAATGCCGATAATATCTGGGAACTGGTATTTTTCAGACTCTGTCAGGGAATTGGTGGTGGAGCGTTACTCGTAACCTCACAAACCATTATTACCGAATCTTATCCGGTTGAAAAACGTAGTATGGCGCAAGCAATTTATGGTTTGGGAGTAATTATTGGTCCAACTTTAGGTCCGCCTTTGGGAGGTTATATTGTTGATAATTACAGCTGGCCGTATATTTTTTACATCAATATTCCAATTGGTATTGCAGCAACGTTAATGACATTACAGTTTGTGAAAAGCCCGAAATTCTCTGAAAAACGTAAAGCTTCAGATGTCGATTGGCTTGGAATTATGTTGTTGGCATTAACTGTCGGTTCTTTACAGTTTATTCTGGAAAGAGGTCACGAAGAAGACTGGTTTGAAAGTGGAATGATTGTAACCTTTACAACGACAGCTGTTTTAGGATTTATATTATTCCTCTGGCGAGAGCTCACCTTTAAATATCCAATTGTGGAACTCCGGGTTTTAAAGAACGGAAACCTGAGGATCGGAACCGTCATGTCCTTTGTTTTAGGATTCGGTTTATACGGTTCAACGTTTATCGTTCCTTTATATACACAGAGTATTTTGGGCTGGACGGCACTTCAGTCAGGAGCATTAATGATTCCGGCGGCTTTAACGACAGCTTTCATGATGCCGATAATCGGAAGATTACTTTCAAAAGGTGCGAAACAGCAAATTCTGGTTTCCTTGGGATTGTTTATATTCTTTGTTTACAGTTTCTGGGGTTACAAAATTCTGACACCCGATACCAGTAAAGAAGCCTTTTTCTGGATGCTGATTGTACGAGGAATGGGACTCGGTTTATTGTTTATTCCGATTACATCTTTGTCATTAAGCACATTAAAAGGTCAGGAAATCGGACAGGGAGCAGCTTTTACAGGAATGATGAGACAGCTTGGTGGTTCTTTCGGAATTGCAGCGATTACTACATTTATTGCCAACGCCAGTCAGAAATACAGGGTAAATTTAATATCCCATCTCGACAGTGACAGCTTTGATGTTCAGCAGCGATTGGCCGGCTTAAAAGCTAATTTTATAGCAAAAGGAATGACCCCTGATGCAGCCATGAATGCAGCTTACAAGGTTTTAGATATGACCGTTACCAAACAGGCGACCGTTTTATCTTATATGGATGTTTTCCTTTATCTTGGTATAGCGTTCCTGATATGTATTCCGTTTATCCTATTTATTAGAGAGCGGAAAAGCAAAGAAAAAATAGATCTGAGTGAAGCAATGCACTAAAATGTATTAAAAAGAGATTGTCTTAAAAGGCAGTCTCTTTTTTATTTAAGCTAAGTAAGCATTTAAAATGTAAGCTAGGCTTTGTATCAATTGACGGAGCTTTTGTTATTTATAATATTCAATTTCTTTTACCCGTTTATACTTATCTGTTTCATTCACGTTTTTAATGATTTCTATCCATTTTTTTTGTTGCCATCTGCAAGTGGGCTCAGAACAGGATTTTCCAATGGTGCATCTCCAGGAGCACGTCCTCTTTTAATATTGAAAGTACAGGTGTAGTTATTGGAGCCGTTTTAGATATAGATTACATTTTTTAGTATCTATGATAATATCATCCTCCAAATTTACAGACTTTTCATGCTGCTGTTTTTTAGCATATATCTTAAATTCTGTTTTTGCTTTTTCCAGCTCTGTAACCAGCATGGTTTTATGCTTGCTTTGCTTAAGAGAAATTTGTTTTGGCGGTAAGCTTAAATGCAGAACTGTTATTATACTTTTCCTGTTCAGGGAGATGGTCTGTTCTATTACTGGTTTCCGTATTATTTTACTAAAAGAAAAATTATGTACTTTTAAAAAAAATAAGTAGGCTATGACACTGGGCGAGAAACTGATAAAAGCAAGCCCGGGTTTTCTCAGGTAGAAGAAATGGTTTTATATACCAAAATCAGCTTCCTGAAAAACTCATTGAGCAATACGAAGAGCGTATTAAAGAGCTGAAAGAGCAGATAGACTACTGGAAAAGCCGATCGCAGGGCAGTAAATAATCCTCTGCCTTTCCCGAAAACCTCCTGCGGTCGTGCAGCGGTTTTCAGAAACCTCCGAAAAGCGGACGCTGTACTGCAGCACAGTTTCGGAAGATCCCGAAACCTTCCTGCAGCACTGCAACGAGCTTTCGGAAGCTCCCGAAGCTCAGTTTCAGCCCCTCCTGAAGCTTTCGGGTAAATGAATAAGAAACAAACCGCACGAGGCGGCTATATATAATAAACACAAATACAATGATGAATTCAATCGATCTTCAAAAACTTCGAAATGCAGAATACCTGCAGTACATGAAAGATTTTTCAGGCATTATCAACCTCAACAACTCGGCTCAGTTTGATATTGAAGCGAAGTTGAACGCCTTTAATACTAAAATAGGAGAGCTTGAGACTCTTTACAAGAAAGCCCTTGCCAGCGAAAAAACTCAGGAGCTTCTGCTCATAGACGCCAGGAGAGATGCTGCCATCAACGGGATCTATTATTTTCTGCTCTCTCATACCTATCATTTCGAAACGGCAAAGCAACAAAATGCACAGGTGCTGCTAGATAACATGGCACTGTACGGAAGCGGTATCGCAAGGCTCAATTATCAGGCAGAGACAGCTACCCTCAACAATCTTATTCGCGACTGGGAGGGCAAGCCCGAGCTTATCAATGCCATTTCAGAATTCAACCTTAGCGAATGGATGGCTGAGCTGAAAGCAGCGAACGAAGAATTTAATACAAAATATCTTTCACGTACACAGGAATATGGTGATGCAAGCCCGGAAACGATTAAGCTGATAAGGGAAGACGTAAATGTTGCCTATTATGCGTTGAGAGACAGAATAGATGCACTTCATCTTTTGGTAGAAACTCCGCCGTCGCCCTATGTTACAATCATTAACCAGCTTAATGCATTGACCGATCAGTATAATGCATTGCTCGTTAACCGGAAACCGGACTCACCGGATATCATAGGTACTGAAGACTCTGCGAAATAATTATAAGCCTTGTCAAGGTTCAAAACCTCGACAAGGCTCTTCTGAAACCCCAATCTGAAGAACTTACAATAACAAAACCTCTGAAAATCTCAGAAGTTTTGTTATTCCAATATCATATTCTGCTGTACTGCAATGTGTACAAGCTCAGCAGAATTTTTGGCACCGAACTTTTGCAGTAAATTTTTACGGTGGGTATCTACGGTTAAAGGGCTTAGAAAAAGTTCATCGGCAATCTCATTACTTGTTTTTCCTTTTGCTAAAAACTGGAGAATCTGCTTTTCCCGTTTTGTCAAGCGTGGAGTAGTGGTCAATTCCTGTGGCGAAGGTTTACTGATGATATTTTTGGTCTCGTTACAGAAAACAATATTTCCTGAAAGTGCGCCGTGGAAACATTCCATCAATTCTTCCAGAGAAACATTTTTCAATAAATAACCGCTGGCTCCGTTTTGTATACACTGCATGATAATGCTCCTTTCAGAACGGTTACTAAACATAATGACGGATGTATTCGGAGATACTTTTTTTATTTCTTCACATAGCTGTATTCCACTGATATCGGGCAGGGAAATATCGAGCAGAATAATATCTACTTCATTAGATTTAATAAACTGAATGACTTCACCTCCATTGTTAAATGTTTTTGAAAGGTGGAAAAACGGTTTGTGAGATAACATTATTTTCAGTCCTTCAATAACGATGGGATGATCATCTACAATGACGATGTTGATTTTATGAGATTGCATTGGTGTTGAGTTCTATATTAATTGCAGTGCCTTCATGATCAGAATTGATTTCCATTTTACCTTTTAAATAATCGACACGGGTTTTTAGATTATGAAGTCCCATACTTTTGGTTGGTGAAGAATCTTGTGAGAAACCTTTACCATCATCTTCAATGGTAATTAAAAACACGTCATTCGACTGAGAGCATTGAAGCAGAATATTTTCCGCCTCCGAATGTTTCACAGCATTAGCCAGAATTTCCTGTACAATTCTGAAAATATTGATCTGAACTGCCAAAGGAAGTTTTGAATTGATATCGATAGGTTGAAAGCCAATATGTAGATCTTTTCTGGAGTAAAATTCGCAGAGATCTTTTAAAGCGGTTTCCAGGCCCAGTTTTAAAAGTGATTCCGGCATTAGATTTCTAGAGATATTTCTGAGTTCGGTCACCGAATGATCCAGTTGATGTAGAATTTCATTGAAATTTTGTTTGTTTTCTGGCTCTAAATTTTGTGAAGCCCATGCTGAAAAATTAATTTTCACGCCGGCAAGCATTCCACCAAGTCCGTCGTGAAGGTCTTTTCCCACTCTTTCTCTTTCTTTTTCTTCACCCTCCAGAATCGCTTTTGTTATTTTTAATTCTTCCTGTTGTGCTATTTCTTTAAGCTTTTGGGAGTGATTGATTTCTTTTTCTTTGGCTAATTTTTTAGTGTAGAAATAAATGGAAATAATTAAAATAAGAAGGAATAATGATGCAAAAACCATCACCCATAAATACTGATTTTTCTTGTTGAGTTCAAGCTCTTTTTGAGCTTTCTCAGTGTTGAGGTTGGCAATTTCTTTTTGCTTTTCTGCAGTTCTGAATTTCGTTTCCAGTGTATTGAGTTCAAGCTTTACATTTTCAGAATTTAGACTGTCATTTAATTTTGAATATTTCTTTTCCCAGACCAAAGCTTCTTTCAGATTGCCCATTTGTTCATTAAGACTCGAAAGCTGGTTGTAGAAAGCTTTTCTATTGTTTGCATCAATGATAAGCGTCTTTTCGGATAAGATATTTTCCAGAACATTTTTCGCTTCATTCAGCTTATACTGCTTCCTTAAGATATCATATTTATTCATGTAAAACATCTGGGTTAACAGATTTTGGTGGGATCTTTTAGCATAAACCAAACCTTTTTCAATCATCGGAAGTGCTTCTTCATTTTTCTGTTTGGTGATAAAGTAAAGTGTTTTACCGTAATAGAAAGAAGCATTTGCAGAAGATTCCGGATAAGGAAGAATGAGTTTTTCGGCTTTATCTAAATATTTTTTGGCTTCGTCACCTTTTGCCTGATAACAGAAATTGCTTGAAGTGTTGAGGTAAGCAAAAAACAATTCAGCAGAATGTGGGGCATTTTTTTCTAATATTTTGATAGCTTTTGTGTTGTATTCAAAAGCTTTTGCAAACTCGGCGTTATACGTAAGAATGATGGCTAGCTGAGAATAGAATTGTCCTAAAGTTTTATGATGCTTATATTTTTCAATCTGCGGAATGCTTTTTTCAACCAGAATTTTCACCAAAAAAGGATAGCCTTCTTTGTTTTTCTGGGTTACACCGTAACTGTACCATGATGAAGCAATAAAAAAATCAGATTCTTCAATTTTAATTTTAGAAAATTCCTGTATGGCTTTTTGAAATGAGAGCGCTGCTTTTTCTTTGTTGCTTTCTAAAAAATGCCAACCTTCATAATAATGATATTTCGCTGTATTTAAAGGTGTTTTCGCACTTAAAGCTTTCCCTTTTTCTAAATAACTTTTACTTAAAAGTGAGTCTGTATTTCTGTAAAAGTTTGATAATAAGAAATATGAATTCGCTTTGGCATTGTTGTCAACCTTGCTGTTTACAACCGTTTTCAGACTGTCTGAATAGGCTTTCTCATTAAGCGGAATGAGTTGCTGCGAGTGTATATAAGTAGATAAAAAAACACAGATGGTGATAAGGTGGTTCTTCATTGTCTCAATTTCATTTTTTAAAATAAAACTCCACAATTTAGTGAAAAATACAGAATTGAAAAATACCTAAAATCCGGTAGAATATTTTCCTTAATTCTAAGGATTGATTGCCTTGTCAGACCGTCATAATTTTGCAGGTACTAAATCAGAAAGATTACAAATTAAAATTAACAGTAATATTTAAACAAGAGAAATTATGAAAAAAATGAAATTGAAAAACGTATTGAAAGGCTCATTTGTAATGGTGATGGCGGCGTTGGTTTTTGGTTTTGTGACATCTTGCAGCAATGATGATGACGATGACATTCCGGGAACAAACAAAACTCATAAAGTAGTTTTCAAGGCAGAAGCATCTGCAGGAAGTAGTATTGAAATCGCTGTTTACGGCATTGATGGAAATCCTACCACGGCAACCAGCTTAAGCGGAACTACATGGTCTAGCCCCGAAATTACTACTGAAGCAGGAGCAATGAGTGCGAATGTTGCCGTAAATGCAATAGGTGCCAATGCATCATCTACTTTAAAAGTTCAGATCTGGGTAGATGGTGAACTTAAAAAAGAAGGAACTTCAAGCGGGCAGTATTTATCTGCTTCAGCAAGTCATACATTTTAATATAAACTAATGATGAAAAAAAAGTCCGGCTCAATGTTGAGTCGGACTTTTTTGGTGGAACAAACCATATTCTTCATAGCCATTAACGAAAATAATTCTATCAAACACAGAACTCAAAAATATCTAAAATAGAGTAGAATTTTTTTTTAAATTTGAAGCTTGACAGTATTTTTAGTCTATAATATCTTTGCGGATGCTAAATCAAGAGATTCCGAATACTATTAACAAAATAATTTATGAAAAAAATAAAATTGAATCAGGTATTTAAAGGAGTATTTGTTGCTTTGATAGCAGTAATGGTTTTGAGTCTTGTTGAATCTTGTCGCAAAGATAATGATGATGATACTTCTGAAGATATTAAGACCCAAAAAGTAGTTTTCAAGGCAGAGGCGTCATCCGGAGTTAACATCAGTAAAGCTGTTTACGGAATCGACGGTAATCCTATTACCGTAACCGGTTTGAGCGGAACAACATGGACGAGCCCGGAAATTACTGCCGAAGGCATAGTTTATAATTCTAATGTTGTGGTAAATGCAACAGGAGTTGATGCGGCATCTACTTTAAAGGTTCAGATTTGGGTAGATGGTGTGCTTAAAAAAGAAAGTGTCTCAAGCGGGCTGACTTTATTGGCTTCAACAAGTTATACATTTTAAAAACAATCCACTTTGATAAAAAGATAATCCGACTCAAAAACTGAGTCGGATTATTTTTTATGTTTTCAAGATTAAATCACTTTTACAATAAAGTAACTTTTCTTTCCTTTTTGCAGTAATAAAAATTTACCGTCAATCAAATCGGTTTCGTTTGCGGTGTAAACTTCATTGATTTTTTCTTTGTTTACAGAGATTGCATTTCCTTTCAATTCTCTTGTTGCTTCACTTTTAGACTTGAGGAAACCTGATTTTTCTGAAAGTAAATCAACGATGTTAATTCCTAAAACATCCGCTTTAGCCACTTCTTTCTGAGGAACTCCGTCAAAAATTTCCAGGAAAATTTCTTCATCAAGGCTTACCAGATCTTCAGCAGTTGATTTTCCAAAAAGAATTTCTGATGCTTTTAAAGCTCTTTCGTATTCTTCTCTTCCGTGAACCCAAACCGTAACTTCTTCAGCCAATTTTTTCTGAAGTTTTCTTTCGTGTGGTGCTGTTTTATGGTCTTCAATTAAAGCATCAATTTCTTCTTTTCCTAAGAATGTGTAGAATTTAATAAATCTTTCAGCATCTGTATCGGTTGCATTCAACCAAAATTGATAGAATTTGTAAGGCGAAGTTTTCTTTTTATCTAACCAGTAATTTTCTCCGCTTTCAGACTTTCCGAATTTCGAACCGTCAGCTTTTGTAATTAAAGGAACTGTTAAAGCAAACGCTTCTCCCTGCGCTTTTCTACGGATCAATTCTGTACCTGTGGTAATATTTCCCCACTGATCAGAACCTCCCATCTGAAGTTTTACATTATTATTCTGATATAAATGCAGGAAATCATATCCCTGAATCAATTGATAAGTAAACTCTGTAAAACTCATTCCGTCAACACCGGCTTCTCCTGAAAGTCTTTTCTTTACAGAATCTTTCGCCATCATGTAATTAACGGTGATGTTTTTCCCTACATTTTTAGCAAAATCAAGGAAAGAAATTTTCTTCATCCAGTCGTAATTGTTGACCAATTCGGCTTTGTTGGTTTCGTTTCCATCAAAATTTAAAAACCTTGAAAGTTGATTTTGCAGACAGTCAACATAATGCAATAGTGTTTCTTCATCCAAAAGATTTCTCTCTGCAGATTTCCCTGAAGGGTCACCAATCATTCCTGTTGCGCCACCTACCAAAGCGATAGGTTTGTGACCATGTTGTTGAAAATGAGCCAAAATTTTAATCTGAATAAGACTTCCGATATGTAAAGAATCTGCAGTAGGATCAAAACCGATATAGGCAGTTGTCATTTCCTTATTCAGTTGTTCATCTGTTCCGGGCATCATATCGGCAAAAAGCCCACGCCATTTCAGTTCTTCAATAAAAGAGTTCATTATTTTTTTCAGTTTAAAATTTAATACGCAAAGATAAGAAAATCACCTGAGTTTCGGGTTTCAAGTTTTGGAATCGAAGTTTCTAGTTTCAAGATAGCTGTTAATACTTTTAGAGCGATGTTTTCAAAGTTGCAAACTTCCAACACCGATCATCCAACTTCCAGCGCTTATTGTTTCATTAGCAAAATTCAATTATATTTGTTAATAATGAAAGACGAGCAATTATTTCCTCTCATCCAAAAGGCAAAGGAAAAAGACCAGAAAGCGCAAACCAAACTGATCAATGTATTTTGGGTAGACGTTTTTTCTTTTGTGATGAAGAAAGTACACGATGAAAATGATGCCGACGAAATTACGGTCAATGTTTTTTCAAAAGTTTTATCGAAACTCGATTTGTACGATCCTCATTTTCAGTTTAAAACCTGGATTCTAACGATCGCTCAAAATACAATTATTGATTTCTGGCGTAGAAAAAGCCGGGAAAATCAAGATCCTACAGAAAATTTAGATGAAGTAAAAAATCATTACGCAAAATCTCCTGAAGAGTTAATGATTTCTGACGAAGAGCAGCAAAAGATTATTAAAACCATCGAATCTTTAGATGGCAATTATCAGGATATTATTAAATTGAGATTCTTTGAAGAAAAAAGCATCAAAGAAATCGCCGAGGAGCTTGGGATTTCTGTTGCCAATACGAAAGTTCGTGTAATGAGAGCGAAAAAAGTTTTAGCAGAATTGCTGAAAAATAATGATTTTGAGGATAACTAGTTTTTTAGATACTAATATTTTTGCCACAAATGCTCGAATAGTTTTTGATCTCCTACTTAAATTAAAAGATTCGTGCATTCGTGGCAAAAACAAATTATCATTTCCATCAATCTACATCGTAGATGAAGTCGATAAAAAAATCACTAACTTTGAACCTCAATTTGAGAGATAAATGGAGAATTTAGTTCAAGATACTACCGTTCAAAAACCAAAATGGATTCGTGTAAAACTTCCTACCGGAAAGAATTACAGAGAATTGAGAACTTTGGTAGATAAATATAAATTAAATACGATTTGCCAAAGTGGAAGCTGCCCAAATATGGGTGAATGTTGGGGAGAAGGAACGGCAACTTTCATGATTTTAGGAAATATCTGTACCAGAAGCTGTGGATTTTGTGGTGTAAAAACTGGAAAACCAATGGATGTTAACTGGGACGAACCTGAAAAAGTAGCTCGTTCAATCAAATTAATGAAGATCAAACACGCTGTTTTAACATCTGTTGATCGTGACGATTTGAAAGATATGGGTTCTATTCTTTGGGGTGAAACCGTAAATGCCGTAAGAAGAATTTCTCCGGGAACCACGATGGAAACATTGATTCCTGATTTTCAAGGACTCACAAAGCATCTAGACAGAATGGTTGATGTTGCTCCGGAAGTGATCTCTCACAACATGGAAACAGTAAAACGTCTGACAAGAGAAGTAAGAATTCAGGCTAAATATGAAAGAAGCCTAGAGGTTTTAAGATACCTAAAAGAAGCTGGACAAAATAGAACTAAAACCGGATTAATGCTTGGTTTAGGAGAAAACAGAGATGAGGTTTTCCAGACTATTGAAGACATCAGAAACGCTAATGTTGACGTTATTACAATGGGACAATATTTGCAGCCGACTAAAAAGCATTTGCCTGTGAAAAAATTTATCACGCCTGAAGAGTTTGATGAATTCGGAGATTTTGCAAGAAGCTTAGGTTTCAGACATGTTGAGAGTTCGCCTTTGGTGAGAAGTTCCTACCACGCTGAAAAACATATTCATTAAAAATATAGATCGCTTCATTTTTTGAGGCGATTTTTTTTGATTCAAAGATTGGTTAAGTTGATTTAATTATAGTTCTGATATAAAATTTATATCAAACCTTTCAACATTTTCTTTCCAATTATAATTACTTTTGTGCTTTTAAAAGAAGCAATGGAAATATTGCTTTAAATAATTATTGATTAATAATGTTTGATAAAAGAATTTTGCCTTTGGCAATCGGTGGCTTAGCCATTGGAACTACAGAATTTACGATTATGGGATTGCTTCCCGATATTGCAAACACGCTGCAGATTACCATTCCACAAGCTGGACATTTAATTGCAGCGTACGCTTTGGGAGTTGTAATTGGCGCACCTATTTTAATTGGATATTCTGTAAAATTTCCTCCCAAAAAAGTGTTGCTTACTTTGATGGTGATCTTCACCATTTTTAATGCATTGTCTGCTATCGCTCCTGATTATAACTCGATGTTAATTATCAGATTTCTTTCTGGTTTACCACACGGAGCATTTTTTGGAGTCGGAACCGTAGTCGCATCAAGAATGGCCGGAAAAGGGAAGGAGGCATTATACATTTCACTTATGTTTACAGGATTAACGGTCGCTAATTTGGCGATGGTTCCTTTAGTTACTTACATCGGACATGCTTTTCACTGGCGTTGGTATTTTGCCATTGTGGGAGTAATTGGGATTGCCACTTTATTTGCTTTAAAGCTTTGGCTTCCGGCAATGGAAAGAAAAGAAGATAGTCATTTTTTAGAAGAACTAAAATTTCTCAAAGGCAAACAATCGTGGTTGGTATTAATGATTACGGCCATCGGTTTTGGTGGATTATTCACTTGGTTTAGTTACATTACGCCGTTGATGACGGTTGTCTCAAAAATTGAAAGCAGCTACATGGCGTATGTTATGATTCTTGCCGGTGGCGGAATGGTTGTAGGAAATTTGGCGGGAGGCTTTCTTTCAGACAAATTAGGCCCGGAAAAAACATGCGTATTGTTGTTATTCTTAATGATGTGTTCTTTATCAGGTGTATTTTTTCTTTCAGAATATCCAAGTATTTCTTTGGTGCTAACATTTATTTGTGGGGCTTTATCGATGTCAGTTGCAGCTCCAATTAATATTATGATGATGAAAGCAGCACCAAAAAGTGAAATGATGGCTGCAGCTTTTATGCAGGCTGCCTTTAATATTGCGAATGCAATGGGTGCTTTTTTAGGAGGTATTCCTTTAGAGCATGGTTTGCCTTACAATTATCCGTCGCTGGTAGGAGTAGGAATGACGGTTATAGGGTTAAGCATTAGTATTATTTATTTTTATCTGTACAGATCGCCAAATATAAATGACAAGGAAATTGCGGTAGAATGTGCTACCTGTGACCAATAAAAAAAAGAGAAGCATTGCTTCTCTTTTTTGTTAATCGCTTTGAACTTCGTTTCCGTTTTGACACCAGTATAAAGCGTTATAAAGATTTTCTTTCGGGAAAGATTTAAATTCTCCAGGCATTAAAACACTGAAAATATCTGTGAAATTCTGTACGCCTTCTTTGTCTGTTACAATAGCTGCGCGGTTCCATTTTGTGATGTTTTTTATCCCTAAAAGTGCATCCTGAAGCCATGCTCCCATCGTGAAATTACCTAGATCGGTATCCAGATAGAGAAGGTAGTTTAATTCATCAAATTGTTCTACTTTACTCTTCACATAAGGGATTACGAGATTCTCAAAATCTTCTTTGGTTACATCACCTGTTGCATTGAAAGCGGCAACATTTTCCGGAGCATCATTAAGTATTGTTATCATAATTTATATTTTAATTGGTTTTGGTGATTTTATTTTATCAATAATTAAACCATAATTGGATAATCATCATGGTTAAGGCTCAATTATTGCTAATATTTTGAAAAAACTCTATGGACTTGAAATCTAACGAACCTTTCTGGCTTTTGAAAAATGGTCTGTTATCTTCCTATCCGTCCCTGAAATCTGATGAAGAATGTGATGTTCTTATTATTGGCGGCGGTATTACAGGAAGTCTTATTGCCCATCAAATGATTAAAGACGGATATCAAACCATTTTAATTGATAAACGGGAAATTTGCAACGGAAGTACCTCGGCAACAACCTCAATGTTGCAGTACGAAATTGATACTCCGCTCTATGAGTTGATTGAAATGATTGGTGAAAAAGGTGCGGTAGAAAGTTACAAAGCCTGTTCAAAATCTATTGATGATATTGAAAAACTAACAAAAGAAATAAAAGCTCGCTCTGGTTTTAAAAGAAAACAATCTTTGTATTTTGCTTCTAAAAAGAAAGATGCAATCTGGCTTGAAAAGGAATATATTGCAAGAAAAAAAGCTGGATTTGATGTGACTTGGTTAGGGGCTGAAGATATTGAAGAAAGATTCGGTTTCCAAAATACCTACGGTGGAATTTTATCTAAACAAGGTGCAAGTATAGATGCCTTTAAATTTGCTCACGAATTGCTGAGATTTAACTTAAATAAAGGTTTGAAAATTTTCGATAAAACAGAAATGAAGTCTGTAAAATACTTAAGAGATCATAATCTAGTATTAACAACGGACGGCTTTAATATTAAGGCCAAAAAAGTTATTTACTGTGTAGGCTACGAAAGTAAAACCATGATTAAAGAGGATTTTGTAGATCTTAAAAGTACATATGCCGTAGTTTCTGAAATCGATAAAAATAAATTTAAAAATATTGAACATACGCTCGTCTGGAATACCGATCATCCTTATATTTATATGCGGTCTACCGATGACGAAAGACTGCTAATCGGCGGAGGTGATGAAGATTTTTCGGATCCTGAAAAAAGAGATTCTCTGTTAAATAAAAAAGAAAAAGAAATTCTGAAGAGCCTTAAAAGAATACAACCCGACTATCATTTTTATACCGATTTTGTTTGGGCTGGAACGTTTGGTGAAACAAAGGACGGATTACCTTATATCGGCACGCACGAAAATTTCAAAAACTCGTATTTTGTTTTAGGTTTTGGCGGAAACGGAATTACTTTTTCTGTGACCGGAATGGAAATGGCTTCTGCTTTTATGAAAAATAAAAAACATCAACTTTCTGAATATTTTAAATTTGGAAGATAATTTTACTTTAAAATTTATCGTTTTAAAAGTTGACTGAAAAAGTTTGGGGTTCGGCAACGCCGAACTCCCAAACAAAATAAACAATACTAACATTTACATCACTGTTTCACGGAACTGGTGTTTGATACCAATTCTTTTGCTACTTTTTTTGATAGGATTTTATCCTATCCTTTATTAGGTCGTCCCTTTGAGACTTTCGAACAATAAATAAAATAATTTCAATCTCGAATCCTATATCTCGGAATCCGAAACTAAAAACTATATCCGTTCTTTTTCGCCAATTCCACAATCGATTTTTCAATAGCTTTTCCCAAATCATCACCTTCAGAATTTCCTCGCTTTTTGGTTTCTACGTCGATAAATTCCTGTCTTTTTCTAGCAAGAACTTCAATTTCTTTTTGAATCTTATCTCGGTCTGCAGATTTTTGATCTACAATTTTTTTGATTTCATCTTTGCTTTTACCTTTTAATTCAGAAGGTAATTCCTCCTCTTTTATTGATGAAATGTAGCTTTTGTCTTTTTCAACTTTATCCACCAAATCCCAATGATCATTTTTGTAAGCATTTTTCTTTGATTTGCTTACGGCTCTTTCAACAGCATTCGAAGCAGATTGCATTTCTGCATTTGAATCTTGAGTTGTTTGCTTATTTTTCATTTCAGAGCCACGTCGTCCGTAAGAGATATAAGTGTCATTCAGTTTAGAATTGTACTGCGAAATTTTCACATCATAAGGCGTCACAATATAAATTACTTTTTGGTCGCTGTCGATATTAAAATATTTTCCATCTCCTAAACTCGCTCCATTTTGCCAATGAGACTGAATTCCTTCTTCACGGCTTCCGCAGAAAATCGTATTCGTGTAAATATTTTTAGTTTTTGCTTTAGAAATCACATCTTTATAACTGATTTTCCCTTGATCAAAAGGTTCATTTCCGGCAATGTAAATAAGTTTCATGCTTTTTTCGTTTCCGTCCCATTTTAAATTGGCCGATGCATCACGAATTACGGCTCCACAATATTCATTTCCGCCATTGGTTCTAAGAGCAAAAAGTTTTTCTGAAACTAAATCAAGATCCTGTGTAAGCGGAGTTACTTGTCTGATGTAATTTTCATCTTTTAAGCCATCATTTCCATATTCATAAAGAGCAATTTCCACTTGTGGCGCTTGTCCGTTATATTTCAAAGTCGTCAACGTATTGACGATATTCCAAAGTCTTGATTTTGCCTGATCGATAAGTCCATCCATACTGTTCGAAGTGTCCAAAAGCAAAGCCACCTGAATTTTATTGTCTTTTGAAACCGAAATTTGTGGCTGATTTGAAATGTTACTTTCTACAATTTCTCTATCGTTGGCTTTGCTGCAACGATTATCTAAAATTTTACCTGCACTCAAAAAAGCGAATACGCTTGCTGTTACTGTTAAAACTTTTAATGTGTTCATATTTGTATGTTTTTAATGATTTTTATTTAATTTTTACTAAATCTTTTTTGTTGGTATTCGCAAAGGCGCAAGAATTTTAATATAATTTAAAGCCGCAAGGATTTATCTTCGATAGAATTCATTAGCAATTTCTAAATGAAAATCTTCTGTCACACTGAGCGAAGTCGAAGTAATCTTGCGTCTTAAAAACAGCTTGTTTTTCCTAAAACCTTTGCGCCTTTGCGATTAATAACTTTTTTTAATAGGACTTCATCCCTTTCTTTAGAAAATAATCCCTTCAGGACTCTCTCACATTCACTGAAACTCTCAAACCCTCAAACCTAATTACCGACTGTAATACTGAATCTGCATTTCCTTCGGGTATTTTACTTCATAAGAGAAAATGATTTTCTCTGAAACTCCGCTGTTGATTTTTCTGTTCCAAAGAATACTTCCGGTTTTGTCATCATAATTTCCGTCGCCGATGTTTAAAATTTTCACTGTGATTTTCTGATTTTCACTTAATGGAATTTGGTCTAAAATTTCCAGTTCGAGATTTTCTTTCGTATTATTTCTGATGGATATTTCGTAAGATTCTGTTTCCCATTTATTAGAATTGAAAGATTTTTGAGCGGTTTTATCTTCAAGTTTGATACGTTTTACCACGATTCTTTCATCAACTCCAAGAGAAATTGGGAACTCATCTTTTACATAATTGCTTGTAATATTGGTTTTTCCGATGTAATTATCTTCAAAATAAATATTCGCTTCACCTGAAATAAGATTTAAATTCTGCCAGTTTTTCACGAAAGCCATTAAGAAAACCTGATTGTTTAGTTTCGGAACCGTGTGATATTTGTAATTGGCTTCTACATTTTTCTTATCTAGAATCACATATTGTTCTTTTTCCTGACTTATGATGGTTTGATTGTAATTCAATTCATATAAAATATTCATCTGATTATCCGAAACCGTTGCAACTGGGATTTGACTTATTGATGCAACTTCTGCTCTCATCTGATAAGAATTTGATATTTCCGCTTTCGCTTTTTGCATATAACCTACTTTTGCATCTTCATTATTGTAAGCGGTATATTCAGCAACATATAAAGGCGATAAAATAGGTCTGTTTTGGTTGAAAGAAGGTCTGTAAGTGGACACAAAAAGTTTGATATTATTCCAGTCTTGTCCGGTCTTTTGATAAATTTTTCCTTTGTAGACAATTTCTAAAGGTTTTTTTGTAGACTGTGCTCTTAAATCATAAGAAGGAATCCAACCTGCATTAGAAACGATATAGCTTACGCCGAGATTCAGATTCATTTCATTTTCGGCGAGAATTTCAAGAACTAATTCTTTTCTGTTTTGTGTTTTATGAGTCTGTTCTTCAGTAAATTGCTTGTTGATTTTAGCAATATTTTCATCAAACGTAGTTTTTTGTTCAGTCAGAAGAAAAACCTGATTGTCGATTTCCAGCATTCTTTTTCTGTAAAATTCAGTCAGTTTTATCAACTGTTCCTGCGGAGTTGATTTATCGTTGGTTGAAACTTTAAGATTATCATTAATGATATTTTGTTCGCCCGTCAGATTTTTAATCTGAATATTTAGTAAATTAATCTGTCTCTGAAATTTTTTTCTTTCATCATCCAGTTTTTTTTCGCCGTCGGTCAGTTCATCATTTTTGAGATAATTATTTTGTGGGGTAATTGATAAAAGCGTTGTGTTTTTTTCAAGATTGATTTTGTAAGTATTTTCATCTAAATCATTCGGAAGGTTAATGATTTTCACGGTGTTTCTACCTTTTTGGAGAGTAACGTTTGTACTTCCGAAAACTTTTGCGCCCTGCAGAAATACAGTGGCCTGTTTTACATCGATTTCTTTTTTAATTTCCTGAGATTTAAAAAACGAAACCATCAAAATGAGTAGTAAAATAGAGTGTCGCATTGTTTATTGTTTTAAAGTTCTACAGTAAAATTACTTTGATTAGAAACCGAAAATCGGAAGACTTGGTGAACTGAAGTTTTCACTTGGTGAGAGTTTTTAAGCGAAAAAAAAGCAGCCATTTCTGACTGCCTCAAAAAACTAAAGAATTTCGTATTTTGTTTTGATGCTGTATTTCAGCTTGATATTTTCGATGTTGTCGAACGAATAATCTATACTTTGATCGGCTGCTTCCAACTGTACATTCGCCATTTTACTTCTGTAAGCAACGGGAAGAATAGAATCGCTCATGTAATCTTCAATTTCTGTAATCTCAATCGCATCTCCGGCCTTTTTGTTGATGCTTCCCAAAAGATAATCTGCTTTCTCTTTTGCCGCTTTTAAGGCATTAATTTTAACCGTTTTTCTGAAATCTGCAATTTTTGTGTTTTTAATTTCGGCAATGTTCAGATTGCTTACCCATTTCTGATTAAGATCTTCAAAAAGCTTACTCACATTGGTTTTAGCATTTACTTTAAACTGAAAACTCTTGGTAAACTTCGTTGTTTTCGAATATAAATTCTGGTACATCGATTTAAATTTAATGTCTTCATTTTTTACACCGTTGTTTTTCAGTGTTTCAAATAAAAGTTTTTCGCTGTCTGCCAATTGATTTTTGTTGTCGGCTTTTATACCGATACTAAAAATTATTTCATCCGGTTCTACTTCCATTTCGGCAACTCCGGTTACTTCAATTGCATTTTTCTTTACTTCCTGCGCATTCACCAAACTTCCTGCTGCAAAGATTCCTACTAATAAAAGGTGTTTAAATTTCATATGTAAATATTTATTGTTATTTATTTGTCATATGTTATCGCGTCTTCTTTATCAATGTTTTGTTTTCAAACCACGGCGATTTCATATTGTTTATTTTAAATTTCTAAAGTAAAATTACCACGATTTGAAACTGAAATTTTGGAAACTTGGTGAACCGAGCTTTTCACTTGGTGAATGTTTTATTTATTAGATTTAGAAATATTCAAATCTCGCATTTCTCCATTGGGAGTTATCAAAATATAAGATTTGCTTTCCTTGTTTACATCTTTTTTCTCTTTATTAATCACTAATTTCACTTCATACATCACTTGAATAACGGGTTCCAGAATTGTGGGATTAATCACAAAATCGAATTCTTTGTCAAAAACCGGTTGATAATACAAGGTCGTTGATTTATTTGCCTGATTTACGTTTGCCAGTTTCGTCAAAGCCAGAGACGAACTGTTGTAAGCCTCATAAGATTTGTACATTTCTGTCGGAAGTTTAGTTTGAAATCCATCATTAATTGATTTGTCGCTGTTTACAAAACTTTCTCCGAGAAGTGTTTCATAGTTTTTTACTTTTTCCTGGAGCGCAATTTTTGCTTTATTCATTACATCTTTTTTGATGGTTTCAAGGCTGTTTGCAAAATAATCTACCCTTACCAGATCATAAATTTCATTTTTTGATAAAACTGAAATAAACTCATTCAACTGTGAAGGATCTGAGAATTGAATGTGCAGATTTTTTTTAAGTTCGAAACCGGTTGGTACTTCATTGTAAGTTTTTCGGCTGAAAATCTTTTTCGCTACCGCATATTCATAGACCGGCACAAAAGAAACCATGTCAACATAAGTTTCAATTCCTTTATTAATTTTGATTTGATTTAATGCGGTATTTAGACGTTTGTCCATCAGTGAATTCACTTCATCCGCTGTTTCTGCTACTTGTGTCAGACTAAAAATCGCAACGTATTTATCAGCCTTTACATTGGCCATACCTTTTATGCTAATGACAATATGATTGTCTACAGGAACATTAATACTGATATTATTTTCCTGATAACGCACTTGATTTTGATAGTTAATATTTCCTGAGAACTGTGCAAAAGTAAATTGAAAAAAGAAAGCTGAAGTCAGGCATAAAATGTTTTTCATAATGATTAAGTTTAAATTATATCACAAACTTATTGGTCTTTCAAAAGCTGTTTGAAGTCAACTTGGTCAACCTTGCTTTTCACTTGGTGAATAGTTTTTGGGTAAACTATATATATGTATATCTTTGTTTTATGAATTTAGTTCGGCTTTTTGTGTTGGTTTTTATGATGATTTCTGTGAATACTCTTTATTCGCAAAGTAAGGAGACGCAGGAAGTTGTAGCAGAAACGTCAAAACTGAAAAAAGCAGTCGAAACAAAAAACGAATCTGCAGAAGCCGAATCTTATTACAATATCGGCGAAACATTTTTTAATGATAGAAATTTTTCTAAAAGTGAAGAGTATTTTATAAAATCTAAAAATATCTACGAAAAGCTTAATGACAAGCAAAATCTCGAAAAAGTAATCCGAAAACTGGCGCAGTCTCAGGAAAATCAGAATAAGCTGAAATCTGCGCAAAGCAATTACCAAAAGGCTTCAAAAATTGGATATTCTAAATCAAAAAGAAGTTTAAATGCTAATGACGCGTCAAGACTTTCTTCTCCGGCGCCAGAAAATAAAGCGGATGCTATTCTTAGTAATATTCAGATCAGCGAAAAAGAAAACAATAAACAAGATCTTGCCGCAAGCTACAGCCAAATGGCAGATGTAAATATTGAAAATAAAAATATTCCGAAAGCCGAAGAAAACCTCAATACAGCCTATCAGATTTCCAAAGAACAAGCGCCGCAACAGGCTTTGGCAATCAATCAGAAACTGACCAATTTTTATGTCGACAATAAAGATTTTGACAAAGCGATAAAGGCAAAAAAATCTGTTTTAAAAGAAAATTTCGTTAAGGAAAATTCTCAGAAAAAAGTAGAGCAGATTCAGGAACTGGCAGAAATTTACATCAAAAAAAATGATCCGAAGGAAGCGATTGTTTTATTGAAAAATGCTTATGACATTGCCTTACAGAAAGGTCACACTTTGGAAGCTCAGAAAAGTGTAAAAAAACTTGATAGTCTTTATAACATTTCAGAAAATACAGATGCTTCTGTGTTGCTTTATCGTGATTTTCTTGGGAAATTACCTGATCTGGTTTCCAAAGACAAAAGCCTGGTTGATAATAAAATCCTTGAAGATACAGAACAGAAAATTTCTCAACTTCTGCAAGAAAAGAAATTGAAAGACGAACTAATTCGCAAGAAAAATATTTTCAATTACAGTTTAATTGGAGTGTTGGTTTTACTGACGGGTTTAATAATTTTCATCTTCAGAACTTTGAAAAAAGTTCAGATTAAAAACAAAAAAATTGCGTTGCAGTCGCTGCGTCGAGAAATGAATCCACACTTTATTTTTAACAGTTTAAATTCTGTCAATCATTTTATTGCAACCAATAATGAACTGGAAGCCAATCAATATTTAACCAAATTTTCAAAATTAATGCGTGGCGTTATGGAAAATTCCAGTGAAGATTTTATACCGTTTCAGCAGGAATTAGATTTACTCCAGAATTATCTGGCTTTAGAAAAAACACGTTTTGCCGATAAATTTAACTACGAAATTGAAGTGGATGAAAGTTTAAATACGCAAAATCTAAAAGTTCCGGGAATGTTGATACAGCCATTTTTAGAAAATGCAGTTTGGCACGGCTTAAGATACAGAACAGATAAGGGATTTTTAAGTTTAAAATTCACAAAAAACAACGATTTGCTGAAAATTACGATTAAAGATAACGGGATAGGAATAGAAGAAAGCAAAAAGCAGAAAACAGAACACCAAAAAACGCGTGAAGGACGCGGAATGAAAAATACTTTAGAAAGAATCAAACTGCTGAATGATTTGTACAAGAAAAATATTGTCTGCACGGTAAAAGATTCTGAAAACGGAGTTTTTGTTGAGGTTTCAATGATAATTTAATAGAAAAAAATGATGGAATTATATAAAAAAACAGCAGCATTTTTATTGCTATTAATGACGTTTTCTTTGTCGGCTCAGCAATATGATGATGCGAGATACGGAGTTGTTTTGAAACAATTACAGCTTAATTCTTCTGAGGTTCACAATGAATTCTATACCGAAAAGAAAATGCCCAATATTGAAAATTCTTATATTATTGTAGTGCCTGTTTTGCTTGGGAAACTTGAAGATGACGGATTTACTGTAAAAAACACGATACTAATTACCGATGATAAGGGGAAAATCAAAAACAAATATATTGAGGATACCGAAATTATATCAGATGCAGTGATGTTAGATGGTTTTTCAATAGATACCGGGCTTTATAAGCTGAATTCGAGTATTCGGGCTTTTGGAATTACTGCAAATTATCACGGAAGCAGCAATCCCAATCCGTATTCTTCTTCCGATATATCATTGTATTATCCTGAAGATAAAACTTTGAAAAAAGTTCTTGATGGCTATAACCTAATAAGATACGGCGGAGAATGGGATATGAAATGTGCCGGAGAATTTGACGAAGATAATTCGGTCATTATTGTTGATCAAGTGAAAACGAATGGTTTTAACAATCTTAAAATTAAAACTGAAAGTAATCATATAATAAGCAAAAAGGTAAATGGAGAATGTACCGAAGAGAAAACTTCAAAAATTTCTTATAAAACCTTGAAATTTAATAAATCTGTTTACAAATAAAACCTGAATTAAGATGAAAATAAAATCAGTAATCGTAGACGACGAAAAAATTGCAAGAGAAGTTCTGAGGAATTATCTCACAAAATACTGTCCGCAAATCGAGATTCTGGGAGAAGCTGAAAATATAAAAGATGCTGTTCCTCTGATCGCAGAAATGCAGCCGCAACTGGTTTTTTTGGATGTTGAAATGCCTTTCGGGAATGCTTTTGATGTGTTGGAAGCAACGAAAGAATTTTCTTACGAAACTATTTTTATTACTGCTTTTTCTCAATATTCTTTGCAGGCCTTAAATAAATCTGCAAGTTATTATATTTTAAAACCGATTGATATTCAGGAGCTTATTTTGGCGGTAAATAAGGTTGCAGAAAGTATTGAAAAGAAAGACGAATTAAACCGAAATAAAATCCTCCTCGAGAATTTAAAATTAAAACCCGAAAAACAACAGTTGATTCTCCCGACATTACAAGGTTTTGACGTCGTAAAAACGGAAGACATTGTAAGACTTCAGGCTGACGGAAATTTTACGCAGGTTTATCTTACAGACGGTTCAAAAAAGATGGTTTGCAGGTTTCTAAAACATTTTGATGATTTGCTTGAAAGTCCTTTTGTAAGAGTACATCGTTCGCATATTATCAATACCCATTTTGTGAAATCTTATCATAAAAGCGGTACGGCAACTTTGTCTGATAACTCCGAAATTGAAGTTTCGGGAAGTTTTAAAGAACAGTTTCTTAAAGTTTTTTCTTAAATATTTAATTTTAACCATTAAGAAGATTGAGGGTGTTTAGTTTAATTAAGAAAATCAAATAATTCTTTTATTGTATCTATACTTAAAGCGAAGCTCAACTTAATTTTCTCAACTTTTTAATAAACCTTAATGGTTAAAATTCAAGAATAAATTTCTCAAATCTGAAAATTATAGTAATACATGTTTTCAGTTAAATCCTAAAATCTTATTAAGGCATCATTTTTGAATTTTAATATTATCAAAATTTTATATTATGAAAACTTTTCAGAAAATAGCCATTCCAGTTTCATTAGGTATTATTGGTTTCTTAATCTTAAATTCATGCTCGGTTGGAATTCCGAAAGGAGCAACGGCAGTCAAAAATTTTAATTCAGAAAAATATCTTGGTAAATGGTACGAAATTGCCCGTTTCGATTATAAATTTGAGAAAAATATGGATAATGTAACCGCCACTTATTCACTCAATCCCGACGGAACAATTAAAGTGCAAAATAGAGGCTATGATTATGTAAAGAAAGAATGGAAGGAATCGATTGGAGAAGCAAGATTCGTTAATGATAAATCTGAGGCGAGACTGAAGGTTTCCTTTTTCAAACCTATTTGGGCTGGCTATAATGTGATTGATATCGATGATGATTATCAAAATGCTTTAGTTGTAGGTAACAGCACAAAATATATCTGGATTTTATCACGAAACAAAGAAATCCCAAACAGTATTAAAGAAAGATTTTTAGCAAAAGCTCAGAAATTAGGTTATAATACCGATGATTTAATTTGGGTAAAGCACGATTAGTCATTACAATAATCTAGACAACGAAGCAATCTTAAAATAGTTTAACCTTAAGTTTGTCATTCTGACGAATGAGGAATCTCTTTATTAAAAAAAGATTCTTCATTCCATTTCATTTCGTTCAAAATGACAAACTGAATTATTTAGCTTAAGCTTTTATACTCCTTCCATTCCTGAAAACGGTGATCGATAATCTGTTTCATCAGATCATAATTTTCGTACGTATCTTCAATATGATAAAAAGTTTCGTATTCAAAATCATTTTCTTCTGCTACAGTATCAAAAATATTAATGTAATCGGTAGCAAATGAGCTGAATTTATCTGCAAAATCGGTTTCGTCGGCATAATAATCTTTGGCAAAACTGTTTCCCATATCATTAAGATCATATTCAGAAAATTTTCCGTCCATAGATTCGATAATAAATTCTGCACCGGTTATTTCACGTTTTAACAAATTTTCAATTTCACTTCGTGAATCTTCCTTTAATTCGTCAGAATGCAAATTGTTGTTGATACACCAGTTAAGAAACATTCCGGTGTGTGTAGCGCCGTTTTTCTCGGGAAGTCCTTCAGGAAAATCTCCGCCATAATGCCACGAAGCATCATCATATTTAGTCATAATCTTTATTATAGTTTCAGACAGTTTAAATCAAAGATATAAAAAATCATTTTCTTTTGTTCACTAGAGAGATTTTCACGTCATTTGTAGTGAATTTATTCAAAATTAAACGCATGCAAAACGCAGTTCTTATTACCATTGGTGACGAAATTCTTTCAGGAAATACGGTTGATACCAATTCAAATTTTATTGCTACCGAACTTAAAAATATAGGGATAAAAGTTTCTCAAATAATTACCATTTCAGACGAAATAGAAACAATAAAAGAGACTTTAAAATCAGCTTTTGAAATTGGAGACCTGATTATTACAACAGGAGGTTTGGGGCCAACGAGAGATGATAAAACAAAAAAAGCTTTAGCCGAATTTTTTGATGACGAAATTGCCTTGGATGAGGTGACTTTCGAGCATCTAAAAGCCTATATGGAAAAACGCGGACGCATAGAGATTTTAGAAAGGAACCGTGAACAGGCTTTTGTGCCTACAAAGTCTACGGTTTTTCAAAATCATTACGGGACTGCACCTTGTATGATGATGCAGCAAAACGGAAAACTTTCTTTCAGTTTCCCCGGCGTTCCGTATGAAGTAAAACCTTTGATAAAAGATCAGATTATTCCTTATTTAAAAGAAAAATTTAATCTTAATTATATTTCTACACGCATCGTTTCGGTTGTTGGAATTCCCGAAAGCATTTTGGCAGACCAGATTGAAGATTGGGAACTTTCCTTACCCGAAAATATAGCTTTGTCTTATCTTCCTGTCGGAACGAGAGTGAAACTGAGATTGACTGCAACCGGAGACAATGAACAATTTTTGCAAATTCAGCTCGAAAATCAAATTCAGAAACTATTTCCGATCATCGGTGAAAATATTATTGCAACTTCAGAAGATAAAATTGAAAAGATTTTAGGAGAGATCTTACATGAAAAAGATCTTACGATTTCTACCGCAGAAAGTTGTACTGGCGGAGAATTATCTATTTTGTTAACTTCAAATCCGGGTAGTTCAAAGTATTTTATCGGTGGAATGGTTGCGTATGCAACGGAAATGAAAATTAATATTTTACATGTTTCTGAAAGCACCGTTGACCGTTTTACGGTAGTAAGCGAAGAGGTTTCAAGAGAAATGGCAGAAGGTTGCCAGAATTTATTTAAAACAGATATTTCACTTTCTACAACAGGCGTTGCAGGTCCCGGAAAAGGGGAGGATGGGAAAGATGTAGGAACTGTTTACTATACAATCAGAGTAAAAAACCATTCTGAATCTTTTAAATTGCATCTTCCACATTTAGATCGACAGGATTTTGCATTTTTTGTATCTCAGAAAATTCTTCAGGATTTGGTAGGGATTTTAATAAAAAAATAAGCTTAGCTTAAAACGAAAGAAATTGTAATAAAGTAAATCTTTATAATTTTGATGAGTGAAACGCCTTTGCGACCCTTAAAACAGTGAATATTTATAAATAGCTTTGCGAACTTTGCGTTTAAAAATTTCACATTGTTTCCCAAAAATTCAATTCACAAAATAAATTAACTTTACCGTAACAAAATTAAATTTAAATATACTTATTGTATAAATTATTATTTACAATGAAAAAATTAACGCTTTCTTTGTTTTTATTAGCAGGGGTTTGTTCACAAAATACGTTGAACGCTCAGACTAAATCTACTCAATCAGCATCTACAACAGATAAAGGTTTAGACATCAGTTTGATGGATAAATCTGTTCGTCCACAGGATGATTTCTATAATTATGTAAGCGGAACTTGGATGAAAACTGCCAAAATCCCTTCTGATAAACCAACTTGGGGAAGCTTCAACAAATTGGCGGATGATACCGATAACAATTCGATGACGATTCTTAACTCGCTTCTGAAAGATAAATTCGCAGACGGAAGTGAAGGCAAAAAAATCCAGGATTTGTACGCAACGTACATGAATATGGAGAAGAGAAATGCAGACGGAATTAAGCCTATTCAGGAAAACATCAACAAAATTGATGCAATCAAGAATCTTAATGATCTTCAGAATTATTTAACATCAGTTACCAAAGACGGAGAAAATAATTTCTACGGATGGGGTGTTTATTCTGATCTGAAAAACTCTAATATGAATGCGGTTTACCTTGGTGACGCCTCATTAGGGATGGGTAGAGATTACTATCAGAAAGTTGATGCCAAAAACACAGAAGCTCTTGCAGAATATCAAAAGTATGTAGCTTCTATGCTGAAAGAATTAGGGTACAAAAACGCTGATGCAGCTGCGAAAGGTATTGTAGATTACGAAAAAAGCATTGCAAAACATTTATTAACGAATGAGCAAAGCCGTGACAATACGCTTCAGTACAACCCAAAAACAATGACTGAACTTAAAACTTTGGTTAAAAATGTAGATCTTCCTGCTTATCTTAAGAAAGTTGGGGTAGATACAGACCGAGTGATTATTGGGGAGCTGGATTATTATAAAAACTTTGATAAATTGGTAAATGCCAAAACATTGCCTGTAATTAAAGATTATCTGAAATTCCACATGATCAATGGAAGCGCTTCTTATTTAAGTGAAAAATTAGGAGATGCAAAATTTGCTTTTTATGGTAAATATTTAAGAGGTCAACAAGAGCAGAGAGCTTTAAACAAAAGAGGATATGAGTTGATCAATGGTTCTTTGGGTGAAGCTTTCGGAAAATTATATGTTGAAAAATACTTCCCGGCTGAGGCAAAAGCTCAGATGGTTGAGTTGATCGATTATTTAAAGAAAAGTTTTGCAGTTCACATCAACGGTTTAGCGTGGATGTCTGCTACTACAAAAGAAAAAGCAACGGCTAAGCTAAATAAATTTACAGTAAAAGTTGCTTATCCTGATACTTGGAAAGATTATTCTAAATTAAATATCGTTCCTGAATCTAAAGGTGGTAATTTATATGCAAACCTTCAGAATATTTCTGAATGGCAGTATAATAAAGATTTAGCAAAAATCGGAAAACCGGTTGACAAAACAGAATGGGGAATGACTCCACAAACTGTAAACGCTTATTACAACCCGGTTTACAACGAGATCGTGTTCCCTGCTGCAATTCTTCAGCCGCCATTCTTTAATCCTAAAGCAGATGCTGCAGTTAATTTTGGAGGAATCGGTGCTGTTATCGGTCACGAAATGAGTCATGGTTTTGATGATTCCGGAGCTCAGTTTGATGCAGAAGGAAACTTAGTGGATTGGTGGACGCCGGAAGATAAGGCTAACTTCGAAAAAGCAACTAAAGCTTTGGCCTCTCAATATGATAAGTACGAGCCTGTAAAAGGAACTTTCGTAAACGGTACGTTCACAAATGGTGAAAATATTGCCGATCTTGGTGGTGTAAACATTGCTTACGACGCTTTACAAATGTATCTTAAAGATAAAGGTAACCCTGGCATGATCAGCGGTTATACACAAGATCAGAGATTTTTCCTAAGCTGGGCAACCGTTTGGAGAACTTTATCAAGCGAAAAATATATGGTAAACCAAGTAAAAACAGATCCGCACTCTCCTGGATATTTCAGAAGTTTCGGTCCGTTGACAAACGTTGATGCTTTCTACAAAGCATTTGATGTGAAACCTGGTGATAAACTATACAAAAAACCAGAAGACAGAATTAAAATCTGGTAATAATATTCAATACTATCAAAAACCGTTCAGAAATGAGCGGTTTTTTTATTCAATAGAAGCGGGATTTAGCACGTTTTCTTAATAAACTCTTCAAATGGCTTTAGCCAAATCATATTATTTTTCATTTGAATTTCAGGAATGTAAAAAAACGCACAAAATTAATTTAACATTAATTGCTATATTTGATCAAACTGTTTTACACATCAAAATTATTTTAATGAAAAAGCTAAATATTGCAGTACTTGCGTTTTCCGGTATTGTATTCTTAAATTCTTGTGGTACTACCAATAATACAACTGCAACTGTGGAAAAAGCTCCTACAAATATCGTTGTTGAGAATTCTTCAATGACTATTTATCCTGAAAACGGAATTAATTTATCTTATATGGATAAAACGATTCGTCCGCAGGATGATTTTTTTAGTTATGTCAACGGGAATTGGGTAAAAGAAACTCAGATTCCTTCTGATAAAGCAAGTTGGGGATCTTTCAATGCGTTGAGAGAAAATGTAGATGATGCTTCGCTAGGTATTTTAAATAAAATTTTAACCGAGAAATACGCTGAAGGTTCTGAAGGACAAAAAATTCAGAATCTGTATGCATCTTTTATGGATGTCAGCAAAAGAAATGCAGATGGTATTACTCCAATTAAAGGAGATTTAGCGAAAGTTGATGCTATTAAAAATATTAATGATCTTCAGAAGTATCTTTTAGAGGCGACAAAATTGGGAGATAACTCTTTCTATGGTTGGAGAGTAAGCGCAGATATGAAAAACTCTAAGATGAATGCGGTTTATCTTGGTGGTCCAGATCTTGGTTTAGGAAGAGATTATTATCAAAAAGTAAACGAAGCCAATACCAAAACTTTAGCTGAATATCAAAATTATGTTGCTAAATTATTTATCGTTTTAGGGTATAAAAATTCTGATGCAACGGCTAAAAATGTAGTTGATTTTGAAAAGCAATTGGCCAATTATTTATTGACTTTAGAGCAAAACAGAGATGCTAATCTAAGATACAATCCTAAAAATGTTACTGAGCTTTCTGGCTTGGTGAAAAATGTAAATTTGGCTAAATATCTGAAAGATGCAGGCGTAAATACTGATAAAGTAATCGTGGGTGAACTGAAATATTACCAGAATATGGATCAGTTTATCAACCAGAAAAATCTTCCGTTGTTGAAAGATTATTTGAAATATCATATCATCAATGGGAATGCAAGCAATTTGGGTGATAATTTAGACAATATCCGTTTCGATTTTTACTCTAAATATCTTCAGGGGCAAAAAGAACAGCGAGCGATGGACAAAAGAGGTTTGGCGCTTGTAAACGGAGTTTTGGGTGAAGCATTCGGAAAATTGTATGTTGATAAATATTTTACGCCGGAATCTAAGCAACAAATGGAAATGTACATCGACTACATTTTAAAATCATTCAAAAAACATATCAATGATATGGATTGGATGTCGCCGGAAACCAAAGTGAAAGCTCAGGAAAAACTATCAAAATTCACTGTGAAAATCGCTTATCCGGATCAGTGGAAAGATTATTCTAAATTAAAAGTAGAGGCTCCGGCTCAAGGGGCTACGTTATATTCCAACTTACAAAATGTTTCCGCTTGGCAATATCAGAAAAGCTTAGAAAAAGTAGGAAAACCTGTTGATAAAACGGAATGGGGAATGTCTCCACAAACCGTAAATGCATATTACAGCGGTTCAAATAACGAAATTGTTTTCCCAGCAGCGATTCTTCAGCCACCTTTTTACAATCCTAAAGCTGATGCTGCAGTGAATTTCGGAGGAATCGGAGCAGTGATTGGTCATGAAATCTCACACGGTTTTGATGATAGCGGTTCAAGATTCGATGGCGACGGAAATCTAAATAATTGGTGGACTGATCAGGATCGTAAGAATTTTGATGCAAAAGTGGGACAATTGGCAGCTCAATACAACGCTTATGAACCCGTAAAAGGAAGTTTTGTAAATGGAAAATTTACCAGCGGTGAAAATATTGGGGATTTAGGTGGCGTAGCGGTTGCTTATGATGCTTTACAGATGTATTTAAAAGATAAAGGAAATGTAGGTTTGATTAGCGGGTTTAATCAGGATCAGCGGTTTTTCATGAGTTGGGCAACAGTTTGGAGAACAAAATCTACCGATCAGTATATGATGAATCAGGTAAAAACAGATCCGCATTCACCGGGATATTTCCGAGCTTTCGGGCCTCTGGTAAACCAGGATTCTTTTATGAAAGCATTCGATATTAAGCCTGGAGACAAGCTTTATAAAGCTCCGGCTGAGAGAATCAAAATTTGGTAATTCTCGTGTAATAACTTATTATTAAAACGCATTATTTTGGTGCGTTTTTTTGTTTATTTTTCATAGATTAGTGACACCAAAACATATTAACAATCATTCGGTTATCAATAGAGAATTGAATTATTTTAAGAAAAATCTTCACAAAATTTTGTATGTTACAGTTTTTTTATAAATTTAAACAATGGATTGGTCAAAAATTTGCTAATCCAAACCAAAATCAACAATCTCAAAATAATAATAATATGGCAATGTTTAATTATGGTGTTGGCGGAAACGAAGTCAAGGTCGACGCTAATGAAGCTATTCAGGAAATTCAGGAAAACAAATCGCTCATCGTAAGCCAGCTTACAACAGACGAAACTTATGTTCCCGAAATCGTTACAGGATTAAAAACCGTAGATGATGTTTTCAGACATTTTCAGCCTTCCGTCGCTGTACAGCATGAGACAGAAGATGGAAGTGTGGTAGAAGAAGAATTCCGTTTTCAGAATCTTGCAGACTTTACTCCCAAAAATCTTGTTCAGAAATCAGATTATCTTCAGCAGCTCAGCATGGAGCAGGAGCAGTACAATAAAATTGTACGTCAGCTGAAAACCAATAAGATTCTTCGCAATATGTTGGAAAACGAGCAGACCAGAGCTGCTTTTATTGAAGCATTAAAAGATGTTGCACAAGAACTTGAAAAATAATCTAAATTACCTACACAAATATTATGGATAGTAAATTACAGGCTGCAGAAAGTCAACAGCATAATCAACAACAACAGGCAGGCAGACCAAAAGGAAATCCGCTAGAAGAACTAAATAAAATCGGAGGTTTTGGCTTTATAGAATCTGTCGTAGACGGGATTGCAAATATGAACCCAACCAGAAAAGCAAGAAAAGAAATCTTTCTGAATGATGGTAATAAAACCGATGAGAGAAAAGAGCTGCTACAGAAAATTAATCTCTGGGTAGAGCTTTTAAGCAGTAACGAATCTGCCGAAAAAATGGCAGAAACTTGCAAAAATAAAGCACAAAATGCAGATCAGAATTTAAAGTTAAATCTTAAAAATTCTCTTGATGCTGTTCGTCAATTGGAAACTTCATACAGAACGGTTGCGCAGTTTTATAAAAATACAGAATTAGACAAGGTAGATAATGTAAGCATCGTCAATGCAACGTTAGAGCAGGTTTCAGATTTAGATAACCCGTTATTTATCGATGCTATTTCTGATGAGTTTAAAAATTATTACGACCGTTTAGATCTAAGAGATAACTATTCTATTTTGGCGATTCCGGGATATTTGGGATCGAATAAAGTAATTGAAAAATGGGCAAAAATCTGTAACGAAAACAAAGTAATGATGGTTACCGATTTTGCCAATCTTGATAAGCCTGATGATGTAGTCGATCTATTTCACTCTGCAAATCTTACGGGTGGCGAATTGCACAGAAGTAATGTCATTATGACGTGTAACTGGCTTGTTGGTCGTGGTAGAGCAGAAGAAGTAGGAGAAGAAGAAAATGTAGAACTTCCACCTTCAACTTCATTGGCAGGAAAAATTCACAAAACATTAATGTCACAGGTTGCTGCCGGTAAAAAACACGGTAATATCAACGAAGTAGATGCTGTGAAATTTGAATTAAAGAAAAGTGAAATTTCCCAGTTAGAAAAAATGGGATTGGTTCCTATGGTGAACGAGTACGGAAAAATCATGGCATTCTCTGCAAAAACATTGTTTACAGGAGATAACATCGGTCTTCAGACGTATTCTGTAGTTCGTGTATTCGATTATGTAACTAAAGTTTTATTGGATTTCTTAAACAGAAGAGCCTTCGAAAACTGGAATGCAAGAAACGAAGATGATTTGAGAAAACAGATTGTAAGTTTCTTAGACGGTATCAAGGGTGCTGATAAATTAATCGAAAAGTTCAAAATTGTACGTTTTGAGCAGGATAAAGTAAATAAAGACAGAGTTTGGCTAGATATCAGACTGACACCATACTTCCCGACAAAAAGTTTTGTGATCAAGCTTGATGGTCATAAAGGTGATGATGGTAACGAGTGGGATGCAGAATATATCCAGGATTAATCTTCCCAATATTTAATATAGAAACCGGTGCGTCAAAAACATCGGTTTTTTTTCTAATTATTTTTAAAAGCGGTTTAATGAAAAAGTTTACGTTTTATACTTTGTTAGCTTCTCTGTTATTTGCTGTTTTAAGTTGTGAAAAAGAATATCAGCGCCCCCGAAAATATGAAGTTGATCTTTTCAAAAACGAAAAAAAAGATAGCAATCAGGCTTATATAATGTCGGAAGACGAAGCTTACGGAATCAGCGATATGGTCGTGGCAAGTTCAGATATTTCTGTTACCGACAGTTCTTCAGGTCGTGGCAAAGCAATTTATATCTACAGCATCAATTCTGGAGATTTGTTATTCAGCAAAAGAGATTCTGTAATTTCTTATCCTTACCGGTTTCTTTCCAATCAGAGATTAAATCTTAAAAAAGAAGAAAATGATTCGGTATACGTCTTTTTAGAAAAACTTAAAGGCTATAAATCTATTGCAGAAGTGAAACAAATCAAATATCAATGGTTGAAAGGTGCACCAGTTTATCTTCTTGATAACGCAAAAAAATAATTTTATCTTTGCTTCACTAAAATGAATTGGTTTTTTGGAAAAGAATAAAAAAAGTTCAGACTTTCTTCACATCGGGAACAAGCTGCTGAAGTGGTATGATAGAAATGCGAGAGATTTGCCGTTCAGAAAAACCAAAGATCCTTATAAAATCTGGATTTGCGAGGTCGTTTTTCAGCAAACCCGAATTGCTCAGGGATTAAATCACTACAATAATTTTATCGAAAGATTTCCCGACGTAAAAACCTTGGCAGAATCTTCTGAAGATGATGTTTTGCTGTATTGGAAAGGCTTGGGGTATTATTCGCGTGCCATCAATATTCATAAAGCTTCGCAACAAATTATTAATGACTATAACGGAGTTTTTCCTTCTGATTACGAAGAGATTTTAAAACTCAAAGGTATAGGTAAATATACTGCTGCTGCGGTTTCAAGTATTTGTTTTAATGGAAAAATGCCCGCAGTTGACGGAAATTTTTATCGGGTTTTAAGCCGAATTTTTGCTGATGATTTTGATATTTCAAATTCACGAGCCTTTAATTATTTTTCTGAATTATCAGCTTTGATTATGCCTGAAAATGTAGGCGATTTTAATCAGGCAATGATGGATTTAGGCTCGGAAATCTGCAAACCCAAAAATCCTTTGTGCGGAGAATGTCCTGTAAATGCTGATTGTCTTGCTTTTTCTTTACATAAAACTTCACAATTTCCTGTTAAAACCAAGAAAGTGAAAGCAGAAGATTTAAGCTTAAAATATTATTTCGTTCATCGGAACGGACAGTTTTTAATCCAGCAAAGAAAGGATGATTTTATCTGGAAGAAATTATTTGAATTTCCACTGAGTATTTCTGAAGATTTAAATACATTTATTAAAAGTCTAAAAATCGTCAATCATAAGCTTACCCACAAAAATTTAAGCATAGAAATTTTTAATGTTGAGGTTGATTCTGAATCGGCTTGGCAAGATTTTATTGCTCAAAACAATTACATTATTACGGATGTTGAAGGTTCGCACGAAAGATCATTTCCAAAACCTTTAGAAAATTATATTCAAAATTACGATATAGCGTATAAATTCTATAATTAAACATTCACTTTGTCATTCTGACGAAGGAAGAATCTAGTAATACAAAAAAGAGATTCTTCACTCCACTGCGTTCCGTTCCGAATGACAAAAATGCCAGCTTCATTCATTGAAAAGAAAAACTTTGCTGTTTTTGCTAAGTGAAAGGCCTTTGCGAACTTAAAAACAGTTAGTAGTCAAAAAAAACTTAGCGAACTTTGCGTTTAACTAAAATTCTTGTTATCCAAATTTCAAAACTCATTGAAATGCTGAAATTTGTGTCCTCAAATCTAAAATCTAATTTGTATTTTTGCAAAATGATTAAAAAAGTCATTTTTATTTTTCTTTCAATGTTGATTATTTCGTGCAAAAAAGAATCTACTCCAAAGCCTTACGGTGAATTGAGATTAGAATATCCTGCACCAAAATATCAGAAATTTGAGCCCAATTGTCTGTATTCTTTTGAAGTTTCAGATTATGCTAAAATCTATGATGCGAAGAAACCTTGTTGGTATTATCTTAATTATCCGAAAATGAAGGCTAAGATTTTCCTGACGTATTACCCAATCAACAACGATTTCGCCCAGCAGATCATGGAAACCGAAAAAATGGTTTATAAGCATACTGTAAAAGCGAGTTCTATCGATACAAAATCTTTCGAATATCCTGAGAAAAAAGTCTACGGAAATTTTTACGAACTGAAAGGTCAGGCTGCATCCAATCTGCAGTTTTATGCAACCGACAGTACAAAACATTTCGTAACGGGCTATTTATACTTTAATTCCAGACCAAAACCAGATTCTTTAGCGCCTGCAATCGATTATATCAAAAAAGATATGATGCATTTGCTGGATACTTTTGAATGGAAAAAATAAACATAATAAATTACATATGAATCGGTAAGATTACATATAATTAAAAAAAATAGATAAAAATACATATGAAACTTTTAGTCGTAGGAAGCGTGGCATTTGATGCAATTGAGACGCCGTTTGGTAAAACAGATAAAATTTTGGGTGGTGCAGCTACTTACATTGGGATTACATCTTCTATTTTAGGTGTGAAATCTGGAATTGTATCGGTAGTTGGTGGAGATTTCCCACAAGAATATCTTGATATGTTTACCGACAGAGATGTAAACATCGAAGGAATAGAAATTGTAAAAGAGGGAAAAACTTTTTTCTGGGCAGGAAAATATCATAATGATTTAAATACAAGAGATACTTTAGCTACTGAAGTGAATGTTTTGGAAAATTTTGATCCAAAAATTCCAGCTTCTATGCAAGATGCAGAGATTTTGTTATTAGGAAACCTTCACCCTGGAGTTCAGCTTTCAGTTCTTGAAAAAATGAATAAGCATCCAAAATTGGTTATTTTAGATACCATGAATTTCTGGATGGATTCTGCAATGGATATTCTGAAAGATATGATTGCTAAAACTGACGTAATCAGCATCAATGACGAAGAAGCTAGACAGCTTTCCGGGGAATATTCTTTAGTGAAAGCAGCTAAAAAGATCCATACAATGGGGCCTGAATATGTGATTATCAAAAAAGGAGAGCACGGAGCTTTATTGTTCCATGATAATAAAGTATTCGCAATTCCTGCACTTCCTTTGGAAGAAGTTTTCGATCCGACTGGAGCGGGTGATACTTTTGCAGGCGGTTTTGCAGCTTATCTTGCTAAAAAAGGAACCTTTGATTTTGAAACCATGAAGTCTGCATTAATCGTAGGTTCTGCAATGGCATCTTTCACCGTAGAAAAATTCGGAACAGAAAGAATTCAGGAGGTAAATGAAGCAGATATTACAAACAGATTGAAGCAATTTAAAGAATTGACAACTTTTAACGTAGAATTGCAATAAATCATCTCTTTTTAAGAAATATTTATAATAAAAAATTGAGTGCAATTCATTAAGAATTCTAAATTTGCAACTTGTTTAAAATAGTATAATGACAAATAAACTAAAAATCACTTTCCTCCTTGCAGTCTTCACGATGTTGTTCTCAGGAAACATCAATGCTCAGCTAAAGAAAGGTCAGTTGGTAGACGGTATTGCGGCAGTAATTGGTGATGAGATCGTTTTGGAATCTGATGTTGAAGAGCAGATGAATTACGGAAAACAGCAGGGTGCTTCAACAACCGACAGATGTGAGTTTTTGGAAAACTTAATCAATAATAAACTTCTGGTATACGAAGCTAAAAGAGATACCCTGATCGAAAACCGTTCTGCGGCAATTAAAGATGGGGCAAATGCAAAGTACAATCAATTGCTTTCTCAGTTTCCGGACGAAAAGTCGATGCTTACTGCGTATAAGTTCAGAAATCAGTTTGAGATGAAAAATGCCATCGAAAAAATTGATACCGATCAATATTACGGACAGGCAAAATATGGAAGAATTACAGAAAAAGCCGATGTTACTCCGAATGAAGTAACCGATTTTTTCAACATGTATAAATCTCAGCTTCCTGAAATAAAAGATGAAGTTTCTCTTTCTCAGATTATGATGTATCCTAAATTGACGGAGGCTCATAAAGAAGAGTTAATAAGCAAATTAAAGAAAATCAAAGCTGATATTATAGGTGGAGAGAGTTTCGAAAGTCAGGCAAGAATTTATTCTGAAGATCAGGGAACAGCGCCAAATGGAGGTTTGATGAAAAATATCTTTAAAGGGCAAATGGTAAAGCCTTTCGAAGCTGCAGCATTAAACTTACAGGAAGGTGAAATTTCAGACCCTGTAGAATCTGAGTTTGGATACCATATTATTCAGTTGGTGAAAAAATCAGGGAAAGCTTATGATGCAAGACATATTCTTTTGATGGCAACACCTACAGATGCAGAAATTACTACTGCAAAACAAAAATTAGACAGTATAAGAGGTTTGGTCTTAGCTGAAAAATTGAGTTTTAAAGATGCTGCATTTAAGTTTTCAGATGATAAAAAAACTAAATTCAATGCGGGTGTTATTACCGGTGGAGATGGTTCTAGTAAAATCGAAAGAGAAAGCATTCCGGGAGTGATTAGTTACGAGCTTGCCGGTCTTAATAAAAATGATATTACAACTGCTTTTGATGATGAAGATGACAGAAAGAGAAAAGTTGTAAAAATCATTAAAATTGAAGATGTTATTCCTGCGCACCAGATTACTCTTGAAACAGATTATGACAGAATAAAGCAGATGGCTCTCAACAAGAAAAAAAGTGAAATGATTGAGAAGTTTGTCAATTCAAAACTTCCAACCACATTTATTTCTATAGACGGTCGATATGACAGTTGTGATTTTAAAGGGAACTGGAAAAAAGAATCTCTTAAAAAATAATACAAAACCTTCAGAACTTTCTGAAGGTTTTTTTGTGAAAATAGTTCTCACATGTATTATAGAATCTACGTTTTTAGTATTTTTACCTTATGAGTAATTTTATAGATTTCAACTCCGCTAAAAAGCTTCATGAAATGAACGAAAACAAAAATAGAGTCACAGAACTTTTCAATATTAAATATCCCATTATTCAGGCCGGTATGATTTGGCATTCAGGTTGGAGATTAGCTTCGGCAGTTTCTAATTGTGGTGGATTGGGGTTGATTGGTTCGGCAAGTATGTATCCCGATATTTTGCGTGAAAATATTCAGAAATGTAAGAAAGCTACCGATAAACCTTTTGGGGTAAATGTAGCCTTGCTGTACCCAAATTTAGAAGAAATTATCAATATTATTCTGGAAGAAGGTGTGAAAATAGTCTTCACTTCTGCTGGAAGTCCTAAAACATATACCGAAAAGCTTCAGAAAGAAGGTTTAAAAGTAGCTCATGTGGTTTCTTCAACCAAGTTTGCCGTTAAATGTGAAGAAGCAGGAGTTGATGCCATTGTAGCGGAAGGCTTTGAAGCAGGCGGTCACAACGGAAGAGATGAAACAACGACTTTTTGCCTGATTCCGAATGTTAAAAAACATATTTCAAAACCATTGATTGCTGCAGGAGGAATTGCTTTGGGTTCTCAAATGAAAGCAGCAATGATTTTGGGCGCAGACGGAGTTCAGATCGGAAGCCGTTTTGCGGCAACACAGGAAGCAAGTGCTCACGAAAACTGGAAAAAGAAAATTACAGAACTGAATGAAGGCGATACGCTTCTTACTTTAAAAGAACTGGCGCCCGTAAGAATGGTTAAAAATAAGTTTTTCAACGAGCTTGAGGAAATATATAATGTGGGAAGAAATGCCGAAGCTTTGGTCGCTTCTTTAGGTAGAGCGAGAGCTAAAAAAGGAATGTTTGAAGGTGATATGGAAGAAGGTGAATTGGAAATCGGTCAGGTTTCAGCTTTGATTGACGAAGTTCTTCCTGTGGAAACGGTTTTTGCTAACCTTTTAAAAGAATTTAATGAAACAAAAAATCCGAGCTTATAAATAATGATTGAAGAGGTAATTGATGTAAAAGGGCAAAACTTATTTATAAAATTTAATAATTCATTCGAAAATAAACCGACAATTATTTTTCTGCATGATTCTTTAGGTTCGGTTCAGCTTTGGAGAGATTTTCCTGAAAAATTGGCGAAAGCGACACAATGTAATGTTTTAGTGTATGATCGTTTAGGATACGGAAAATCTTTTCCTATGATTACCCATGAAAGAGAAAACAATTACATGGAACTGGAAGCGGATATATTGAATGATTTACTTTCTGAATTAAATATAAACAATGCAATTCTTTTCGGTCACAGCGATGGCGGAACGATTGCCTTAATTGCTGCATCAAAATATCCTGAAAAAATAAAAGCTGTCATCTGTGAAGCCGGACATATTTTTGTGGAAGATATTACAGTAAAAGGAGTGGAAGAGGCATTAAATGCTTACAATACCACAAATCTACCTCAACGTCTGGAAAAATATCACGGCGATAAAGTAGAAACAATTGTCAAAGCATGGACTGAAATTTGGCTTAATGAAAAATTCAGAAGCTGGAATATTGAGTATTTATTGAAAAATATTAAAAGTCCTCTTTTGTTTATTCAAGGAGAAGCTGATGAATACGGAACTTTAGATCAAGTTGAAAGAACGGTTTCGCAGGTTACAGGAAGATCGGAGAAATTCATCATCCCAAATGTTGGACATACACCGCACAAAGAATCTCCGGAAATAGTTTTAAATAAATCAATTGAATTTATAAACTCCGTAATAAATTAATTCGCTACAATTCCCCTCCTCTGGAGGGGTGGCGAAAATTCAAAGAATTTTTGACGGGGTGGTTTATAAAATAAGAAAAACCTACACACTTCTCAATTCAAATTCTATATTCTCCCTCGCTTGAGATTCATATTTATTCTTAAAATACTCAGTTTTAAAAATATTTTCCAGTGCCAGAAAATGTTGTAAAACCTTTTTCCTTCCCGGTTTATAAAGGAAATCCGGATAAATAGAATATTCTTTTCTGATCTGTTTTGTATATTCTAAGTAAACTTGCGGGCTTTTCCCAAGAATAGATAAATCTGCATCTAAAAGAAAATTAGTGTCTTCATCATCCGATTTTTTGTGAGATTTTGTAGCTAAAATCTGCTCGTAAATTTGTTGTAAATCTTCATTATTAAGACCTAAGATTTCAAGTCTTTCTTTTGCAAGATCTGCACTTTTTTCTTCATTTAATTTTGAAGTTGCATCATAAATTAAATCATGATAAAAAATAGAAAATGAAATAGTATTGAAATTTTTGATTTTATCTTTTACATGTTCAATTTCTTCAAATAGAGTTTCTAAATGTTGAAGATTGTGATAATGCCTGTTTTTCCCTGAATAGTTTTTCTCAATTTCGATCCAAAATTTTTCAATTAAAATTTTATCTTTAAAGTTTAAACAAAGTGATTCAAATCTATCTTTTAAAATCATACATATCGTTTGAGTTAAATAAAAAAAGGAACTTAAAAAAGTTCCTTCTGTTTTGTTATAAGCTTGCTTTCAAGTCAGCCCAGCCACCGCCGTTGTAGCCATCTTGTAAGCCTTGAGAATTCAGATATTCTAATGCTTTTCCACTTCTGTTTCCGCTTCTGCAGAACAAAACAACAGGCTTTTCGATAGATAAGATTTCGTCTTTTCTGTCTTCAACTTCTCCCAACGGAATATTGACTGCTCCTTCTATATTTCCGTCCATTTCAAGCTCCATTGGCTCACGAACGTCGATTAATGCATAATTTCCTGATTGTAATACATCTGCTAATGACATAATATTTAATTTTTATGAGTTAAATTACAAAATAAATGTATGAAGTATTTTCACACATCCAAACTTCAACAAATTTATAAAATAATCTTAGTTTTGCAATGCGAAATCTATGAATTCAACTGCTGAAAAATATTCCCAATTAATCAAATCTAAAGCTAAAAGTTTTGGGTTTCAGAATTGTGGAATCTCAAAGGCTGATTTTCTGGAAGAAGATGCACGTCATTTGGAAAAATGGCTCAAAAATAACTTCCATGGCGAAATGAAATATATGGAAAATCATTTCGATAAAAGATTAGATCCGAGATTGTTGGTAGAAGGTTCCAAATCTGTGATTTCTCTTTCCTATAACTATTTTCCTGAAGAAAAAATTTCTGCATTGGAAAATTTTAAAATCTCAAAATATGCGTATGCTGAAGATTATCATGAAGTAGTAAAAGAAATTCTTCGTGATTTGGTTGCTGAATTACAAGAAGAAATCGGAAATTTTGGATTCCGTGTTTTCGTAGATTCTGCTCCGGTTTTGGAAAGAAGTTGGGCGAAAAAATCAGGAATTGGCTGGGTTGGGAAAAATGCCAATTTAATAACCAAACAAAGTGGTTCTTTTTATTTTTTAGCTGAAATTATTTGTGATTTAGATTTAATTCCTGATAATGAAACAACGGATCATTGCGGAAGTTGCAGAAAATGTATCGATGCTTGTCCGACCGATGCGATTGTTTCGGAGAAAATTGTTGACGGAAGCAAATGTATTTCCTATGCAACGATTGAATTGAAAACTGAAATTCCCGATTACTTTAAAGATAAAATGGAAGACTGGATGTTTGGCTGCGATATTTGTCAGGATGTTTGTCCTTGGAACCGTTTTTCGGCGCCGAATCTTCAGGCTAAATTTAAACCTAATGAAGCGTTAAAAAGTTTCAAAAAAGGTGAATGGAAAGAATTGACTCAGGAAATATTCTCGGAAATATTCAGGAAATCACCTGTGAAGCGTACAAAATTTGCCGGTTTGAAAAGAAATATTGAGTTTTTGAATCAATCTTCAGAGAAATTATAGCAAAATATAAAAGGTGAAAAAACCTGTTCGGAAATTATAGTTTCCAAAAATAATATGGGTATTGTACCATTCTTTAAAACTTTAGTTCTAAAGAAATAAAAGATTCCAATTTATAAAAATTAAAAAAGCCTTTCCTACAAAAGAAAAATTGACTTTCAAAAAGAGAATATCTTTAAGAAAATCAACGTTTTTTCTGGGTTCTTTTAGGAGCTGTTTTTACTCTTACTTTAAATCTTTTTTGAGATTTCGTGTTTTTAAGCATATTTGTGAATGTTTGTTAGTTAAATTTAATTAATTTTTGAATTAAAATAAATACTTTTAGAAAAAATTTAGATTAAATTTTATTAAACTTCAATATCTGAAAACATGAGTGTGAAAATTATACTGATCTATTTCTTGAAAACTCTCGGAATTATCCTTGGAATCATTGTGCTGTACGCTATTCTAGGTTATCTGCTTCCTTTTATCGAAGTTTCGGCAAAAGATGATGGCGAGCAAAAAGAAATTCCGATTTACATTTATACCAATGGTGTTCATACTGATATTGTAATGCCTGTAAAAAATGAATTGCACGATTGGAGCGCAAAAATTCCGTTTGCGAATACAACCTCGAAAAAATCGGATTACAATTATGTAGGAATCGGGTGGGGCGATAAAGGTTTTTATCTGGATACACCAACCTGGGCAGATTTGAAATTTTCTACGGCTGTAAAAGCTGCATTTTGGATGAGTGAATCTGCAATGCACGCTTCATTTTACAAAACGATGACCGAAGCTGCTGACTGCAAAAAAATAATGATCAGCAAAAAACAGTATGAAGCTTTGGTGAAATTTATTGATGCCAAATTTGACAGAGATGCAAACGGAAATTATATATTGATTCCTACGAAAGCTGTTTACAGCGATAATGATGCGTTCTATGATGCGCAGGGAAGTTATAGTTTTCTAAATACCTGCAACACTTGGGCAAACGATGCACTAAAAGCTGCCGGACAAAAAGCTGCATGGTGGACGCCAACAGATTATGGAATTTTCTTACATTATAAATAGATCTTGTGAAAATTTTTCATTTAATTTTCTTAGTTATCATTTTTTCGTCTTGCCAGAATGAGTCGAAAAAGCGTACTGATAAAACTGTTTCTGAAAATAAAAAGCCAATTGAGTCCAAAAAACCTGACTTAGATTTAATCAAAACAAAAAAGAAAGCTGAAGAAGCCTATGTATTTTGCAAAAGCAAAAAAATGAATACTGATTTCTGTATTTTAATTGATATGAGTCTGCATTCCGGATTGAACCGTTTTATAATTTGGAATTTTAAAGAGCAGAAAATCTCTAATAAATATTTAGTGGGGCATGGTTGCGGAGGTAATAGTTGGAGCAGCGATGAATCAAAAGACAATCCTCAATTTAGTAACGAAGACGGAAGTCATCTTTCAGCTTTGGGGAAATATCAATTAGGCGAAAGAGGAAGAAGCGATTGGGGAATTAATGTAAAATATTTAATGCACGGTCTCGAAAAAACCAATAACAATGCGCTACAAAGATTCATTGTTTTTCATTCATGGGATTTGATGAGCGATAAAGAAGTTTATCCAAAAGGTTCTCCGGAAGGATGGGGTTGTCCTACAATTTCCAATAATGCGATGAAAGAAATAGATTCGATTATTCAAAATTCTGAAAAACCTTTATTGATGTGGATTTATAATGAATAATTTTTTAGTAATGACAAAAAATATTTTACCGCAAAAGAATCAAAAGAAATCATTGAAAAAATAAGAATTCAAAAGTTTACAAAACGCAAAGACTTGTTTGTTAATCGTTTTGAAAACTTTTGCTTAACTTAAACTTAAGAAAGTCTTTTGATTCTTCTGCGGTTAAAAAATGTCATATACTAAAGAAAAATTTATAATTTTTTTAAATCTAATTCATAAATGGATGATGGAAGATTGAAGGGTTCTGAAACCGTATCTTTCACAAAAACGAATTTTTGATCTTTAAAAAACTGAATTTGTGAATCGTTTTCTCTGATATTAATCCAAAGACTGTCTGCAAATTGAATTGCCGATTTTACTTTATTCCAAAGAGAAAGTCTCACTTCTGGCAAATCATATTCCTGAAGAATAGAAAATTCTTTGATAGCTGTCATTTTTTGATTTTTATCAGCTTCCGTATAAAAGTTTCCTGTTTGAAAAAAGCAATATCCTACAGGTTGCTGATCTGCAGACACCATAATTAATTGATTAGAAAAATCATTTAAAACATTTATCATTTTTCTATGATCAAAATATTCTTTAATGTAGTTGTCTATAATTTCGGGTGCAATAGTCTCTTGATACGAATTTTTAATAAAAGCTTTTTTAACATCAAAAAATTCATCAACTCCCTGGTCTGAACCTACCACAAATTTTGAAACAATCTCCATTCTTATTTTTTTTCAAAGCTAAGTTATTTATGAATGATAATATCGGTACAGTTTCATGCAAATAAAACGGTACAGTTTTACTTTTTGTAAATTTGTGCGGAACAGATTTTGATTATGCAGAATTTTAAATATCAAATATTTACTTCGGTCATCGAGGAACAGATTAAAAATGGAATTCTTGTCTCAGGCGAGCGGTTACCTTCTATAAGAGAAATTAAAGAAAAGTATCAACTGAGTACCACTTCGGTGCAAAGCGGTTATGATTATCTGTGATGAAAGGCTGTGTTGAAAATCGTCCTCGCTCAGGATTTTTTGTTACTATAAAAGTAAATGAAGACATTCCTGAAAATTCACCAACATTTTCGCCAGTTGTCAGCAATGTGGATTTTGATAAAAAAGTAAAACTTACTTCAAAATCCGATAAGTCTTCTGAACAAATTTCATTTAATACCGCTGCACCGACGGATTTGCTCGTTCCTCAAAAATTGATCTTAAGAAAGATGCAGGAAGTAATTCGGAAAAAAGGATCATCAATTCTAAGATATTATCCTGCTCACGGATCAGAAATCTTAAGAAATCAAATTGCTGCACGGGCAACAAAATCTGGCTGTAAAATAAATTCAGAACAACTCATCATCACAGATGGAGCTTTGCAGGCGCTTTACATTGCGCTGGCTTCGGTAACGGAATCGGGAGACTTGATTGCGGTAGAAAGTCCGTGTATTTTTTCTGTTTTAGAAGTGATTTCAAACTTAAAACTGAAGGTAATCGAAGTTCCGGTACAATACAAAACCGGATTTGATATTGATTATCTAAAAGATGCTGTAAGTAAAAATAATATTCGTGCTATTGTATTGACTCCAAATTTTCATAATCCCACAGGAATTTTAATGTCACACGAAACAAAGAAAGAACTTGCTTCGATTGCGCAAAGTAAAGAGATTCCGATTATTGAAAATGACATTTATGGTGATCTTTATTTTGATGGTGAAAGACCTTCAACGATTTGTAATTTTGATACGGAAGGTTGGGTAATGACCTATTCGTCATTTTCAAAAACTTTGGCACCGGGAATTCGTCTGGGATGGCTGAATACAGGTCGATTTTTTGAGCAGGCTGAAAGAATTAAGTTTTCTTTGGGAAGATCTGTATCACCTATTTTTCAGGAATTAATGATACAATTATTAGAAGAAAATTCTTATGAACGGCATCTTCGTTTCTTCCGAAAACAGCTTGAAATACAATGTGTAGAATTACTTAATACATTAAGATTATATTTTCCAAAAGATTGTTATTTTCACAGACCTCAAGGCGGTTACAGCATTTGGGGAAGACTTCCTAAAGAAGTGAATATGCCTGATTTCTATAAATTTTGTGAAAGTCAAAAAATAGCTTTTACACCCGGAGATACATTTTCATACACCGATGCGTACAGACATCATTTCAGAATTATATTTGCAGACAGAATCACCTCTGAAAGTATTGTGAGGCTGAAAATAATTGGAGAAAAAGTACAAAGTATTTTAGATGAAAATCTGTAAAATCAGAAATTCATTTTGTAAAATAGTCTTCCTTTTTTAACTGTTTGTATTTACAATACTGAAAAAGGTGCGGTTTGTCGGGCAAATGGTAAACATTATTTAATTTATGCGTAAAATACCTGTAATCTAATCAGGTTACTTTTGCGATTAAAACTGTGAGATATTATCTTTTACTGCTTATTCCATGCGCTTTCATTTTTTCTGTGATGTCTTTTAACTCCGTTGATGAAGGCGTACAAAATGACAATAAATTTATAAACAGAGGTTTACGTGATTTTAAAATTGAGTTAGAATATCTGAAAAATGATGTAGAACTTTATTCTCAGGAAAAAATTTCTTTAGAAAAACTTCAGCAAACCCTAAGAAGTACAAGGAATTCCTTTAAAGAAATAGAGTTTTTCGTCGCTTATCATTATCCTGAATTTACCAAAACCCATCTTAATGCAGCGCCGCTTTTTCATATTGAAGCAGCGGGAACTTCAGCCTATACTTTGCCTCCCGAAGGTTTGCAGGTTTTGGATGAACTTATTTTTTCTGACGAAGCCAATGAAAAAAAAGAAGAAATAAGTACAATTACCAATTTCCTGTACAACAGTTATGCAAACTTTTATTTAAGTACTTTGAATAATGGATTGAGCTCAGGAAATAATAAAACTTTGCCTTTGCGAATAGAACTTATTAGAATTTACAGTTTGGGTGTGACAGGTTTTGATACTCCGGGTTCTCTCAATATTTCTGAGGAAGCTGCTCATGCTTTAAAGGGAATGAGTGAATACATCAACGATGAAGCTTATTTTAAAAATTTTAAAACAGAAAAAGCTAATTTAACTATTCAACAGGCAATTACTTATCTTGGGAAGAATACCGATTTTGAGTCTTTCGACAGAATAGAGTTTTATAAACAATTTGTTCAGCCTTTATATGAAGAATTGGGCAGTTGGGATGGCAATCCTGATGATCTCAAAAACTTTTCGGGCTGGAATGTTTCGAATAAAGATTTCTTTAAAGCAGATTTTTTTGATCCTTATTTTTATACGATTTTAAAACCTTCTGAAGATTCTGAAGAACTGAAAAATTTGGGTGAAAAGATTTTCTATGACCAAAACTTCAGTGCTAATGGAACGATGAGTTGTGCCAGCTGTCACCTTCCAGAAAATGCGTATACCGATCTAAAACAGAAATCTGCAAGTAATGTAGAGGGAAAAACCGTCTTGAGAAATTCTCCTTCTCTTTATAATGCCGTTTTTGCAAAAAGATTTTTTTATGATATGAGAGCTTTTTATCTTGAACAACAGGCGGAACACGTGATTTATAATCAGGATGAATTCAATACCGATTATAAAAAAATTGTACAAAAGCTGAATGGCAATAAAGAGTATAAAAAAGAATTCAAAAAGGTTTTTAAAGACGGAAAAATCAACAAACAGAATTTTTCCAAAGCGCTAAGTTCTTTTGTAGCCTCTCTTTATTCGTTTGAAAGTGATTTTGACCGTTTTATGAGAAATGAAAAAGAAATTTCTGAAGATGCTAAAAAAGGCTTTAATTTATTCATGGGGAAAGCCAATTGTGCAACTTGTCATTTTGCTCCTCATTTTTCGGGGCTTGTACCGCCGTTCTTTAATGAAAATGAATCTGAAGTTTTAGGAGTGACCAAAAAACCAATCACAAATTTACCGCTTGAACTTGATGGTGACAAAGGAAGAATAAATTCTAATGTGAAAAAAGAAAATTCATGGATTTATGAGAATTCTTTCAAAACCATGACGGTGAGAAATATTGCGTTAACAAAACCCTATTTCCATAACGGAGCTTTTAATACGCTTGAAGAAGTGATTGATTTTTATAATGAAGGTGGAGGAGAAGGTTTAGGTTTACCCATGAAAAATCAGACGCTTCCTGCAGATAAGCTTGATCTTACGGAAATTGAAAAAAATCAACTTATCGCTTTTCTGAATACTTTGACAGACATCAGTAAGGCTAAGAAATTAGCGAAATAAAGCTTCAGTTTTACATAAATTTCAAATTTAATAATAAGTTAAAATTCGTAACATTTACTTTCAGTTATCTTAATATTCATCGGGGTTTAATTAAAGATAGCGTAACGCAATGCCGAAGTAAAAAAAATAGTTTTGCATGGTAAATGAAATTTTAATAAAAGTGAAAAGAAAACTACTTAGTATCGCAGCTTTGGCATTGATGACGACATCTATGATCCAGGCACAGACGACCATTTTTGCATTGCAGAGTGCATGGAAGTATAACGACGCAGATGTGGCATTGCCCGCAACCTGGAAAAGTTCCAATTATGATGTTTCAAACTGGGCTGTAGGAAATGGTCCGTTAGGTTACGGTGACCCTGTTACGACTTCTTTTATCTCAGGTGTAGATACTGTTTATCTTATCAAAGATTTCACAGTAAATCTGGCAGATCTTTCGAATACGATGGAATTTGGCGTGAGGAGAGATGACGGAATCATTGTTTATCTAAACGGTGAAGAGGTGATAAGAGATAATATGCCATCCGGAGCCATTACTCATGGTACTTTTTCGAGTACAATTGTTGATGGGGCTGCAGAAACGGCTATTAACATATTCTCTATTCCCAAAAACAAATTTGTACAGGGAACTAACAGAATTTCAATTGAGCTGCATAATAGAAGTGCTACAAGCTCAGATTTAACAATAGACGCATATCTTAAAACAACAACAACGGTAACTCCACCGGTTTCCAACTGTACCGGTACACATATCAGCTGTTTTACATCAATTGTTCCTACAACACAGACTGCAAAGTTAATTATCCCTGCTGAACATAAATATCAGTTGATCCTAAAAGAAGGTGATAACTATACAGAAGGCGGCGGATTGGTTGGTGGTCTTAATGATTTTACCGCTTATGTTGCTAAAAATAACAGCAGTATGGACGGATATCTTTCTGTAAACCATGAAACAAACCCGGGAGGTGTTACCATGGCAGAAATTAATTATAATACTTCAACCAAACTTTGGCAGTTAACAAAATCAAGAGCGGTGAGTTTTTCGGCACCGAGCCTTGTGCAGACGATCAGAAACTGCTCGGGAGGTATTACACCTTGGGGAACGGTGGTAACGGCTGAAGAATCTGTTACGTCAAACGATATTAATGCCGATGGATACAAAGATTATGGCTGGTTGGTAGAGATAGACCCTGTCACAGCGCAAGTAATGTCTCATAACCAGGCAGGAACTAAAGATAAGCTTTGGCAGATGGGAATCATGAATCATGAAAATGTAGTGATTAACGATGCGGGAACAACGGCTTATTATGGTGAAGATGGTGGAACTCATATGGTTTATAAATATGTGATGGATACTCCAAACAACCTGGCTTCAGGAAATTTATATGTTTTGAAACTTGATCAGGGATTAAGTGGTGGAAATCCGGTAGCAACAACCGGACAGTGGATTCAGGTGCCCAATAAACTTCAGGCTGACCAAAATAATACCGCTGCTTTAGCCCTTTCATTAGGCGGTACTTCCTTCAATGGAGTAGAAGATATAGAAATAAGTCCACTTGACGGTAAAGTTTATTTTACAGCAAAAGGATTAGATAAAGTATACAGAATGACCGACAACGGGATGACGCTTTCAAACGTTGAAACTTTCGTAGGCGGAGCATCAACAGCTTATACATTCAACACCGCGCAGGGAATGAAAACTGAATCTTGGGGAGACGGAAACGATAACCTTACTTTCGATGAGCTTGGAAACCTTTGGGTACTGCAGGACGGTGGTAAAAACTACATCTGGGTGATTGGTCCCGATCACACTCAGGCAAATCCTAATGTAAGATTATTTGCTTCAATGCCTGCAGGATCAGAGCCTACAGGTCTTACATTCACACCGGATAAGAAATTTGGTTTCTTCTCAATACAGCATCCGAATTCTACGATTTCTACTGATGTAGATGCTACGGGGAATACAATAGATTACAGAGGGAAATCGGCTACTATTGTAGTTGCTTTACAACAGTTTTTAGGGACTTCAGGAAGTTTGGGGACAATAGAAGTTGTTAATGAAAATGATGTAACGGTAGCTCCTAATCCTACTTCTGGTATTGTGAAAATCAATTCGCCAAAAGCACTGAAAAATCTTGAAGTTACTGCGTACAGCATTGACGGAAAAGTTGTCTATAAAAAGAAAGTAAATGGATCTACAACTAGTCTGGACTTAGATTTCACAAGCCAGCTTCAGGTTTCAAGAGTTTTAATATTAAATATTGAAGCAGACGGATTCCAGAAAACAGCTAAGATTTTCAAAAAATAATTTTAATACTTTATAACGGTCGTCGGAGTTTTTCCGGCGACCTTTTTTTGTTTTATGAAAAAATACATTTGCCTTTTTTGTTTACTGTGTATTGCCAGAATAAATGCCCAGATTGATCCTGTAAAATATTCGACTTATACAGATATGGAGGCTGCTTTGATGGCGAAGGAAACTGTTTATAGCTTAAGTTTTAGAGATAAAGGTCTGTTTAATCTGCCTCCTGATATTACGAAAATGAATTCTGTTTTTTTTCTGAACATTATGGGGAATAATCTTGAAAAGCTAGATGATGCACTCTTTTCACTTTCAGAACTTCAGATTCTTAATATTAACGAGAACAGCATAAAATATATTCCGGATGAAATCAATAAGCTGAAAAAGCTCACTACTTTTTCTATGAACCTTAATCAGTTGACGGATCTTAATCCTGAGTTTGCCAAACTTCAAAACCTTAAAGTCGTACAGCTCGATGCCAATAACCTCAGCGTTTTTCCAAAAGCTCTGACAGAAATTTCGGGACTCGAAGAAATTAATCTACACAGCAATCAAATCAGTATAGTTTCTGATGTTGAAAAAATAAAAAGTCTTAAGTTTCTGAATCTTTCATCTAATCAGATTAATGATCTTAATGAAACAAGTTTTCCAAATAAGCTCAAATATCTCGAACTGCAAAAAAATATGCTACTTACACTCTCCAAAAACATTTTAGCATTAAAAAATCTGGAGTTCCTTAACGTAGGTGAGAATAAAATATCTGAGATTCCACCTCAAATAAAAAATTTAAAGAACATCATCAGTCTTAATCTGGCCAATAATCAGCTACAATCATTACCAAAAGAAATTACTGATTTAAAACATTTGAAAACACTTATTCTCACAGGAAATCCTATCAATATTAAAAAAGTTGAGGAACTTAGAAAAAAAATGCCTGAGACTCAGATTTATTTTTGATGGCATTCTAAAGTGTACAAAAAATAAACTTAATTATAAATACAATAGAGATACACTTATATAAAGTTTTGGAATGTATTTTTACTTACAATAACCGCATTTTTCCCATTATTGAAACTGGCATTTTTAAATAATACATTTAAATTTTTCAGCGTCCATAGTGATCATGTCGAATTTTTAGATGTAACCCTTGTTAATAATTGTTAAATAATTCTATAAAAAGGACAGTGATTTATGTGAATAATATTTTTTTATTGAATAAAAAGTGTTAAGTTTGTAAATAGTTATCAACTGAAAGTTAGATCAATAGTATGCGACTCTATTATTTAATTTCACTTTAAATAGATTAAACACAAATTATATAAATGAAAAAAAAGTTTTTAGCAGAACTGTTATTAAGTTTAACTGCATTCTAATATGGAGAAACTTTCTCTCTAAAAATTACTAAAGTCCTATTTTTTACTAGAGAGATTGATTTAGAACCTCTATTTCTTACATATTTTTTTCACTTTAATTTTTTACGACGAGATTTGTCGTTTTTGAAATGTAAATTTATCACATTTATATGATAAAATTATAATAAGTCTCATTAATGAGATGTGAAAAATAGTTAAAAAACTTTTTTTGAAAAAAAATTAATAACCTAGAAGAAATTTCAAATTTTTTTAAGGCATTTAAAAGTTTAAATATTACACAAATATAATTATTTTAAGATGAAGAAAAATTTATTTTTAGCAGGACTAATAACAAGTTCAATAGCATTTTCTCAGAATACACAATTAAGGAATGATGCTGGTGCTCCAACAACCACAAATGGTTTCTATGAAGCCAATACTCCAGTAAATTATCCCTTTGGTGCAAGTAACTGGTGGCATCTATTAGACGTAAGACACAGCAATCCGAATAATAATTATGGAATGCAGTTTGCCGGAAGTTTTTTTGACCAAGATTTATATTTTAGAAAAACTAACAACAGTAGTTCTCAACCTTGGAGAAAAGCTGTTTTAGAAGCAACTCCCGGGAAAGTAAAAATTGGTGTAAATGATCTAACAGCTTCAGATGCCAATTTGAGAATTTTTCAGAATGAAAATACATTTATAGAAGTTGTCAATTCACTTGGTCGACTTCAGATAGCTAAATCCTCTTGTAATGGCTGCTTTGCAACTGAAGCTTTACCGGGAGATGTGGTGATAAGAAACTTGGGAAATTCGCATAATATTTTATTTTCTATGCCAAACAACAATAATGATGGAACTTCATATATTGGTATAAATGATGGAACAAATAATACTTGGGTAAAGTTCTTCAATAACGCCACAGCAAGATTCAACGGAAAAATATTTGCAAAAGAAGTTGAGGTAAAAGCAAATGTCTGGGCAGATTACGTTTTTAAGAAAGATTATAAGCTTAAAACTTTGGAAGAAGTTGAAAAGCATATTGCGGAAAACGGGCATTTACCTAATATACCTTCGGCAGGTGAAGTAATTAGAAAAGGAATTAATGTTGCCGAAATGGACTCTAAACTTCTTGAAAAAATAGAAGAATTGACTTTGTACTCAATTGACCAGAACAAGCGATTACAGTCACAGTCTGAAGAAATTAATGAACTTAAAAGACAGGTTCAACTGCTTATTTCAAACCACAAATAAATAGATGATGAAAAAAAAGTTACTCTCAATTTTGGCTTTATTTATCGGCTTCTTTGGATATTCTCAGACAGAAGTTTATTTTAAATATGATGAAGCAGGGAATCAAAGATATCGCGGGCCTAATATCAACGGTAAATCTGCCCCAAAAGATATAATTAATCAGGAAGTTAAAATAGATACGGCAAAAGTTGAAAAACAAGAGGATCAAATTGTTAAGCTCGACGATAAAGCGTTCTGGAAGCAGATGCGGATCTATCCTGTGCCGGTAAATGATATTTTAACTATAGATTGGACAGATGAGTTGGATGAACTTATCGCTACAGTTTCTTTATATCAGCATAGTACAGTTCACTGGAAATTCCAGCAGCAAAACCTTCCTAATCTTAACAGGCAGTTGAAGATAAACATGACTGGTTACGAATGGGGGGTATATGTACTCCATGTCAAATTGAAAGATGGAAGAGTATTCAGCAGGAACATCACAAAACGATAGAAAAATTATTTAATTAACACCTTATTTCAAGAATATGAAATTATTCTACTCACTAATCATATCCTTACTTTCGGTACTGGGATATTCTCAAACGATATTACATCAACAGGAAAGCGCAACAAGAACTGTTCAGGATCCACAAACTGTGATCATGGCACCCGGTTTCAGGGCTACTTCAGGTGTCTCAAACCCATTTGTAGCAAAAATAGGTCCCGGTACGGAAAATCCGGGTGGTGGACCTAGTGATTCTGGTGCAGGAGCTGGCAATCCTTCAGGTACCACTGCTCCTCCAAACAAGAGTTTTCATGATACTAAAGGAAATATTGAAGTAAACGGGGCTGGACAGTTGCAGTTTATTCTGCCTATAGCATTGCCTTCAGGAATAAAAAGCGTGGCTCCACAAATCAATCTTGTTTACACTAGTGGTTCAGGAAATGGAATAGCAGGCTATGGATGGAACTTATCCGGAATGACAGTAATTACCAGAATAAGTAAAAATATAGAAAAAGACGGTGAAGTAAAAGGAATACAGCTAAATTATTCAGATTACTATAGTTTCAACGGACAAAGATTAATTTTAAAATCTGGAGAATATGGTAAAGACGGTGCAGAATATGTAACCGAGAAGTATTCTAATGTAAAAATAAAATCATTTGGAGCCATTCCCGGACAAAATTGGCAAGGACCTGAATATTGGCAAGTTACTTTTGAAGATGGTTCGCAGGCTTGGTATGGAGCCATAGCATCTGGGAATAGTACAGCCCGAACTCCTTTGGAATATAATATCGTAAAATGGAAAGATGTTCAGGGAAATTACATTACTTATAACTATACTCAGGCAAATAATGTTTCTGTGATTTCTTCCATTGCTTGGGGTGGAAATCAAGTTTTAAATAAGGCTCATTTTAATACAATCGAATTTAATTACTTCAACGAAAGAACGTTAAAGGAAATTAATTATTTAAGTGGTACTGAGTTTATACAAAACAAGCTGTTAAAAGAGATTGTGGTAAAATCTAACGGAAGCCAGTTTAAAAGGTATAGTGTAGAATATGAGAGTAACAATACAAGCTATCAGTTGGCCAAATCAATTACTGAGTATAATTCTTCTGGCGAAGCAAGTAATCCGGTTGTTATAAAATATGAGTCGCAACAAAATATAAACGAAGAAACAACTAAAGAAAATGATATTGCAACTACAAATACCAAAAAATACGGAGATTTTGATATGGATGGTATTACAGATTATCTCGAATATATTCCAAATCCGGGACAAAGTGGCTCAACTCAAGTTGGGGTTATCAACTATAAAAGTTCTTTATATAAAGATGTTCCTTTAACTCCGTTGCAATATGAGCTTAATCGATTTACGGAGGCAGAATTTGCAAAATCTGTTGCTGTAACTTTTAAAAAAGATAATTATGTTAAAAATAAAGTTGGAATAGTAATTCCTCATAAAGTTGATGGAACTGATCCACAGAAACCTAATTACGAGTTTCTTGTATATTCAATTGATATTCAAAATAACAAGTTTAAATTAGAATATTCGAAGATTCTTCCATATAATATGTATAATCCAGGAGGAGAGCTTAGTGGCGGTACTGAATGTACTGCAGTAGCTCCTCTAAACATTTCATTTATATATTCTTATGATTATAATGGGGATGGCATCTCTGAATTAATATTTAATTTCAGTCGTAGAAATCGTTGTACAAGCCCAGCTTATAATAATAAAGTTAATGATACTTCTGAAATTGAAGATATTAACACTAATACTGAATTAACGCCCAATATTAATTCTTCAAATGTAGAATATGGCGATAATCTTCTGGCAGATTTAAAATTAGAAAACTCTAATGAAAATAAAATAATACCTCCAGGTGGTGGTACTATAGATTTTTTCACATATTCTTCATCAATTTTAATGTTTACTGATGAAAACTTCTCTGCCAACAATAGTTTTTATAAATATGATACTAATGTAAATACTAATAATTCTGCAGGGAATAATAATTTATATTTTGCGGATTTGAATGGAGATGGAATTCAAGAGCTTATTCGGGTAAAATCCGACGGAACTATTATTGAAGCATCTAATTTTCATAAACAAACAAACGGAAATTTTACTAAGACAAATGTTGGAAATTTTGTTAACCAAAAACTTGAAGGGATTTCCTACGGAGCTTTATATGGGGATTTTAATGGGGATAGTAAAATAGACGTTTTAGTTCCTCAGGCAAATAAATCTTATAACTGGAACCTGTATGTTTCTGATGGTAAAAAGTTTAATCCATTCTCAATTAATAATTTTATTTACTACAGTGCTGGTTCTGAAGAACTGAAGAAAACAAGTCATAATGTATGGGAATCAGGAGGTGGATGTACATATACCGATAGCAGGTATTTTCAGTATAATGTTGCGGATGTAGATGCAGATGGAAAATCAGATATCGTTGTCAGCTATGTGTTCATCACTAATCACGAATGGAATGCTCATCATGATGAAGAAAAAACTGTTTTACGAACTTTTGTATATTCTGTAAATAAAACAACAACAGATAGCTCAGCAAATTTTGCTAAAATGTTTTATTCAACTGCAGGAGGAGATACTGTATTTTTACAAAGTTCACCAATTCAAACAAATGGAGATATACATTTCTATAGGGTGAGAGATTGGAGAAAAGAATATACTCAAAAGGTTATTCCTTTCGGAACTTTAAGCCTAAATCAAACAAATCAACAAATTATTTCTATCGGGAGACCAGATGATTGTTCAGGTGTAATTGGTTGTGGTTATAATTTTGTTACTAAGTATGATTATGCTTATACTCCTACCCTAACAAGAATCAAATCCATTCAGGAAGCTGGTAATGAAACAGAATTCTTTTATAAAGAGCTTAGTTCTAAAATTAATCCTGATTTCTATAAGCCAATTAAGAAAGAACAATATCCATATTTTGAATTAGAACAAATTCCCTTGTATTATGCTGTTAACCAAATAAAGCAAATAAATGAGAAAGGGGCAATATATAAAGATTTCAGCTATAGAGGTTTTTTAACACAACTTAATGGCAAAGGAGCGTTGGGCTTCCGACAAACGGCGCGCTCTTCATGGTATGCCAATGGCTTTGAAAATACAAAAATCTGGAGTGGTGTAGAAGTAGATCCAATAAATGATGCTGTTCCTGTAAAAGAGTGGAGTATCAGAACGAATGATGACACTAAAATATTCCCTACTGATATTTCTGAAAACAACACACAGTTATTAAGCTTTAAATCGACAACGTACCAAGCAGATAAGCTCTTGAATGGGCAGGTAGTAGCAGTTGTTGCCGATGCCGATAAACCAATGGTAGTAACAGCTATAATTCCTAAAAGTTCTAAAACTAAAGACTTTTTAACAGGAACTCTAGCTACAAGCAATATTACTTATGGAGATTATTACCTACCATCACAAACAAACTCTAATGTAAATAATGGCTATGCAATAAGCACTTCCAACTTTGAATATGCCCATAATCCATCAGGATTTGGAGCCAATTATTTTATAGGCCGACCAAAGTCTAAAACTGATATTTCACAGGCTTATGGCGACACAAAATCTTCAAAAGAAGAATATACTTATGAAAATAACCAGCTAAAAACCCTTAAATCCTGGAACAGGGATAATACAGGTTATCTGCTTGAAACCTACAACTATGACGGTTTTGGAAATATTATTCACAAAACAATAAGTAACAGTGTAGACGCTCAGACACAGACTTCTCAAACAGAGTATGAACCCACAGGAAGGTTTGTGATAAAAAAAACAGATAATTTAGGATTAGAAAATATTATTATCTATAATAACTGGGGACAAATACTAAATCAGACAGATCCTTTAGGAAATGTTCTTACCAATACTTATGATAACTGGGGAAAACTTCTTAAATCCAAAACTAATTTAGGAGGAACAACTACTTATCAGTATGAAAGAGATGGTAATTCAAATATTACCGTCACCCAAAACGATCCTGATGGAGATATTTCTAAAAAATATACCAACAGATTGGGTCAGGACTATAAAGCTTCCACCAAGGCTTTCGGACAAGGACAATATGTCTCTAAAGAAACCCAGTATGATGTTTTAGGCAGAAAAATTAGAGAATCTGAACCTTATTTTGAAGGGCAAAGTCCTTTCCAGTGGAATGTTTTGACGTATGATGATACAGTCTTCCCACCTAAAGTTACTTTTACTGCATTGGCTAAAATAAATGCACAAGATGAAATTAGTTCATTTACAGGTAAACGGTTAATAACAACGGTTTCAGGATTGACTACTACCATAAAAGAAGATAACGGCTACGGAAGAACAACTTCCAAAACGACCGATGCTTTAGGAAATGTACTTTCAAGCAATGATAAAGGAGGAACAATACAATTCACTTTTAATGCTGCCGGAGAACAGATTAAAGCGCAATATGCCGAAAATATTGTTACGACAAAATATGATGCTTGGGGAAGGAAATCTGAATTTAACGACCCGTCCAATGGGTTGTATAAATATGAATATGACGGTTTCGGGCAGCCTAAAAAAATCATCAGCCCTAAAGGAACAAAAGAATATACATACAACAATTTAGGACAGCTTATTACGCAAAAAGAACTTTCAACGGTGGATAATGGACTGGTAACCAATAAAACGATTACTTATTCTTATGATAATAAAGGAAGAGTAATTTCAAAATCAGGAACCTCGAAAGGTAAATCATATAGCTCAAATGTTTCTTACGATCCTCAGGGAAGAGTATTATCTTCATCAGAAAGCAGTAACGGTAAATATTTTATTCAAAAAGGAATTACCTATGATGATAAAGCAAGAGTAATTTCTTACGAAAAACAATTGTATTCTTCAGGAGCTGTCACAAAAGTTCAGATTGAAAACATGTATAGTCCTTGGAATGGAGAGCTGTACCAGATGAAAGATAAAAACTCAGGAAAAATCCTGTGGGAGCTAAAAGAAACCAATGCCAGAGGACAGGTTTTAAAAGCCAAATTAGGAGCAGTCGATGTTAATAATCTGTATGATGGCAATGGATTTTTAACAAGCATCAATCATTCCTCAGCAGTGAAACCTTCTATTCTGCAGATTTCTTATTCGTTTGATGCGATTAGGAATGAGCTAAAAAGCAGATCAACCGGCGGAGATTTTACTATTAATGAAACCTTCGATTATGATGATAATAACCGACTGATCAACTGGACAAATCCCGTGACTGGAGTTAAAGTACAGAATGCGGAACTTAACGTTTATGATGTTAAAGGTAGAATTCTTGAAAATGATCAGGTTGGAAAAATCAAATTTGAAAATTCTTCCAAAATTTACCAGCCGACAGGAATGACATTGAATGCAGAAGGAACTCAAAATTACAATAATGATTTAATTCAGTCTGTTGTTTATAACGAAAACAACGATCCTGTATTTATTGATGGTGAAAAAGGTGATGTTGCCTTTCAATATGGTTTGACTGCCATGAGACAAAGGGTAACCTATGGAGGGAATTTCAGTTCAGAAGGAGATGGTAAGTTTACCAAATTCTACAGCGGAGATGGCAGCTTTGAAGTCGTGAAGGACAATACCACCGGAAAAGAAAAACATATTCTTTATATTGGCGGAACACCTTACGAAAGCAATATCGTATATTTGAAAAACTTTGAAGAGAGCAGCGGTTCTTACAAATTTTTACATAAAGATTATATAGGAAGCATTCTGGCAATAAGTGATGAAGCAGGAAACAAGCTTGAGCAAAGGCATTTCGATGCTTGGGGCAATTTCACACATTTGAAGATCGGAAATACGGCAATTATCACAGATAAATTACTCATTGCTAATTCCTCATTACTAATTGAGAGAGGATATACCAGCCACGAGCATTTTGCAGAAATAGGCATTATTCACATGAATGGTAGATTGTACGATCCGCTGTTGAGAAGATTCCTTAATGCAGACGAAAACATTCAGGATCCTTACAATACCCAAAATTATAATAAGTATGGGTATGTATTGAACAACCCGCTAATGTTTAATGATCCTAGTGGGGAGTTTTTAGGAATACCAGCTCTGATATCTGCTATAATTATTGCTTCTATTGTTGCATCGTATTCTTATACTGTTGGAGTTTCAATTAGTGGTCAGGATTGGGATTTGGGAAGATTTTGGAAAACAGTACAGCTTGCTTCATTTACCACTGCTGTAACTTATGGGATAGGTCCCGTTTTTTCAGGGGCAGGCTTTTGGGCTTCGGTAGGAAATGGTGCGGTAAGCGGCGCAATAAGTGGAGGAATTACTTCAATAGTAAATAAAACAAATTTTATTCAAGGAGTTTTATCTGGTGCGGTGATTGGTGGAGCTGTTGGTGCAATAAGTTGGGGAGTAAGTAAATTATTTACTAACTATGAGTACGAGGTTAATGAAATGCTGGTTAGTGATAACAATACATTGCAAGGAAGTACTCCAGCTGAGTTTTCTACAGATACAATTTTAGAAGTACAGAATGCGCATTATAAAGGGCAATTTATCAGAGGTTCTTATCATCCTGTTGATGAAACGAGCGATTTAAGTCCTTATTTGAGAAGTAAAAAAGGAGGATATAGTTTTAATAGTTCAACAGGGAAAATAGATGGGGCAAATGGGCCAACATGGGGACTTACAGAAAAAGTTACTTATAAGGGACAATTAATAAAGCAACGAATTTATTTACCTAAAGGTACATTTGTAAGTTTAGAGCAGCTAGATTTAACAATGGGACATGAAATCTTTCATACTATTTTAAATAACGCAAGAATTTTTGATGTACATGAAATTACAGGACTAAACCAGCGTGTAAGTGTACATGAATATTTTACTTCTAGATGGGAAGAACAATATGTAAAATTCAGAGGTTGGGGAAAACTCAATTTAAATATGGCACCATATCATACTGCAATTAGCACATTTAAAAGTTTTGAAGCACTAAGGCCTAAAATAGAACCTATTTTTAATAATTATCTGAAAAGTACATTAAAATGAGAAATTTTACAATAATACTATTAGCTATATTTACTTTTCTTCTCTCTTGTAAACAGAAAGAAAAACAAAAAGATACTTTTATTTTAAAATATATTAAAAACAATAATGAAATAGTACTGTGTTTTGAAAATAATACTTCTGAAAACATAATCTTTTTACTTCCAAATTCTCTTGAATTTAGTGATAAAAATTATAAAAGTTTTTCAACTAGAGGAGCGCATCCTATAAACGTATATGCTTTATTACAACCTAATCAATCTTCATTATTATATCAGAAAAAGTATGACAGTATTGTAAATAAATTTTATACAGAAAAAGGGATTACTGATTTTTTTAAAGAAATGAAGCCTGAGGACGGAAACTCTGTCTTTTATTTAAAAGAACAATCGAAAATAGAAGTCAAATATAATTTAACTGTCAAGTCGATGATGGGTATGATGAAAAAAAGTTATTCTTCAAAATTTAAACAAAATTATTATCCTTACGAAAAAGTATTAAAAGGATCTACTCCGGATGGGGAATATGTAAGAAGGTTTTCAAAACTGAATTTTGGAAAAGTTAAATTTGTAGCACAGCCAGTAATAGAAGATAGTTTATTTCTGAAACTTTCTGAGAAAGATGTTACGCCTTAGAAACTTATATCAGGATGAAGGTGTGGACAGTAACACATCAGAAAAGCTGTGGATATACTAATTTAACGTCCAGTAGAAGTTAAGCATAAAACCTTAATTTTAATGTATGAAAAGAGAGCGAAAAATCTATGATCCTGCTTTTAAGACCAAAGCCGTTCAACTAAGCAATGAGCGAACTAATATCTCGGAGCTTGCACGAGAACTCGGAATCGCAGTCACACTGCTTTACAAATGGC